>Ga0187843_10002375_pt1 | contig 11448 bp, 4 predicted proteins | sample SpaLakP09_SKY_43_FD_134516 | JGI IMG/M metagenome (GOLD analysis project Ga0187843, IMG submission 134516) | Oligotrophic lake water microbial communities from Sparkling Lake, Wisconsin, USA - SP09_SKY_43 | ecosystem: Environmental > Aquatic > Freshwater > Lake | place: USA: Sparkling Lake... | reverse complement strand
CTATTACTGATGCCAAAACGCCAACTACCAATATGATTACTGGATTTGAAGACGTAAAACCAATGGTTTTCGCCGGAATTTATCCTGTTGACACAGAAGATTACGAAGATTTGCGTGCTTCGATGGAAAAACTGCAATTGAATGATGCTTCATTAGTTTTTGTTGCTGAAAGTTCGGCGGCTTTAGGATTTGGTTTCCGTTGTGGATTCTTAGGAATGTTGCACTTGGAAATTATTCAGGAACGATTGGAACGTGAATATGATATGACTGTAATTACTACGGTTCCTAACGTTTCGTATTTGGCTTATACCAAAAAAGATCCGGAAGTTTCTTTTGTAGTAAACAATCCATCTGACTTACCAGAACCTTCTCGTTTGGATAGAGTGGAAGAGCCTTATATCAAAGCAACCATAATTACAAAATCTGATTTTGTTGGAAATGTAATGAGTTTGTGTATCGAAAAACGTGGTGTTATCACCAATCAAACCTATTTAACAACAGAAAGAGTTGAATTGAATTTTGATATGCCTTTGGCTGAAATTGTATTCGATTTTTATGATAGATTGAAAACCGTTTCTAAAGGTTATGCCTCATTTGATTATTCTCCAATTGGAATGAAAACTTCTAAATTAGTTAAACTAGATGTTCTTTTAAATGGACAAAATGTTGATGCACTTTCTGCTTTAATTCACGAAGACAATGCGTATAATATTGGTAAAAAAATGACCGAAAAATTGCGTGAATTGATTCCAAGACAACAATTTGATATTCCAATTCAAGCGGCTATTGGAGCTAAAATTATTGCTCGTGAAACTATAAAAGCCTTACGTAAAGACGTTACCGCAAAATGTTATGGTGGTGATATTTCTCGTAAAAGAAAATTACTTGAAAAGCAGAAAAAAGGTAAAAAACGTATGCGTCAAGTAGGAAATGTTGAAATTCCTCAAGAAGCGTTTATGGCTGTTTTGAAGTTAAACGATTAGATTTTAGAATAAAGAAAATAGATAATAGAATATAGACAAAACCCGATGACGAAAGTTGTTGGGTTTTTTGTTAGATATCTTTTAGTAATCGCATCACATCGTCCACATTAAAAAGCTGTGTTCCTTCATTCATAGTAGCTGCTGTTCCACAACAAACGCCTAGTTGGATTACTTCTTTTAAAGTTTTGTTTTGTGATAACGCCCAAACCATGCCACCAACCATACTGTCGCCAGCGCCAACGGTACTTTTCTTTTCCACTTTTGGTGCTTTAACTAAATGTGTTTCGTCTTTTGTAATTAGAATTGCACCATCAGCTCCGAGTGAGACAACTACAATTTCTGCACTTCCTTTTTCAATTAAATTTTTAGCCGCCTTTTCAATTTCGTTTAATTCTAATCGCTCTACACCAATTAGTTTTCCCAATTCTCCAATGTTCGGTTTGATTAAATAAACTCCAGTTTCTAAAATTTTTTGCAAAGCTTCTCCAGATGTATCAACAATTACTTTTGCTCCAGAGGATTTTGCTATTTCTGCTATTTTTTGATAGAAATCATTTGGCAAACCTTCGTTCAAACTCCCACTTATGACTAAATAGTCGGTTTTTAAATCTCTTATTGTTTGTAGAATTTTATCTTTTTCTTCTTTCGAAAAGGCATTCCCAGGAAAGCCAAATCGATATTGTGCTTTGGTTACATTATCAAAAGCTATAAAGTTTTCTCTAGTCCAATTTTTGGTTTTTATGGCAATTTTTTCAAGCTTCTCTTTTTGGATTAAATCCTCTAACATTTCGCCAGCAGAACCACCTGAAGTAAAAACACAAGTGGAACTTCCGCCTAATTTAGAAATAGCTTTCGATACATTTATTCCACCGCCGCCAGCATCGTATCTTGGTTTTTCACATCGCATTTTTTGTTCAGCAATTAATCCTGAAAAATGAGTTGATTTGTCTAATGACGGATTTATGGTTAGTGTTACTATAAGTTGATTTTTCATAAAAGAAGTTTATTACTATAAAGATGCGAAAAATCTGTGAATCTGTGGCAAAAAATCTTTGTACCTTTGCACCTTTAAACTTTGCAACTGAAAAAATGATAGAAGATAAAAATCCGCAACGAACATCTCTTTCGCAATTGGGCGAATTTGGATTGATTGACCATTTGACGAAAAATTTTGATGTAAAAAATACTTCAACTCTAAAAAGTATTGGTGACGATGCTGCTGTTTTAGATTTTAAAGACAAAAAAGTAGTTGTTTCTACTGACTTACTAATTGAAGGTGTGCATTTTGATTTGTCTTACATGCCTCTGCGTCATTTAGGATACAAAGCAGTTGTTGTTAATGTTTCTGATATTTGTGCGATGAATGCTAAAGCAACTCAAATTACAGTTTCGGTTGCTGTTTCTAATCGTTTTACGCTAGAAGCTTTAGAAGAATTATTTGACGGAATTACATTGGCATCTAAATTTTATAATGTTGATGTTATTGGTGGCGACACAACTTCGTCTCAAAAAGGATTGATCATTTCAATTACGGCTATTGGTGAAGCTAATGAAGATGAAATTGTATACAGAAGCGGTGCTAAAGAAAATGATTTGCTAGTAGTAACGGGCGATTTAGGTTCGGCTTATATGGGATTGCAAGTTTTGGAACGTGAAAAACAAGTGTTTCAAGTAAACCCAAACAACCAACCAGATTTAGATGCTTATACTTATTTGATAGAAAGACAATTGCGCCCAGAAGCACGTCATGATATTAAAAATTTATTAGAAAAATTAGAATTGAAACCAACTTCAATGATTGATATTTCGGATGGTTTATCATCAGAGATAATTCATATCTGTAAACAATCCAAAGTTGGATGTAATTTATACGAGGAGAAAATTCCAGTTGATCCGCAGTTTATCAATGTTTGTGAGGAATTTAATATCGATTCTACAACAGTTGCCATAAATGGTGGTGAAGATTATGAATTGCTTTTCACTATTCCGATGGAAGATTTTGATAAAATAAAAGCCAATCCCAATTTTACTGTAATTGGACATATTGTTGGTGAAAGCGAAGGTGTTCATTTGATTACAAGAGCCAATACCAAAATCCCACTAAAAGCTCGTGGTTGGAATGCTTTGGAAGAATAAAACTTAAAAAGCAACATTAGCAGTTTTTTGATTTTTTAAATCAATTAATCCCTAACAAACTCAACCTTTCTATTAATTTCATTTCCAAATTCATCTACCACTGTGATGTAATGAAAACCAGTGTTGGCTTCAATTTGCATTTCGTGAAAGGTTTGAGTAGTGCCTTTATAAACGTTGTCAACATACCAAAAAAGTTTAGCTTCTTTATTGGAATGTGCCACTTTTAGAATTACAGGTTGTATTTTACTATTAAAATCTTTGGTTAAATAAATTTTACTATTGGTTTTAGGATAAATAAAATCCATCGACGCTTGTTGCGTTTGCTGACAATCGGCTCTAAATGGTGGTAATGGCAAATAATCAATATGATTGCTTTTGTAATACCATTCCATAACTGGTGGCAAAACAAACCATTTTTTAGTCACTATATTAGTTACATCTTCACAACTGCTGTTCACTCTGAATTGTTCTTTAGCATCCAAATGTACCAATTTATGATACGGACAAATACTAGTTTTTTTGCCATTTTTAGGAATCAACTGATTGGTTTTCGGACAATCATCTTGGGCTAAATGACCACTTTTAGTGCAAACATCGGCATATTCTAGATCATTCAAAGGCGGATTGAAAAATGCTTTTCGTGGTAATAAATTAAAAACATCAAACAGAATTGGCGCGGCACTTTCAACACCTGTTAATTGTGGTCGTCCTTCGCCTGAAGCATTTCCAACCCAAACACCAACGACATATCTTGAATTGGTTCCAATTGCCCATGCATCACGATTTCCGAAACTTGTTCCTGTTTTCCAAGCTATTTCTAATGAGGAATCGTAAAAACGCCAAGCCTCATCGCCTTCTGGTCGATTAACTTCTTTCATGGCATTGTAAGTTAAATAAATAGAACCCGCACCCAGTATAGGCTTTTGATTAGTTTCCGAACCATAATCCTGTTCAAAACCATTTACATAATTCAGTTCTGCAAATTCATTATTTCTATATTTTCCTTTGGAAGCATTGTAATAATTTAAAGTGGATGATAAATTGGCATAAGTGCGACATAAATCCCAAAGGTTACTCTCTGCCCCACCAAGAATCAGCGATAATCCATAATGATCTGGTCGTTTATTGATGTTTTTTAATTGGAATTTTTGAAGTAATTCATAAAAATTATTCACGCCGTGTTCTTGTAACATCAAAACCGCTGGGATATTTAACGAACGAGACAAAGCGCGTTGTGCCGGAACGGCTCCATCAAATGTCAGATTAAAATTCTGCGGTGCATAACCCGAAATTTGTGTTGGAATATCGGCCACTAATGTATTTGGCAAAATCTCACCATCATCAAGCATTGATGCATAAAGCAAAGGTTTCAAGATACTTCCGGTGCTTCGTGGTGCCGAAATAATATCAACATCTTTATCGTGCTCTTTATCGGTTGGAGCATTTCCTACATAACTAATTACATTGCGATTTTGAATGTCAATTACCATTATCGCCAAGTTATGTACTTCGTTTTGCTTGTATTGATTGTAATAATAAGCAGCAATTTGATTCACCCGATTTTGCAACGAAATATCAATTGTGGTTTTAATGCGTTTTCCTTCGTCAGATTTGGCAACACGTTGTAATAAATGAGGCGCAATTTGCGGAACATTATAAGGTTTTTGAGGCAACGGTTCTTGAACAGATAATTGATACGTCATTTTATCTATGATGTTATCATTATATAGTTTCAGTAAAAGAGTATTGCGTTTTTTAAGTAACTTTTGCTGATTTTTTCCAGGATAAATCAAACTTGGAGCATTAGGTAAAACTGCTAAAGTTGCACTTTCTGCCCAAGACAATTGATATGATTGCACACCAAAATAACGCCAAGAAGCCATTTCAAGTCCAACTACATTTCCACCATAAGGTGCATGAGCAGCGTATAATTCTAAAATTTTTTCTTTAGAATGACGGAATTCCAATCGGGAGGCAAGAATGATTTCGATTACTTTTTCAAAATAAGTACGTTTTTTATTTTTACGAGACAAACGAATCACTTGTTGTGTTAAAGTACTTCCGCCACGAACAACTTTTCCTGCAGTTCTATTTTGTTGTATGGCTTTAACCATCGCCACGGGATTAAATCCCCAATGATAGTTGAAATGTTCGTCCTCATAATAAACAATGCATTTTTTAAATTTATAAGGAATGCTGTCTTTGGCCGGAAAACGCCATTGTCCATCACGCGCAATTTTTGCTGCTAATAATTCGCCATCGTTACTTTCAATTACTGTGGAATAAGGTTCTTCAAAAAGTGTTCTTGGCAATGAAAAATAGTAAACCACAAGAAGAATAAATGCAATTGCAGATTTCTTTTTGTTGGTTTTGATGTATTTTAAAATGCGTTGAAGAAACGCTTGGAGTTTTTGTTTCATTTTTTGTTTTACCGCAAAGGCACAAAGTTTTTTCGCAAGGTTCGCTAAGATTAGTTGATTAACCGCAAAGTTGATTTTTTTTACACGTGATTCTCAAGCCTATTGAAATAAACTTTGCGAACCTTGCACTTTCTTGGCGCCTTTGCGGTTAATAATTTACTTCACTACTTCAACCCATTGTCCTTTAGTTCGAGCCAAGAATTCATTGTCATACATAGCTTCACATTGTAATCCTGGTAAGTAATATTTACCTAAATACGAAGCGTTTAATAAGATTTTGAACGTTCTTGTTTCGCCACCACGAAGACTGAAATAGTAATTGGCTCTATCGTCGCGAATGTCAATATAGTCAGCAACATTGGAAGTTGATTCACCAAATTCAGTGTATCTTGAATTTACAATTTCAAATCCAGAAGGTAGAATTTGCGAAAGCGCAATGTTATCAACGCGTTCGTTTTTACGATTGGTTAGCGTAACTTCTGCAATGAATTCTGTTCCTTGAGCTATCTTGGTAACCGAGATTGCTTTTCCTTTTCGGTCTTTGAAAACTACATTGGCAGTCAAGTTGTTTTGAACCACATTTTCTTTTCCAACAGGAAGAATTCCACTATTTAAGACACGAACGAATATCGTATTATTCTTATTGTTCTTAATGGTAACCGAATTTTTACCTGAAACTAAAGCAAGATTTCTTTGAGCAATAGTTTTATTGGTAGTAATTACAACTGATTTCCCACCATTAGTATATTGAACAGAAACGCCTTTGCTACCATTACTTTGGGCAAATTTCGACATTGCATACAATCCGTAAGCGGTTGTTTGTGTGCTCATCCATTGATTGCTTGAAAGATTTTTTGCCAATTTGGTTGCCATTGCAAAAGCTTTCTGTTTTTGACCTAACAACACCAAAGTTTCCAAGGCCATCGCACGATTTCTTTCTTTTGAACCATAATAATAGTAATAATAACCATCTTCGTTTTGTTCGTCAATCATTGATTTGCTCAATAACGCCAAACCTGCTGAATTTTGTTTGATAATAGCATAAGTTGCTGCCAAACGCAATTTACTTTCATTAGAAATTCCAACCGTTTCGCGAAGTCTATTCATCGAAGCTAAATCGGCTGAACCAGCAAGGGCTAATGTGTAAAGACGATACGCTTGTGCAAAATCGTTACCATATTGTTTTTCAAAACGCCATTGTTTTGCCATTTTCTTTTGATAAGATATCCATTTATTTTTGAAAGAAATCGGTAAAACATAGCCTTTTTTCTCCGCTTCAATTAAGAAATGTCCAGCGTAAGAAGTTCCCCAATCATCGGCTTCGGTATTGCCTGGCCAATAAGCAAATCCGCCATTCGCAACTTGGAAATTGCCTAATTTTTTGATTCCTGCCGTTACATTTTTCTGAATTCTTTGTTTGTAAGTAGCGTCTAAATCCATTACATCATTCAAATACAATTGAGGGAAAACCGACGATGTAGTTTGTTCTACACAACCATGCGGATATTGAATCAAATAATCCAATCTTCGGCTAAAATCAACTGTTGGAACCGATGAAACTTCCATTTTAGATTTGTTACTTCCGGCTACGCCAAATAAATCCCAAGAGATTTTCTTGCTGCTATTTGGTTCAATGATAATATCGGTATAAGTTGTAGTAACTGGATTCGGATTGGTAACATCAATTTCAACATCATAAGTAGATTTTTCTTTTCCAGATGTGGCGATGATTTGCACTTTTCCAATTCCTGTAATATTTCCAACACTTAAATTGAAATACGCCATTTTTTCGTCTGGCTCTGTGAATTTTACAATTTGACTTGCTTTTCCAATGACTCTAACAGCATTATTAGTTTTAATTTGAAGTGTTACATTTTTAATGTTTTTCTCTGTTGCAAAAAGCGTTACAGGAATCGTAACATTTTCTGAAGGAGAAATTGTTCGTGGCAACGAAGCCAAAACCATCAACGGACTTTTTACTTGTGTAGCTTTTTCAGCCATTCCGTAGGCACTATTTTCTTTATTGGCAGCCACAACCATGGTACGAACCGAACCAATGTATTTTGGAAGTTTTATTTTGTGCGTTTTAGAATCGCCTTTCCCTAATTCAAATGGGCCAAAATACATCACAACTGGTTTGAAACGATTGGCTTTTTTAGCTTTTCCGCCACCTAAATCGGCATCACCACCAATGGCAAAAACTTGATTTACTTTTCCGCCATAAGCACCTATTACATCGTCATAAATATCCCAAGTTCTAACGCCTAATGCTTCACGAGTATAGAAATTATCCCAAGCATTTGGAGTTTTGAAACGCGTTAAATCCAGCAAACCTTCATCAACAACAGCAATCGTATAAGTCATTGCTTTACCTTGTTTTTCAGATACTTTTACATTCACCGTTTGCTCTGGACGTAATACATTTGGCATTGAAATTTGTGGTTCCAAAACCGTATTTTTATCAACAACTTCTATTGGAACAATTCCGTACATTCTTATAGGCGAATCGTTTTTAGTAGAAGCATGAGGTTGTAATAAAGTTACATTTAGGTAAACATTTGGCGCCATTTCACCAGTAATTGGTAATTCTACAGAAGTTTCCCCTTTTTTGGTTTTTGCCCAAAGTGTTTTCACGACTTTAGTGCCGTTTTCTACAGAAATTAATGCTCTTCCACCTTCGCTTGATGGGAAGAATATTTTGGCAGTTTCCCCAACAGCATATTTTTCTTTATCGGTTGAAAAACGTAACATTGTTGCTGCTTTTCCATCTTCATTTTTAGAACGAGCCGACCAATATGGCGAGTCGATATAAACTCTAGTTCCAGTGGCGTGACCATTATTTGGATCTGAAACACGAACTAAATAGTTACCCCAATCGTTTTCTGGAACCACAAATGAAACACTTGCTTTTCCTGAATAATCGGTAGAAACTCTAAAGTTTTTGTAAGCAATTGTTGAAGTTGACGAACTATAATTAGACAAATTATCATTGGAAGCATCCCACCACCAACGCGATTCTAATTTGTAAATGCGAACATCCAAATTCTGAACTGATTTTGGTTTTCCGTTTTCAGAAACTGCTATAATATCAAATCGGTTGGCTTTTCCTGTTTCTAATAAACCATATTTGTTAGGTTCAGGAGCTTTTACACCAATATAAGTTTGGTAAGGGGAATAAGTTGTCGAAGCCACATCAGTAGAAACATCTCCACCTTGTTCGTAAACTTTCGTAATGAAAGCTGCTTTTAACATTCCTGGCGCTTGACCTTGTAATGTTGGTTTTATTGGAATGGATGCACGTCCATTTCCATCCACTTTTCCTGAAAAAATGTTGATTTCTTCTGATGAAAAACTTCTTGTTGGATCATCAAAAACGTATTTGTCAAATCCTTTGAACGTTGTAACTTGTTGCGAGAATTTGGCTTGAACTTCAGTTTTTAAATCTTTTGCAATAGCACCATGAAGCCATAACACTTGTATGTTATTGATATTGTTTTTACTTGTAGAAAGCATCGTTCCATTAAAACTATTTTTAATTTTTAAACGATTGGGTTTGATGGTTTCAATTTTGATGCTTTTGTAAAAACGAGCACCACCAACACTTACCACAGCTTCCCAACTTCCAGTTGGCGCACTGGATTGCGTTGGAACAATGAATTTATAATGACTTAAAGCTGTTCCTTTTTGAACCGATTGAAAAACTGTTTTTCCGTTTGGATCATTTAATTTAATTTTTATCGGATGATTTTCCGGTAATTTATTGGCATTATCATTCAAAATAAACGACAAATACAAGGTGTCACCTGGGCGCCAAACACCACGTTCGCCATACAAATAACCTTTCAATCCCTTTTGTAACGTTTCACCCGAAACATCGAAATTACTTAGTGAAAGCGAAAGTTCATCATCCAATTTCACATAAGTGCTTTGATCACCTTTGGTTACAATTGCGAAATAAGCAATTTTTTCCAGTTGAAAAGAAGCCATTCCATCGCCATCGGTACTTGAATCGCCAATTTTTTGTTGTTGGTAGTTGTATAAAGTTACGGTTGCACCCGAAACAGGATTTGTTGAAACAATATCGCTAACGGCAATTGTTACTGATTTATCTGTTCCGCGCTTAGCAATTACACCTAAATCTGAAGCTAAAATGTTGGTTCCAATAGTTGTGTTGTTGTAATAATAATAGTCGGTGCAAGGATCAAGACTTTCTCTGTAATCATAATCTTCTTCATAGTAGTAATCATCATAGTTTTGTCCACTATAATTGACATCATTTTCATCAACTTCTTCCTCATCTTGGTTTTCTTCGTCGTTATTTGTTGTTTCATTTCCGCATTTGTAAAGCGAATATTTTTTCTTAAACGAAAACTCCACACGATAAATCGCACCAGGTTCTGGAGTAACAATTTTTGAAATATCTAAAGCATAGGTATTCCATTTTGTATAATCGAGAAGGTTGTTTTGCTTTAATTCTATAGTTGATTTTGCTACCGCTTGTCCAACTTGTTTGAGGTTTCGGGCGCCGTTAAGTTCATTATCTTGCAGAAATTGCATGATGTTATTTTTGTAAATTTTATACACTTTTACATCAATAGCATTCAAATTTGCAGCTTGAAAATTGATTTTTAGATTGTTAGAGCTAGGTAAAATGGTTCCGCTTTTAACCAATCGAACGGCTGGTTTTATTTGTTCAAACAGTAATTTTTCAGAATAATTTTTCTTCATTTTATAGCCGTATTCGTTTTCAATTCCTTGAAAAACTTCGACTAATTTAGTTCCAGCAAATGATTGAATAGTTGAACTTGATTCTTCTTCAACAGGTTCGACCACAGCATCTGAAATATCGTCAACAGCAACCGCAGCACTATCAACTGCAACTGCAGCAGTATCAACAACAGCTTCAACCGCGACTGTATTTTGAGTTGTTCCTTTATCCACTTCAGAATTTTTAGCCTCATTACTAAAAAACACTTTTAGAACGTTGCCCATGGTGGCAAATTTCAAATTATTAGTATTTTCAATGGCAATTAAACCTTTAAAATCTTGATCTCTTTTTAATGGATCCGAGAAATTAATAAGCAATGATTGGTTGTTTTCATCACCAATTTTAATATCTAAAACTTTGAATTGATTTTTACCCGGAATAGGATATTTTACTTCACCTTCTTGCTCAATATCAGCATCATCGCCATCCCATGCAATGGTAATTTCGCTGTCGTCATCAAAACGTTTTATTTTGTCAATAGTGAATTTGAATTCAGTTGAAGTACTAGTAGCTTTATCGAAAATAATCTTCAAATCCTCACCATTTTGAGTTGCTTTTAATAGTTTTTGAGCATCTTCAAAAGATAAATTGTCAGCGGTTTTTATAGTTCCATTCAAATAATAAGTATCTCTATCATAGGATTGTAAGTCTAAAGTATTGACAATAAAATCCTGTTTGATGGTTTTAATGGAAAAGTTGAAATTTTCCAATTCTTTAGGCATTTTATCATTAATTTGAGACAGATGAAGCGTAATTTGATACAATGTATTTTGTTCCAATTTTTCTTTTGGAATAAACGCAATCGTATTATTTGAAAGTGCTACCACTTTTCCTGAAACACTTGGAGAAATGTCGAACAAATCTTCGTCTAACTCTTGGTTGGGTTTCCAATCACTTTTATTGAATGCTAATTGTACTCGAATATCAGAATTGACCGATACAAAACCTGAAGAAAAACTCGATATATAATCCTTATATAAAGAGAAGTCGGAATCAAAATCGGCAGCCGATTTTTTAGAACAAGAATGCAATACAAAGATTGCAAGAAACAAACCGATTAACTTACTGGTTTTCATGTGTTTTTTGGAATTATTGATTAGAACTTTTTGACTTGAAAATATGTTTTTTAACACTTTCAATT
>Ga0187843_10002374_pt1 | contig 11451 bp, 10 predicted proteins | sample SpaLakP09_SKY_43_FD_134516 | JGI IMG/M metagenome (GOLD analysis project Ga0187843, IMG submission 134516) | Oligotrophic lake water microbial communities from Sparkling Lake, Wisconsin, USA - SP09_SKY_43 | ecosystem: Environmental > Aquatic > Freshwater > Lake | place: USA: Sparkling Lake... | reverse complement strand
TGCGTGGGGGTGGCGTTCAGCAGCACGGCGGCCGTCAACGGCAGCGCCAGCAGCGTGATCTGGCCGCCGAGGGAGGAGCAAAGGATGGAGGTCCACAGGCGCCGGTAGACGGCGTCGCGCAGCAGGTCGGTGGGCGCGAGGACGAAGAACTGGATGAAACGGGACCACATGGCTGGCTCGGGGTGAGGACTCGACGCGCGGGCCAAAAGCCCGCTGGGGATGACGCGCAGGCAGGCGCGTCAGTCGAGGTCGAGGAGCTTGGTCATGCAGCGAATGCTAGCAGCGCGACGTGGCGGTGCCGCGTGCCGGCTGTCACGGGCGAACGACGAGTTCCGTGTAGCCGGTGAGTTCGTCGAAGGCCCGTGCCAGCGAGCCGGCGGGCAGCGGCGCAACGAGCAACTCGGCCGTGGTGCGCACCTCGCAGCCGGCGCACACATGGCCGCCGAGCACGCGGCCCGCTGCATCGGACAGGCTGGCGTGCAGGTGCGCGCCAGCGGGCGTCAGGCTGCCGCTGAGGGTCAGGATCTCCAGCGGCCCTTCGATGCGCGTGGCGCCGGGTTCACCGGCAAAGCGCAAATGGGCTTGCGTGAGGCTGCCGATGCCGGCGACGACAAACCCGGTGCGGCCCGTGGCCTCCAGCGCGCCACGCAGGTCGTCGCCAGGGTTCAGGCGCAGCGCCTGCATCGTCACCAGCCCACGGCAGCGCCGTCGCGCCTGGGGTCGCTGGCGGCCACATAGCCTGCAACGCCCGGGTCACCCAGGCGCCAGATGAACTGGCCAGCGCCGAAGTCCTGGTAGCTGTCATGGATGTCGCCGATCTGGTGACCGCGGGCACGCAAGCCCTCGATGGTGGCCGCCGGCATGTGGGGTTCGACGTTGATGGACAGCCCCTCGTTGAAGCGCCAGCGCGGCGCGTCGCAGGCGGCCTGCGGGTTCTGGCCGTAACAGAGCATGCGCACCAGCGTCTGCATATGGCCCTGCGGCTGCATGTTGCCACCCATGACGCCGAAGCTCATGACGGGCGCGCCATCCTTGGTGAGGAAGGCCGGGATGATGGTGTGGAAGGGGCGCTTGCCCGGCGCGACCTGATTCGGGTGACCCGCCTCCAGCGTGAAGCAGTGGCCGCGGTTCTGCAGGCTGATGCCATAGCCCGGCAGCACCAGGCCGGAGCCGAAACCCATGTAGTTGCTCTGGATGAAGCTGACCATCATCCCGCTCTCGTCGGCGGCGGTCAGATAGATGGTGCCGCCCTTGACCGGGTTGCCGGCGCCGTAGACCTGCGCGCGGGTCGGGTCAATGAGCTTGGCGCGTTCTGCGAGGTAGTCAGGCTCAAGCAGTTGCTCAGCGCTGACCGCCATCGCGCCAGGCTCGGCCACGTAGCGATAGACATCGGCGAAGGCCAGCTTCATCGCCTCGATCATCAGATGCTGGGCCTCGGGGCTGTCGGCCGCATGGTCCGCCACGTTGCAGTGCTCCAGCAGCCCCAGCGCCATCTGCGCCGCGATGCCCTGGCCGTTGGGCGGGATCTCGTGCAGCGTGTGGCCGGCAAAGTCTTTCGCCAGGGGCGTGACCCATTCGGGCTGATAGGCCGCCAGGTCGGCCTCGGTCAGTGCGCCGCCGGTCTCACGTGCAAACCGCGCCAGCGCCTGGGCGATCTCGCCCCGGTAGAAGGCTTCGCCCTTGGACTCGGCAATCAGCCTCAGGCTGCGCGCCGCCTCTTCAAAGCGGAACAGCTCACCGACCTGCGGCGCGCGTCCGTTCGGCAGAAAGGCCTGCGCGAAGCCCGGCTGAGACGTGAGCTCGTCCAGCGCGGCGGCCATGGCCCATTTGCCCTGCACGATGGGCGGCACCGCATAACCGCGCTCGGCAATCTCGATGGCCGGCTGCATCAGGTCGGCGAACGGCAGCTTGCCGAAGCGCTCGCTCAAGCGCGCCCAGGCACCCACCGCGCCCGGCACAGTCACAGAGCCCCAGCCGCGCTTGGGCACGACCTGACCCTTGAAGAAGTCTGGCGTCCACGCGGCCGGCGCCGGCCCCGAGGCGTTGAGGCCGTGGAGCTGCTGGCCGTCCCACAGGATGCAGAAGGCGTCCGAGCCCAGGCCGTTGCTGCAGGGCTCCACGATGGTCATGCAGGCGGCGGTGGCAATCGCCGCGTCGACCGCGTTGCCGCCCTGCCGCAGCATCTGCAGGCCCGCTTGGGCCGCGAGAGGGTGCGAGGTCGAGACGATGTTGCGAGCGAACAGCGGGCTACGGCGGCTGGGATAGCCGGCCGTCCAGTCGAAGCGAGTTGAGGTGTTCATGAGGGTTGATTCTGCGCGGTGTAAGGCTTTGCAACGCCGTCAACGCCGCGAGAAATGGCGTCGTTGTGGACACAAGCTCTCGCGAGGCCCAAGCAACCCCAAACACCCTGGAGCATTGAAGATGAACACGCTGAAGACCACCATCGCCACCGCCCTCATCACGCTCGCCTCGGGCGTCGCCATGGCCCAGACCGCAGCGCCGGCAGCCCCTGCCACCACGCCGGCGGCGACTGCCGCCGCCACAGCAACGACCGCTCCGGCGGCCACGGTCGCAACACCGGCCGCGAAGCCCGCACCTGCCGCCACGCCCGCCGTTGCTGCCGCCCCGGCTGAAGCTGCCAGCGCTGCCAAGCATGCCCACAAGCACATGAAGAAGCATGCCGAAGCCAAGCCGACGGTCGCCGTTGCTGCCAAGACAGAACCCAAGACGCAGTAAGCGCGAAAGCGCTCCGCGCAAGGCCGCAGCCCTCACCGGCTGCGGCCTTTTTTCTTGCGCGTCAGACAGCGATGTGGCCTCGGACAGACACGGCAGCGGGTCTGGAGGTCTAGCTCTGGCAGACCCTCGAGTCCTGAAAACTGCTCAGTCGGCGTTGAGCGGCAGCATCACCGTCAGCTCGGTGCCCAGCCCATGTTCCGACCGCACGGCGACGGTACCGCCGTGCGCCTGGACAACGTGCTTGACGATGTACAGCCCGAGACCGACGCTGCGGTTGGCGTTGTCCGGCTCCAGGCAGGCACGCTGCATCGGTTCGAACAGGTTGGGAAGGAGGTCGGGGCGAATGGGCGGGCCGTCGTTCTGGATCACCAGCGCCACCATGCCGCCTTCGACGCGCGTGCTGACCTTCACAACCGAGCCGGCGGGGCTGTAGCTGACGGCGTTGGACAGCAGGTTGCCCACGACCTGGGCCATTCGGCCGGCATCCCAGGAGCCCTGTGAGTCGCCTTCGTGCTGCAGTTCGAACGTGCGGCCAGGGTGCGCTATCTCGAACTCCTCGACCACCTGCCGCACCACGGCCCGGAGGTCACCGGGCTTTCGGGTGATGGGAATGGAGCCGCCGAGCCTGGCTTGAGTGAAGTCAAGCAGCTCGTGGATCATGGCGGTGACCTGATCCGCCGAGTTGTGGACGCGCGCAATCAGGTCGTCGACAGTCCGTGGGTCGAGTCGCTCCCAGCGTCTGAGCAGCGTCGCCGTCATCTTGATCACCGAGACGGGATTGCGCAGATCGTGGCTGACGATGCCGATCAGGCGCTCACGAAACTCGGCCGTCTGGTCCAGGCGCGTCTTCTCCAGCGCCACGGCGGCCTGATCGGCCAGCGCCGACAGCAACCATTCGTCATCCTCCGGCTGCGAGCTTGACGTCTGCATGGCCACCGCCAAAAGGCCTGTCACCTCGCCGGCGACGACGAGCGGCACCCCCAGGAACTGCTGCTGCTCCGTGGTGCCGAGCAGTATCTTCAGCCGCGTGATCAGGGCGTCCTGCAACGGCTCCTGGAAGTCGCTCTGCCCACCGGCATCAAGGCCGAAAGACGCTCGTACGGCCAGCAGGCCATCGTCGTTGGTCAGCATGAGCACCACCCGCGGCGCACCGAGCAACTCGGCTGCGCGCTCGACGGTCAGGTCCAGCACTTCCTCCAACGAGACCGCATAGGTGAGCGCGCGGCTGATCTCGGTCAGCTTGCGCAGCTTCTCGGTCCGCTTGTTGACTTGAAAGCGCGCCGCTGCCATCACACGACTTCGATGCCGGTGGCGGTGATGTTGAGCTCGTGCTGGTTCAGATCGTGCGCAATGCCCCGCGCCTTGATGACCCGCAGCGTGCGATGGGCCTGCCGTCCTTCCAGCGTGATGCCCAGAAGGATGATGTTGTCGGCCAGGGCGCTCGTGCGGGTTTCGGAAAACAGCTCCTGGCCGAAGGTCTCATAGGTGAAGACGCTGGAAACGCCCATGACGGCGAAGTGCTGTGCGAGCGCGTACAGGTAGCTGTGCAGTCGCTTGGTGTCGGTCGTGCTCATCAGCAGATCGCCCACCGCATCCACGACGATGCGCTTGATGCCCTTGCCCTTCACCGTGCGATAGATGGCGGAGACGATGCTGTCGATCTGCAGTTCCACGGGCGAGACGTAGAGGAAGTGCAGCCCGCCATCGCGCGCATGCCTGGCGTCAAGGCCGAGCGCGTTCAGCTGCGCGTCTAGCTGCGTGGGGTTTTCTTCGAACGAGACGTACATGCTCGGCTCACCCAGCCGCACGCCTTCCATGACGAACTGCATTGCCAGCGTCGTCTTGCCAGCACCGGTCTGCCCGAGCAGGAAGGTCGAGCGGCCACGGTAGAGGCCGCCATCGAGAACGTTGTCCAGCCCAGTGACGCCGGTGGTCACGCGCTCCCTCAGAAAGTCGTAGACAGGCGGGGTCGTCGGGCTGACCAGCCGCGGGAACACTTCCAACCCGTCCCCGGTGATGCGAAATGCGTGCAAGCCCTCCAGGTAGGAACTGCCGCGCAGCTTGAGCACGCGCAGAAATCGCTCGTCACGCGTGCCCAGCTTGTCGCGCGCCAACTCGACCATGCTGTCGGCAACGGCGAACTCGGGATACGTGGAGACCTGGTCGGCGCTGTACTCGCCAACAAAGAAGGCCGTGGTTTCGTAGGCCGTCAGCAGGCCCGCGACCTCGTAGAGCATCTTGCGCATCTCCGGGATCGACGTGGAAAGGTCGTGGATGGCCTTGAACGAGTCGATGACGATGATCTTGGGCCGCTGGGTGGTGATCGCTTCCGTCAGCAGCGCCACCAGCACGCCCACGCCCTGCTCTGCCAGCTCATGGCCGATGGAGCTGTAGTGGATGACGGTCCCCAGCTTGGATTCGTCGAAGAAGCTGAACTGCTGCAGGTAGCGCACCACCTTGTCGGCGGGTTCGGACAGGGTCGTGAAAAACAGGATGGGCCGACCATCGTCCTCGGCGTTGGCGAACATCAGTCGCTCCGCCAGGATGGTCTTGCCACTGCCTGGCTCGCCCATCAGGATGTTGATCGAGTTGGCGGGGAACCCGCCGTCCAGGATCTGGTCGAGCTCCTCGTTGCCGGTGGTCAGCCGGGGCAATGCCGGCCGCTCGAGAGACGTTCTGCCAGGCTCGTTGAAAAAACCCATGGTGCTCTAGCCTTTCGACTTGCGTCGTACTTCGATGAGCGAGTTCACGGTGCTGAGCAACCGCTGTTCGGCCAAGGGTTTCATCAGGAAGGCATCCGCGCCAGCTTCGGCCGCGCGACTGCTCGCCGCGAGGATGCTGAACACCAGCACGGCAATGGGCTTCGTGAGCGGATCCGATTTCAGTTGCCGACACAGCGACAGGCCGTCCAGCTTCGGCACCAGCACTTCGGTGATGACGATGTCCGGGCTGCGTTCTCGGGCACGCTTGAGCGCCTCGTGACCATCGGTCGCGAATATGACCTCGAAACCGGCCTCTGTCAGGAAGTGGGTTTCAAGCGCCCGGATGTGCGGGTCTCGCTCGACGACGAGGACCAGCATCCTTGCGGAGGGTTCGGTCGTCGCGTCGACGCGGTCAGGGTTGGGTGCAGTGAATCTGGGTTCAGCCATGTTTGAAGCGGTGGGCTTGTCAAAGTCCTTCCGCAGTGTTGAAAGCTGAACGCCTTGGGTCGGCTGAAGTGCCTCCACTTGGCCGTCGAACGCACCGAGTGTCCGCCGGATAGTACGCCCCGGCCGGCGCGCTGCTGATCTGAAGCCCATTCGATTCATCTGCATCGGCACCATCAGGCGTACTCCACCCTGGCGCGGCGAGGCTTTCGCGCAGCTGTTCAGGCACAAGCCATGGGTCGCAGGTGCGGCTCTATGGAGCAGCGGGTCCCCGGAGCGTGAACTGCTTCGCGAAGCGCCTCGCCACCCCCCGCGACAGGGCGTGACGCGAAAGTGCCGTGCTTCCTAGACTGCCGGCCATGCAGTACTTCCCGCGCCTCCTCTCCCTCGCCACCGCCCTGTTTGCCGCCACCGCCGTCCAGGCCGCGCCCATCAGTCTGGGCCTGGACCCCAGCCTCAACCTGCTCGCTTTCGGCAACATGACCGTGGCCAGCAGTGACGTCGAAGGCCGTGTCGCCGTCGGCGGCAACGCGACGATCAACGGCTATTCCATCAACACCAAGACCGGCTCCAGTGCTCTCTACGCGGGCACCGGCCTGACCGTGGGCGGCAACCTCGCCTTCACGAACGGCACGGTCTGGGGCGGCGCCAGCGTTGGCGGCAGCTACACGCCCAACAGCAGCGGCAACGTCATGGGCGGCACCACCAGCGGCCAGGGCTTTGCCTTCGCTGGCGAACAGCAGCGCCTCACCGCCCTGTCGTCCTCGCTGGACACCCTGGTCAACACCGGCACGGCGGTCGACCAATGGGGCACGCTGCATTTCGACGCTGCCGGCCAGATGCTGGCCATCTTCGACATCGTGGCCGCCGACGCCATGAAGAATCTGCAGATCGACGGCCTGGCCGACGGCGCGCAGATCCTCATCAACATCCACGGCACGGCCGTTGACTTCGGCAACCACGGCTACATCGGTTTCGCCAAGGGCCAGGTCTTGTTTAACCTGCCGCAAGCCACCAGCGTGACGCTGAACGGCGGCATCAATGCCTCGCTGCTGGCCACCAATGCCAGCGTCGGCGCCGGCTGGGGGCAGATCAACGGCCAGGTCGTCGTGAAGGACTGGGCCAGCGGCGTGCAGGTCAACGACGCGCCCATGCCGGTGAGCAGGCCGCCGCTGAACAGCACCGTTCGCACACTGCCCGAGCCGGCATCACTGGCCCTTGTCGCCCTCGGTCTCGTTGGCGCGCGCCTGGCTCGCCGCCGCCGCGTCTAGCGGATAGGCGCCATCTCTCTCATCGCCTTCACTGCCCCGGCACCGACTGCGGCGCCAAACCGCTTGGCCAGCCGCTCGGCGACGTTGTCCTTGGGCGTGTAGTCGATCACGTCCTCGGCCTTGACGACCTCGCGGGCCACGTAGTCGAGATTGCCGTAGTGGTCAGCCAGGCCCATGGCCACGGCCTGCTCGCCGTTCCAGAACAGCCCCGAGAAGGTCTCCGGCGTTTCCTTCAGCCGCTTGCCACGGCCCTCGCGCACGACGGTGATGAACTGCTGGTGGATCTGATCCAGCATGGCCTGCGCATAGGCGCGCTGCTTCGGGACTTGCGGGCTGAACGGGTCCAGCATGCCCTTGTTCTCGCCGGCGGTCAGCAGGCGGCGCTCGATGCCGACCTTGTCCATCAACCCGGTGAAGCCGAAGCCGTCCATCAGCACGCCGATGGAGCCGACGATGGACGCCTTGTCGACGTAGATCTCGTCGGCGGCCGCAGCGATGTAGTAGGCCCCGGAGGCACACATCTCCTCGACGACGGCGTAAACCGGCTTGTCGTACTTCTTCTTCAGCCGCTTGATCTCGTCGTAGACGATGCCGGCCTGCACCGGGCTGCCGCCGGGCGAGTTGATGCGAAGCACGACAGCCTGGGCCGCTTCATCCTTGAAGGCGTCTTTCAGCGCGACCAGCAGCAGCTCGGCGCTGGCCTCGGTGTCGGCCGCGATCTCGCCGCGCACCTCGACCAGAGCGGTGTGCGGCGCGGTCGACGGTGTGACATGCCTGCCCTGCTGCCAGAAGCTGTAGATCAGCAGCGCGGCGATCAGCAACCAGAACAGGCGGAACACCGTGCGCCAACGCCGCTCCAGCCGCCGCTCGCGCAGGAAGTCGCGGGCCAGCTGGGCCAGCAGCGTCTCGTTGTGCGGCGTGAGCACGGGCGGGACGCCGACCGGCTCTTGCATGGGCGGCGGCAGGGAGTCGTCGGAGGTGCTGCTCATATCAGTCTTCAAAAGCGGGTTTGGTGTCGCGCGTCGGCTGCCAGTAGACCTCGCCGTCGCGCTCGGTGACTTCGATCTTCGTGAGGCGGCCACGGGTGCAGGGGCCCATCGGCATTGGCCAGTCAGCGGGTCGTAGACGGCGCCGTGGATGCTGCACATGATGAAGCGCTTGTCGCCGTCAAGGAATTCGCCTTCCTGCCAGTCCATCTCGGTGGGCACATGGGCGCAACGGTTCAGGTAGGCGACGGCCTGACCATCGAAGCGCAGCGCGAAGGCGCGCACCGGCTCACGCCACTGGATGACGTCGAAACTGACGGCCTTGCCGCGCTCTTGCAGCTCGGCGGAGGCGCACAGGCGCTGCGGCGGCGCGGCGTCTTGCTCAGGCATGCGCGATCAGCCAGTCGTGCAGCTCGCGCGTCGAGTGCGCGACGAACAACGGCTTGAATTCGGCAAAGGTCTCGTGGTCATGGGCGCCGAAGCTGACCGCCACGCAGGGCGCGCCGGCATTGGCCGCAAGCTGCAGGTCGTGCGTCGTGTCGCCGATCATCAGCGTGCGCTCGGGCTCCACGCCGAACTCCTCCATCAGCTCCAGCAACATCTGCGGATGCGGCTTGGAGCGCGTCTCGTCGGCCGTGCGCGTGCCGTCGAACAAGTGACCCAGCTCGCTGGACGCCAGCACGCGGTCCAGGCCCACGCGGTTCTTGCCGGTGGCCACGGCCAGCCAGTGGTGGCGGGCCTTCAGCGCTTCGAGCATCTCCAGGCTGCCGTCGAACAACGACAGCTCGTGCTCGGAGGCCAGGTAGTGGTGGCGGTAGCGCAGGCCGAGCTCCGGGTAGCGCTCCTCCGGCAGGCCGGGCACGGCGTGCTCCAGCGCATCGCGCAGGCCCAGGCCGATGACGTAGCGGCAGTTCTCGAACTCGGGCTCGGGCAGGCCGATATCCACGGCGGCGCGCTGGATGCAGCGGGCGATCAGCGCGGTGGAGTCGAACAGCGTGCCGTCCCAGTCGAAGGCGATCAGGTCAAAACGTTGGGGTCTCATGCTTTTGTCAGCTTCTCACATTCAAGGGGCAGTGGCGCTTCCAGGGTGATCTCTGCCTCGGTGGCGGGGTGCGTGAAACGCAGCCGCCGCGCATGCAGGAACATCCGATCAAACTTCGCAGGCCCGCGCGCCAGCTCCCGGTTGCGCTCGAAGTCGCCGTACTTCGGGTCGCCAACGATGGCATGCCCGGCCTGCTGCAGGTGCACGCGAATCTGGTGCGTTCGCCCGGTCTTGATGGTCACGTCCAGCAAGGTGAACTGCGCCGTGCGCTGCACCACCTTCACCAGACTGATCGACCGCTTGGCCTCCGCCTCGTCCAGCTTGCCCGGCCTGACCCAGCGCTCGCCATCGCTGCCGACGAACTTCACCAGCGGCACGTCGATGACCTTGAGCTTGGCCGGCCAGTCGCCCCAGACCAGGGCGGCGTAGGTCTTGCCGGTCTCGCGCTCGCGCAGTTGGTCCTGCAGCGCCACCAGCGCGCTGCGCTTCTTGGCGATCATCAAGAGGCCCGAGGTTTCCTTGTCGAGCCGGTGCACCAGTTCCAGGAACTTGGCCGTCGGCCTTGAACGGCGGAGCGCCTCAATGACGCCGTAGCTGACCCCCGAGCCGCCGTGTACCGCCACGCCGGCCGGCTTGTCGATGACCAGCAGGTGTTCATCCTCGAACACGACCGGGAACTCGCGCGCCGGCGCCTCGGGCTGCGCCGCCCGCTCGGGCAGGCGCACCGGCGGGATGCGAACCTCGTCGCCGATCTCCAGCCGCGTGTCGGCATGCGCCCGGCCCTTGTTGACCCGCACCTCGCCCGCGCGGATGACCCGGTAGACATGGGTCTTGGGCACACCTTTGAGCTCGCGCAGCAGGAAATTGTCCAGCCGCTGGCCGGCGGAGCCTTCGTCCACCGTCACCCTGCGCACGGCGGGTGCCGTGGCAGGGGTTTGCGTGGTGTCGGGCGGCACTTGGCCTGCCCCTATAATCCTTTTCACCACGTTGTTGCCGTAAGTATTTGATTTGCTTGATTTTAGCGGCGGTAACGTGCGGCCAACGGGCGAAAGCCCGGCGGCCACAGGCGATGCAACGCGAACGATGGCCGGCAGGTTTGCTCCCCGAGTGAGTGAACGGCCCGCTGACAGACGCGGCAGAGCGATGACACAAGAACCCCGCAGGCCCCGCTGCTGACAAGCACAGGGCGCCCGCAGACAACAAGGTTTCCATGGCGACAGAACGCTCAGGCCCTCCGGCCCAAGCGAGCTGTCACCAGCGTCCAGCAGCCCACGCGGATGAGCATGCCCCTCCCCCCACACGCACCCCTGCGGCCCCGGCTTGATGCCGGCGTGGCCGCCCTGCCCCGGCTTGTCGCCGGGCGGGTGCGCGCGGGAGCCGGCGGCTCGGCTCGCTTGAGTGCTGCTGCGGCGCACGCGCCAACGCCGACTGCACGCTGACCCCCCGGTCAGTTGCGCTTTCGGTCCAGGGCGATTCCTTCCTCGGTTCTTCTCGTCGCCCGTGCATCTTGAGCTGCTCTCGGGCAGCGTGATGAACGTGCGCGTTTTGCGGCGGCCCATTGGCCGCCCGGCGCGCGAGGAGATGACATGAAACGCATGCTGATCAATGCGACGCAGCCGGAAGAGCGGCGCCTCGCAATCGTTGATGGCCAGAAACTGCTGGACTTCGAGACCGAAATCGAAGGCCGCGAGCAGCGCAAGGGCAACATCTACAAGGCCGTCGTGACGCGGGTCGAGCCCTCGCTCGAAGCCTGCTTCGTCGACTACGGCGAGGACCGCCACGGCTTCCTGCCGTTCAAGGAGATCTCGCGCCAGTTCTTCCGCGAAGGCACCGACGTCAAGAACGCGACCATCAAGGACGCGATCAAGGAAGGCCAGGAGCTGCTGGTCCAGGTCGAAAAGGAAGAGCGCGGCAACAAGGGCGCGGCGCTGACGACCTTCGTGAGCCTCGCCGGCCGCTACCTGGTGCTGATGCCCAACAACCCGCGTGGCGGTGGCGTGAGCCGCCGCATCGAGGGCGAGGACCGCGAGGAGCTGAAGGAAAACCTCGACCAGCTCGAGTACCCCAAGGGCATGTCCCTGATCGCGCGCACCGCCGGCATCGGCCGCACGGCGCCCGAGCTGCAGTGGGACTTGAACTACATGCTCAAGCTCTGGACCGCGATCGATGACGCGGCCAAGGGCGGCAAGGGCGCCTACCTGATCTACCAGGAGTCGTCGCTCGTGATCCGCGCGATCCGCGACTACTTCACCCAGGACATCGGCGAGATC
>Ga0187843_10002373_pt1 | contig 11453 bp, 11 predicted proteins | sample SpaLakP09_SKY_43_FD_134516 | JGI IMG/M metagenome (GOLD analysis project Ga0187843, IMG submission 134516) | Oligotrophic lake water microbial communities from Sparkling Lake, Wisconsin, USA - SP09_SKY_43 | ecosystem: Environmental > Aquatic > Freshwater > Lake | place: USA: Sparkling Lake... | reverse complement strand
TTGTCCACCAATTCACGCACCACCGAAGCGGGGCGCTCGACCACCTCGCCAGCGGCGATTTGGCTGATCAGTTCGTCGGGGAGTTCTCGGATGGGGCGTCGCGCCAAAAGGGGGAGATTCACGCGCTTGATTCTAGGGGAGGACCAATCCGGCATCGCCAAAGCCTGTCACCTGTGGCGCTGATAATGCGCGCATGGACACCATTGCACTGCTGATTGATTTCATTCTTCACATCGACCGCTACTTGGAGGCCTTCGTACAGGCTTATGGCGTTTGGATCCATGTCATTTTGTTTTTGGTGGTGTTTGTGGAAACCGGCGTGGTGTTCATGCCCTTTTTGCCCGGCGACTCGCTGTTGTTTGTGGTGGGTGCCATGGCCGGTGCGGGACTGTTAAACCTGCCTTTGGTGCTCGGCTTGCTGTTCATCGCGGCGGTGTTGGGAGACCAATGCAATTACTGGATAGGGCGGCATTTCGGCTCGCGTTTGCTGCTGAGTCAAAACCGTTGGTTCAACCGCAATGCTTACGACCGCGCCCACGCTTTTTATGAACGATACGGCGGCATCACCATCATCATTGCGCGTTTCATGCCGTTTGTGCGCACCTTTGCCCCGTTTGTGGCTGGTGTGGGCCACATGGATCGCCGTCGTTTCAGCCTGTTCAATTTCTTGGGCGCCTTGCTGTGGGTGGGCGGTATTGGGATGGCCGGTTATGTGTTTGGCAATAACCCTTGGGTGCAAGCCAACTTTGAAAAAGTCATCTGGGCCATGATTTTGATTCCCGGTCTGCTCGCCTTGTGGGGCGCGTGGACGGCCAAAAAATCAGATTGACCGGTTGCGCGCCAAGGGCGGGTTGCGCAAGAAATAATTTTCGATGCCGCGCATCAAAGCATCGGTCAGTTTCAACTGATAAGCCTCGCTGATCAGCAAGGCTTCTTCTTCGGGGTTGCTGATAAAGGCGGTCTCTACCAACAAACTCGGAATATCGGGCGCTTTCAAAACTGCAAAACCCGCTTGCTCCACCTGCGGCTTGTGCAACTTGCCCACGCGGCGGATTTGCCCCAACAATTCTTGACCGAGTTTCACGCTGTCATTGATTTGCGCGGTGGTGCTCATGTCGAGCAAGGCGCGTTGGACATGCTGGTCTTGCACCTTGATATTCAAGCCACCAATCGCATCGGCACCGTTTTCTTTGTTCGCCATCCAACGCGCGGCCGCACTGGAAGCAGCGCCTTGACTGAGCGCAAACACGCTGGCCCCACGCGCGTGCGGTGTGAGAAATGCATCAGCGTGCAAGCTGATGAATAAATCGGCCTGCACTTTTTGAGCCTTCTGGACCCGCACGTGCAGGGGCAAGAAAAAGTCTGCGTCGCGGGTCAGAAAAGCCCGCAAGGGCAAGAAACCGTTTTTGGTTTTCAGCACCGTGTTGTTGATGCGTTCTTTCAGACGCAGCGCCATTTGCAGCACCACATCTTTTTCCTTCGTGCCTTTGGGCCCAATCGCTCCGGGGTCTTCGCCACCGTGCCCGGGGTCCAAGGCCACCACCAGAAAGCGGTCATAAATGGGCTCGGTGGGCGCGGGTTTGGTGCTTGGTTTGGTGGCAACCGGGGGCACCGTAGCGGGTTTGTTTTTTTGCTGATTCGCCATCAACTCATCGATCGCATCTTTGCTTTTCGCCTCGCTGGGCACATGCTCGGCAATCAAGGCTTCCAAGGGATCGACTTGGGTCATGGGGTACAGGTCGAGCACCAAACGGTGCTGAAACTGCGACTGGCCACTCAAGACGGGCGCCAAGCTGAACACCTGCGGCTTGACCGCTTGTCGCAAATCAAACACCAAACGCACCGTGGTGGCATTGAACTGACCCACGCGCACACCGACGATGAACGGGTCATCACTGCGCACCTTGCCGACCAGTTCGCGCAGTGCTGCATTCAATTCAATGCCCTCGATGTCCACGGCCAAACGAGGGGGCTGCTCGACAAACGTTTGTTGGGTGCGCAAAGCCGTGTCGGACTCGATGGTCACCCGGGTGTAGTCCGCGGCGGGCCAGACGCGCACCGCCAAGATGCTGGCCCCGCGTGCCAACTGCGCCTGACCCAGCAACAAGACCAAACTGCCTTGTTGCAGCAGGGCGCGGCGGGTCAGTGCGGACTTCATGACAACAAGCCTTCGCCCAGGGGGGTGTGCGCTTCTAATCGCACCGCGCGTTCGTGTTCGTGGTGCACAGTCAGATAAATGTCCAAATCAGGCGACGGTAAATAGCCTCGGGCCTTTTCAGGCCATTCGCAGAGTTTCAGGCCGGGGCTGACGAAGAGGTCGCGCAATCCCGCGTCCGCCCACTCGCTTGGATCGGAGAAACGGTAGAAATCGAAATGCCAAATGGCTTGCACGCCTTGGGCTGTTGGGAGTTCATACGGTTCGACCACCGCATAGGTGGGACTTTTGATGCGCCCGGTCACGCCCATGGCTTGCAGCAGATGACGCACCAAGGTGGTTTTACCCGCGCCCAGTTCGCCATGCAAACACAGCATCGCCTCGCCCCAGCGTGGCCGAAGCACCAAGGCTTGCGCGAATGCTTGGCAAGCCTTTTCATCCGTCCAGTGCAGTGTTTTTACAATCGGCATGTCATTCAAAGGAAAACGTGTCCATTCATTCGCAAAGCTTGTTGGCAGATTTGCAAACTTGGGGCCAACAATTGGGATTCTCCCAAATTGGCGTGGCCCCGGTGGACCTGACGTCAGCCGAGCCCGGATTGTTGGCTTGGTTGGCGCAAAACTATCACGGCGACATGGCTTACATGGCGCGTCATGGCCTGACGCGCGCGCGTCCCGCCGAGTTGCAACCGGGCACATTGAGTGTCATCACGGCGCGCATGGACTATCTGCCGCAGGCGTCACCGGCATGGTTGGCGCATGAAATGCAGCGACTAGAAGACCCGTCGCAAGCCGTGGTGTCTGTGTATGCACGTGGTCGGGACTATCACAAAGTGATGCGTCAACGCTTGCAGCAACTGGCCGACAAACTCCAAACGAGGTTGGGTCCCATCGGTCACCGCGTGTTCACCGACTCGGCACCGGCTCTGGAGGCCGAGTTGGCGGTGCGCAGCGGGCAGGGTTGGCGCGGCAAGCACACCCTGGTGTTGCAACGCGATGCGGGTTCCTTTTTTTTCTTGGGTGAAATCTTCATTGATGTTGCGCTCGAACCCACCTTGCCTGTGACCGACCATTGCGGCAGTTGCACCGCTTGCATCAGCGTGTGTCCCACGCAAGCCATCCTTGCACCTTATCAGTTGGATGCCAGACGCTGCATCTCTTACCTGACGATTGAGCACGCCGGCAGCATTCCCTTGGAATTTCGCGCCATGATGGGCAACCGCATTTACGGTTGCGACGATTGCCAATTGGTCTGTCCTTGGAATAAATATGCCAAGCGCAGTGTCTTGCCCGATTTTCAAGAACGGCATGGCTTGGGGGCTGCCTCACTGGTGCAGTTGTTGGCGTGGACGGAAGAAGAATTTTTGCACTACACCGAGGGCAGCGCGATTCGACGCATTGGCCATGTGCGTTGGCTGCGCAATTTGGCGGTGGCCGCAGGCAATGCCCTGCGCCAGTCGGACAACCCCAGCCTGGTCGGCGACATCCAACGGGGCTTGCAAGCCTGGCAAACGCATGAGAGCGCGCTGGTGCGTGAACACATCGATTGGGCCTTGGGCAACCAGCCGATGGGCTGAACCATTTCAGCAGGACTTGATCTGGATCAAGTGGCGCCAACGGCTTTGTCCATAAGCTGGGGGACATGACTTCTGCCTATGCCTTGCTCGACGATCCCCAGCATTGGGCGGTCTTCAGCAAACCCGATAAGCCACTGACCCCCACAGACGCCGAAACATCCGCCATCTGGGAGTCGCAAGTGGTGGTGCAGGGCATGCATTGCGCGGCGTGCGCATTGAATGTGCAAGCGGTTTTGTGTTCGGTGCCCGGGGTCCAGCAAGCCATCGTTAACGGGGCAACACACCGTGCCCAAATCACCTGGTCGGCGCGTCAAGTGCGTCCCTCGAAATGGCTTGAAGCGTTGTCACGCGCGGGTTACCCGGCGGTGCCTGCGCATGACTTCGTGTCGCGGCAAGCCGGTCAGGCCGAAGTTCGACAACAACTCTGGCGTTGGTTGGTGGCTGGTTTGTGCATGATGCAAGTGATGATGTATGCCTGGCCGGTGTACGTGGCTGCACCCGGTGACATCACCCCGAACATGTTGTCGCTGTTGAAATGGGCATCATGGGTGCTGACCTTGCCCGTCATGTTTTTTGCCACGGACGGGTTCACAGCGGCCGCGTGGCGCGATTTGAAACAGGGTCGCATCAGCATGGACCTGCCTGTCGCGGTGGGCATCTGGGTCACCTTCCTCGTCAGTTCAGCCGCCGTGTTTGACCCCGATGGATTGTTGGGCAGCGAGGTCTATTTCGATTCGCTCACCATGTTTGTTTTTTTCTTGCTTACCGGACGGTGGTTGGAAGCTCGCTTGCGTGAGCGCACCGCCGGTTTCTTGGAAGCCTTGATCAATCGTTTGCCGCAACAACTGCAACGCCAAACCCCAGCCGGCGAATTGGAAACGGTGGCGCTGCATCAATTGCGCGTGGGCGACGTGCTGCACGTGCAACCGGGCGAAGTGTTTGCGGCCGATGGCGTTTTGTTGCAAGGCCACACCTGGGTGGAAGAAGCCTTGTTAACCGGTGAGTCTGCGCCGTTGGAGCGACAACCCGGCGACAGCGTGATGGCCGGTTCGCACAATCTGCGTGAAACCATTCAGATGAAGGTCCTGCGTTTGGGTGAACACACCCGCTACGCAGAAATTGTGCGCCTCATGCAATCGGCTGCGCTGCACAAACCCCGCTTGGCGGCATTGGCCGACCGCATCGCCAAACCGTTTTTGGGGGTCGTGCTGTTGGCGGCTGTGCTGAGTGCCGCGCTGGCCTGGTCTGTTTCACCGGGTCATGCGCTGATGGTGGCGGTGTCGGTGTTGATCGTCACCTGTCCCTGCGCTTTGTCCTTGGCCACGCCTGCCGCCATGCTGGCCTCGGCTGGGCAATTGGCACGACAAGGCGTGTTGTTGCGCAACCTGCAGACCTTGGAGGCCTTGTCGCAAGTCGATACCGTGGTGTTTGACAAAACCGGCACGCTCACCCAAGACCGTTTTGAAGGTTCTTTTGCGATCAGTGGTGATGATGTGAAAAACATTGAATCACAGTGGGAAACGGCTGCCCAGAAAACCTTGGATGATGTGCAAGCCTTGGCGTTGGCCAAGGGTTTGAATATTCACACCAGGGTGATCAAGTCGGACGATATTGCCCAAGGCCTGATCGACCTAGCCGCCCAACTCCATTCAGAATTGATCGTGATGGCTTCCCATGGCCGCAAAGGCATCAAGCGTTTGTTGCTGGGCAGTGAAACCTTGAGCGTGTTGACCCATGCCAAATTACCCGTGCTGGTTTTGCGTTAATTCATTCGTGGGTCAAGGCGACCGCAGCGGCTGGAAGGGTCAAGCCGTCAAGCCGCGGTAGAGCATGGAGGTGGCCAAGGCGTAGAGCAACACTGCAAAAGCTCGTTTGAGTTTTTTCACCGGCCATCGGTGTGCCATGCGCGCACCGATGGGGGCAGTAAAGACCGTGCTCAGGCACACCATCAACAAGGCGGGCAGCCAGACATAGCCAAATGAATATGCCGGCGTGCCCGTGACCGACCAGCCACTGGCCACATAGCCGATGGCATTGAACAAGGCAATCGGAAAACCCAGCGCCGCACTGGTGGCCACCACTTGACGCATGGGCACATTGCACCAGACCATGAAGGGCACGCTCATGAACGCGCCGCCTGCGCCGACCAAGCCCGACACGACGCCAATCAAACCACCCGCCGCCCATTGACCCGCACGACCGGGCATGTCCCGTGAGGGTTTGGGCTTTCGGTCGAGCAGCATTTGGGTGGCCGAGAAAGCAGCGAAGCCCGCAAAAACAAGCGCCAACACCGCGCCATTGATGAACGCGAATAACCACAGACTCGAGATCAAGCTGCCAACGATCAAGCCTGGCGTTAGACCTTTGACCAAGTCCCAGCGCACGGCCCCCAATTGATGGTGCATGCGGGTACTGGCCAAAGAGGTGACAACGATGGTGGTCATGCCCGTGGCAATCGACATCTTGACCGCCAGAGGCGTTTCCAAGTCCAGTGTGTTGTGAAACAAGAAGGTGAAGATTGGAATGAGCACCAATCCGCCGCCAACGCCCAGCAAACCCGCCAAAAAACCCGTGAAGATGCCGAGAATGGCCAGGTCCAGCAATATCCAAATCAAGATGCGTCCAATCGGAAAGGAAAGGGTGTCTGCAAGGGTCCACCAAGTCGTCATCCTGAACGAAAGGTTCAGGTGGGCGAGGTCAGTAAGGTGTTGGGTTCATCTAACGCGAGATGATCACGCTCACCAAACAATTTCCAAGCCCGGGGCTCCAAAGAGCATTGGTTCAAGAAATATAAAACCCAGCAGTCTTGCAGACGCTTGCATTGTAGGAGGCTAAATCAAATGGCCATCATGACCAAGCGCATTGTCCAGGCGATGCAACAAGTTTTGCAGGTTGTGATGCGACGTGCTGGGCTCGCCAGGTGCGGCAGAGAAGTCACTGAGTTCGAAAGCCAAGTTCAAAGCGGCCAACACAGCGATGCGGTCACGCGCTTTGATTTTGCCGGCGTCCCGAATTTTGCACATGGCTTCATCGACTTTGCGCACTGCCGTGTGAAATCTTTCTTCGGCGCCTTCGGGGCAACCCAAGATATAGCTTTGACCCATGATTTGCACTTCAACCTGACTCATGCCCCGTCCTTGACTTCAACCGGTAAACGATCGAGCAGACCATCAATGCGGCTGCGCGCAGCTTGCAGACGAGATTTGAGCGAATCGCGCTCTTGTGTCAAAGCGTCCACTTGGGTGGTGAGCAAGTCGTTGGTGCGTTTGAGTTCTTCGTAGCGAACAATCAAACGCTCCACGCGTTCGAGCACAGGGTCGAGGGGTGAGTTTTCGGACATGAGGATCATTTTAGGGGCGATACAAGGCTTATGGCTAGAATGCGTTCGTTGGTGCTCGCGGTGTGGTTCACATGCCGCAGTTCAACGGGAAGCAGAAGTTTTCGCTCTACCAAGTACTTCTTTTTTGTACATGGCTTGAGTTGATGACCAGCCTGCGCTGCCCCCGCAACGGTCAAGCGAACGAAGTGCGTCACGCACTTCCGCCCTGTCCAACCCAGCCACTGCGTGCCTTGAACAAGCATGTGGGAAGGCGGACACGGTTGTTTTCGCCAGCCCGGATACCGGCCAACAAGGTGGAGTCGCGCATGTCGTGGCTTCTTAACGCTCAAGCACTGTCGGGGAAGGCGGTGAGAGCACTTGGCTGGCATCATCATGAAAAAAATCCTGCAAAGCAGTGGCCTGGCGTTTTTCGTCATGGCAAGTTCAACGCACGCATTCGATAAAACAGACAACGCTCTAGACACCTTGGTTGTCACAGCAAGCAAATCACCAGAAGAAATTTTTACAACGCCCGCCTACATCACGGTCTTGACGCAATACGACATTCAACAGTCAGGTGTTCGTTCAGTGAATGAAGCGATTGTTAAATTGGGAGGTTTGATAGGACGACCAAGTCTTTTTGGCGGCAATGAGCTGACCTTGGATGCCATGGGTTTTGGCGAAACTGCCGCCTCAAACATGGTTTTCATCATTGATGGCATGACCTACAAAGAAGGGGATCAGAGCGAAGTCCGTATTGGCAACATCCAACTTGATGAAGTTGAACGAATTGAAATTCAAAAAGGTGGATCAACTGTTTTGTATGGCGATGCTGCTGTATCTGGTGTAGTCAATATCGTGACGCGTGCTTCAGGCTGGAACCCCAAAAATCAAACATCTGGCAGCATCCAAACAGGATTTGGCAGTTACGGGGCTGAAGAACTTAAATTCAGTGCAAGCAAAACTGGTACGGGAACCAACCTCACAGTTTCTGGATCACATCTGAATTCAAATGGCTTTAGAGAAAACTCATCCAATTATGCAGACAATGTTCTTCTTGGCTTTCAACATGCAACTGAATCAACCAGGTTGGGATTGAGCCTGTCAAAGGAAACTCAATATGCGAAAACGCCTGGCTCACTCAGCGAAGTTCAGTATGCAACGGATCGAAATCAAGCCAACGGTTCGAACAAGTCGGTGAAGACCTTCAACGATCTTCAAAAAACAAGTTATGGCGTTTTCATCGAAAAAGATTTCGATTCGCTATTGCTGCGATTTGATGTCAAGCAAAGAGACAAAGACTATTTTTTCTTGGATCAAAAGGGGGGGTACCCCAGCTCGGCGTCCATACAAACCTTGAACAACAATTACGGCATCAACTTAAGCCAGAACCAAAAGTATGGCTTCGGTGGTGCGGACTTTATTTTTGGACTAGATGCAAACGATTGGGTGCAAAACAGGGTGACGCAAGACTTTGGCAGTTACCACAATGTGTCAAGTGCACGGGCTCTTTTTGTCAAGGGCCGCCTGTCGCTGGACTCGATCAACACCATGTTTGGCTTGGGCGCAAGGCAGGAGCAAGTCGATCGGTCATCAGTAGGTTACAAAACGCCCGAATACTATGAGGCTAGTGACAAATTGGATGCATGGGAAATTTCTGCTCTTCATGAACTCAATTTACAAAACAGCCTGTGGGCCAAGGTTTCTAGCAATTACAGGATGCCCAACATCGATGAAATCTCTAATGCCTATGCTGAATTTGTTACTTACTCTCCGTTAGATTTAAAGCCGCAAATTTCATTGGATCAAGAACTGGGTTGGCATGGAAAGTTTGACAAAACACGAACTCGCGCTCGTCTCTTTCGAAGCTACTATAAAAATGAAATTGCATATGACAGAGCGGCTTATGTTGATTTGGCTGGTGGTTATTACGTTGGGTCAAACATCAATTTCGACCGTACAAAAAGACAAGGCGTAGATTTGAGCCTGAATCATTCACTCAGTCCAGAATTAACGCTTGGAACCTCTGCCACCTACCAACAAGCTCAATTTACTTCTGACAACTTCAAAGGGAAAAAGATTCCCCTGTCACCTGAAACTATTCTCAGCGCGAACGCCAACTGGCGGTTTGAAGCCAAGCAAACCATTGGATTGAGTTTTCAATACATAGGACAGCAACACGTTGGCAGTGATTTCGCAAACCTCTACACCATACCCGCCTATTACACCGCTGACATTCGATATGGCTACAAGCAAGGACCCTGGGCTTTTGATTTCTTCATTCGAAATCTCCTCGACAAAGACTTTTATTCATTTGCAACCAACACCTACGAAGGCTTGACAAGAAGCACGGCCATTTATCCGGACATGAAGCGCAGCTTCTTTGTCAATTTTAAATATGTAATGAAGTAACGCCCGTGTTTAACATGCACCTCCCCCAACGCATCATCTGCCTCACTGAGGAAACCACCGAGTGGCTCTACCTCTTGGGCCAGTCTGCGCGGATTGTGGGCATCTCGGGGTACACGGTTCGACCCAAAATTGCGCGTGCAGAAAAGCCGCGCGTGAGTGCCTTCACCAGTGCCAAGATCGACAAAATCTTGGCCTTGAAGCCCGACTGTGTGTTTGGCTTTTCAGACCTGCAAGCCGACATTGCAGCCGAGTTGATTCGCCATGGCGTGCAAGTCACGGTGTTCAATCAGCGCAGTGTGCAAGACATTTTTGCCATGCTCTACCAAGTGGCCGCCATGGTGGGCGAGGCCGAGCAAGGCTTGCAGCGCATTCATGCCATGCAAGCCCATTTGCAGGACATTCAAAACCAAACCAAGGCTTATGCCAGCAGACCCAAGGTCTACTTTGAAGAATGGGATGAACCGGCCATCAGTGCCATTCGTTGGGTATCCGAGTTGATTCAAATCGCCGGGGGGGACGATTGCTTTCCCGAGTTGGCGCTGCAAGCCATGGGCAAGGACCGCATCATCGCCGACCCCTTAAGCATCGCTGCCAAGCAACCCGACATCATTTTGGGGTCGTGGTGCGGCAAAAAATTTCGCCCTGAGAAAGTCGCGCAACGCCCCGGTTGGCAAGATGTGCCTGCTGTGGTGAATCAACAATTGTTCGAGATCAAATCGGCCGACATCTTGCAGCCCGGCCCAGCCGCCTTGACCGATGGGGTCGATCAAATGCACCGCATCATTCAACAGTGGGTGCAGCAGCATGGCTAAATTCATCGCGCTGTTATTCTGCTGGCTATCCATCCCCGCATCAGCGGTCACACTCACCGATGACCGGGGTGTGCAGGTAACGCTCACTAGTGCGCCCCAGCGCATCATCACCTTGCTGCCATCGTTGGCTGAAACAGTTTGTGTGCTGGGCGCTTGTAATCGTTTGGTCGGCACCGACAACTTTGCCAACTGGCCCGAGAACGTTCAAAAATTACCCAAGCTCGGCGGTTTGGATGACACCGCGCTTGAACCCTTGGTGCGTTTGAAACCAGACTTGGTCTTGGCGGCGCGTTCCACGCGGCTGATCAACCGATTGGAATCGTTGGGGCTCAAGGTCTTGGCCTTGGAGCCGCAAAACCAAGCGGATGTCAAGCGTGTCTTGCACACCGTGGCGCAAGCACTTCAATTACCGCAGCCCGACAACGCCGCACAGGCTGTGTGGCAACACGCATTGGACGGCATGAACCAAGCCAAGCGCAGCATGCCCGCGAAAGCGCAGGGCACCAGCGTTTACTTTGAAGCCAGCACTGGAGGCTATGCCGCCGGTGAAGCTTCATTCATTGGCGAGGTGATGCTGCACATGGGTTTGCGCAACGTGGTGCCTGCTCCGATGGGCGCCTTCCCTCAACTCAATCCCGAGTTTGTCGTTCGCGCCAACCCCGACTTGATTGTGTTGGCTGAACCGATGGCGCTTGATTTGCAAAAACGGCCGGGTTGGTCTGCCATGCAAGCTGTCAAGCACAAACGTGTTTGTGCGTTCACACCCGCGCAAGGCGATGTCTTGGTGCGTCCTGGCCCACGCTTGGGCGAGGCAGCGCAAATCATTGCCCAATGTTTAAAACGGCACTATCCATGAAGACGCCTGCACAGCAGATTTCGCACATGGGCCTGGGCATGGCCTTGTTGACGCTGCTGTTGTTGGTTCTCGGCCTGTTGGCGGGCAGCCAAGGTATCGAATGGCCCTTGCAGTGGCATGACCGCATCGTGCAAGACATCCGTTTGCCGCGTACTTTGGGCGCGTGGTTGGCGGGTGCCTTGCTTGGTTTGGCGGGTGCATTGGCCCAAGGCTTGTTTCGCAATCCCTTGGCAGACCCGTATTTGCTCGGCAGTGCATCGGGGGCCACATTGGGTGTCACGCTGGCATTGATGCTGGGCTTGTGGGGCGGTTTGCAACTGCCC
>Ga0187843_10002371_pt1 | contig 11459 bp, 12 predicted proteins | sample SpaLakP09_SKY_43_FD_134516 | JGI IMG/M metagenome (GOLD analysis project Ga0187843, IMG submission 134516) | Oligotrophic lake water microbial communities from Sparkling Lake, Wisconsin, USA - SP09_SKY_43 | ecosystem: Environmental > Aquatic > Freshwater > Lake | place: USA: Sparkling Lake... | reverse complement strand
GGCGGTCCTGCCGATCATGGCCCTGGACTTCGCCCCGGCCGAGGTCCGCGCCGAGGTGATCAAGGAGATGACCAAGGGGAGCCCCGCCGACATCGCGGCCGCCATCGCCTCCGTCAAGTCCGGTCTGGCCGGGGCCATGAGCGTCAATTTCAAGGCCTGGGCGTTCCTGCAGCCGGTCAGCCTGCTGGTCGTTATCTGGCGGACCGGCGCCCTGATGATGCTGGGCATGGCGCTCTACAAGTGGGGCTTCCTGACCGGCCGCGCCCCGACCTGGGTCTATGCCCTTCTGATCGCCTTCGGAGCGGTCGGCCTTTGGGTGACCGGGGTGGAGTCGCGCGAGAAGCTGATCATCGATTTCGCCCAGCCACGGTCAAGCGGAGCCCTGCAACTCGGCTTCGAGTTCCTGACCCTGCCGATCACCCTGGGCTATGCCTCCCTGGCCATCCTGCTGCTGAAGCTGGATCTCGCCCGCAAACTGCTGAACCCTCTGGCACGGCTGGGCCAGATGGCCTTCACCAACTACATCAGCCAGTCGATCATCATGACGACGATCTTCTGGGGCGGACGCGGCCTGGGCCTCTATGGCGACGCCAACCGTGGGGATCTCTGGGTGATCGTCATTGCCATCTGGGGGGTGCAACTGGTCTGGTCGCCGCTGTGGCTGTCGAAGTTCTCGATGGGACCACTGGAGTGGGTCTGGCGACGACTGGCCTATGGCAAGGGCCTGGCGAAAGCGGTCTAGCCCACCGCAAGAACCCGTCACGCCATGAACCTGTCGAGGGGCGCGTCGATGCGGCATCTCTATCTGGCGTTTGTGCTGGCCTTTGCCGTGACGCTGTTTGGCTTCTGGCCCAGCTTTACCGGCGGGGCGGGGCCCCTGGATCCCCTGCGCATCCTCCACGGCGTCCTGGCAACCGGCTGGATGCTCATGCTGGTGGTCCAGAGCTGGCTGATCGGGCGCGGCCACAGGCTTTGGCACCGCTGGATCGGCCGGACCTCGCTGATCATCGCGCCGGCACTCGTCATCAGCGCCTTCATGCTGGTGACCGACATGCTCGGTCCCAACTCGCATTTCGATGTGCCGCTACGCCTGACCCTGGCCTGGATCGACGTCTGGTCGCTGGCCCTGTTCAGCCTGCTCTTCATCCTGGCGATCGCCTGCCGGCGGACGATGTTCCTGCACGCCCGCTTCATGGCCTCGACGGCCTTTGTGGCCCTGCCGCCGGCCCTGGGCCGGGCCTATGGCATGAACATTCCATCGCTCGGCGGCCTGGCCGGCGCTCTGCCGCCCAGCTTCTGGACGGTCGGGGCCGTGCTCGTCGGCCTCATCCTGTGGGACGGTTTCAGGGGGCGCTGGGCGAGTCCCTGGTGGCTGACCCTTGTCGTCATGACGGCCATCCAGCTCACCATGTTCCAGGCCCCGACCTGGCCGTGGTTCGTGGCGTTCGCCCGGATGATCGGCCTGCCGGCAAGCTAGAGCCCTTTCCGACCTGATGGCTTCATCAGGGTCGGACGAAAAGGGCTCTAAATCAGAAGTTTAGAGCGTTTTTCGATCCGATAACCGTTTCACACTTATCGGAAAACGCTCTAGGGCTTGGCGGTTACCCCGCCCCCATCGCCACGGCGATGTGATAGGTGGCAAACGCCGCCAGATAGGCCAGGGCGACCATGTAGACGAACATCACGGTCGGCCACAGCCAGCTGTTGGTCTCGCGCTTGACCACGGCCAGGGTCGGGGCGCATTGCGGTGCGAACACGTACCAGGCCAGGAACGACAGGGCCGAGGCCAGCGACCACTGGCTCGACAGGGTCGCCGAGAGGGCCGTGGCGGTGCCGTCAGGATCACTGACCGCATAGACCGTGCCTAGGGTCGCCACGGCGACTTCGCGCGCCGCCATGCCGGGGATCAGGGCGATCGACATCTGCCAGTTGAAGCCGATCGGACGCAGCAGCGGCTCGATCCAGCCGCCCAATATGCCGGCGAAGCTGTAGTCGATGGCCGGGCCCGTCGCGCCCTCGGGCGGATAGGGGAAGGTTGCCAGCACCCAGATCAGCACCATCAGCGGCAGGATGATCTTGCCGGCGCGGGTGATGAAGATCTTGGCCCGGGCCCAGAGGTTCAGCAGCACATTGCGCGGCTCGGGCCAGCGATAGGTCGGCAGTTCCATCATGAAGGGCTCGACCGTGCCGCGCCAGAACAGCTTGCGGATCACGAACGAGACGAGCAGTGCGCTGACAATGCCGCTGGCGTAGAGACCAAACATCACCAGCCCCTGCAGCGACAGGAAGCCCCACACCGTGGTCTGGGGAATGAAGGCCCCGATGATCAGCGTATAGACGGGAATTCGCGCCGAGCAGGTCATCAGCGGGGCCACCAGGATGGTGGTCAGCCGGTCATGGCGGTTGTCGATCACCCGCGTCGACATGATCCCCGGAATGGCGCAGGCGAAGCTGGACAGCAGCGGGATGAACGCCCGGCCATGCAGGCCCGCCCCACCCATGATCTTGTCCATCAGGAAGGCCGCGCGGGCCATGTAGCCGCTGTCTTCCAGCAGCAGGATGAAGAAGAACAGGATCAGGATCTGCGGCAGGAACACCAGCACGCTGCCGACACCGGCGATCAGCCCGTCGGCGATGAAGCTGCCCAGCAGCCCCTGGGGCAAATAGGCGCCGACCCAGCCGGCCAGGGCGGCGAAGCCACCATCAATCAGGTCCATGGCCGGGGTGGCCCAGGTGAACACCGCCTGGAACATCACGAACAGCAGGGTCGCCAGGATCAACAGCCCTGCCGCCGGGTTCAGCAGCACGTCGTCGATCTTGCCGGTGATGGTGTCGGGCCGCTCGGGCGGCTTCACGCAGACGCGGAAGATGCGCTGGGCCTCGGCGTGGGCGCTGCGGATCTCGGCGGCGTCCGGTTCGCGCCAGACATTGGCCCCGCCCCCCGAGTGGGTGACGGTCAGCATCTCGGCCTTGGCGATCAGTTCGTCCAGGCCGCGCTTGCGGGTGGCCACGGTCGTGACGATCGGCGCGCCGACTTCGCGGGCCAGCAGGTCCAGGTCGATGCGCAGGCCCTGGCGCTGGGCGATGTCGAACATGTTGAGCGCCAGCACGAACGGGCGGCCCACCTGCTTGAGCTCCAGGGCGAGACGAAGCACCAGCCGCAGATTGGTGGCATCGGCGACGCAGATCAGCACGTCCGGCGCGGCCTCGCCGGCCAGGCGGCCGAGGATCGCGTCTCGGGTCACCACCTCGTCGGGACTGCGGGCGCGCAGGGAATAGGTGCCGGGCAGATCGAGGAGGCGCAGGGTGCGCCCGCCGGGCGTGGTCAGCACGCCTTCCTTCCGCTCGACGGTGACGCCGGCATAGTTGGCCACCTTCTGGCGGCTGCCGGTCAGGGCGTTGAACAGGGCGGTCTTGCCGGAATTGGGATTGCCGACCAGGGCGATACGCGCCGGGCTCAGAGTAGCGGCTTCAGTATTCAAGACTGGATCCCGTCAAACTTCACGGTCACGGCGCCGGCTTCGCGCCGACGCAGGGCCACGCGGGTGTCGTCAACCCGCACGGCGATGGGATCGCGGCCAAACAGCCCCTCGTGCAGGACCTCGATCCGCGCACCTTCGACAAAGCCCATCTCCAGCAGGCGCCGCTCAAGCTCGTCGGTGGCCACGGACTCGTCAGCGCCGGTCACGCCGGTGACCTTGACGATCACGCCGCGATCACCGCGTGAGGCGAGGCTCAGCGAGCGCTCGCCGGCGGTATCGGCAAGGGCGGCGTCGAGGCTGGAAACAAGGGCAAGACCGTCGGACATCCGGGGCTCCGCGAAAACTTGCGAGTGATTATCAGTGCAAGAGCGCTCTGTCGATGCGGCGTTCTTGCCAGCATGCGCTATGGTGTCGTCGCGCCGGTCGCAGCATGCAGCCAAAGGGAGCGCAAAGGCTGTGTCAGAGGCGAGGCGGAATAGCGCAGGGGCGTTAATCTGTTCGACTCCCGAGGCCTGGACCGGTCTGATAAGACAGTAACGATTCGAGTGGACGGAATAATGCGAAGGCTGAAGCTGGCGCTGCTGACCGGTGCCTATCTTTGTCTGGCCTTGATCGTCTCCCTGCTGCTCTGGCGCACGGGGGCGGTGCCGGCTGTAGGCCTCTCGGCCTTCATCGGTACGCTGGGCCTTTGCTTCGCCTTTCACGGCCTGATCGGCTCGGCCTTCGAATCTGTCCGCACCCGCATGGATATCGAGACCGTACGCGAGGCCCACGCCATCCTGCTGGACCAGGTCCTCAAGCTCGACGCGCGCATGACCGAACTGGTCGAGACGGTCACGATCGACGCCCAGCGCCGGTCAGACGAACTGTCCACCGAGGTCCACCAGCTGGAAGACCTGATCCAGGACATGAACGCCCGGCTGGAGCACCAGCTGACCCACCAGGTGGCCGCCGCCCGGGTCGAGGTACGCGGTCGCACCCCGCAGTCCAACATCATGCTGGAGGTGGTGCAGGACGCCCTGGCTGAGAACCGGGTCGATCTCTATCTGCAGCCGATCGTCAGCCTGCCCCAGCGCCGGACGGTGTTCTACGAAAGCTTCTCGCGCCTGCGTGACGAGACCGGCCGGGTGATGATGCCCGCCGAATATCTGGCCGTCGCCGAGCCCGAAGGCCTGATGACCGCCATCGACAACCTGCTGCTGTTCCGCTGCGTGCAGATCGTCCGCCGTCTGGCCAAACAGGATCGCAAGGTCGGGATCTTCTGCAACATCTCGCTGGCCAGCCTCTCTGACGAAAGCTTCTTCCCGCAGTTCCTCGAATTCATGCAGGCCAACAAGGACCTCGCCGGGGCGGTGTTCTTTGAGCTGGGTCAGGCCGCCTTTGATCAGCGCGGCCCGGTCGAGTCCCGCCACATGGCGCGTCTGGCGGCCCTGGGCTTCCAGTTCAGCATCGACAAGGTCGTGGATTTGGACATGGACTTCCAGGACCTGTCGCGCGCCGACGTCAAGTTCCTGAAGATCGGTGCCCAGATGCTGCTGGACCAGTTGCGCGAGCAGGACGGCAAGCTGGTCATCGACAGCCTGCCCGACCTCAACGCCGCTGACTTCGCCGGCCTGACGCGCCGCTACGGCATCGAGGTGATCGTCGAGAAGGTCGAGGCCGAGCGCCAGATCGTCGATATCCTCGATCTCGATATCGGCTATGGCCAGGGCCACCTGTTCGGCGAGCCCCGCGCCATCCGCGACGCCGTGCTGGCCGAGGCCGAGCCGCCGCAGGACTTCCTGCGCGGTGCCCTGCGTCGCCGGACGGCCAACTGGTAGCCGGACCGCAATTGAACACCCAAGAGATCCACCTCCTTGCTGCCCATGATGGACATTTTGCAGACCTGATTCAGGGCCGCGCGCCACAGGGGATGACTGTGGCCGAGGGTGGCTTGGAAGCGCCGGAAGTCCTGACGATGCTTTGGGACTTGTCGGCGACAATCAGCCCCGCCTTCAGCCCCAGTGCCTGGCTCATGGTGAGGGGCTCGGTCATCGTGGGCCTGTGTTCCCTGGTGAAGGCGCCCACCGACGAGGGCGTGCTGATGATCGGCTACGGCGTCGCAGCCTCTGCGCGCCACCAAGGCATTGCGGGGCGCGCCATCGCCGAACTTCTGGACTGGGCGCGATCAGACCCGCGCGTGACCGCTGTGATGGCAGAAACGGCCATCGACAATATCCCCTCCCGGCGAGTGCTCGAAGTCAACGGCTTCACCCGGACCGGCAACCGCACCGACGAAGAAGACGGTGACCTGCTGACCTGGCATTTGTCTCTGTAGCCCCGGCGTCACCGCAAGGATCGGAATGACCCATGGGCCGTCCAGGCGCAGTGTCCCGATCGAGGGAGCTTCGCCATGACACCGTCCACCTACCCTGACGACGAGACCCGCTGGGCGGCCTGCCAAGGCCGTGATGCGAACGCTGACGGCGCCTTTTTCATCGCCGTGCGCACGACGGGGATCTATTGCCGGCCTGTGTGTCCAGCGCGGCCGCTGCGCAAAAACATCGTCTTCCATGACACCGCCGCCGGTGCCGTAGCCGCGGGCTTTCGGGCCTGCAAGCGCTGCAAGCCCGACACGTTGCGGAGCGCACTGTGACGCCCGACTGGACACGGATCGCCGCCGATCTGGACGCCCGGGGCTGGGCCCTGACCGGAACCTTGCTGACGCCGCAGGCCTGCCAGGACCTGACCGCGCTCTATGCGCAGGAGGCCCTGTTTCGCAGTCGGGTGGTGATGGCCCGCCACGGCTACGGACGCGGCGAGTACCAGTATTTCCGCTATCCCCTGCCGGATCCCGTCCAGGCCCTGCGCGAGACGCTGTATCCGCCGCTGGCGGCCGTGGCCAATGGCTGGGCCGAGCGGCTTGGCGAAGACAGGCGCTATCCCGACAGCCTGGACCAGATGCTGGCGCGCTGCCACGCGGGCGGTCAGATGCGGCCCACGCCCCTGATGCTGACCTACGGCCCCGGCGACTATAACTGCCTGCACCAGGACCTTTATGGCGAGCATGTCTTTCCCTTGCAGGCGGCCTTCCTGCTCGATGCACCGGGCCGCGATTTCGACGGCGGCGAGTTCGTGCTGGTCGAGCAGCGGCCGCGCCAGCAGTCAGCACCCCAGGTCGTCCCCCTCCAGCAGGGCGAGGCAGTGATCTTTGCTGTGCGCGAACGCCCCGCCGACGGCGCGCGCGGCGTCCATCGGCGGATGCTGAGACACGGCGTCAGCGCGGTGCGCAGCGGGCGGCGGCGAACGCTGGGGGTGATCTTCCACGACGCGGCTTAGGCCTCACCCCATCGGCGAAACCCCGAACAGCAACTTGTGCAGCACCAGCAGAAACAGGGCGTAGAAGGCGGTGCCGGCCACCACCATGATCACGTCGGCCAGCGGCTTGTTGGCCACCGGCGCAGGCTCGTTTCGCCCGAGGGCCGAGATCAGATCCGCAACGCCAAACGCCAGAAATCCGCCGAACAGCAGCACCGAGGCCTGGTCGCCATTGGCCAGCAGGTGAGCCGCCGACCACAGGATGATCCCGATCAGCATGGGATGGCGCACAGCGGCTTTGATCCGGCCTACCGGACCGTTTGCGCCCGCCAGCAGGATGAAAGCCGGCCAGACCAGGAGCAGGGCGACGTGCCGTCCCCAGGCGGGCGGATCATAGAGCTGCGGCGCTGCGGGCCGATACTGCATCCAGCCCCAGATGATCAGGCCCAGCCCTACGGCCGAAAACAGCGAATAGAGCCCCTTCCAGCGTCCGGGATGGGTCGCCACCTGGGCGTTGCGAAAGGGTCCCGCCACGATGCGCACGCTGTGCACGCCCAGAAACAGGACCAGTCCCAGGACCAGAATCATCATCAACCCCTCCGTCTTTATTTTGCCGATCAGATAGCCACGGAACATTGTTATCCGAAAGGGCCCACCCTTGAATTTGGCCGCCGAGCCGACACCTAAGCGTGCTCCCGGCGTTGACGCCCCCGCCCCCGACGGTTACCCGCCCTGTCATGATCGACTTTCCCGCCGGCCTGTCCGCCCTGTCCGACCGCTACGACATCGTCCTGTGCGATGTCTGGGGCGTGATCCACAATGGGGTGGAGAGCTTTCCGCAGGCCTGCGAGGCCCTGGCCCAGTGGGGGGCCAAGGTCGGGCCGGTGGTGCTGATCTCCAATGCGCCGCGCCCCTCGGCCGACGTGGTGGCGCAGCTGGACAGCCTGGGCGTGCCGCGCGCAGCGTGGGGCGGCTTTGTCACCTCAGGCGACGCCACCCGCGCCCTGCTGGCCCAGCGCGCGCCGGGCAAGGTCTGGCGGATCGGTCCTGACCGCGACGCCCCGCTCTATGCCGGCCTCGACCTGACCAGCGCCTCTTGTAAAGACGCCGACTTCATCGGCTGCTCGGGCCTGTTTGATGACGAGACCGAGGTTCCCGAGGACTATCGCGAGCGCCTGACGCTGGCCGCCCAGCGCGGCCTGACCTTCATCTGCGCCAATCCCGACCGGGTGGTGCAGCGCGGCGACAAGCTGATCTTCTGCGCCGGGGCCCTGGCCGATCTGTACGAAAGCCTGGGCGGCGAGGTGATCATGGCCGGCAAGCCCTTCGCGCCCATCTACGATCTGGCCATCGCCGAGGCGGAACGACTGACCGGCAAACCCGTAGACCGCACCCGCGTCCTCTGCATCGGCGACGGCGTCATCACCGACGTTCTGGGCGCGGAGAACCAGAAGCTGGCCTGCCTGTTCATCGCCAAGGGCATCCATGGCGAAGCGGCGATCGGCCCCGACGGCCTGCTCAACCCGGAAGCCGTGCTGGCTCTGTTGGCCGCTGACAAGACCGGCGCCACACACGCCGTAGGCGATCTGGTCTGGTGAACTGAGGATCAGCGGCTAGATTGCGCTGCAACGCACAATAAGAAACTGCAGGGGAACGCGTCATGCAGGGTTTGTATCTTGAAGATCTCAGCATCGGCCAGAGCGCTGATCTGGTCCGCACCGTCGGCGAGGCTGACATCATCGCCTTCGCGGCCGTGACCGGCGACAACAATCCCGTCCACCTCGATGCTGACTATGCCGCCACCACCAGCTTTGGCGAGCGCATCGCCCACGGCATGTTGTCGGCGGGCTATATCTCGGCGGTGATCGGTACACAGCTACCCGGCCCCGGCGCGATCTACCTGTCCCAGGCCCTGCGCTTCAAGCGACCGGTCAAGATCGGCGACGAGGTCACCGCGCGGGCCACCATCACCGAGATCGACACGGCCAAGGCCCGCGTCACCCTGGCGACGGTCTGCCTCGTGAACGGCAAGCCGGTGGTCGAGGGCGAAGCGATGATCATGGTTCCGCGCAAGGCCGCCTGATGAAGCTGAAGATCGTCCAAGGCTGGAAAGAGCTGGCCGCCGCAGACCGGGGCGCGGCCGCCGCGCTCGGCAATTTCGACGGCGTGCATCGCGGCCACCAGCAGGTGATCGCTGAAGCCGCCAGGGCCGCCAGCGCGCTCAAGGCGCCGCTGGGCGTGATCACTTTCGATCCGCACCCGCGCCGGCTGTTTCGCCCCACCGAACCGGCTTTCCGGCTGATGACCATCGAGCAGCAGGCCCGGGTTTTGGGCGGAATGGGTGTGGATATCCTCTATCTGCTGCCGTTCGACTTCCAGATGGCCAGCTTCTCGGACAAGGAATTTGTCGAGCAGGTTCTGGTCGACGGTCTGGGCGTGAAGCACGTGGCCGCCGGGTTCGACATCTCGTTCGGCAAGGGCCGCACCGGCAGCCCTGAGGCCCTGACCGCCTATGGCGACCAGAAGGGCTTCGGCGTCTCCATTGCATCGCCCGTGGCGGGCAAGGCCGGCGACAAGTTTTCGTCGACCAGCGTCCGCGACGCCCTGCGTGACGGCCATCCTGAAGAAGCCTCGCGCATCCTGGGCCGCCCCTTCGCCATCGAGGGCGTGGTGCGACGCGGCCAGCAGCTGGGCCGGCAGCTGGGCTTCCCCACCGCCAATGTCGAGATCGTCGACTATGTGGTGCCCAAGCTGGGCGTTTACGCCACCCGCACCCGCCTGCCCGACGGCAGACAAGTGCCCGGCGTGGCCAATCTGGGTAACAACCCCACTACCGGCACGGTCGAGACCCGGCTGGAGACCTGGCTGTTCGACTTCGACGAAGACCTCTATGGCCAAGTGATAGAGACGCAACTGATCGCGTTCCTGCGCCCGGAGCTGAAGTTCGACAGCATCGAACTGATGGTCGAACAGATCCGCCGCGACGAAACTGCCGCGCGGGCCATCGTGTCACCGGGATTCTGATCCCGAAACAGGCTGTCATTCCGGTCAAACCCGGCGCAAGCCGGGCGCAGGTCTAGGATGACAGCCGTTTGATGCGACCCGACAGCCCATTCCCCTATCCCCGGCCGCGCTGCTGCTGTTAACCTTCGCAAACAGCTGTGGGGGCGGGCATGTTGAAGGGGCGCAAGTATCAGAGCTTCGCGCAGGCAAGGCGTCCTGCGCGTCGGCGGAGCCACGAGATCCTGGCCTGGCCGGATGCCGCCCAGTTCGTCTTCGATCCCGGCGAGGTTCCGCAGGCCGGCGGGGCCTATTGCATCCCGCCCGACGATGGCCTGCTGGACGCCTATTCCAACGCTGTGGTTCGTGCCGTCGAGGCCGCGGGCCCGTCGGTGGTGCGCGTGCATCCCATGCTGAACGACCCCCGCATCCAGGGCATCGGCTCGGGCTTTGCGGTGGCCGAGGGCGGGGTGATCCTGACCAACAGCCACGTGGTGCAAGGTGCCAGCCGTTTCGTCGTCATCACCGCCGAGGGCCGCAGCCTGACGGCGCGCTGCATCGGCGATGATCCCGACACCGACCTGGCCCTTCTGAGAATCGACCAGGGCGTCAACCTGCCGGTGGTCACCCTGGGGAATTCCAAGCGGCTGCGGCGCGGCCAACTGGTGATCGCTATCGGCGCGCCGCTGGGCTTTGAGGCCACCGTGACCACCGGCGTGGTCTCGGCCCTGGGCCGCAGCCTGCGCGGCGAGCGCGGCCGGCTGATCGAGGACCTGATCCAGACCGACGCGGCCCTCAATCCGGGCAACAGCGGCGGACCACTGGTCTGCTCGCGCGGCGAGGTGGTCGGCATCGCCACCGCCATCATCGCCGGGTATCCGGGCCTGTGCTTCGCCGTGGCGGTCAACACCGCTACCTTCGTCATGGCCGAGCTTTTGACACATGGCTTCGTGCGACGCGGCTCCATAGGCCTGGTGGCCCAGCAGGCCCCTATCCCGCCGACCCTGGCCAGGGCCACTGGCGTCACCCAGCCTTACGGCGTCTTCGTGGCCCAGGTGGATGCCGGCGGGCCGGCGGCCAAGGCCGGCGTCAAGGAAGGCGACCTGCTGCTCAGCGCCGGCGAGCAGCCCCTGACAGGGCTGGACGACCTGCTGCGGGCGCTCGACCACCACTGCATCGACAAGCCCACCCTGTTCACCCTGATCCGCGAGGGCAAGCTGATGACGGTGAGCATTACGCCCAAGGTCCGCAAACGGAGCTAGGGATCCGGCCCCGTGTGGTGGGCGGAAACAGAGACAAATCCGGCCGACGCCGCAGGCCCCCACCTGACCGGCTCCGCCGGTCGTCCGCCCCCCGACCCCCTCAGTCGGCTTCGCCGACAGCTCCCCCGAAGGGGAGCACGGGGGCGGATGATCTCATCTTCCCCCTCTGGGGGAAGACGGCTGCGAAGCAGCCCGTAGGGGGCAAGCACGGGGGACAGAGCGCCCCCCATCCCCGGCGCATCGCCCACAAATCCCAACAACTTCAACGCCCTGCAAAAAGAAACACCGCGCCTGTCCGACGCGCTGAAACCAGCCGCATAATCATCCCACCTCGTCGCGAGGAAAGGGCGCAGGGCCAGCGACCATTGCGGCGGCGGGGGGTGATCGAGCGGGACTGGGCTTCAGGGGGATACTGAAG
>Ga0187843_10002365_pt1 | contig 11470 bp, 11 predicted proteins | sample SpaLakP09_SKY_43_FD_134516 | JGI IMG/M metagenome (GOLD analysis project Ga0187843, IMG submission 134516) | Oligotrophic lake water microbial communities from Sparkling Lake, Wisconsin, USA - SP09_SKY_43 | ecosystem: Environmental > Aquatic > Freshwater > Lake | place: USA: Sparkling Lake... | reverse complement strand
GCGGGATTCTGCTATGGGTATGGAACCCAAAGTGGTGGCCTGAAGGTAAGACTGGATGACGTGCAAGCCATTGGCCCCGTAAGCAACTTTCAGCCCGTGAGTCTGAATGCGCCAGCCGCGGCGGGCAACACCCGGCTGAACAACGTCCGTCACTACCCCGCCATCGCCGGTGATGCGCCCGGAGCTGGCACGCTAGTCAACGTCACCGTTGAGACAGCGCCTGTGCTGCTCGTCGCGTAGTTCCCCAGCCCCTGCCGGTGTACATGGACCTATGTCAGCCACCCCCGACCAATACCTGAGCGCCTTCGAGCTGTTCGGCGATGGCCAGGCTGTGCTCGATGACCTGACGCAGCTGTTCGGCGGCGCCCCATTCATCGCCGGCCAGCCCGACACCACCGCCTACAACTGCGGCGCCAAAGCGGTGATCGAGCACATCCACGCGCAGATCGCCAAGGCCGAGCGGCCGACCTGAAGAACACCCAGGGCGCGCATCGCTGCACGGCCCGGCGCGCGCTCTTGTGACCTGGCCGGCACAAGGAAACAGCAATGTATGTTCGCGCACCTCAATATCGCAGCCCGGACGGTGACCCGTCTGCAGCAGGCCCTGCGCCGGCTCCTGCCCCTGCAGCGCCCGCGGCCCCAGCACCCGCACCTGTTCCCGGCGCTCCTGCACCAAGTCCCGCGCCTGCGAACCCTCCACCAGCTGCACCAGCTCCGGCACCTGGCAGCCTCATGGCTCGCGGCGCCGCACCTGCACCAGCTGGATCTCCACCTGCAGCACCGCCTGCACCAGCTGGCGACGCTCCACCCGCAGCCATCCCCGACAAGTACATCGTCAAGAACGAGGACGGCACGACGAACTGGGAAGCGTCGGCGCTGAAGCAGGCGCAGGGCTACACCTCGCTGGCGCAGCGTCTGGGCTCTGGTGAAGCGCCCCCGAAGACGGCCGACGAGTACGCGCCCGAGCTGCCCGCCGGCATCACGATGGAGGCGCTGAAGACTGACCCGCTGTTCGCTGGCTTCCTGAAGGGGGCGCACGCCAAGGGCCTGAACAATGCCCAGGTGTCCTATGCCATCAGCGAGTTTCAGCAGCGCATGCTGCTGGCTGAGCAGCAGCGCAACGACCCGGGCGTCGCAGAGGCCGAGCTGGGCAAGGTGTGGCAGACGCCGCAGCAGATGGAGCAGGGCCTGACCGCCAGCTTCCGCGGCGCCCAGGCCTTCGCCGAGGACAAGGACCACGCCGAGCGCATCGACAAGAAGTTCGGCAACGACCCGGACTTCATCCGCTTGATGGCACGCGTCGGCAAGGAACTGGGCGAGGACGCGCCACCGCAGGGATTGAACACGGTCGAGGCTGAGTCGCTGGAGGTACTGGAGAGGAGTCCCGCCTATCTCGACCAGAAACACCCCGAGCACAAGGTCGTGGTGGCCAAGGTCAAGTCGCTCTACGACAAGAAGTTCGCAGGGCAGTAGACGGGATTCCGTCCGGGGGGTGGCGCGACATTCACGCCAACCCGCCCGGCCTGGCAGCCGGACACCGGGACAGATGCCCGGCTGCACGCGTAACGCCAAGCGATGCGGCCGACACAGCGGCCCGAGTAGGACACCCGCGAACACCACGGCGTGACATCTCCAGACGAGGTTTCACATGTCCACTTCCGCAAGCATCACCACTGCCTTCCGGCAGCAGTTCCACAACGCCTACATCCACGCGCTGCAGCAGAAGGAATCCTTCTTCGCTGCGACCATCGTCAACCGCGGCATGATCGACGGCTCCAGCTTCACGGTGAACAACATCGGCAGCTCGGAGATGCGCGAGGTCACCGGCCGCTATCAGGACAAGAGCGCCCAGGACATCGACCACAGCACGCGCATCGCGTACATGGCCGATTACGACGCCGGCCCCTACGTGGTCGACAAGTTCGACCTGGCCAAGCTGGTTGCCGACCCGACGTACAAATACGTCGAGCTGCTACTGGCCGCCGCCATGCGCCGCAAGGACAAGACGATCTATCGCGCTCTGCTCGATGGCTCGCTGACCCGCTCGGCCGAAGGCGGCGCCGTCACCAGCACGACCCTGCCGGTGGCCCAGCAGATCGCCGCTGGCGGCACGGGCCTGACGAAGGCCAAGGTGATCCAGGCCAAGACGCTGTTCCGCAAGAACAAGGCGGATGCACGCTACGAGCCGGGCACCAAGCTGTTCATGGCCTACGACAGCAATGCCGCGCGCCAGATCCTCAGCGACACCACGCTGACCAGCGCCGACTTCCTGGCCGTGCGCATGTTGGAGAGCGGTGAGGTCACGAACTGGTGCGGCTTCGAATGGATCCCCTACGAGGATCTGGACGTGCCCAGCGCCAACGTGGCCACCACCGTCGCCTGGTCGAGCACCGCCGTGCACTACGGCACCGGCATCGACATCAAAACCGACGTGTCGGAGAACAAGGCCAAGCGCGGCAACCCGATGGAAGCCTATGGCGTGCTGTCGCTTGGCGCCACCCGCCAGGACGAGAAGAAGGTCGTGCAGATCGACTTCGCCACGAACGTCTGATCGACGGCCCCCCAACCACTTTGGAGAATGACATGAAGAAAGTTCTGACCTCTTTGCTGGCCCTGGCTGCGATGGCGTGCACCGCCGTCGCTGCTGTGGCGGCCCCTGTCGTCGAAACGGCGCGCACCTTCGTGGTCGCCGCCGCGGAGAAGGCGCACGATGCGCTGTTCGCCTACATGGTGAAAAGCGGTGCTGTCCTGGGTATGGCGGAATTTAACAGCCGCCAGAAAACCTCCCTGGCATCGACCCCCAAGGTCAAGGCGCAACCCTGCGATCACGGCAAGATCTCGGTGCAGGTTGCCACCACGCCAGCCGTCGCAGCCTGGGCGCAGAACGACACCTGGGGCACCGGCATTCGCATCCCCAAGGGCTCGCGCATCTTGCGCAGTGGCAGGCTGTCTCACGGCATCTTCGGCGCCTCGACCACCATGCATGTGGGCATCCGCAACGCTGACACCCTCGCGGTGGTGGACGTTGACGGCCTGGCCGCATCGCTGGACGTGGCTGCTGCCGGCGTAAAGGAACTGGACGGCGGTTCGCTGTTCGCTGCGGGCGTGGCTTACACCACGGTCGAAGACGTCGAGATCTACGCCACCCTGCTGGCCGCGAACCCGACCGACAACGCGCAGGCCGAGCTGGAGATCCACTACCTGGCCGCCACGCCCTGAGCGTCGCAACGGCTGGCCACCCCGGCCGGCAAACCCAAGCGGGGGCCTTGCGGTCCCCGTTTTTCATTTGGAGCCTGAACGATGTCAGCCACCCCGGTTTCGATCTGCAGCAACGCGCTGCTGCTCCTCGGCGACAACCCCATCGCGGACTTCGACGAGGACACCGACAAGGCCAAGCTGGCATCCAATCTCTGGCCCAGCGCGCGCGACCATGTGCTGCGCCGGCACCCCTGGAACTGCGCCATCAAGCGCGTGGTGCTGTCGCCTGATGAGGTCGCCCCGGCCTTCGACTTCAATTACGCCTTCACCCTGCCCAGCGACTGGCTGCGCACGCTGTCGGTGGGCGAGATCGGCGACCGCCCCAGCTACAAGATCGAGGGCCGCAAGATCGTCATGAACGAGCGGGTGTGCAAGCTGCGCTATGTCTTCCGCAACGAGAACCCGGCGACCTGGGACTCGATGCTGGTCTGGGCGATGACCATGGTGATGCGCTCGCTGTTCGCCTACCCGATCACGCAGAGCGTCAGCCTGGAGGAGTTGATCGACCGGGTGCTGGTGCAGCTGCTGCGCGAGGTCCGCGCCGTCGACGGCCAGGAGGATGAGCCCGAGGCCTTCGACGAGTCGCCGCTGCTGGCCGCCCGTCACATCGGCTACAGCGGGAACTACTGACATGCCGCGCATCACGCTCTCGCAAACCTCGTTCACGGCCGGCGAGCTGTCCCCGCGCGTGCTGGGCCGCACGGACATGGACCGCTATGCCTCGGGCCTGAAGCGCTGCCGCAATGCTCACCCGGTCATTCATGGCGGGTTCAAGCGCCGCGCCGGCTCGCTGCTGGTGGCTGCTGCGCTGTCCGACTTTGCCAGCAACTCGATCCTGGTGCCCTTCGTCGAGGGTGCGAGCAAGGCCTGGATGCTGGAGTTCGGCGAGGGCAAGGTGCGCATCTACAACTCAGACCGCACATACACCGGCATTGAGCTGACCACGCCCTACTCATCGTCCACGCTGCCCGACTTGGACTGGGCGCAATCGGACTCGACGCTGTGGCTGTTTCATCCGCTCTGGCCGATCTATCGCCTGCAGCGCCTGGGCACCAGCACCTGGGTTCTGACGCAGGCCGCGTTCACGCAGGAGCCGTTCGCAGAGATTGGCTTTGTGGCTTCACCCTTCGGCACGCTGTCCCTGGCCACGGTAGGAGCAGGGCGCACTCTGACCGCGTTCAGCGCCACATTCCTGGCCTCAGACGTCGGCCGAGCCGTCACCTATGACTCGGGCATCGCGGTGATCACCGGCTACACCAGCACCACGGTGGTGACGGTCGAGATCACCCGGGCCTTCCCGAGCGTGTCGCTGCCGGCCAGCAACTGGACGGTGGACAGCAGCCCCCAGACGACGTGCACGCCCAGCGCGAAAGACCCGGTCGGCGCCACCATCACGCTGACACTGGGCGCGGCCGGCTGGCGGGCCACCGATGTGGGCGCCATCGTCCGCATCAATGCCGGCCTGTGCAAGATCACCGGGTACACCAGCGCGACCGTCGTCAATGCCAAGATCCTGCGCGAGCTGTCGGCCACCGTCGCCGCGCCGGCGCTGGCCTGGAGCTTGGAGCCTTCCGTGTGGGGCCCGATCTACGGCTACCCGCGCACCGGCACCGTTCACCAGCAGCGCCTGATTGCCGCCGGCAATACCAAGTTCCCGCGCACCGTCTGGGGTTCGCGCATCGCTGAGTTGCTGGACTTCGAGCTCGGCACGGCCGATAGCGACGCCTTCGCCTTCACCATCGACAGCGACGACGCGACACCGATCCGCTACGTCACCTCGGCCACCAGCGAACTGGCGGTGCTCACCGAGTCGGGCGAGTTCAGCATGCGCGGCGGTGTCGAGAAGCCGATCACGCCGACGAACGTGCGCGTCAAGCCGGAGAGCAACCACGGTGCCGCCCGAGTGCGACCGGCCCAGGTGAACAAAGAAACGATGTTCGTGCAGCGTGCCGGCCGCAAGGTGCGCGCCTTCGCGTTCAGATACTCCGAAGACGCCTACACCGCGCCCGACATCACCGCGCTGGCCGAGCACATCACTGCCTCGGGTGTCACCTCGATGACCTATGCGCAGGAGGCCGAGCAACTGCTGTGGGCCGCGCGCGCTGATGGCAAGTTCCTGTCCTGCACCATCGACCGCGACCAGCAGCCGAGCGTGATCGCATGGTCCTTGCACGACACGGATGGCTTTGTCGAGTGCGTGTCTTCGATCCCTTCCGGCGACCGTGAGCAGCTGTGGGCCATCGTGCGCCGCTCCAGCAAGCGCTATCTGGAGGCCTTCGACGACACATGGGAGCCTTGGCATCCGGATAGCCCTCTGCCCGATGGCGTGGAGGATCGCGCTGTCTATGGCATCACGGTCGACTGCGGCGTGGTGTTCGACAACCCGGTCGGTGCGACCACCTTCAGCGTGCCGCACCTGGCCGGCAAGACGGTCGACATCGTGGCAGACGGCGCGAAGATGCCCACCGCTGTGGTTTCGGGCGGCGGCAGTGTCACCATCAGCCGGCCCGGCAAGCGTGTGCTGATCGGTCTGCACTTCAGCAGCTCGGGCACGCTGCTCACGCCTGAGGTGCAGACCGGCTTCGGCAGCGCCCAGGGCCAGCCGGCGCGCACCGGCAAGGTGATGATGCGGTTTCTCGACACCATCGGCGCCGTGGTCCAGAACAACCAGGGCAACAAGGAACGCGTGCCGTTCCGTCGCTTCGGCCCTGGCGTGCTGGACGAGTCGCCGATCCCCTTCACCGGCCTGGTGGACATCTCGCTGCTGGGCTGGGAGCGCGGCGACTCCGAGGTGACGGTGTATCAGGAGGATCCGCTGCCGATGCATGTCCTCTCCGTCGGCCGCCAGCACAGCGTGAGCGGCTGACATGCTGACCATCGACTTCGCCGACGACAGCGCCATCGATGAACTGGCCGAGCAGTTGCATCCCGACGACGCGGCAGAGCTTGCCGCCGCCGGCACCGATCTGCACCAGGCGCTGAGCAATGCACCGCTGCAGGCCCTGCGCTGGCATGGCCGGCTGGTGTGCTTGTTCGGCTGCGTGCGCCATCCCAGCGAAGCCACGGCCGGCATTCCGTGGATGCTCTGCACCAAGACCTTGCCCGAGGTGCCAGCCCGCCAGATGGCGCTGATCTCGCGCGCCGTGGTCAGCGATTGGCAGCACGAGTTCCGCATGCTCTGCAACATGGTGCACAGGCGCAATGCGCGGGCTCTGCGCTTCGTTCGCTGGCTCGGATTCACCGTCAACTCTGACCCCTGCGGCCCTGGGCAGGAGTTCTTCCTATTCGATTGGAGGCGCCATGTGTGACCCGATGACCGTCCTGCTCGCTGCCGGCACCACCATGTCGGTGGCTGGGCAGCTGCAGCAAGGCAAAGCCGCGCAGCGCGGGGCCAATGAAGACGCTGCCTTGATGGAGTACCAGGCGCGCGTCGAGCAGGACAACGCGCTGGCAGACGCCAAGGCCATCCGCCGGGCCGGTGAGCGCGCGCGAGGCGAGACGCTGGCCGGCATCGTATCGGCCGGCGTGAAGGTGGGCGAGGGCTCTGCACTCGATGCCGAGCGCCAGGTGCTGCAGGACACCGAGACCGACGCGGCCATGGCCATCCTCAACGGCGAACGCTCGGCCCGCGGCCTGACGAACCAGGCCGACCGCACGCGACGGGCCGGGCGCGACGCCAGGACCGCCAGCTACTTCGGCGCCGTGTCGTCGCTGCTGTCTGCCGGATCCCAAGGCCTGCGAGCCAGCGGCTTCCGCTCCAACGGCCCGGGCTGGAGCGGCACTCAGGCGCCGGCCCCGGTCGAGCGCCGCAACGTACCGAGGACTTAACGCATGGCACTCATCCCCACCACAAACGGCGCGCGAGTCCGCCCCGGCAATGTGAGCTTTGGCCGCGGCGGCGCAGAGGCTGGCGTCGCATCAGGCCGCGCGCTCGAGCAGCTGGGCCAGGTCGGCACCCAGGCCGCCACCTCGATGATGGCCGACCAGACGCGCTATCAAGACGAGGAGCGCCGCAAGGCCGAGCAGCTGGCCGAAGCCGCAGCCCGCCAGCAGGACATGCTGCGCCTTCAGCAGACCGAGGACCAGCTGCGCGATGCGCACGACGAGGTGGCCACCGGCATCCAGCAGGGCACCATCCCGAAGGACAGCGCCGATCAGGCTTGGAATGAGCGCTCCGGCAAGATCGTGGGCGAGGCGCTTCCCGGCTTCCGAGACCAGGCCAAGGACATCGCGCGCAAGAGCCTGGAGGGCATGGGCCTGCGTCTTGGCAACGGTGTGCGCAAGGCCCGCGAGCAGCGCGACAAGCAGGACATCACCGCCGGCATCGGGCAGTCGCTCGAGTACCTGCAGCGCCAGTTCAAGGTGGACCCAGGCGGCGCAGAACTGCAGGCGATGCAGACCATCGATCAGCTGGGGCCCTTCAGCAACTACAACCCCGAGCAGCTGGCCAAGCTGAAACAGGGCTGGAAGGAGCAAGTCCAGTTCACCACCGGATACGAGGCCATCAGCGCCGGCCGGGAGAACCGCAAGGCACTCGATGCCGCGCAGAAGATGGTGAACGAGCTGCCCGACATCGACCCGCAGAAACGCGCCACGCTGAACGACCGAGCCGAGGCCTATCGCCTGCGCATGGACCAGCAGGATGAACTGCGCGCTCAACGGGTGCAGCGCGAAGCCGAGCGCCGGCTGAAGGTGGCCGAGGCCGAGTTCACGACATTCCAGGCCATGGCCGACCGCGGCACCTCACTGGCGCCCGAGTACATCGACCGCGCCATGTCGGCCACCGCCGGCACGCCGTACCAGGCCGGCATCAAGGCGCTGGCCCAGCAAGCGAAGGAAACCGGCGGGCTGGCTGCACAGCCCATCACCGTGCAGCGCGAGGCCTTGACCCAGCTGGATGCACTCATTGCGCAGCGAGGCCGCACCCCGGAACTCGACAAGCGTCGCCAGCAGCTGCAAACGGTGCTCAACGGCAGCGAGCACGACCTGGGCGCGGATCCGCTGCGCGCCGGCCTGGAGCGCGGCGTGATCACGGCGCTGCCACCGCTGAACATGGCCGGCGGTGTGGGCGGACTGGTCGAGCAGCTGCGCGATCGCTCTGTGCTGGCCGAGCGGGTGCAGACCTGGGCCGGCCGGCCGGTACCGCCGCTGACGCAGCAGGAGGCGCAGGGGCTGGGCCAGATGCTCAAGACAATGCCGGCCGACCAGCGCGCAACCGCTATCCAGACGCTGGCCGCCACCCTGCCGGCGCAGCAGTCACAGGCCCTGGCCGCGCAACTGGATAAGACCGACCGGCCGACGGCCATCGCCTTCGGGTTGGGTTCGCTGCGCACGACGTTCGACCGGCCTGTCGCCGAGCTGGTGCTGAAGGGCGCCGAGGCGCTGAAGGCCAAGACCATCAAGGAAGAGAAGACCCCGGTGGACGGCTGGGGCGCTCGCATCAATGCCGCAGCGTCTGCCGTCTTCAGCAACCCGCAGCAAGTGGAAATGACCAGCGAGGCGGCGCGCTTCATCCTGGCCGGCATGGTGAGCGAGGGTGCCGGCGGCAGCGAAGACGATGTGCGCCGCGCGCTGCGCCTGGCGGTGGGCGGCACCATTGAGGACCGCAACGGCCAGCGGATCGTGCTGCCGGCCGGTGTCGAGCGGCAGGACCTGGACCAGCGGCTCAAGAACTACCCGGCCGACGTGCTGGGCGCTCAGCTGCCGGACGGCAAGGTCTACGTGCGCGGCCAGGCCATGGACGCGGCGCAGTTCCTGACCAGCCTGCCGGGCGCCCAGCTGCGCACCGTGGGCCGTGGCCGCTATGTGGTGCAGGCCGGCGGCTCGGTCGCTGCCAACGCCAAGAACCAGCCCATCGTGATCGAGGTTCCCTATGCTCGATGACCTGTTCCAGGCCGACAACCTGCGCGGCGCCCAGGACCTGATCGCCAACCCGAAGCCGCTGCCCAAGCCATCCGGCCCGGCTTTCAGCGCCTGGAAGCTCACCACCGCCGCACCTCGCGGCGTTGCTGCTGGTGCGGCGCAGTCTGGTGGCTTCTTCGCCGACGTGCTAGGTGCCTTCGGCCAGGTGGGCGGCGCCACCTACACCGGCGACCTGTTCGGCAACATGACCGACCTGCAGCGCCAGCAGACCGACCAGGCAGCGCAGAAGCTGCGCACCGAGGGCATGGACTTCAGCAGCGAGGGCGGCGACCTCCTGCGCGGGGTGGCCAAGGGCTACAGCCCGGATCCGGAAAGCGCGCACACGGCCGAGCGCCTGGTGTTCGACTTCGCTCGGTTCGCATCCAAGGCGGTGGGCTACACCGCGGCCGGCGGCCCGGTGATCGGCCCGGTGCTGACCGGTGCGGACGAGGGCATGGCAGCGGCCGATGAACTGAAGCAGCAGGGCGTCGACCTGGCCACCCGCACCAAGGCCGGCGCTGTCATCGGTGCGGTGTCGGGCCTCAGCGTGGCCCTGCCGATGGCCGGCCGCACCACCGCCGAGACTGCCGCCCTGGTGGCAACCGGTGGCCCGCTGTCGTTCATGGGCCAGCAGCAGGCCGTGCGCTCGATCCTGCAGGCGGCCGACTATTCCAAGCTGGCCGAGCAATACGACCCGTTCGACCCGGTGGGCCTGGCTGTGTCCACCCTGATGCCGGCGGCGTTCGGTGTGCATGGACTGCGCGTGAACCGGGCTGCAGCTGCAGCCAAGGCGGCCGAGGACTTCCGCACCGGCCCGGTACCGAGCCCCGAGACGCCCACGGCAGCCGCAGCGCGCGAGACGATGGCAGGCCGACCTGCAGATGAGCACGTCGACGCGGCGCGCACGCTGCTGGCGCTGGAGCAGCGCCGAGAGTCTTCCCCATTCCGGGCTGACGACTGGCGGGCCTACGACCTGCACGAGACTGCCCTGGCCCGCGCAATCGACCAGATCGCGGCCGGCGAGCCTGTACGTGTGACCGATGTCCTGGCCGCGCCAGATCTGACCGCCGCCCGCGCCGTGCTGGACCAGATCGATGTGCTGCAGGCCGAGCGTGCCCAGCTGCTGCCCGATGCTGCTGCGCTGGCCGAGCCGGGTTCCATCCGTGAAGCCCGCGCCGAGCTGCGCCTGATGGAGCAGCAGCGCCCCGACACCAGCGAAGCAGGCCTGCGCGCCATGGCAAAGGAGATCCAGCAGCGCGAGGGGGTCAGCTACAAGGCCGCTCTGTCGGATGCACGCAAGCAGCTGGACGGAGCGCTGCAGGACTTCGAAGCCAGGCAGGCCCGGCTGAATCAGGGCATCGAGGCCAATGCCAAGGCCCAGCAGGCCACCCAGCGCGTGGGCGAGCTGGACCAGCGCATCACGGCTCTGGAGCAGCAGCTCGGCCCCGAGGCGAAGCTGGCACGCTTTGACCGGGACATGACAACACACATGCGGGCGCTGGCCGAGCGCACGCGCCAGATGGAGCGACCAGCCGATGCACCAGCACCAGCAGCACCCACAGCACGCGAGACCCCAGCAGCCCCGGCCAAGCCGCAAGCAGCTGATGCAGCAGGCGCTGGCCGCCCAGCAGCACAAGCGCGAGCCGATCAGGGCCCGGGAGCTGGACCCGCCGCCGGTGCGGGGCGATTGGTAGAGGATGGCGCCGCGGCCCGGGTGGCCCAGCTCGAGGTGGACATGCCCGACCTGATGGTGCAGCTCGACGGCATGGACAAGCCGATGCGCCTGGCCGATGTGCTGGCAGCAGTAAAGGCCGAGGCCGACGATATGAAGCTGGACGGCGACCTGATGCAGGCCGCAGCGGAATGCGCGCTGCTCAACGGCCGGTGATGGCGGCCCACATGGGGCCCAGGCCGTGGTCGCTGATTGCGGCAATGACGCCAGCGCCGCCACCGATGAGGACGAAGGCGCCAATGATCAGCAGGTACTGCCGCAGCGCCTGCCACGCGCGTGACAGCGAGCCGGTCGCGGCCCAGGCAGACAGCGGAATGAACGCCAGCGCCAGCAGCAGGATCAACACCCCAAACCAAGCCGAAAGGTCCATTCGATGAATCCCAAATGCAGAGCACAACTGAATGTGGCCCGCGCAGCACAGGGGCGGAATGCTCTCACAGATCCGCAAGCCAAGGCAATCGATGACCGCATGGCTGGCACGCTGCGCCGCATGGCTCGCAACGATCCCCAGTGGCAGAGCTACAGCACGGACCAGCGCTACATGCTGGCCGCCCAGCAGGCCCAGGCCGACATCCAGGC
>Ga0187843_10002364_pt1 | contig 11470 bp, 8 predicted proteins | sample SpaLakP09_SKY_43_FD_134516 | JGI IMG/M metagenome (GOLD analysis project Ga0187843, IMG submission 134516) | Oligotrophic lake water microbial communities from Sparkling Lake, Wisconsin, USA - SP09_SKY_43 | ecosystem: Environmental > Aquatic > Freshwater > Lake | place: USA: Sparkling Lake... | reverse complement strand
GTCGCCCAGTGGACTGGAGCGGGCCCCCATGCGTGGCTTGGCCGCTTCGCTCTGTTGGGCCAAGTCCATCAGCGCAAACATGCTGTCGCGCCAGCCGCGGTTCATGAACCAGGCTTTCAGGGCACTGTAGCGGCGCTGGCGGTGGCTGCTGCGGGCGCGGTGGAAGACCTGCAGCTGGGCCTGTTCCAGCGGTGCCAGCCAGCGCGCGTCGCGGTCCTCGCGCTCGGCATGCATCCAGAGTTTGGCGCCCTGGCGCTGCGGGTCGGCGCTGATGATCATGGGCCGGCCGGGCGAGTCGGGGTCGGCGGCGGTGTCGAAAAGGCGCAGCCGGCTCTGGCCCCCGGGCCCGCTTTGCAAGCGGCGCTGTGGCCCCGGCTGCAGCAAGTCCTGCAGGGCCACCGGTTCGAATACAAACGTGAGCTCCAGGTACTTGAGCTCGCCGCCCGGCGCGCCGGGCAGGCGCACATAGCCGCCCATGCGCTCGCGGAACTCGGCCAGGGTGGGCTGGCTCGCGGGTGCCTGCTCGGGGTCGATCGGGCGATAGACGGGGCGCGGGGGCAAATCCCGCTGCTCACGTGGGCCACCCTCGATCAAGCCCCAGCGCTGGCGCAAGCCGGCCAGGGCGCGCAGGCTCAAAGCGGTGATGGTCAGCGCCGGGTTGATGCCCACGGCGGCCGGCACGATGGCGCCGTCCAGCACGGCCAGGCCCGGGTGCACGGCCTCGCCGAAGCGGCCGCTGAAAACCTGGCCCCATTCATTGACCACGCCGCGGCTGGCCTCGTCGCCCATGGCGCAGCCGCCCAGCGGGTGGACGGTCAGCATGGGGCCGCGCTGGTCATTGATGAGAAAGCTCATCTCGGCCGGCAGCAGCCGCCACATGGGGTTGGCCAGCAGGCGCGCTCCGTGGCGAGCGAGGCGCAGGTTCAGCCAGTCGTGGCGGGCCTGAACGGCGGGGTCTTGCAGGGCTTCCGGCCAGTGCACGCCGAGGGTGCCGGGCTCGGGGGCTTGCTGCTTGCGCGCCGGGCTGTGCAGGCGGCCAATGGCCGCATCCAGGCCCATCACGGCCACCGGCAGCATGCGCGGGCGCCGCGCCACGGGAAGAGCATAGGGGTCGTCGAAGCTGAGCCTGCTGCCATGCTCGCTGCGGTCCGGCCGGGCCAGGCCGTGCAGGGTCTCGGCCATGGCGAAGCACTCTTCAAACGCCCAGCGCATCGGCCCCGGGATGGCCAGGTCCTCGACCACAAAGCCGCCCGCCTCACGCACATCGATCAGGCCGGTAATGGTGGGGCCCACATCGCGCTGCCCCGGCGCCTGCTCTTCGTCCGAAATGGCGTTCAGCTCATCCGGCGCATCGACCGCCAGGGCCAGCACATCGCCATTGCCGCTGAACTGCTCGCCCAGCCGGTCGGACAGGGTCAGGCCTTGCTCGCGCGAGCGCATCAGGATCTCGGTCGAGCCCAGACTGCCCGCCGCCAGCACCACATGCCGGGCGCGCAGCTGCAGGTCGCGTGGCTCTCGGGCGTTCAGCTTTTCGTCGGTGTGGGACAGGTGCACGGTCCAAACGGGCTCATCGCCCGCGCTGCGCTCCAGATGGCGCACCGTGGCCCCGGTCACCAGTCGCACACCACGGGCTTGGGCCTGGCGCAGCAGATTGGTGTCCAGCGATTCCTTGGCGCCCTGGTTGCAGCCGGTGGCGCAGTCGCCGCAGGCCATACAGCGTTTCAGCGGCAGGCCGGCGGCGCTGCGCGGTTCGGCCTCCAGGGCCACGGTGATGGGCACCTGTCGGGCTGGCACGGCGCCGTCGGCGGCGAGCTGCGCCAGGAAATCGGCCCGGCGCGGGCGGTGGCCGGCCAGGCGGGCGATGGTGTTGGGCTGGCCTTGGGCATCGAGGCTGCCCAGGGCGCGGCCGGCCTGCTCGTACCAGGCCTGCATCTGGCCCGGGTCGCGGCGCAGGGCTTGCGGCCAGCGCTCACCTTCGAAGACCGAGGGCAGGGCCGGCTCCATGACGCCGGCATTGATCAGCGAACCGCCGCCCAGGCCATTGGCCAGAACCACGCACATGTCCGGCCCGAGGCGGAAGTCGAACAGGGCCTTGCGGTAGCCCTTGACCTCGGCGCTGCCCGCGGTGGCGAAGCGCACATGGCCGGGCAGATCGGCCATGCGGCGCGGGAAGGCGCCGGGCAGGTACTCCTGGCCCCGCTCGAGCACGGCGATGCGCAGGTGCCGCTCGGGTTCATCGGCCGCAGCGCAGCGCGACACATACTCGGCCGCCGCGGCACCGCCGTAGCCGCTGCCGATGATGAGCACATCGAAGGGTTCGCTGGCCGAGGCCCCGGCGTCCGCCATCTCGGCGAGCAAGACCTCCAGACCGACGGAGATGTCTCGGGTGGCGCGTCGTGGACGGGCCGCCCCGGCAGCCGGGCGGGTGTTCGAGTCTGAAGCCGGAGTGGACATCATGAAAGCGGTCTCGCGGTGAACAGCCGCGCAGCATAACGGGAGGTGCACGCGGGTGGCGCTGCGAGTTTGGGGGCGGGCCAGGCCCTGTGCTTCTCCTGGGGCCTGGCACCTCATGAAAACCCTGAGTGAATGCGCCGTCAGCCGGGCTCGGATTCGCGCAGAATGCGCCGGCCAAACAGGGAGGATTTTTCGATGCGTTTGCGTTCAACTTTTGCGCTGCTGGCTGTCTCGGCCATGTTCGCCGGCTGCGCCAGCTACCAGCCCATTCCAGCGGATTACAAAGGCCCGACCGCCACCGTGACCGATTCAGGCCGGCTGGAGGACGGCACCAAGGCCCAGATGTTTGTGTTGGCCGAGATCGATGGCAACCGCATCGACAACGCCATCGGCGACAGTGCCCGCGCCAGCCAGGGCAAGGGCTTTGCGCTGACCACGGTGTTCACCAGCCGGGCGCTGCCGGCCCGGCCGATGAAGGTCAAGCTGGTCGCCAGCCACGCCACCGCAGCGCCGATTCAGGCCATGGCCAGCCAGATGGCGGGCACCTGGTATTCGACCGAGGGCATCGTGGATTTCAAGCCCGAGCCTGACGGCCAGTATGTGGTGCGCGGTGAGCTGAAGAAGCAGGGCTCCACGGTCTGGATCGAGGATGCCAAGACCCGCCAGGCCGTCACGCCCAAAGTGGGCTCCTGAGGCGTCGTGACCAGGGGCCCCGGCCCCGGCCCCGGCCCCGGCCCCAGCTGCGGCCGTGACCGAAGTCGCACTGCGTCCAGTTGCCTAGGGTTTTCCCTTGATTTTTGATCGAGTCTTGATCACAATCAAATACCAGTTCGAAACCAGCTACCCGCTGGGCCTGAGAGCTGGTGTTGGCACACCCGATTGAAAAACGGGGTCGCAAAGCTTCCGGTCTACGACCGCGGAGGCACTGAATGGTGAACGCCTGGCCGCGCCACAACCCTTCAGCCTGCTTCCGCGCGCCACGACAGCGGGGCCGCCACAGCCTGACAAGGAGGACGGGGTCATCCCGGTCTCGACTGCGAACTTGCCCGCGAGTTCGCCCTTCACCGGCGCCGCGTGCGCCCGATCTCAGGCCTGTGTTCATCGTCTGACGCGTTCTGCCCGTTCTCATGGACCGGGCGGACCTTGCTTATCGGCGATCGCGATTCCTTTTCCGTTCTTCATTCCGCCTTTGAGCGGCAGTCTCCGAGGACTGCCGGGCGGCATGCATGGCTGTGCGAAAGACCGAATCAACGACGACCGACCGCCTGGACCCCGACGATGTTTGCCTCCCCCGCTGTAGCTGTTTCTTCTTCCGCCCAACGCTCCACCCAACGCTCCACCCAAGCCGCGCCGGCTGCGCCGGCTGCGCCGGCTGCGCAGCGCGCCGGCCGCCCCAGTTCCCTGGCCCGCCGGGTGGCCTGGATCGGCGGCCTCGGTGTGGCCGTGCTGATCGGCCTGACCACCCTGGGCCTGAGCCTGCAATCGACCGGCGTGGAGCGTGAGCGAGCCGCCGCGCTGGCCACCAGCGAGGCGGCCTCGGTGGCCCGCATGGCCGATGCCTTTGACAACAGCGCGCGGCTGATGGTCGAGCGTTTCTACAACACCTTTGCCAGCGAGTTCCAGGGCAGCTTCAGCCTCAGTGCCGATGGCCGTGACCTGCAATTCGAGCAGACCCGCCTGGCCGGCAATTTCGAGGCGGTGGACCGTTTCAGCCGCAACTCCGGCGGCGCCGCCACCATCTTCATGCGCCAGGGCGATGACTTCCTGCGCATCAGCACCTCGCTGAAGAAAGAGAACGGCGAGCGTGCCGTCGGCACCTTGCTGGGCAGCAATCACCCGGCCTATGCCACGCTGATGCAGGGCCAGCCCTATGTCGGCCGCGCCGTCCTCTTCGGCCGCCCCTTCATGAACCACTACCAGCCGGTCAAGGACGCTGCGGGTCGGGTGGTCGGCATTCTCTTCGTCGGCTTCGACACCTCAGAGTTCCAGCGCTCGCTGGAGCAGCTGACGCGCGAGGTCAAGCTCTTCGAAACTGGCGGCCTCTACCTGGTGGACCCGACCGGTGCCAAGGGCCAGCCCCTGCTGCGCGCCCACCCCAGCCAGGCTGGCAAGCCGGTGGCCGAGCTGAGCCCTGAGGCCGATCGATTCCTGCAAGAGATGTTCAAGAAGCCGGCCGGTTTCGCCGGCCCGGCGCCGGCCTTGCTGAACCCCAAACACAAGGACAGCTGGCTGGTGGGACAGCGCAGCGAGGCCACCGGTCTGTGGGTGCTGGCCGAGGTTTCGGACGCCGAGGCCTTGCGCGAGCACTGGCGCGTGCAGCGCCATCTCTGGCTGACCCTGGGTCTGGCCAGTTTGGTTCTGGCGGCCGGTCTGTATGGGCTGCTGCGCCGCTGGGTGGGCCAGCCGCTGGCCGCGCTCAATGCCGCCGTGCTGCGCGTGGCCGAGGGCGATCTGTCCCAGCCGGTGCAGGCCTTGCGCCATGACGATCTGGGCCTGCTGGCCGGCAGTGTCGAGCGCATGCGCTTGCAGCTGGCCCGCACCATCGGCTCGGTGCGCCTGGCCACCGATGGCATTTCCACCGCCAGCTCGCAAGTCGCCGCGGGCAGCCAGGACCTGTCCAGCCGCACCGAAAGCGGCGCCAGCAGCCTGCAGCAGATCGCCAGCTCGGTCGAGCAGCTGACCGTGGCGGTCACGCAAACGGCCGAGTCCGCCGGTGTCGCCAGCGATCTGGCTCTCAGCGCCAATGCCGCTGCCCAGCAGGGCGGCGAGGTGATGGAGCAGCTGGTTCAGACCATGGACGGCATCAGCCGCGCCAGCGGCAAGATCAGCGAGGTCATCGGCACCATCGACGCGATCGCCTTCCAGACCAACATCCTGGCGCTCAATGCCGCCGTCGAGGCCGCCCGTGCCGGCGAGCAGGGCCGCGGCTTCGCCGTGGTGGCCAAGGAGGTGCGCAGCCTGGCCCAGCATTGCGCCGAGTCTGCGCGCGAGATCAAGGGCCTGATCAGCGGCAGCAGCGAGCGGGTCGATGCCGGCCTGAAGCTGGTGCAGACCGCCGGCCGCTCCATGGGCGAGATCGTGCACAGCATCGGCCGCGTCAGCACCGCCGTGGCCGAGATCAATGAAGCCACGCGCGAGCAGGGCGCCGGCCTGGGTCAGGTCAACTCGGCCATCACCGATCTGGACGCCAGCACGCAGCAGAACGCCGCCCTGGTGGAAGAGAGCGCCGCGGCTGCCGAGAGCCTGCACGCCCAGGCCCAGACCCTGGTGGACCTGGTGCGGGGTTTCCATCTGCTGCAGGCGCAGGCCGCCGCGCTGCGCCCCTGAGTTTCGGCAGGGGCGCCCGGCTCTGCGAAACTGCGAGCTTCATCGGACGCCGTTCGATCTGGCTTGGACCTGATTCACCATGAGTGACACCGCTGCTTCCCCTCAATCCCCAGCCGCACCCGCCAGCGCGGGCGGCACCGCGCCGGTTCAGGCGCGCATCGACTGGGCTGCGTTCGAAACGCATGCCGGCGGTGTGGTCAGCGCCTTGCGCGACTACAGCCGCGCGGTCGACGCCTCGGGCCTGGACAAGGGCCTGGTCGAACTGCTCAAGCTGCGCGCCTCGCAGATCAATGGCTGCGCGTTCTGCCTGCAGTTCCACCTCAACCTGGCGCGCAAGCTGGGCCTGCCGCAGCGCCAGCTGGACCAGCTGGCCGCCTGGCGCGATTCGCATGCCTTCAGCGCCCGCGAGCGCGCCGCCCTGGCCTGGACCGAGGCCCTGACCCGCATGGCCGCCGCCCCGGTGGAGGGCAGCCTGTATGCCGATCTGCAAGCCCAGTTCAGCGAAGGCGAGATCGCCAACCTGACCGCGGCCATCGCCGCCATCAATGCCTGGAACCGCATCGCCGGCGCGCTGCGCTTCACCCCGCCGGGCGGTTGATCCTTCGATGCCAAGCCGGCGCCTGGGTGGGCTGCAGATCCTGGCTCTGGCCCTGATCCGGGGCTACCAGCGTTTTCTGTCACCCCGCAAGGGCTTTGTCTGCGCCTACCGCGTGCATCGCCGGCATGCGGCCGGCTGCTCGGCCCTGGGCTACCGGGCCATCCGCAGCCTGGGTCTGTGGCGCGGCCTGGGCGTCTTGCGCCTGCGGCTGGCGGCTTGTGGTGAGCTGCATCGGCGCTGTCAGGCCGAGATGGCCGAGGTGGCCGGCAGCGGGCGTCGGCCGCTGGCCGCTCAGCGCGGGGACTGCGATTGCGGCTGCGATCTCGGCGACCTGGGCGGCTGCAACAGCTGCGACGCCAGCGACGGCTCTCGCATCTTCAGCCGCCTGATCGATGGCTGCAGCTGCTGTGATTGCGGCTGCGATGGCTGGGGTCGGGATCGCAAGAAGCCGCCGTCGAAGCCGAGCTCGCGCTACCGCAGGCGCCAGCCTCGCGATCGCGATCGATAGCGCTCGTGCTCGTGCTCGTGCTTCAGGCCGACAGCGCCTGGATGCGCGGCTCGCTGCTCAGCACCACCCGGTTGCGCCCCTCGGCCTTGGCCCGGTAGAGCGCCTGATCGGCCGCGTCCACCAGGCGCAGGGCCAGGGCTTGTTTGTCGTCGGGCTCGCGGCTGCCTTCGGGCGCGCGCTCCAGCATGGCCAGGCCCACCGAGACGGTGGCCGGGATGAACTCGCCGCTGGGCAGCAGCAGGGCACGGGCGGCGATGCTGGCGCGGATGCGCTCGGCGATCTCGCGCGCGTGCAGCAGCGGCGCCTGCGGCAGCAGCACCACAAACTCTTCGCCGCCAAAGCGGGCAATCGTGTCGCCCAGGCGCAGCTGCGACTGGATGAGGTGGCCGATGCTGCGCAGCACCTCGTCGCCGGCCGGGTGGCCGTGGCGGTCGTTGATGGCCTTGAAGTGATCGAGGTCCAGAAACAGGCAGGCCAGGTCGTGGCGGTAGCGCCGCGCCTGCGCGATCTCGATCAGGCAGCGGTGCTCGAAATAGCGGCGGTTGTGCACGCCGGTCAGCATGTCGGTCAGGCCGGCCAGCTTGAGCCGTTCCTGGTTGAGCGCGCTGTCCAGACAGACCGAGACGATGGCGGCCAGGCGCTCCAGCAGCTGGGTGCCGGCGCCGCGCTCGTAGCGGGCCGGGTCGCTGCTGCCGAAATGCAGGCTGCCGATCAGCTCGCCGTGGCGTGACAGCGGCAGCAGGGCCACCGAGGCCAGGGTGGCTTGACGTGCGCGATGGGGCGCAGCATGGGGCGCGCCAAACAGCGGGCGGTGGCGCTGCTCGTTGAAGGGGCCCAGCCAGGGCTGGTGCAACTGGCCCTGGAACAGCGGCGCGATCGGCGCGATGCTGGGCAGCAGGGTCAGGCCGTCCAGCGGCGCAGGTTCGTGGTGGTTGGGGCCTTCATGGCGGTGGCGCTCGGCGTCCAGCATGCGGCTGGCTTCGTCGTCACGGTCCAGCAGCACCATGGACACGGCATCGATGCCAAAGGCCTGGCGGTAGTCGTTGAGCAGCAGGCTCAGCAGCTCGGCCATGGAGCGGGCGCCGATCAGCCGGTGTTCCAGCTGGTCGAAGCGGCGCATCTTCTCTTCGTTGTTGCGCGCTTCGCGCAAAAGGCTGTCCAACTGCCGGCGCAGGGCCTGGTTTTCTGCCTGGAGATCGCTGTCCATCGGGTGCTTGCTGAGGGAAGGGGTGGAGGCCGCGGTGGGCCTCACTGTAGCCGCTCCGTGGGGCGATTCAGCCGAGTTTCGCGATCTGGCGCCGCTGCCTGCTTGCTGTGGCTGTTGCAGCTGCTACTGCTGTTGCTGCAGCAGCGCGAGTTGATCCTTGAGCCGCAGCACCTCGTCCTTGAGCTGCTTGTTCTCGGCCGTCAGCTCGGCCACGGTGTCCTGCAGCAGCTTGAGCTGGGTTTCGCGGTTGCGCAGGTCGGCGTCGCTGGCGCTCTCCTCGGCGCTGCCGGCGTCGCCTGCGGCTTCAGCGCCGGCTTCGGCGGCCTTGGGTGCGCGGCCTCCATTCTTGCCTTCACGCACGCGCTTGGCGGCTTGCTGCAGCTCTTTCTTACCGCCGGCCACGGCGGCGATCTGTTCTTCCGGCGCCAGGCTGGCCACGGCGGCGGCGGCGTTGATGGAAATGGTGCCGGCCTTGACCGCCTCGACCAGCTCGGGCGCGGCGCTTTTCTGTATCTTCTCGATCTGCACCACGGTGTTGCTGCTGATGCGCGCGGCCTTGGCGATGGCCTCGCGGCTGGTCAGCGGCTCGGGCGGGGGCAGGGCGCTGCTGTCCGGGCCGGTGGGCAGGCCATCGGCCAGATCGGGCGGGAACTCCACCGCGCCCGCCGAGCCGGCTTCCGCCAGGCGGGCCACCGCCTCCTTGGCGCGCGCAGCGACGATTTCCTTTTTGCGCAGGGCCAGGATGCCGCGCTGGAAATCCGACACGCTGCGTCGGCCCAGGTGCTGGTCGATCATCCACAGGTGCACGTCTTCCATGGATTTGAAGCGCGGGTTCTGCACCGTCTGGAAGGGGATGCCGTGCTTCTGGCAGATGCCGTAGCGGTTGTGGCCGTCGACCAGGATTTCGCCCCAGAGCACCAGCGCGTCGCGGCAGCCCTCGGCCAGGATGCTGCGCTCCAGCGCCTGGTGTTCTTCGGGGGTCAGCGGGTCGATGTAGGCGCGCAGTTCGTCAAGGACGGTGATGTTCATGGGCAGGGGAGGGGCAGGGCTTCCGCGAGGAAGCCGCCCTATTGGGCTGATCGGGTGACAAACGAGAAAGGGCGCGCATTTTAGGCTGGCTGCGCGACCCGCTCCTGGCCGCCCGGTGCCAGCGTCAGCCCCAAGCCCTGCGCCACAGCCTGGCGCAGCTCGCCCGCGGCAAACGGTTTGTGCAGCAGGAACAGGGCGCCATACTGCTGCGCGCGGCGTTGGCAATCGCTGCCCCGGTCCATGGTGATGAAGCCCACGGGCAGCTGCTCAAAGCCCGCCTGGCGCAGGCGTTGCAGCATTTCCAGGCCTGAGGCGCCGGGCATGTGCCAGTCGGCCAGCACCAGATCGGGCCGGAAGCGCGCCACCTGGGTCAGGGCGTCCAGGCCATCGCTGGCGGTTTCGATCTGCAGAGGGCCCAACTCTTCGCAGTCCAGGCAGCGGCGGATCAAGGCCTGGATGGCGCGGCTGTCGTCCACGATCAAGATGCGGCGCGCGCGCCGCAGGGCCTGGCTGCCGCCGGTGTGGTCTCTGTCGTGGTCGGTGTTGCGGCTGCGGGCAGCCGCCAGCTCCTCGGTGTGCACGGGCACAGTCATCGCCATCCCTCGCTCGCTCGGTCTCGGCCGGAGCGCTGTTGTGCGCGCTCTCGGCGGTCTGATCTGCTCGCGCCGCATATCGCGCCCGGGTGGGGCGTGTCTTCGCGGGCAAGCGGGTGGCTCCCTGGGCCGTGCTGATGCCGGTGCTTGAGCCCGTGTTGGCGATGGATGTGGGACGGGTTCTCCATCCGCATGCGCATCGCCTGGGCTTCTTGGCTGCGGAGTTTCGGGGCGAGCTGCGCCCAGTCAAAGCCTGAACAGGGCGGGCAAAGTGGTGCATCTCTGTGCCGCGCCGGTCGTTTGGGCGCAGAGCGCGCGCCTGGGTGGCCTTCCGTGCCGCAGGCTGGGCTGGCATTTGTGGCGGCAACCGCACAATGGGCAGTCGTGTGGCTCTGGCATGACGCCCGAGCAAGACGAGTCAAGCGAAGGAAAGAGAGTCCCCTGCATGAATGAGCTGTGGCCAGAGGCGGCTTTGGACCGCGTGGATGCCGTGGTGGTGGGCGCCGGCGTGCTGGGCCTGGCCGTGGGCCGGGCGTTGGCCCAGCGAGGCCTGGAAACCCTGGTGCTGGAGCGTGCCGGCCAGATCGGCAGCGGCATCAGCTCGCGCAGCAGCGAGGTGATCCATGCCGGGCTCTACTACCCCAGCGGCTCGCTCAAGGCCGAGCTGTGCGTGCGCGGCCGCGAGCTGCTCTACGACTTCTGCGCCTCGCATGCCGTGCCGCACCGGCGCTGCGGCAAGCTGCTGGTGGCCACCGAGGCGGCCCAGCTACCGGCCCTGCAGGCCCTGGCCGAGCAGGCGCGGCGCAATGGCGTGGACGATGTGCAAGCCTTGAGTGCTGCGCAGGCGCGGGCCCTGGAGCCGGCGTTGCGCTGCGAGGCGGCCTTGCTCTCGCCCTCGACCGGCATCGTCGACAGCCATGCGCTGATGCTGGCTCTGCAGGGCGAGCTGGAGGCCGCGGGCGGCTGTGTGGCCGTGGGCAGCGCGGTCGGGGCCTTGCGCCGCCAGGGGGTGCTGTGGCGGGTGGAGTTGCAGGCCGAGGCCGGTGCTGAGCCTTATGCTGTGTTGAGCCCGCGCGTGGTCAATGCCGCCGGCCTGTGGGCCCCGGCCTTGGCCCGGGCCACCGAGGGCCTGGCCGCCCGCCATCAGCCGGAGCCGCGCTTCTGCAAGGGCAGCTATTTCTCGCTCTCGGGCCGCGCGCCTTTTTCGCACCTGATCTATCCCATGCCCCAAGCTGCGGGCCTGGGCGTGCACCTGACCCTGGATCTGGGCGGTCAGGCCCGCTTCGGGCCTGATGTGGAATGGCTGGACGGCGTCAGCGACCCGGACGCGCTGGACTACCGCGTCGACACCGCGCGCGGCGAGCGCTTTGCCGCCGAAGTGCGCCGTTACTGGCCCGAGCTGCCGGAGGGCCGACTGCAAGCCGCCTATGCCGGCGTGCGGCCCAAGATCAGCGCTCCAGGGGAGCCGGCCGCCGATTTCTGCATCGAAGGGCCGGCCGAGCATGGTTTGCCTGGGCTGGTGCAGTTGCTGGGCCTGGAGTCCCCCGGGCTGACCAGCTGTCTGGCGGTGGCCGAGCGGGTGTCAGCGCTCCTGGATTGAGTCTGGCGCTGGGCCCGAGCTCGCAGTGCTGCCTACGCCGCCCACGCTGTCCTCCGCCCACTGCCACTGGCCTTGCTGCAGCAGCTGGTGCGGGCGGAAATCGGCCTTGTAGGCCATCTTGCCGCTCTCGGCGATCCAGTAGCCGAGGTAGAGG
>Ga0187843_10002362_pt1 | contig 11476 bp, 13 predicted proteins | sample SpaLakP09_SKY_43_FD_134516 | JGI IMG/M metagenome (GOLD analysis project Ga0187843, IMG submission 134516) | Oligotrophic lake water microbial communities from Sparkling Lake, Wisconsin, USA - SP09_SKY_43 | ecosystem: Environmental > Aquatic > Freshwater > Lake | place: USA: Sparkling Lake... | reverse complement strand
GTACTGAGCCATGCCATCCGCCACGACGTCGACGAAATCCGCGCCTGGATCGAGCATGGCGAAACCCTGATGCAGCAGTGGCAGCTGGAACGCCAGATCAAGCCCGGTTTCCGCAGCCTGTTCTACGGTCCGCCCGGCACTGGCAAGACGCTGACCGCCTGCCTGCTGGGCAAGAGCACGGGGCTGGACGTGTATCGGGTCGACCTGTCGCTGGTGGTGTCGAAATACATCGGCGAGACCGAAAAGAATCTGGCCAGCGTGTTCGACCAGGCCGAGCGCCAGCGCTGGATATTGTTCTTCGACGAGGCTGACGCGCTGTTCGGCAAGCGCACCCAGACCGCCAGTTCGAACGACCGCTACGCCAATCAGGAAGTGGCTTATCTGCTGCAACGGCTGGAGGATTTCCCCGGCGTGGTGATCCTGGCGAGCAACTTGAAAAGCAATATCGACGACGCGTTCGCGCGCCGTTTCCAGTCGATGATTTATTTCCCGATGCCGACGCCGGCCGAGCGCCTGCATCTGTGGCGCAAGGCGTTTTCGCTGCCGGAGCGGCTCGACGCCAGCGTCGATCTGGCGCGCATCGCCGAGGAATTCGAACTGGCCGGCGGCGCCATCATCAATGTGCTGCGCTATGCCTCGCTGATGTGCCTGCGGCGCGGCGAACAGCGCGTCAGTGCGCAGGATATCCGGCACGGCATCAAGCGCGAGTTATGGAAGGACGGCAAGGTCGCTTAGACCGCGCCGCACGAATGAAAGGAGCATTTTTATGTCAGCGGACCCACAGGAAAGGAGACAGCCATCCCCCATCAAGCCCCGGCCGAGCAGACGCCGGGCCAGCAGCATTGCGGCGCACGCTGCGCCAACCAACCCCATCAATTCACGGAGAACCAGCACCATGAGCACTTTTATAAAAATCAACGGCAGTCCGGCGGCCGGCATCGCCATTCTGACCAACGAGAATAAATTCGTTTATCTGGATAACGCCGTCACCGGCAAGAGCTGGAGCAAGGAAGGCAATAATCTGGCGGCGCCACAGGCGCAACTGGTCTGCGGCGACAATATCAATGGTGTAGTGGTGGCGCAAGGCGGTGCCATTGCCTACCTGGCCGCACTGGGCGTGGCGGAGGCTAACTGGCGCGTGATCGACAAGAAGCTGCCGCAGAACGATGTCATCACAGGGCTGGCTGGCGACAACGTCAACGGCGTCGCTGCGGTTGGCGCCCACGGCGTCTACCAGCTGCCGAGCTACGATGCCAAGGCCGAGTGGAAATTGCTGACGGCACCGTTTGAAGGCAGCCAGCCGCAGCTGATCGCCGGCGACGTCAAAGGCGGCCTGCTGGTGGTCGGTGGCCCGAGCAGCGATCAGGTCGCGCGTTCGACGCCAGGTGATTGCTGCAGCTGGACTTCGCTGCCGAATGCGCCCATTCAGATCAAACTCATCACCGGTAACGTCGCCAGCGGCTTCATCGCGTATGGTGAAGGCCAGCTGTGCTCGCTGGACGCCGGCAAAGGCGTCTGGACCCGTTTGCCGCGTCCGAGCTTCAATATCGTCGATCTGTCCGGCAATGCCAAGGATGGCGTCGTCGCGCTGCTGGGCACGGGCGACGTGGTGGCGTATTGCACTGACCCTTCCAAGAATCCGTGGATCATCTCGAAGATCGAGCAGCAGCCGAAGGCCTGATCATCATCGTGCACGCGATGGTTCGTCCGACGCCACGGCGTGGCGCGAACCGTCGCGGGCGGCCGGTTTTCTTTTATAAGGCAATGCCATGATCGACAAGACCCTGCAATTCCTGGTGGCTGAGCTGAACGATTTTCTTGGCCACCGCTTTCCGCGCAATGAGCAGCACGTGATCCTGTCCGCCATGTGCAACCCGGACGGCTCGGTGCCGCAGCGGATTGAGAACAAGATCGTGCTGTCGCTGGTCAACCTGGAGCGCGAAAGCGCGGCGCCCAGCGCTGGCGTGGCGGTGCGCGCGGAAGGCGGCTACCTGCGGATCGGCCCGGCGCTGCATCTGAATCTGTACGTGCTGGTGGCGGCGTCCTTCGGCAGCAACTATGCCCAGGCGCTGAATCTGCTCAGCCATGCGTTGGGCTACTTCCAGGGCAAGCCCAGTTTTACGGCGCAGAACTCGGTGGCGCTGCCGCGCGAGGTGGAGAAGCTGAACCTGGAGCTGGTCGCCATGTCACTGGCCGAAATGAACAATCTGTGGGCCATCCTGGGCGCCAAATACATGCCGTCAGCAATCTACAAAGTGCGCATGCTCAGTGTGCAGGAAAGCTGGATGCAGGAGCCGGTGCCGGCCATCAGCGGCGCCAGCGGCGAGGTGCGGCCATGAGCGGCCTGGCGTGGCGTCTGCTGCTGGGGCTGGAGTGCCGCCATGGCTATTTTACCGATGGCGTCTGCCGGCCACTGCGCGCGCTGCCCAGCGCCGCCTGCATGACGCAGCTGGCGCGCTACCGCATGCTGTGGCGACCGTTGCCGGGCGGCGGCGAAATTCACGCGTCCGCCGGTGCGCTACCTGACTATCACCAGGGCGGCGCACTGACGCTGCTGCTAATGTGTAGCGACCGGCATTTGATGAATTATACCGGTGGACTGGCCGTACCGGCAGCGGAAAGTCTGCCCTCGGTCTGGTACTTCGACAATCTGCAGTCGCGCCATGGCGTACTCAATCCGGCAGGCGGTGGCGCGCCGCAACGCCTGCCGCTGATGGGGCACCGGTTTCAGTGGACGCCGCCGCCGGATGCCACCGCCGGCTCGCTAATGCTGTGCGATGCGCTGGGCCAGACCGTGTGCGAGCTCGCGCCGCAGGCGACCGTGCTGGACCTGTCTCCATGGGATGAGGGCCGCTACGCCATCACGTTCCATGGCGCGGTGCTGCTGGACTTTTATCTGTGCGACGCCACGCCGACCGGGTTGTGGGGCCTGTGCGCGCTGTACGCCGGGGGCAGGGACAGCCCGGTGCCGGATGAGGGCGCTGCCATCGGTGCCGATGGCAGCGTCAATCCGCGCCGCTATCAGATCGCGCTGAACAGCCGCACCACCCATTGGCGCTACACGCTGGTGGCGCCGGACGCCAGTTTTGACTACACCCGCTGGACCGTCAGCGGCGAACGCCGCGCGACACAGGATGCCAAGCCGGATGTGGTTGATTTCAGCCACACGCCGCAAATCCTGTTGGTGGATGGCCGTCAGGCCGCGCGCTTCACGTCGCTGCAGCCGCTGCCGCTGGGCGAACATCCGGCCGACACCATGCGCTTTACGCTGCATACCGGCAGCGCCATGGACGGTCATGCCGGCAACCTGCGCCTGCCGTATGCGCAGGGGCGGGCGCTGGTGCAAACCGATGCGGCCACGCCGCTACAGCAGTATTCCGATATTTACGTCTATTTATAAGGAGCGCAGCATGAAGAAAATCGCCGTCCCCAGCCCTGTCAGCCAGCACGCCACCCCGGCGGTCCAGCGCAAGAGCACCGGCGCCTCACTGGCGCTGGGCGACAGCCCGCGCATGGTGGCGCAGCGCAAGCAATTGCAAGACGCCGTCGGCAGCGCCCAATTGGCCGCCAAAAAAGACAAGAAACTGAAAAAATAACCGCATCGGGAGCGCCATGAACACCGCCAACACACACGACCTGCTGCTGCAACTGCTGCTGGGCGGGGTCCTCGGCATGCTGGGCCAGATTCTGCGCTCGGCCGCCGGCATGAAGAAAATCCACGACACCGCAGTCGCCACCGGACAGTCGTTTGGCGACATCTTCGAAGGCAGCCAATTGGTGATGAGCCTGCTCATCGGCTTTGGCGCCGGCGCGCTGGCGATCCTGATGACCGGATCGGGCAGCACCGTGCAGGCGCTCGACCGCAACAGCCTGATTACCATCATCGCCGCCGGCTATTCGGGCAGCGATTTCATCGAATCCATCGTCACCCGAAAGGTGCCGGCCAGCGACACGCCACCACCACCGCCGGCCCAGCCGCCCGCCATGGGGTAGGCCATGGGATTCAAGCTTAAGTTCGATATCGTCAGCCATTACCTGCCGTGTCCGAGCGACCGCCGGCGCGGCTTGCGGATGATGCCTGGCGTGCGCTACATTGTTGCGCATGACACCGGCAATCCCGGCACCACTGCCTGGCAAAATGTCAGCTATTTCTGCCGCGATACGCAGGTCGCCGCCTCGGCCCATTTGTTCGTCGACGACAAACAGATCATCGAATGCGTGCCGGCGCTGACCGCCGCGCCGGAAAAAGCCTGGCATGTGCTGTACTCGGTGCAACAGGACGCGCACTTGTACGGCCACAAGGCCAACGATGCCGCCATCGGCGTCGAATACTGTTACGGCGGCGCGATCAACGCCGATCTGGCCTATCAGCGCTACCTGTGGGTGATCGCCTATGCCTGCTATCGCTATGGCCTGGACCCGGCCACCTCGGTGGTCGGCCATTTCATCCTCGATCCAAAGCGCAAGACCGACCCGATGAGCGGGCTGGCGTACAGCCGCCGCAGCTACGAGCAATTGCTGCGCGACGTCGTCAGTGAATATCACGACTGTTGCGGTGAGCCCGATCCGGGCGCCGTCGTGCTGGCGGCGCGCAACGCTTCCGGGCAGGTGCAGACTACGGTGGCGTTGAATATCCGCCTGGGCCAGCCGAGCTGCCGCGCGCCGATCCATGCCACCGCCACACCGGGCACGCGGCTGCACTATGTCGGCCAGGTCATCAATGGTCAGCCGATCAACGGCAATCCCTTGTGGTATCAGGACAGCAACGGCAACTACTTCTGGAGCGGCGCCACCACGCCGGTAACGACAACATGAAAACGACCGACAAAATACCGGTGCCAGCACCGGCCATGGCAGCAACTCCACGGCGTCATGCCGACCCCTCCGGGGTACCGCGCGGTTTGGCGGCACTCGCCAACCAGGCGCCGGCGACCGTGCACCAGCGTGCACAGATCGATGCCATCCAGCGCAGTCCGGTGGTGACGGCGCAGGCGGCCACGCAGCGTAAGGCGAATGCCGGCGGGCTGCCGGCGGGCTTGAAATCCGGGATCGAGTCGCTGTCCGGCATGAACATGGACCATGTCAAGGTACACTACAATTCATCGCAGCCGGCTCAACTCAATGCACTGGCGTATGCGCAAGGTTCACAGATTCACGTTGCACCGGGACAGGAAAAGCATCTGCCGCACGAGGCCTGGCATGTGGTGCAGCAGGCGCAAGGCCGGGTGAAGCCGACCCGGCAGATGAAACGCGGCGGGGTTGCGATCAACGACAACGCCGGCCTGGAGGCCGAGGCCGACCGGATGGGGGCGAAGGCGATGGGAATGGCCCAGCGGCAACCCGATGGCCGGGTCGCAATCAAGTCCGCGCCGGTCATCGAGCGCTCCGCCCAGCTGGCGAGCGCGTCGCGTCCGAACGGCAGTGAGCACGTGGTGATCAATACCCTGGCCGCACTCAATCAGCTGCTGGTGCAATATGGCCATGCCGCGTTGACAGTGGGGCGGATCTACAAGCGGTTTAACATCGGCGGCGATGATGCCGAGCTGCAAACGCTGGGCGGATGGCCGGTTCGGGTGGGGGTACAAAATCGCTTTGGGACACGGAACGCGGCGATCTATGCGCCGCCGGTTGACCTGGCCATCCAGGCCATGACTAACCATCTTTGGAAGGGCACGCCGGCCGGTTTAGCGACTTTGCACATGGGGAATCAGACCACGCTCTATCGGGAAGACCAGATGGTGGGCGATATCCGGCGCTTTCTGGGCGTGATCGTCCAGGGCATGCCGGTGGTGACCCATTACACCGAAAGCAACTACAGTGTTTCCTTGGCGGCGCTCAATTTATTACAGGGACAAGTTCCGGCCATCGGCCTGGAGCGGGTGTTCGATAGCCTGGGACATATCATCAGTGGTCACGCATGGGGCGGTACCAAGATATTGGCGAACCACGCCCAGTATGCCGCCGAACTGAAGATTAATGGTTCGGGTGCGACCCGGATCGTATCTCGCAACGCGAGCGCGCACGTTCTCGATGTCTATCTGCTCAATGGCCTGCACGCATGATGTGAGCAAGCCGAACACCTGGCAGGCAGGTATAATCGCCGCCATGAACGATGCGCTAAAGCCCGCTCCGGAGCCGACCTTGTCCGACGTTGCCGCACTGGCGGGCGTGTCGCGGGCGATCGCTTCACGGGCCTTGTCGGCGCAGCCGCGACCAGTGTCCGCCGACAAGCGCGAGCGGGTGCTACGGGCGGCCGAAGCGCTCGGCTTCCGGCCAAATTTGCTGGCGCGCGGGCTGGCCAACAAGACCGTCAACCTGGTCGCCATTCTGGTCAATCACATTCACGACCTGTCGGACCTCGACTTGTTTGATTTGCTGCTGGCGGAGATACAGGCGATCGGAAAGCAGGTGATTTTCATTCGCGTCGGCGCCGGCCAGGATGCCGAATCCTTCTTGCGCGACGGCGTCGCCTATCACGTCGATGCGGCGCTGGTGTTTGCCGATTTCGCCGATGCCGCTACTGTGCGGCGCATGTTCCGCAACAACGCGGTGCTGATGCTGAACGGCCATCACGATCCGGGCGCGCCATCGGTGACGATGGATGAAGATCCTGGCATTCGCGAGGCCGTGGCCGATGCCGCAGGCAAGGGGGTACGCAGCGCGCTGCTGCTGACCGGGCGTACCGCATCACTGGTGGAGCAGGCCCGCATTGCTTCCTACCGCGCTGCGTTGGCGCTGCACGGCATCGTGCTGCTGGCCGAGCTGGCGGGAGATTATTCCTACGCCAGTGGCCGCGCACTGGCGCAGCAGATCGATGTGGAAGCCACCGGCGCGGTATTCTGTACTTCCGATGCGATGGCGATGGGAGTGCTGGACGCGCATCGCCAGCATTTTCCGCAGCATCGGCCGGCGCGCTTCCGGCTGTATGGCTTCGATAACATCTCGCTGACGCAGTTCGACGCCTATCCGATTTCCTCCATCGGCGCCGACCGGCGCGAATACGTCGCCCATATCGTGCGTATCCTGAGCCAGCCGGCGGATCTGGCGCAACGCAGCGACCAGGTGCTGATCGCTACCCGTTTTGTGCCGAGGCTTACGGGCTAGCCGGCGCCAAGGTGGGGACGACTGCGTTGGCACCCCACCATTTCTTGTAGTTGGCAGCGTAGGCGCCGGACTTGATGTAGTCGGACACGAAGCCGTTCACCAACTTCAGCAGCGCCGGATCGCCCTTGGCCATGGCGATGCCGATCGGCGTATTGCCGTACATCGTCGGCAAGGTCTCCAGCTGGCCATTGGTGCTGGCCAGATAGTCGAGCAGCGACGAATCCTCAACGCCGGCATCGGCGCGTTTTTGCTGCAGCAGCAGGACGCCGTCCGGCGCGAAGTTGTCGGTGTAGATGAAGATCGCCTGCGGCGCCGACTGTCGCAGGAAGGTATCCGCTGTGGTGCCACGGCCAACCACCACGCGCTTGCCGTTCAGGTCCGCCAAGGTCTTGATATGCGCGCTCTTTTGCGCGATCACGCGCAGCCCAGAGAGATTGTAAGGAATCGAGAAGTCCACCACGCGCGCGCGTTGCGGCGTGATCGACACATTGGCCACCACCAGATCGAGCTGCTTCGACATCAGCATTGAAATGCGCGCATCGCTGGACACATCGGAAAAGCGTACCGGTACGCCGAGCTTCGCCGCCAGTTGCCGGGCGACGTCGACATCGTAGCCGACCGGTTCATTGCTGGCGTTGCGAAAGCCCACCGGCTCCCCGCCCAGTGAAACGCCGATGCGCACATAGCCGCGTGCCTTGATCTCCTCGATGCGGCCCGCCAGCGCGGAAGTCGCCGCCAGCAGCAGGGCCGCAGCGGCGGCGTAGCGTTTTACATGATGCAGCATGATCTGTCCTTTCAAGGTTGAATGGCGGCGGCGACGCGCAGTTCCGGCGCGGCCATGCGCTCGTCCCAGTACCAGTAACGTATCTCTTCGTCGCAGCGATAGTTGGCCACCTGGTGATTGCCATTGGCGTCGATGGCGTGGATCACCACCCCGGCCAGAAAGCCAGTTTTCAGCTCTGATAATTCTTCCACCGCCAGCTTGATGGCGTCGGCCAGCGTGTAGCCGAGCCGCATGGCCAGCACGATGCTGCGCGATGTCCCGCAACGCATGGTCATTTCGCCGGTGTGGGTGCAGGCGGCGGCGCCGTAACGGCTGTCGGCGTAAAAGCCGGCGCCGGGAATAGGCGAGTCGCCCAGCCGGCCGGGATATTTCCACGCCCAGCCCGAGGTCGACGTCACCACGCCGATGCCGTTGCTGCTGTCGCGGCCCAGGAATACCGTGGTGTCGCGCACGCGTTCAGGATCGGTGATGGTATTGCTGAGCGGCGCGAGTGGAATGTTAGGGAAGTCTGCCAGCTGCGCCGGCGACATTTCCTTTTGCAGTCGCTCCCACCAAACGCGCTTGCTGTCCGGGTGCAGCACCTCGTCAACGGCGAAACCGCGCTCGGTGGCAAAGCGTCGCGCGCCGGCGCCGGTCAGCATCACATGCGGCAGATGCTTCATCACTTCATGCGCCAGCGCCGACACGGGCAGGGTGGCCGGCACTGCGCCGACCGCGCCGACATCGCGCGTGGTGCCGTCCATCACACCGGCGTCGAATTCCATCTCGCCCAGCATATTCGGCCAGCCGCCGTAGCCGACACTGCGCACCTTGGCTTCGCGTTCCACCTTGGCGATGCCGCTGACCATGGCGTCGATGCCGGCACCGCCTTGTTTCAGCAGTTCGACGGTGGTGTCAAAACCGGGCCAGGCCTCGGCATTCGCAAGCAGCATTTTCATGATTTACTCATCCGGGAAAGAAATTGGGCGACGCGCGGTTGGGCCAGGCCGCCGTCTTCCGCAAAAAACTGCGCCGTCGGCAAATCGGCCAGTAGGCGGCCCTGGTCGAGGAAGACGATACGGTTGGAAATCTGCCGCGCAAACTCGATTTCGTGTGTGACGAACAGCATGGTGGTACCGCTGGCCGCCAACTGAGCGAGGATGGCCAGCACTTCCGCCGTCATTTCAGGATCGAGTGCGCTGGTCACTTCATCCAGCAACAGGTAGCGCGGCTTCATCGCCAGCGCGCGGCAAATGCCCACCCGCTGACGCTGGCCGCCCGACAATTGCGCTGGATAGGCGTCGGCGCGTGCCGCCAGTCCCACGGAGGACAGCAGCTCGCGCGCTTCGTCTTCTGCCTGGCGACGAGGCACCTTCAGCACTTCGATCGGCGCCAGCGTGATGTTCTGTAGCGCGGTCAGATGCGGGTACAGGTTAAACAGCTGGAATACCGTGCCGGAGCAGCGTCGTGCCAATTGCAGCTGGCGCGGATCATCGACGCGATGGCCATCGACGGAAATCTTGCCACCGTCGAGCTTTTCCAGGCCATTGATGCAGCGGATCAGGGTCGATTTGCCGGAGCCGCTGGCGCCCAGGATCGACACCACTTCGCCTGGCGCGATGCGCAGGTTGACGCCATCCAGCACGGTGTGGGCGCCAAAGCGCTTGGCCACGCCTTCAATCTGTATCATGTCACAAACCCTTCCATTGACTATGCGCGCGCAGCCGCGTCTCGGCGCGGGCGCAGACCTTGGCGATCAGCCGGGCCATCAGGTAGTACAGCAAACCGATCACGGTCCAGACGATGAACGGCTTGAGTGTGCGCAGGTTCAGGATCGCTCCCACCTTGGTCAGATCGACCACACCGATTACTGAAATCAGCGAGGTCACCTGCAACTGGTTGACCAGCAGGCCGGCCAGCGGCCCCATGGCAAAAGCGGCAGCTTGCGGCGCGACGATGCGACGCAGTGTCTGCCAGCGGCTCAAGCCGAATACCCGCGCCGTTTCCAGCTGGTCGCGGCCGACCGATTCAATCGCCGACACCGCAATCACGTACATAAAGGCCGCTGTATTGCCGGACAGTGTGATCAGCGCTGCCTGTACAGGCGTCAGATCTGTTTCCAACAGTACCGGCAAGCCGAAAAACACCAGGAACAACTGTACCAGTACAGGGGAGTTTTTCAGCAGCTCAGCCAGCACACCGATCAAGGGCGCCAGCAGCGGAACGCGGTAATAGCGCAGCGTCGCCCAGGCCAGGCCGATCAGCAGGCCGATAGCGGTGGTGGCGGCGAACAGGGAAACGGATACGCCTAAACCTTGCAGCAGCAACAGCAGATCATGGGGAGTGAAGTCGGTGTAGCGCATGGGTTGGCGTCTCAGTGCAGGTGCCGGTTCAGCCGACGGTGCAGGGCGCCGGCCGACAGCGACACCAGCCAAGTCATTACGGCATATAGCAGCAGAAGCAGCACGTACACCTCAAACGGCTGGAAGGTATCGGCCGCGACGATCTTGGCGCTGCCGGTCAATTCATTGAGCGTGATCGCCGACAGGATGGACGAGGTCAGGATCAGATTGACAAACACCGCGCCTAGGGGACGCACCGCATTGCGCAAGGCAATCGGCAGCACGATGCGGCGGTAGATGGCCAACCGTGACAGTCCGCTGACCTGCGCCGCTTCCAGCACGCCGGGCTCCACCGCCAAAATACCGGCGCGGATGACATCGGAGGTAAAAGCGCCGCCAGCCAGCGACAGCGCCAGCACGCCGGTGCTGAAAGCACTTAGTTCGACGCCAATTTCAGGCAGGCCGTAAAACAGGAAAAACAGCTGGACGATAAAGGGGACGTTACGGAAGATGTCGACGTAGATATCGGCCGCCCGCCGCGCTGCGGGCGAGGCTGCGGTACGCATCAGGGCCGCCACCACGCCCAGCGCCAGCCCGCCGCTCAGAGCCAGCACACAGGCGAGGGCAGTCAGCCGCGCACCTGCGGCCAGGTCGCCAAAGTAGGGCGCAAGAGTGGTCGGATCGAACGTCAAACAGGCTGCTCCGCTAAAAGTGAAACCGGTTTCACTGCTATTCGGATGAGTGTCACACAAACTGCCGTGAATTTCAAGATGAACGCCGCGTCACGTTAGCAGTGCGGCTTTCAGTGCGGCGACCTGGTCGCGGCTGGTCTGGCGGCGGTGGCCGTTGTCAAAGCCGAAAGCCAGCACCGCAGGGGACGCCGGCGGCAGCGGCGCCGAACAGGACGCGTGCACATCGGTTAGCGGCAACTGCGCGCGCAGCAGGCCAACATTGGCAGCGTTGATGCCGGCGCCAGGCATGATGGCGATGCGTCCGGCGGCAGCGGCAAAGCAACGCTGCAGACCGGCCAGACCTGCCGGTGCGCTGCTGCCGCCGCCCGACGTCAGAATACGGCCAAAGCCCAGCGCAATCGCCAGATTGGTGGCCTGTTCCAGATCCGGACACAGATCGATGGCACGGTGCAATGTGCAATGCAAGCCGTGGCCGGCCGCACGGTGAACCAGCCGTTCCAGCGCGCGGTGATCGAGCTGGCCATCCGCCAGCGAGGCGCCGAGCACCACGCCCTGCAATCCTGCGGCGGCAACCG
>Ga0187843_10002361_pt1 | contig 11477 bp, 7 predicted proteins | sample SpaLakP09_SKY_43_FD_134516 | JGI IMG/M metagenome (GOLD analysis project Ga0187843, IMG submission 134516) | Oligotrophic lake water microbial communities from Sparkling Lake, Wisconsin, USA - SP09_SKY_43 | ecosystem: Environmental > Aquatic > Freshwater > Lake | place: USA: Sparkling Lake... | reverse complement strand
GAAATAGGCATCAATCCAGTTATTCTTTGATTGTTGAGGTTGTTGAGGAGACATTTTCTTTACGATTTACAGATTTGGGGCAATAGATATTCTTATTGGAAGATATATTGTGAAGAATTCAATTTTTTGGTTTTTACGGCACAAATTTCACGGAAACATTTATTTCAAATGATAAATGTTTCAGGCACAAATAGATTCCAATTATATTTATTAGAATAATACAAGAAGTATAATCGAATGTAAATAATTTACATAATATGGTGTAAATATATTCGTAATTCGATTTCCATACATTATACAGGAATAAGCCCATACAAATGTATAAACTATTTACATTATATTTTTGAATAAATTCTGGCATTTTAAGTTGGGGTTTTTTAGGAGTGTTTTGGGTCAATTAGAAAATCAATTTTTCGGGGGGTAGGGGCAGTGGGTGATTATTCAATTAATTCCATGTTGGAACGTTCTTTCAAATAACGGCGCGAACAACTTTCCACTAAAAGTCCATTGGCGTAAATACCGTAATTCATGAAATAATCCTCGTTTTCCAGGGCCAAATGATAAATGGTATAGGTTCCTGGATGGTCGTAAACCGTGGTGCCGTGATGCGCACAGGCGGGAAGACGGTATTTATTATCGGTCAAATAAATATCCCCATTCACGTCGATGGTTTTCTGTCGTTGTTCTTCGGAAACGAATTCGCCGACTAAAATGGAATGGCAACCGGTAATGACCAAGGGTTCGAGAATTTGGTCGAATTCCGGTTTGCTGCAGACATATAACTGTTCCTTGACGCGGTCTTCGGGGGTGGGGCGGTGGATGAATTCCTTTTTGCCAATCATTTCAATGGCTTTGTAATCATTTTTCAGGGTTTTCACCATGTCGCCTTTACGTAAATCTTGGACTAATTTGTAGCCTTTCATGGTTAAAATCTTGGTGCCTTCTTTGAAACAAGGTGGAATCGGGGATGGTGCGGTATCCTTGTAAATATAAATTCCACTATAACTTCCAGTATAAGGAGGTAAAACGGCAACTGCGAAATACCCATCCGAACTAGTTGCAACGGAATACCAAGAAAGTCCTGGACCCCCTGGACCAGAACTCGGCATTTGTGTCCATGTGCTTCCACTATCTGTCGAAAGATAGATATAACCATCGGTTCCATCCGTAACCGCATATAATCTTGAACCATCTGAACTACTTGCTACATATCTCCATCTTAAACTCGGAGAAGAAGTTTGAGTCCAAGTTACACCATAATTCGTCGAAGTATAAATATAACCAATGTATACTGCTGCTACTATTTTCGAACCAGTTGAATTACATGCTACTCCATACCAATTTAAATTAGATGGATACCCCGTTTGTTGTGTCCAAGTAGCACCACTATCCGACGAAGTATAAATATTAGAATATGAAGCAACTGCGACAATAAAAGTTCCACTAGAATTACATGAAATGGCTGTCCAATTTGAACCCGGAGCAGAGGTTTTCGTCCAGGTTGCGCCATAATTCGTCGATTTATATATTCCATTTCCACTTGCAGCAGCATATACAATTTGTCCAGTAGAATCACATGCATTTGAATTCCATGAACGAGTGCCAGAATTTGTCTGTTCTGTCCAAGTAACACCACTATTTGTAGAATTATATAGATAACCACCATCCGTTCCTGCTACTAATTTTGTTCCATCAGAACTACTGGATACGGAAACCCAATTTCGTGCACCTGAACTTGTTCGAATTGTCCAAGTAGCACCACTACTATCTGCAGAAGTATAAATATATCCACCTTGATTCACAGCCACTAGTTTTGAACCATCTGAACTGCTTGCTACTTTGGACCAATTCAAACTAGGAGCATTACTTTTTACCCAGGACGCCATTTGATTTTCTATTTTATTGAACTATATGCTTTATAATAGATATTTTCTATTTTCCTTTTCCGAATTTCCGAAAATTTCTAAATATATTTTCCCCACCCAAAAACAAAAATACATATAAAGTCATCCATCTTTTACATCCACAACCAAACACCCCCATACACAAAAAATGCAAATCACTCTGAAAAATCTCGAACAATTGAAAACAGCCATTGAATCGCTGCAACCCAACCATCAAGTGGAGATATTGCGAATTTTACATAAACATGGCGTCAAAATCAATTCCTCTAAATCCGGTATCTGTGTGAATCTCACGCCCCTTTCGTCTGAAATCTTGGAGGAATTAAAAGTCAAAGTCGATTTCATTCGTGTCCGAGAACAAACCCTAGATGACTTTGAAAAAAAGACGGAGGAATACAAATCCATGAGCACGAGCTACAAAAAAGAAGATAAAGAGAAAATGCTTGAATTCCCAACGAGAGTTTAAGGTTTCCAATTTTGATTTTAAAATTTAATTTAAGCATAAAATTTTAAAATGACTTCCACAGTAATACCGGAACAGCAGTTATACAGTTTTATGAATTCACAATTTTTCCCACCATGGAAGGTGTTCAATACCGCGGATACGTTGTCCGAGGATGTTTCGTGTTTTTTCATGCAATCAGAAGGGGTTTCAGGAATTCCAGATAGAAAACCTCCGACTACGATGACCATTGTGAAGACCGTTCATCCACAACCTCTGAAACCAAAAGAAATCCGTTTGGACTGGCGTTATTGGGCGTTTTGGACGGCCTGGGTGGCATTCCACGGGATGGAAGAGTATCAGAAAATTCCTGAAACGGAACAGCTGGCGATATGGATACAGGAAAAAACGAAAATGAGTGATTGGTTTCAGGAGAATTTCGTGGTTGCCAAGCGTGAAATGGCGAAACATTGGGATAAAATATTCAATTTGGAAATGGAAGAATCAATTACCGGATTGGTAACCGATGCCGATGAAAATGAATCTGGATTGAAAACGCTGTTATTATGTTGGACGTATTATTCCATGACACTGGTCGACAAAGGGGCCGTGGAATGTATTTGGGTGGTGCCTGGCAAGTCTTTGTATTATTCGTTTTCGCATGGTTTCGAAGACGAGGCGGAGGAACAGGGCGCTGTTAAGGACGCGAAAAAGGAGCAATGGGGAATATTCATGGATTTATTGGAGTCCGGGGGCGGCGGAAAACGTCCCGAAAAAGCGGGGGTGGAAGGCGCGCCACCTAGAAAACCTCTGAAACCCCAACGCCGATTTTTATTCCGACCCTTGGATGCAGAAGAAGTGGCCTCCATTCATAAAAACATGGTGGAAATCAAATCGGTGAATCGTGCATTTGCGGCGATTTCCAAATATACATTGAAGGATTTAGTGGAAATTGGTGGGAAATTGGGATTACAGCCTCCGAGGTTGTCGGCGCTGGATGAAAAGGGGGCGATGAAATTGGATTTAGCGACCAAAGTGCTGGAAGCGGAACGGGAATTGGGAGTGGTTCGCGCGGGGGGGATAAAGGCCGCCGCCAAAAAGGAAGTGGAAAAAATGGAGAAATGGAAGAAAACGGATTGGTATGAGCGTTTGGAAGAATATTGTGCGGTGGTTTTTTAGGCGGTTGGTTTATCTGCCTCAAATTTTCTGAAACAAATAGATTTGCGGAACCGGGGCGTGTGTGTCTGTGGAACTGATTGGCGGACTTGGGAATGGAATGGCACCCGCTTTGGTTAATACGAATCCATGGCGTTGGATGGCATGGACCCAGTCTTGGGTATCGGTAAAAGGCGAAGTCAGATGCCATTCGTTTTGGCGCACATGGGGATGTTTACGGTTGGCGAAGGTTTCTTTCAAGATGACGGTTTCGGTGGGAGGTTTCTGGCCAGGGGTTTCAATGATGATTTTAGAAGATTGTTTATCCAGGGGTTGTAGGTGATGATGGTCATCTGCGTGGTATTCCGATTTTGCGTGTTTCTTGTCGTCGGTTTTTGTGCCGTGAGCAGCCTTCCCTAGGAAAGAGCCTTTGGAATCGGTGGACGCAAAACTAGGAATAGACGGGGTCATTTCCAAAGCATAATCGACTTCGGAAAAGCGTATTTCGGTGGAATAAGGGTCAGGATGGGAAATACGTTTGGGGAAGGAAGGGGAAAAAGAAGTTTTGCCACCGGCAGGGGAAACCCAGGATTGGGATAAAGTGGCAAGAGGTTCAATTTGCAGCACCAGATACCCACCGCGTTTCAACCAGCGTTTCACGTGTCCGATGAATTTCTCCAAGTTGGCGTGCGACGTGGCGGATGCTTCATGACGTAAAAAGGACGAATTGGGAGAACAAATTTCATACAAGGTCGTAGGGCCTAAACATAAGATATGGGAAAAAGTATCTTCTTCGAAGATTCGGGAAGAGGCGAGGACGTTTTTGGGTTCAAAGGTGGTCTTAGGGTTACTGCTGCTAATACTGCTGCATCCACAGGTTTCCTTGGCTTCTTCCAACATGGCGGTGGATTGGTCCATGCCAACGACTTGATACCCGTCTTCTTGCAAACGATAGAGGAATTTCCCAGTGCCACATCCGACCTCTAAAAACACGGATTGTTCCTGACTGGGTTGCGTTTCGCGTTCAATATACTGGATGATTTGTTTGGCGGAAACGGGGGAAGTGGGATGGATTTGGTCATAGATTTCGGCATAAAAGGGGTCATAGGAGGTTTCCTGGGTTTGTAAGACGAATACTTTTTGTTGTTCGAACCCTTCGTGGATTTGTAGAACCGAATCGGCTAGGAAACGTCCTCCCATAAATACCACGACCCCTAAAAGCGCTATATAGGCCAACATTTGTTTCCAATAATAATCGGGGTGTTTGGAAAAGAGAAAGGAAAACATATTTGTTTGGGGTTTTTTTCGATACATGGTTGGTTGGTTAGAAAAAGGGGGAGAATGGGGCTGTAGGATTATATGATAAAAGATGGATAGAATTATATTATGAAGAGATAATTCTATCTTTGGGGGTCGGTATTCGGGGGGATTAACGCCCTCGAGGTTGGGTGGGTTGGTTGAATTCCATTTTACGGGCATGACCGGAACTAGGTGCAGTGCGGGTATTGGAAAATTGGGGTTGAACAAACAGATAAGGGGAACTCTCGGTAGGTGAATATTCTCCACTGCCCCCACCGCCACTATATTGCGCATTTTGGTTCTGGTATAAATCGCCTTGTGGAGGAGGTTGGTAGACGGAATCGTCTTCTAAATTCTTGGAATTGAACATATAAGCGCCTTGACGTTGGAGAGCGGTTTCTTTGTCTAAATTCATGAAATAGGCGAGGGGCGGTCCTTTCAAAGTAGGGGCCGTGAAAGGTTGGGTGTTTCGGGTATTGAAAGGGGATTGGCTCCAGTTTGCATATTCATCGGGTTGGATAGAGGTATCGGAGGTTTTATATTCATCCAATACCCCAAAACGAGTATATTTGGTTTGCACCGGTCGCGGGTCGAAAGAAGGGGCTAAAGGTATATCGGTTTCATAACGTGATTGAATACGCGTATTTAATAGGTCCATTTGGTCGGGTCGTAGGACGAAACATCCATTGATGACATATGGGATGGTGGTGTCTTGCGTAATTTGATTGGAGGATAGCATTTTTTTTCTGGATTTCTATTTTTATTTTAGAAGGGGATTTTCGGGGCGTTTATATTATACCTCCTTTTTCTCCAGGGGTTGTGGGATTTATTGGGGGGAGGGGGGCGGAAATCTAGATAAACTAATCGCGATAAGAATCCCCTATTACTATTTTAGAAAAAATTCAAGAAATTCAGGAAAATCTGGAAATGTTTGCGTTAAACAAAGGGTCGTGGTATTTGAAAAATAATGAGTATATGAATTCTATGAATACTCCGTGGAAATACAAGGTCGTGGAATACGAATATTCTCGCAAAGATAGTTCGGATTATATTTCGGGTTTAGCAACAACCCCTGAATACCATGAAGCCTTAGAATCCTTTGTCCGAAAACATAAAATCGCAAAGAAAAATACGGTGATGTATTATTATAATCGATTACTAATCACTGCCTACAAATGGTTCCGTTATGGGTTTCTGAATTGGGTGCATCCATGGTTCATCATCCGTCATCGATATTTTTATCGGGGGTTTTAGGAAAATTGGGTGGGGAGATGGGGAAGAAGATGAGAGGAAAATCGGGGGAGATAATATATTCTTTCTAGAATTTTTTTTTAAACTTTCTCATAAAAATGGTCAAACGTATTCATCGCGGCGAAGACGGTCATTATCACGTCAAAGGAAAAACCTATAAAAACCTAATTGGTTCCCGTATCCAAGTATGGCACGGAACCGCCTATAAAACCGATGGGCAATTAACCAAAGACGATTTGATGATGAACCAATGGCATCGAATTGTTTCCAAGAAGAAACACGCAACCGCGAAAAAAGAGAAGCGTTTAGAGAAACATGGATACTTTGCCAAAAAAGGGAAATTCGGATTTGTCAAAAAAACTGCTCGCAAAACCCATCGCAAGACTTCCAAGAAATAAATCTATGGCCCCTTTTGATACGGATTGGTTAGAATAAATATATTTTGTATGAAATCTATTTATTGTCTGGAGTTTGGGGGATGGTAGATATTTATCGATTTTGTTTACAAGAAATCGGATTCAATGCCCCATCCACCTCGCAAAACAGAGATTCGATTTTATTGGCAATGCTTTCTTCCAAGGTGAAAAAATATTTTTTGGCAATGGCCGTGGAAAGTTGGTTGCCGGCAAGATTGGGTTTTCGGTCTTTCCATCGTAATAGAAATTCCAGGGCCACACTTAATCCCACGACGGTAGCCAATTTTTCCACAGCAGGTGGGAATTCGAGAATGGTGGAAACGCCCAGAATATTTTGGAGATGGATTTTCAAATCTTGTCGCAATGCTTGGTCGACTCTGGCGCCTTTGTTATTTTGGGTTTTATGATTGAAACTTTTAATATTCATCACGATTTCTCCGGTTTGCATTTTACTTTTGGATAAAAAGGGTCGCATGAATCCGAATTTGTAATGGATTTGGGAGGTAGGAACTTGGAACTGGGAATCCGATGCTTGTTGGAAAAAGACGGGAACATCGGTTTGGGAAACGGGATACCATCCTAAATGTTTGGGTTGCGTTTCGTCTTCCGTGGGTTCCAACGTCATGGACCAATATTGATTGGAAGATTGATTGGTCTTGAAATCGAAATTGGCCAATACCAGGGCGGTTTGTTTTTCTTTTCCTTGGATAAATCGGGATTGGAAATAGACCGCCATGGCTTGGAAAATAGGCGTGGTGCGGTCTTGTTCATCGACGAATGATTCGGTTTCTTTGGGAGGCGAAAATACGACATAGGCAATGGCTAGTTTTTCGTCGGTGGATAATAAATCTATGGCGTGAAATAAACTATATTGTAAAAAGTCTTCTTCGGTTGGTCGTGGGATATTTGGGGAGGAATAGGTAGTGAATAAATATTGCAAGATGTTTTTGGCCGATGGCACGGAACGGAACCAGTTTTTGATGGCTTTATCTTCTTCGGTCGTTTGTAGAGGAGTCGTCATGGAAGAATAGGCAATCCAATTCGAGACTTTTTGCATGGATTCTTCGAAGACTTGTTGGAGATTGTTTTGTTCAAATGCGGGAGGAAGTTGGGTGGTTTCCGTGTTCATGTCTATGTCCGAAATGAGTTTGAGGGATGGTTCGGAAGATGGGGCCTTAGGATTTATTTGGGTAGATATCGGAGATTCCGAAGAAGAAGAAGGTTCGAACCGTAAATAGGGGCGTTTGTAATCAATTGGCCGCGAACGTTCCAACAAGGACGCACGTGTATCTTGGAGTTCCAGTGGTAGGAAGGCGTAATAATTTCCATGGTTGGTTAGGCGTCCGAGGCGTCCGTATTTGTCAATGAGAGTTTCGTTATTGTTTTGGAGGAAATAACTCAAGGTATCGTAAATTTGGACTTCGGGGTATTCTTTGGAGCCTTGGATGAGTTGGATGAGTTGTTTGTTGGTATACACCATATCTTCGCGGAATAATTGTCGGATACGTTTCATAATCATAGGGCGGTTGGCTTTGACATTGGAATATTGATAGGTTTGCGTGGTTAATTCGGCTTCGGTGATTTTGGTAGTATCCATGCATTGAAAGGCGCAATTGTCCATGTAATCGCAGACATCGGTGAAAGGTTTGTCGCCGACTTGGTAGGCAATTTGTTTTTGGTCCGTGGAAAGCGTGAGGGTGAGCTTTTGATTGGCGGCTACGGCTTCTAAATCTTGGATGGTGAATTTGGTTTGACGTATATTTAGAATACAATCCACGGCGGTTTCTTTCAAAAGACGGGTAATTTGTCCGATTTTCTTGGCTTTGCGTTCTGCTAGACGGTAGATATAAATATCGGCGGCTTCTTCTGGAGGAGGGGGGGGCTGTAGGTCATCTGCACCACCTTTTAGGAGGATTGGCTGTGGTAGTTGGGCCTGGGTTTGTGCTTGTACCGTAGATAATCCAAGAGCCGTTTCCATTTCTTGTTGTTTTTCCTCGGGTTCTTGGGTTTCGGATGCTATTGCAGGAAGGGGTTTTTCGTCGGAAGGTTCTTGTTCTGTGAACGTATCTTGGACGGGCATTTCTGGGACTTCTGTGGCAGTATCTTGAGGGGGCATTTCTGGGACTTCTGTGGCAGTATCTTGAGCGGACATTTCTGGGACTTCTGTGGCAGTATCTTGAGCGGACATTTCTGGGACTTCTGTGGCAGTATCTTGAGTGGACATTTCGGCGGTTTCGGAGACAGGGAGGGGTTCTGGGTTTGTATTTGGAGGGGCGGACATTTCGGCGGAAGTTTCTGGCAGAATTGGCGGGGAAGACCCAGGTAATAATGTCCCATGTAAATAAATTTCCACATTACGTTCTTCCCAAGGTAGCATACAATGACTATTATTACGAACTCCACGTCCAAGAATTTGTTCAATACGGTTCATATTATACCACGGCTCCAAAATATGAATTTGTCGCAGGAATTTGAAATCCACGCCTTCGGAAGCCGCGCGGGTAATCAAAACGACTTTGACCAATTCCCCCAGTTTATTTTCAGGCGAAGTAATCAGATTAATATCGGCGGGATTATTGGGGGAAAAGGCGGAATTCCCGGTAATCAGGGCGTATTTGGCTTGTTTGAAAGGGGCACTGGAAGATTGGAAGAGGGGGTCGCTACGAGGCCGCATGGTGGTCGCATCGCGTTTGGCAATTTTGGCGAAATTTTGGGCTTGGGGATTGAAAAGCGTATTGGAGAATCGGCTATTCACGGGAACATGGCGTTCGAACCCTAATTCTTCCAGGGCCAATGCGAGAGGAACAACGCCACCATTAATGTATTCAGAATATATCATGACCACTCCGGTAGAACGTAAAATACGTTGTTGAATTTCGGCGAATTTGCGACTATATTGGGGGAGATTTTCGGGGGACAAGAAACGTCCAAAGGATTGGAAGACTTCGGGATTATATTCGTATTGGGTGCACTGGTTATGAGGACCGGTTTTGGGGGTTTTCCATGTCATGGTATTTCTCATACCTTTTTCGCCAATGCTATTCATCAAGAAATTCTTTTTTCTAATCCATTCCGGGTCGTCGCGTAATATTTTTGCCCGTTTGGCGGCTTGTTCGCCTTCTGGATTCTCGTCGTCTCCTTCTTCTTCATCGGCATCCGTGGGTCGGGGGTCTTCTTCTTCGGTTCTGGGGTCTTCTTCTTCATCGGGTTCATAATCCTCGTCTGAGTCTTCCGGGTCTTCCGGGGTATATTCGGCGGTGGCAGAGGGTTGCGAAGAAGGGGCAATGGGTTTATTATTCAGGGTCGGGTTCGGATTTCCAGGAATATCATCCACAACCATTGGCAACGCACCGCCTTGAACCGCTTCCGAAGTCAGCACCGATTTGGCAGTGGAAGGGAATACAATGTCGAGACATTCGACGGGGATTTGCAAGAGGGTATATCCGAAACCCCCCATTTCCTCAAACCCTTTGCGTTCCGTTTGGTTTCCGAATTTATCTTTCTGGGTAAAGGTATGTTGTTTCAAATATTTGATACATAAATCATACAGAATATATTGATAAGAATCGCGTTCCAATTGCGTCAGAAAAACGGGGATGTTCTGGAGCGGGGTTGGAATCGGTTTCCCATTCATTTGTATGAGAGGTCGATTGGTATCGTCGAAGGTATGTGCGCGAAGTTCGGCGGCGTCGGTCAGGAATTGCGTCGGATAAATGCGGTAAGGGAAAGTGAAAGGATTTTCGCCACGGACATAGGATACATAACCAATCAATTTACGTTGTAATAATTCACGGCCCCCTTCGAGTTGCGTTTTGGTTTCTTCTTTGGGTTTGAAAATCTCCACGGTATCTTCGTTATTGGTAGCGGCGGCAGTGAATACTTCGGAACGAGAAATGGTGGAACGACGGTCATTGGTATTGAGTAAATTGGTCCACCATAGGACTTCTTCCGGGCTGTTATACATGGGCGTAGCGGTCAACAATAAGAGACGGACATTTTCGGCATACTGGGCGATTTCCAGCAATAACATGGAGGTCTTTTTACTATTTTCGTCGCCATTGTCCGAAGACACACGTAAATTATGCGCTTCGTCAATCACAAACAGGCGTCCATTGAAATGTTGGCGGATTTTATCGATGCGGCGTTGTTTCAGGAATTCTTCGGTATATTCTTTTTTCTGAAGGTCGGAGGCTTTGAACTGGATATATCGGTTGATGTAATTGGATAAACTCTGATACCCGAAAAAGGAATAATATTGGTCAATCAAAGCATGCACTTGTTGGATGACGGTTTCGAGAGGTACGCCTTGTAAATTCATGGGATTGATTTCTTTCAATAAGGCGGAGGAAGTGCATGATTGGATGTCTTCGTAATCGAAATGTCCCCGATTTTCCTGGGCGATTTTGCGGATTTTATCTTCGTCAAATAATTGTTTTCGGAAATTGGCTTTGACGTTGACGGAACCGACGATAATAATCCGTTGCTGTTTGCTGGTGCCGATTTGTTTCATGGTTTGGCGGAATTCTTCACATACTCCGATGGCCGTGCAGGTTTTCCCAGTGCCTAATTGGTGATATAATAAGAGGGAACGATAAGGGGTTTGAGGAGAAAGGAAATTACGGACAAAAACTTGATGCGGTAAATGTTCGAATTCGGCTTTGCATAATAGGTCGGATTGTCGTTTGACGTCGGTAGGTTCCTCTAAATATTGATTGTCGAAAAACTCTTTGCGTTTGGCGATTTTGCTTTGGAATTGGGGGTCGTTTTGGGTCGGATACAGGAATCCGGTATCCGGTTGCTTGGATTCTTCTGTAGCCTGTTGTCGTTCCATTTGTTGTTTGTATTCGTTGATTTTCTTTTCAGAAGCATCTTGGCCGGGTTCCTCGATTTCGATTTCCATAAGGGAAGGGGATTCTTGGGGGAGGGGCTGTGGGATATTTTGTTCAGGGGGTGGGAGTATTTCCTCTTGCCCTTGTTCCTGCTGTTTCGCTTGTTCTTCTTCCTCCGGGG
>Ga0187843_10002359_pt1 | contig 11487 bp, 7 predicted proteins | sample SpaLakP09_SKY_43_FD_134516 | JGI IMG/M metagenome (GOLD analysis project Ga0187843, IMG submission 134516) | Oligotrophic lake water microbial communities from Sparkling Lake, Wisconsin, USA - SP09_SKY_43 | ecosystem: Environmental > Aquatic > Freshwater > Lake | place: USA: Sparkling Lake... | reverse complement strand
TTCCAGAGCCAGCTTGGCCGAACCCTTGATGATCGGGGTGTCGTCGCCGGGGAAGTCGTACTTGGACAGCAGCTCGCGCACTTCCATTTCGACCAGTTCCAGCAGCTCGGCGTCGTCCACCATGTCGGCCTTGTTCAGGAAGACGATGATGTAAGGCACGCCCACCTGGCGGGACAGCAGGATGTGTTCACGCGTCTGGGGCATCGGGCCGTCAGCGGCCGAGCACACCAGGATCGCGCCGTCCATCTGGGCGGCGCCGGTGATCATGTTCTTGACGTAGTCGGCGTGGCCGGGGCAGTCCACGTGAGCATAGTGGCGGTTGGCCGTTTCGTACTCAACGTGGGCGGTGTTGATGGTGATGCCGCGGGCCTTTTCTTCGGGCGCTGCGTCGATCTGGTCGTAGGCCTTGGCTTCGCCGCCAAACTTCTTCGACAGAACGGTCGCGATCGCAGCCGTCAGGGTGGTCTTGCCGTGGTCAACGTGGCCAATGGTGCCGACGTTCACGTGCGGCTTGGTCCGTTCAAACTTGCCTTTTGCCATGTCTATCGCTCCTAGCGATCCAGAAGTGAGCTGAAAAGAGACTGAAAGATGCGAGAGGTGTGGTGCCCATGGGCAGGATCGAACTGCCGACCTCCCCCTTACCAAGGGGGTGCTCTACCACTGAGCCACATGGGCATCGACACGGGTTTGGATTCAGGGCAAAACCCAGACCCGTGTCGACTCGGACACAACCTTCACATTCAGCGAAGACCGCGATGGTATCACGTCGCGTATGACAAAACCTTGACCTGTGGAGCGGGAGACGGGAATCGAACCCGTGTCATTAGCTTGGAAGGCTAAGGTTCTACCATTGAACTACTCCCGCCCGGGAGTCATTCGGCTTGCCAACAACCCGCCGGGCACCCATCAGGGTGAACACCGCTCGTGTCGTTTGCGCCCGCACGCAACAACTGCGCAACGGGTTTGCCTGGTGGAGGAGGCTGGATTCGAACCAGCGTAGGCGTAAGCCAACAGATTTACAGTCTGCCCCCTTTAGCCACTCGGGCACCCCTCCAAGGCAAGCCCTAGACTTTATCACAGTTTTCCAAATTTGGACGAAGTGTTGTTTGTCGTCCTCGCGGCAAGCCGAGAAGGCGTCACTTCAAACGCCACGGTCGAAGCCAGGCGGCCAGGGCGGCCAGCGTCACCCCGCCCAGCGCACTGGCCTGCGCGAGTTGCCACCAGGGCTGCACGGACATCCAGGGGCTCACGCCCCACCAGGCAGCGGCCAGCACCAGCCCGCACACCACAGCCTGGGCACGCAGCCGCAAGCTCGGCAACGCCGCCTGCAACCCCGGCGTCTGCAACAGCCTGTGCCCTGTGACCAAGGTCCCGGCCATGAGGGCAACGACGATGCCCAGCGGGCCGATGGCCCAGGCGAGCAGCGGCATCGTCAGGGCTTGCAGGAGGCTGCCGCGCAGCTCGGCCAACAGCGGGCCACGGGTGTCGCCCTCGGCGTAGTGGTAGCGGGCCAGCAAGGTGTTCCAGCCCGCCAGCACCAGGATCGCGGCATAGCCCGCCAGCAGCGTGACCAGCACCTGCGTGCCGTGCACCTTGGGGAACAGCAGCGTGATGAGCGCCGGGGCGGCCAGCATCAAGCCCAATGCCGCAGGCAGGCTGACGAGGGTGATGGCGGCCAAGCCACCGGCCAGCAGCGAGAGGCGCTCGTTCGCGCGGCGGCTCATGAGGCTCAACAAGATCTGGTTGAGGCTCTGCAGGGCGATGAGCGGCAGGTTCATCAGCTTGCGTGCGAGGTTGATGCCGGTGACCACGCCCTCACCCAGGTAAGACGCCACGATGCGCTCGAGCAAAGCCAGGCCTTGACCGGCCAGGGCGCTGCCCAGCAGGGGCCCCAATTGCTGGCCCCAGGAGCGCAAGGCAGCGAAACTGGCGCCCCATCCGGGCCACGACAAGCCCGCGCGCCAGGCGGAGGGCAAGAGCAACACGGCCGAAATGGCACTGCCGACCACGAAGGTCCAAGACAGGGTGGCCGGGTCAGCGTCCTGCCGCTGCGCTGCGAGGTAGGCGATGGCCGGCAGGTTGTAGAGCAGCGATGCCATGCCGACCAGCAAGAAGTGCCCACCGGCATGCCGAGGCACGGCCCACCACGCCTGCAAGACGATGCCCGGGATGCACCAGGCAAGGATGGCCAGGCAGCGCTGGGTCACGTCCTGGTGGACGTCGGCCAAGCCGGGCGCCATGAGGTGGACCCACCAGGGCGCACCGAGCGTGAAAACCACCGCGAGCGCCACGCTGACGACGCTCAGTGCTGCGTTGATCTGCGCGAACCACACGCGGCGCTCCGTGGCATCACGCCCCTGCCACAGGGCCAGGGCCGAGGAGGTGAACACGCCGGCAGCCAGCATGCCCCGCACCGCCTCGGGCAGGAACATGGCGATGACGTAGGCGTCGGTGCGCGCACTGGCACCCCAACTGGCCACGAGCAACCATTCACGCGCGAAACCCGCGACGAGCCCGCCCAGCGTGACGGCCGTCAACAGCGATGCAGCTCCCAGCATGTCGGCGCGCCGAGCTCAGTGCAACAGGGTGAAGAGGCCTTTGCCGCCCACCTTGTAGCTCAGGCCACGCACGCGCTCGCCCAACACCTTCGCGCCTTCGCCGCCCACGATGGCGTACGGCGCCACCGGCTTGGCCACGACCGTATTGGCCGCGACCACCGCGCCTTCGCCGATGTGGGCGCCCGGCAGCAGGATGACGCGGGTGGTGATCCAGGCGTAGTCCTCGATCGCGATGGGTGCCCCGAAGGCCCAGAACTCGGGCGCCTTGAGGTCATGGCCCCCGGCGATGACGATGCTGTGCGAGGCGATGGTGACGTGGTTGCCGATGCGCAGGCCGGCACGCGCGTCGAGTTGGCAATGCCATCCGACGCAGCTGTCTTCGCCGATCTGCAAGCCTTCCATGCCGATGACCTCGGTGTTGCGCCAGATGGTCGATCCTTTGCCGATGCGCGCCCCCCCGATGCGCAGCCACGCCAGCCGCACGTTGTGGCTGGGGACCTTGTTGATGAGCATGTTGTAGACCTGCTCCCAGCCGCGGCGCCAGCGGTCCACCAAGGTGGGCCAGTTGATGCCGTACAGCGGCACAAAGCCCGTGGGGATGTCGTCACGGAGCAAGGCATAAAAGCGCCGCGCCAGCGGGTGCTCGATGCGCTTTTCGATGTCGACGTAAGCGATGTAGCTGTTGGTCACGCCGCCCCGTCCGGGCTCCTCGAAGGCCACGTTGTGGGCGCACATCCAGTCGAAGGCCTCGGTCAGTTCGGGCAACGGCACGCCCAGCCGCGTCGCGTGGTCGGCGAGGTGATCGCGCAGGTTGGTGCTGTGGAGGATGCGGTGTTTCATGGCGATGTGGAGCGGGGTGCGGGCGCGGGCCTGGACTGCTGCAGGCTGATGGCCATCGTGAGCCAGAACAGGGCCACGAGCACTTGGGTGAAGCTGAAGTAATGGTCGATGAAGCCGGTGAGCAAGGCCGCCAACATCGCACCGACGCTGCCCACGCGCAAGGCGTTGTCGGCATTCATCCGAGCCAGGTTGCCGAGCCCACGCACTTCACGCCACCACGCGACCGTGATGGCGATGAAGATCAACATGGCGGGCGTGCCCAGCTTGTACATGTAGTTCAACCAGAGGTTGGAGATGCCGAACAGGTCGGTGCCGGGCGGTGGCGGATCGACCTTGAAGCCCAGGCCGAGGGGGTAGCGCTCGATGGCGCGGTGGAAGTTGCGGTATTCGTCGAAGCGCACGCTGGTGCTGGCGTCTTTCGAGCCCTGGAACAGCGACAGCAGGCGCTCCTGGGCGGGCGGGTAGGCCACCAGCATCACACCCGCGAGCACGCCGCCGATCAGCAAGGTGCGACCCGCGCCGGGCGCGCGACGCCACGCCAACCACACGACCAAAGCCGCCAGACACAGCAGGGCCCCGCGCGAGCCGCTGAAGACGATGCCCGCGGTGCCGGCCAGTGTCACGGCCATGCACAGCGCCCGTCGCCACCCGGTCTGGGTGACGCCATAAAAGAAGGCCAGGGGCACGCCCAGCAGCAAGGCGCCCCCGGTGGAGTTGGGGTGCACCCAGGGCGAGGCCATGCGCGTGTAGTTGGCCGAGAAGATGTCCTGGATGGCCTCTGGGTGGGCGTACTTCAGGCTGGCCAGCACCGGGATCATCACGCGGGCATCGGGGGTGCGGATGAAGTAGAACAAGGACAGCGCCAGCATGGCCGCGAAGCCGATGACGAGGCAGTCCATCATGCGGCGGCGCTGCTCGGGCAAGGGCGTCAGCAAGGGCACCAGGAAGATGGTCGAGAGGTTGAGCAGCCACCGCACCCAGTTGACCGGGCCATTGCCCTCGGCGCTGTGCACCATGAACTGGCCGGCCATCAAAGGCACGACCGACCACAGCACCAGCCAGCCGACCCTGCGCTCGGTCGGGCCGAGCGCCAGCGCGGGCAGCCGCCCCATCAGCCACTGCCAGGCCACGCCCGCCCACGTGAGCGCCAGCAAGGCCTCGGACAGCGTCATGCGGATGCCCAGCGTGACCGTGGTCCAGGGAATGAACGGCGCGACCACACAGAAGGCGAGCAGCCCGCGCAAGGGACGGGCCAGGATGCTGACGAGGGCGAGGGTCGCGACCAGGCCCTGCAGCAGCAGGGGCAAGCCCCCCAGCATGAACAGCACGCCGAAGAGCACCCCACCGGCCAGCGCACCCCAGCGCATCATCGGGGCGGTCGGGTGGGACCCGGTGGCCACGGCGCTCATGCCAGTTCTCCCAGCAGCTCGTCGACCCGCTGCGCATGGGCCGGCAGGTCGAAGCGCCGCGCCCATTGCACGAGACGCTCAGGGGCATCGGCCGGACCGCTGCGTTGGGCTGCGACCTGGTGCATGAGGTCGAGCAAGGCGGCGGTGTCCTGGGGATCGAAGCGGGGCGAACCGGGTGGCGTGACCTCGTCGAGCGCCGAGCCCCACGCGGTGGCGACCGGGGTGCCGCAGGCTGCGGCCTCGACCACGGGCAGGCCGAAGCCCTCGGCCACCGACGGGTGCCACAGGCGCTCGGCCTGGCGGTACCAGCTGGCGAGTTGCGCGTCGGTGATGCCATGCACAAAGCGCACGCCATCGGGCGCCCCGGGCACGTCGTCCGGGTGCCCGACCACGACCAGCGAGGGGATCAGCTCCGGCCAACGTTCGCGGGCCTGCGCCCACACGGCCACGAACCAGCGCACGTTCTTGCGGGGCTCGCGGGTGCCCACGACCAACCAGTACCGAGGCGGCGCGAAGACGTCTTGCTGGACGCAGCGCCAGGCGTCGACGGGCACGGCATTGGGCAGGATGCGCACGCGCTCGCTGGCCTGTGGCAGCAGCGCGATGAGGGTTCGCGCCGTGTGATCGGACGGCACCCAGACCGCATCGGCCATCCCCACCGCATGGCGGATGCTGAAGCGGTCGATGACCCGGTAGGCGGCCGCGCGCCACGCCGCGGTGGGGCGTTGGCGCTGGGTGATCTGGAAGAGGTCGTGGAGCTGCAAGACCCAGCGCGTGCGACGGCGCTGCGCGGCGCTCAGTCCCATCGGCAGGCCCATGTTGACGGTGGCCACGTACACGTCGATGTCGTGGACGCCAATGGCCTCGGGCAGGAAGTGGCGCTCGAAGCGCCAGCGCTCGGTCGGGCGGTGCAAGCCGGTGACGGGGCCGGCGAAGGACGGGCACACGGCCTTGGCACGGTGCGGATGGTCGAAGGGCGCTGCGGTGAAGGGCAAGACCTGGGTGTCGTGGCGCTGTCGGATGCCCTCGTACAACGCCAGGACCTGCCGCGCCACACCGGACTGCGGTGCGGCCGTCACGGCACGGAAGTCGAGGCCCACCTTCATCGCCGTGCTCCCTCGCGTTGCAGGGCGGTGTAGGCCGCTTCGAGCTGGCTGGCCGCCGCGTCCCAATCGAACCGTTGCTGCACGTGGCGACGGGCCGCCTGGCCCAGCGCCTTGGCGCGCTCGGGGTGTGCCAGCAGCGCCGCCACGGCCTGGGCCATGGCCTCGGCGCTGTCGGCCACGCTGGCCTGAACACCGTCCTGCACGTCCAGGCCAGACAGGCCCTCGCGCGTGCTGACCACCGGCAGCCCGGCGGCCAGGGCTTCCAGCACCTTCAGCTTGGAGCCACCACCGCTGCGCAGTGGCGCCATGAACACCGCCGATTGCGATTGCACCTCGGGCAGGCTGCGCACGTAGCCGCGCCACTCGATGCGCGGGTCGGTCCAGCGTTGGCGCCAGGCCTCGGGCAGCGCATGGCCGCACACGACGAAACGCGCCTGTGGACGCAAAGCCCACAACCGGGGCCAGACCTCGTCGAGCGCCCACTCGACGGCATCGACGTTGGGCGCGTACTCGTAGTTGCCCACGAACAGCACGCGCTCGCTCGATGGTTCCGGTTGAACGTCGGCGAAGCCGCGGGTGTCGACGCCATTGCTGACGACGCACGTGGGCCGCTGGCCGATGGCCTGGAGCTTGTGGGCATCGCTGTCGGTGACGGCCACGACCACGGCCGCGTGGCCCAGGGCCTGGCGCTCCCAGCGGCGGGCTCGCCACTGGTCATAGCGCACCACGGGCGCCGCCCAGCCGGGCCATTGGCCGTACGTGGCCGCCCCCAGTTCGGACTCGACGTTGTGCTCCACCAGCACGAAAGGCTGGCGCAGCCGCTGCAGCACCGACAGGAAGGGTTGCAGGCCGTAGCTGTGCTCGATCTGCACCACGTCGAAGGGCTGGCGCATCAAGAGGGCCTGGAACTGCCGCGTCAGTGCGGGCGCGAAGCCATTGACGGTGGTCAGCAGCGGCAAGCGCGACAGCGCCGCATGCCACAGCGTGACCGGGTGCTTCAAAGGCCGGCGCGGCAGCACGATGAGGTTCTCGAGCAGCGGCTTGAGCGCGGCGCGCACCTCGTCATCTACCGGGGTCTTGGACTGCACCAGCAGCGTGATGCGGTGCCCGCGCTCGGCCATGCAGCGCAGCAGGTGGTACTGCCGCGCCTTGCCACCGCTGGTGATGGGCCAGGGCAGGTAAGGCAGGGTCCAGAGGATGCGCTGGGGCGGCAGGGCCATGGTCGTGCTCACCCCACCAGGATCTGGAGCTCGGTGCCCACGTCCAGCCGCACGCTGCCATCGGCCTGAACGCGCAAGGGCTTCTGGGTGCCGGCCACGGGCTGGTGCCACACCACGGCGCGTGCGGGCCCGCTGTCGCGCAAGGTGACGGTCATGGCTTCGTGCGCCCAGGCCATCCAGACCCGCGTGCCATCCGGGCGCTGCCAGGCGATGCTGACCAGCCCTTCGGGCAAGGCGCCGGCGCGGGAGCCCTCAGCTTCCACCCGCACCGCCGGCGCCGGGTTCAAGCGCGGGCCACAGGCCGCCAGGAAGCGCTGCAGGGCGTGGTACACGGGCTTGGGGCTGCCGTTCTCGCGCAACAGGCCATAGCGGCGGTCCCGCACGCCGGCGCGGGCGTCGAGGTCGGACAGGGTGAACAGGAAGATGCGGTCGAAGTCTTGCGTGGCCATCAGCGCCAGGCGCTTGAGCGTGTGCCCGGCTTGGCCCGCTTCGCCAACGATGGGCTGCTCTTCCTTGGGGCCGTCGTAGCTCGACCAGCCCCACTCGGTCGCCCAGATCTGCTTGACGCCGTAGGCCCGCAGGCCCTGGTTGACGAAGGGCGTGTGGATGAGGAAGTCGCGCTCACCGCCCTCGGCGCCTTCGGGCTCGGCCGTGTAGGGGTGGTAGCAGGCGATGAGGTCGAGCTGGAAGGCGCCGCGCTTGCCCAGCGCTTCGAGCATCAGGCCGCCACGCCCGGCCATCTCGCTGAAATAGGCCATGCCGGCCATCGCGATCGGCTTGCCCGGCACGGCCTTGCGCAGGGCGTTGACGCTCGGCACCAGCAGCTGCGCGTAGCCTTCCGGGTCGATGCGCGGCTGCCAGAAGGCCGGGATGTTGGGTTCGTTCCAGACCTGCCAGACGTCCACCATGGGGTAACGCTGGGCCACGGCCACCATGCGCTGCGCAAAGACCTGCGGGTCGGTGGGCGGGTACTTGTCGGCGTAAGGCGCGCCGCTCGGAGCCGAGCTGGCGAACCGGGGCGAGCCCACCATGTAGACGATGCTGCGCAGGCCGGCCTTCTGCACCAGCGCCATCATGCGGTCGGTGCCTTCGAGCTTGTACTGACCGGGCTCGGGCTCGATCAGCATCCAGTGCAAGGCCAGGCGCACCCAGTTCAGACCCAGGGCCTGCAGGTGGCGGACCTGCTGCTCGGCCACCTCGGCGGGGAACCATTGCAGCTGCGCGTTGACGCCCAGGAACTCGCGCCAGACCACGGCTTTGCGCGGCACGGGCGCCAGGGCCTTGGGTGCGCGCAGGCGCAAGGACCACGCCGCCGCGGGCGCAGCGACGCTGGCCAGCGCCCAGGCCACCGCGGCCGTGGCACCGCGGCGCAGCAGCGGACGCCGACCGAGCGGCGCGCCCTGGGTCACAGCGACTCCTTGCGCGCCCAACCCGAATCGGCGCCGACCGCCGCCCGGGCGCCGCGGACCTCATCGGCCCGCGCCATCGCGCGCTGGAAATGGCCCAGGAAGCGCTGGCCGGTCATGGGCCAGGCCCGCGCCTGCGCCAACACGCTGGCCTGTTGGGCCCACTGCGACAGCAACGCCGGCTGCTCGACGACCTCGCGCAAGCGCGCGGCCAAGGCCGGCACATCGCCCTGGCGGTAAGCGGCCCCGTTGCCGTGGCTGATCTCTTCGGCGAAGGCGCGGGCGTCCGAGGTGATGGCGCCGCGGCCACAGGCGATGGCCCAGGCCAAGGCGCCACTGGTGCCGCGCATCTGGCCCAGCAAAGCGAGCTTGGCCGACTCGCGGTAAGGCAACACCATGACGTGGTGGCGCTGGATCAGGTCGGCGATGTCGTGCTCGTCGATGTCGAGCTCCCAGCTGACCTGGCCGCTCAGGCCCCGCTTGGCGACGCGGTCGCGGAGCTGGTCGAGGTAGCTGCCTTGCCCGCCGAACGCGATGTCGGGCGCGGTGCCACCGGCGATCGTCACGTGGATGCGGCCCGCCACCTCCGGCACGTCGGCGCGCAAGCGGCCCACGGCGTCGATCAGGTCCTCGATGCCTTTGCCGCTGTAAATGAAACCGAAGTACAGCACCCGGATGGCGACTTCGCCGAGCGGGTCATGGACATCGGGCAAAGGGCGCTGCGGCAGCGTCAACACGCCGTGCGGGATCACGTTGACGCGGCCTGCGGGCAGCTTCATGCGCTTGGCCAGCCGGTCGGCGCCGGTCTGCGTGAGCGCAACAACGCCATCGAGCTTGCGGGCCAGGGCACGCTCGCTCATCAGCGTGAAGGGGTCGGACAGCAGCGCCACCGCTTGCTTGGCGGCCCGCGGCAGCACCGGGGTGGCATTGACCGCGCGCCACAGGCCATTGACCGGCTTCCAGATCAGGCGCTCCGGGTCGTGCACCGTCGCCGACAAGGCGGGGCGCCCGGGCATGGCCGCCAACGCGCACAGCGTCAGGAACTCACCATGGCGGCCACCGCCGAGCTCGGCATGGACCACGTCGATGCGGCGCCAGTCGCGCTCGGCCACCCAGGCCTTGGCCGCGGCCAGCGAGGTGATGGGGCGCTGGCCCAGCAAGGGCGTGAGCACGTCCACACCGGCCTGATTGAGGGCCGTGCGGCAGTGCGCGGCATAGTCGGCGATGCCCGTTTGCTCGGGCGGCAGGGGCGACAGCAGGGCGAGGCGCATCTCAGGCCCTCAGCGCTGCAGCCACTGCAGCACGTGCGGCGGCACTTCGAAGCGGCGGCGGTTGAGGATGACGCCATCGACCTTGCGGAAGGCCGTGCGCAACACGCCCAGGGCGTTGTCGACCAGCGGCACGGTGCTGGCGCGGGCCTCGACCACCAGCACGATCAAACCGGCCTGGCCCAAGCGCACGAAGGCATCGCGGTTGCTGTGCAGGCCCGAGGCCTCCAGCAACACGACCTCGCCCGGCTGGGCCTGCGCCGCGTCGGGGTTGAGGCGCACCTTCAGCCCTTGGGACTCCAGCAGCGTCTGCAGGCGCGACGCCAGGAAGCTGACGCCCTCGCCCGCGCGCGCCGAGGTCAGGCCCAGCACCAGGCCCTCGTTGCGGATGCGCTCCAGCGGCAAGGTGCCGAAGATGCGGTAGAGGCTGGCGTGGAAATCGTTGTCGGGGCCGGTGCCGTCGATGTCTTTCACGGCCGACCACAGCGGCACGCCGAAGCGCTCTTCGAAGCGGCCACCGTCGTGGATGCGCTGGTCGAACATGGCGCAGAGGTACACCACCGCCAGGCCGACCAAGGCACCGGCCGGCAGGGCGAGCACCAGCAGGAGCAGGCTCTTGGGCGAGCTGCGGCTGGGGTTCAGGGCGGCCTCCTGGATCTGCGCGATGTTGTTGATGCGGTTCTCGTCGAGGGCCTGGTCGATCCGGGCCTTCTCCAGGCTGTCGAGGTAGAGCGCGCGGCTCTTTTCCGCGATCGACAAGGCCTGCTCCAGGCGGGCCAGTTCGGGCTCGGTCTCCAGCACCTTGCGGCGCACGGCCTCCAGCTGCGCGGCTTCCTTGTCGAACGAGGTGTGCAGCGCGTCGATTTCGCGCAGGCGCATGGACTTCTCGAGCTGGCTGCGCGCCATCACCGTGTTGAGCTCGTTCGGCGCGCGGCGCTCGGAGCGCTGCAGCACGCGGTCTTCCGTCTTGAGCTGGGCCTCCAGGGTGGTGATGCTCTCGTTGAGGGCCACGATGGTCGGCGCGGTGTCCTTGAAGATGCGCAGGGCATCGGCGCGCTGGCGCTTCAAGTCGGCCAGCTGGTTGCTCAAGGCCATGAAGGTCGGGCTGTTGCCCAGCTCGCGCTCCGACACCGTTTCCTTGGCCAGCGCGCCGGTTTGCTGCGTGGCGTAGCCAATGCCGTTGACCAGGGCGGTGCGCTCGGCGGCGATTTCGGCGCGGCGCGTGGTCAGGTCGTTGAGGCGCTTGGTCAGCGCGTCCAGGCGCTCCTGGGCGCTGGTGCCATCGATGTCCACCAGGCGGGTGCGCAGCAGGCTTTTGTACGATTCGATTTGCTGGTCGGCGTCGCGCACCTTGCCTTCGTAGAAAGTCACCAGAGGCTTGCGGCCCAGCACGGTCGTGCGCTCGTCGAGGTAGACGCGGATCCAGCTCTTCAGCACGCGCTGCGCCACCACCGGGTCACCCCAGGTGAAGCTCAGCTCCATCACGTTGGAGCCCGGCCCGTGCGTGACCGTGAAGCGCGCGGCGAGCTTTTCGGCGATGGCCTCTTCCTCGCTCTGCACCTCGGACAGCCCGATGGCCGACAGCACCTTGCCCACGGCCTGGGCCGCGCCCTTGCGCACCGAGCCGAGGGCCTGCTTGACCTGGCCCAGGAAGCCCTCGCGTGGCGCTTCGGCCGACAT
>Ga0187843_10002356_pt1 | contig 11501 bp, 9 predicted proteins | sample SpaLakP09_SKY_43_FD_134516 | JGI IMG/M metagenome (GOLD analysis project Ga0187843, IMG submission 134516) | Oligotrophic lake water microbial communities from Sparkling Lake, Wisconsin, USA - SP09_SKY_43 | ecosystem: Environmental > Aquatic > Freshwater > Lake | place: USA: Sparkling Lake... | reverse complement strand
GAAGTCGCGCAGTAGATCAAGACTGTTCTGGGTCTTGCTGCGGCTGATGCGAGCGTTCAGCGTGCTATGACCACCGAGGGTCCAGCGCGCCGTGAGGTCGACGTCGTCGCGGCTGTAGTCGTTGGGCGCCCTGTTCAAGAGGTCCGTGCGATAGCGCGGATTCTTGCCCTTGGTGTGCCGGGCCACGAGGCCCAGTCGAACGTTGCCAGCCGGCGTTGCGTAAACACCCAGCGAGGCCGTGTTCTGGCGGTAGACGAGGCTGTCGTACTCCTCGGCCGTGAAGCTCCTGCTGCGATGGGTCCAGCCACCCTCCAAGGTGTAGCGCGTGCTAACACCTAGCCGGGCGATGGCTTGGTATTCGTCGGAGCTTTCGATGTTCTTCTTGAAGATCGGCTGCACATCGCGGCCGATGTTGAAGTCGGCCATGGAGCGGTCGGACTTGGCGCTCAGCACGCCGGACAGATTGCCCACCGTCTGCCAGTTCAGCGCGCCGCGCAGGCTGTGCGAACGGTAGTTCAACTCGCGGTTGTTCGAATAGCGGTTGTTCTGCAGCGAACCGTCCAGCGTCACGTGCTGGCGGCCGTAGCGCTGGTCGATGCCGCCGAGCAGGCCGGCGCTGGTGACCGTGTCGCTGTTGGGCGCGCTCGACTGCCGGTAGACGTTGGACACATGCGTCACGCCCAGCGAGCCGCCGGCGTAGAACGGTGCCGTGTCATCCGTCTGGGCTTGCGCCGGGGGCGTCAGCGCAGCGAACGTGGAGAGCGTGGCGGCGGCAGCGAGCCGGATTCGAGGGGATGTTTGAAGGGCTTTAATAGGCATGACGGTCAAACACCACCAGCCGCACCGTGCGCAGAATGATCTGCAGATCGAGGGCCAGCGACCAGTTGCGCAGGTATTCCAGATCGTATTCGACGCGCGCGATCATCTTGTCGATGGTGTCGGTCTCGCCGCGCAGGCCGTTGACCTGGGCCCAGCCGGTGATGCCCGGCTTGACCTTGTGGCGCACCATGTAGGCCTTGATGAGCTGGCGGTACTCCTCGTTGTGGGCGACCGCGTGTGGCCGCGGACCCACGATGCTCATACGGCCTTGTAAAACGTTGATGAACTGAGGCAGTTCATCCAGCGAGGTGCGGCGGATGAAGGCGCCAAACGGTGTGATGCGCGAGTCGCCCTTGGTGGCCTGCTTGACGACGGCGCCGTTGTCCTGCGTGCGCATCGAGCGGAACTTGTAGACGATGATTTCCTCGCCATCCAGGCCATTGCGGCGCTGCTTGAAGATGACGGGGCCGGGCGAGCTGAGCTTCACGCCGATGGCCAGCGCCAGCAGGATAGGCGAGATCAGCACGAGGATGATCGAGGCCAGCACGATGTCGCTGATGCGCTTGATGAGCTGGTTGGTGCCCGTGAAGGGTGTCTCGCAGATGCCGACAACAGGAACGCCCGAAATGTCTTGCAGCCGGCCCTGGATGATGCTGATGCCGAACACATCGGGCACGAAGAACAGCGACGCCGTCGTGCCCTGCACCTGCTCCAGCAGCTCGACGATGCGCGGCTGCGAGCCCAGCGGCAGCGTGATGTAGACCTCGCGCACGCCTTTTTCGCGCACGAACTCGCTGAGCCTGGACAGCGGCCCGATCAACTCGGCGCCGGCGTCCGGGTGCAAGCGCTCCTGGTTGCGGTCGTCGAAATAGCCCAGGCAGATCACGCCCTGGTTGTCGCGCAGCGCCCGGGTGACCTTGTGACCCAGCGCGCCGGCTCCGACGACGACCGCCGTGCGCCTTGCACTGGGGTCCCGCGCACGCCAGCGCTGCACGCGCCGGCCGGCCTCGATGGCGATGATCTGGGCGACGGGGGTGATGACGCCCCACCAGATCAGCACCTCTTCCTCGAAGTAGTGCAGGCTGTTGGTGGCGTAGCCGCACAGCAGCAGGATGCCCAGCAGGACCAGCCAGGAGGACACGACGTCGACAAGCGCGCTCGCCGGGTGGTCGTTGAAGCGGTTGCGCCCCGGGAAGGTCAGCGCGAACACCAGCAGGCACAGCGTCAGCGTGGGACGCAAGACGGGCTCGTCGAAGTGGCCGTTCACCAGCAGGAACGTCAGCACGATGATGCCGGGTTCGAGGAACGCGGCAATCAGCGATTCGACCGACTGCGGTGCGCTGTAGAACGTCCTCTTGTAACTTCGATCCTCAAACATCGTGTCTGGAAGTGGTCCGGGTAAGTAGCAGCTTGCAAAAAGCGATCCGGGATTCTGTACCAACAATTTTGACAACCGTTGCAGGACCGTCCCCTGTTCAGGGTCCTGCCTACAATCTTGCGCATGTCTGCCCCCTGGCCTTTGCCCTCCCTGTCGCCGCTGCTGATGCCAGCCCTGCAAGACCGCCTGGTGCTGCTCATCAACCATGTGGTCTCGCGCGAGCCCATCGCGGCCAAACGCCTGCAACCGCTGGCGGGGCGCGGCCTTGTGGTGCACCTGGCCCGCTGGCCGACGCTGCTGCCCGCGGCACCCGATTTGATACTCGGCGTGACGCCCGCCGGGCTGTTCGAGCGGCTGGACGCGCCGCCTCCCGGCGCTGGTGGCCTGCGCATCGAGATCGATGCATCCAATCCGGCCAAGCTCGCGCTGGGCACGCTCACTGGCGAGGCGCCCAGCGTCAGCGTGCAGGGCGACGCTGCATTTGCCGGCGAGATGCATTGGTTGATGGACAACCTGCGTTGGGACATCGAGGACGACCTGGCCGGCATCGCCGGCCCCCTGGCGGCCCGCCAGCTGGCCCAGTTCGGGCGCACGCTGCGGCGCAGCCTGTCGGGCATGGCTGAGCGCTTCGCGCCCAAGACGTCCGGTAGCGGCGCATGAGGTTTGTCTCCCGGCTGCTCGTCATCCTCCTGACGGTCTGGCGTTTCGGCCTCGATGACCTGGCCCTGTCGGGCCTGAGCCGGCGGCGTTTCCAGGTCCTGAGGCGCGTCACCCGGCTGGGCCGGCGCTGGCAGGAGCCGCGTGGCGTGCGCCTGCGCCTCGCTTTGGAGCGCCTGGGCCCCATCTTCGTGAAGTTCGGCCAGGTGCTGTCGACGCGGCGCGATCTTCTGCCCATCGACGTCGCGCTGGAGCTCGCCAAGCTGCAGGACCGCGTGCCGCCTTTCCCCGCCGCCCAGTCGCGCGAACTGGTGGAGCGTGCCTTCGGCCGGCCGCTGGAGGAGTTGTTCGGCAGCTTCGACGCCGAGCCCGTGGCCAGCGCCAGCATTGCCCAGGTGCACTTCGCAACGCTCAAGGACGGCCGCGAGGTGGCCGTCAAGGTGCTGCGACCCGGCATGCTGGACGTCATCGACGACGACTTGTCGCTGATGCGCCGGCTGGCCGTGTGGATCGACCGGTTCTCGGCCGACGGCAAGCGGCTCAAGCCGCGCGAAGTCGTCGCCGAGTTCGACATGTACCTGCATGACGAGCTGGACTTGGTGCGCGAGGCGGCCAACGCCGCCCAACTGCGCCGCAACATGGCCGGCCTGGACATCATCATGGTGCCGGAGATGCACTGGGACCTGTGCAGCCCGGAAGTCATCGTCATGGAGCGCATGAAGGGTGTGCCCATATCCCAGCGCGCCGTGCTCGAAGAAGCCGGCATCGACATCAAGAAGCTGGCCCGTGACGGCGTGACCATCTTCTTCACCCAGGTGTTCCGCGACGGCTTTTTCCACGCCGACATGCACCCCGGCAACATCCAGGTCAGCCTGGCACCCGAGACCTTCGGCCGCTACATCGCTCTGGATTTCGGCATCATCGGCACGCTGACCGAGGTGGACAAGGACTACTTGGCGCAGAACTTCATCGCGTTCTTCCAGCGCGACTACAAGCGCGTGGCCGAGCTGCACATCGCCTCCGGCTGGGTGCCGCCCGAGACGCGGGTGGATGCACTGGAGAGCGCGGTCCGCGCCGTCTGCGAGCCACATTTCGACCGGCCGCTCAAGGACATCTCGCTGGGCCAGGTGCTGATGCGGCTGTTCCAGACCTCGCGCCGCTTCAATGTGGAGATTCAGCCCCAGCTCGTGCTGCTGCAGAAGACCCTGCTCAACGTCGAAGGCCTGGGCCGCCAGCTTGACCCTGATCTGGACCTCTGGGCGACGGCCAAGCCCTTCCTGGAGCGCTGGATGCAGGAGCAGGTGGGGTGGCCAGCCCTGCAGAAGCAGTTGCAGAAGGAGGCGCCGCGTTTCGCCCAGCTCCTCCCCGAGCTGCCGCGCCTGCTGCACGATGCGCTGAAGAACCAGGCCCAGCGCGGTGGCGACGCCGAGGTGCGGGCGCTGGTGCGGGAGCTGCGAAGCACCAACCGGCTGCTGTCTGGGCTGCTCTGGGGCGCCACCGGCTTTGCCTTCGGCATCACTCTTGCGTGGCTGGCGCTGCGCTTTCTGGACATCGGCTTCTAGGCCCTCGCTCCCGTGGCGACTCCATAATCCGCGCCAAATTTTCCGGCCCTACCCGTTCTCACGCCCATGAACACCACGCTCATCGTCTTCGTCGTGCTCTACCTGCTCGGCACGCTGGGCATTGGCGTGTGGGCCGGCACGCGGGTCAAGAACACGGCGGACTTCGCCGTCGCCGGCCGCAGCCTGCCACTCGTCATGGTCATCACGACCACCTTTGCGACCTGGTTCGGCGCCGAGACGGTCATGGGCATCCCGGCCAAGTTCGTGCAGGGCGGCCTGGGCGCCATCGTTGAAGACCCCTTCGGCGCCGGCCTGTGCCTGGTGCTGGTGGGCACCTTCTTCGCTGCCAAGCTCTACCGCAAGAACCTGCTGACCATCGGCGACTTCTATCGCCAGCGCTACGGCAAGGGCGTCGAAATCTTCTGCTCGCTGGCCATCATCCTCAGCTATCTGGGCTGGGTGGCGGCCCAGGTCACGGCGCTGGGCCTGGTCTTCAACATCCTGACCAATGGCGCCATGAGTGCCCAGATGGGCATGATCGTGGGCCTGCTGGCCGTGCTGATCTACGTCGTCATCGGTGGCTTCCTGGCGGTCGCCTGGACGGATTTCATCCAGATGATCGTGCTGGTCATCGGCCTGTCGGTCATCGCCGTGTTCTCGGCTGACCTGGCCGGCGGCGCGGGTGTCGTGCTGGATGTGGCGGTGCAGAAAGACCTTGGCAAGTTCTTCCCCGAGCCCACCTTCACGCAGATCGCCATGTTCCTGGGCGCGGCGCTGACGATGATGCTGGGCTCCATCCCGCAGCAGGACGTGTTCCAGCGCGTCATGTCCGCCAAGGACGCCAAGACCGCGCAGCGTGGCGCCATCATCGGCGGCTTCAGCTACATCGCCTTCGCCTTCGTGCCCATGTTCATCGTGCTGGCCGCCGTGGCCGTCATGGGCGACAAGGCGCTGGACCTGGCCCAGAACGACTACCAGCGCGTGCTGCCCACCTTCATCATGGGCCACATGCCCTTGCTGATGCAGATCCTGTTCTTCGGCGCGCTGCTGTCGGCCATCAAGAGCACGTCGTCCGCCACGCTGCTGGCGCCGACGACCAGCTTCGTCGAGAACATTCTCAAGCAGATCCGCCCCGGCATGAGCGACAAGCAGTCCCTGGTCGCGATGCGCGTCACGCTGGTCGTCTTCGCGTTCTGCGTGCTGGCCTACTCCATCGCGCTGCAGGGCACGCCCATCTACGAGATGGTCAGCGCCGCCTACCAGGTCACGCTGGTTGCCGCCTTCGTGCCGCTGGTGTTCGGGCTGTACTGGAGCCGTGCGACGACGCAGGGTGCCATCTTCTCCATCTTTGCCGGCATCGCGGTTTGGGTGGCCTTCTTCCCGCAGGTCTCGACCTGGAGCGAGTTCTTCCCCGGCCAGTTGGCGGGCCTGATCGCAGCACTCATCGGCATGGTCGTCGGCTCGCTGGCGCCCCAGGTGCTGGCCAACCGCCACGACCACGTCAGCCATCATCTGCAGCCGCATCCTTGAGCGTCCCCTAAAATGGCGGGCTTTTCGTCCCCCGAGACTCACGCGAGCCCGCCATGCCCATCTACGCCTACCGCTGCAGCGCCTGTGGCCACGCCAAGGACGTGCTGCAAAAGCTCTCCGACGCGCCACTGACCACCTGCCCGGCCTGCGCGGCTGAGAGCTTCTCCAAGCAGGTCACCGCCGCCGGCTTCCAGCTCAAGGGCTCGGGCTGGTACGCCACCGATTTCAAGGGCAGCGGCACGGCCGCGCCGGCTGCGGCTGCCGCGACAGGCGCCTCTGCTGCTGCGCCGGCTGCCAGCGAGGCGCCCAAGTCCGAGGCGTCCAGCGCGTCGCCCTCGACCACGCACGGCGGCGGCTCCTGCGCCTGCCATTGAAGCGGGTCAACGTGGGCGCTTCTTTCCGCAAATACCTCGTTGCCGGCCTGCTGGTCTGGCTGCCGCTGGCCATCACCGTCTGGGTGCTGGCCCAGGTGCTGGACGTCGTCAACGGCGTCTTCGGCTCCATGCTGGCGGCGCTGGCCCTCGTCGTGCCCGCCTCCCTGCGCGACGGCCTGCTGGAGCTGCGCCACGTGCCGGGCCTGGGCCTGGTCATCCTGGTCGGCAGCCTGCTGGCCACGGGCGTCTTCGTTGCCAACATCTTCGGCCAGTGGCTGCTGACGCAGTGGGACCGGCTGATGTCCAACATCCCCATCGTCAAGAGCATCTACAGCTCGGTCAAGCAGGTGTCGGATACGCTGTTCTCCAGCAGCGGCAACGCTTTCCGCGAGGCCGTGCTGGTGCAGTACCCGCGCGCCGGCAGCTGGACGATTGCCTTCGTGACCGGCACGCCCAGCGGCGAGGTGGCCTGCCATCTGGAAGACGAGCACGTCAGCATCTACGTGCCCACCACGCCCAACCCGACGTCGGGCTTCTTCCTCATCGTGCCAAAGGCCGACGTGAGGCCGCTGCACATGACGGTGGACGAGGCGCTGAAATACATCATTTCGATGGGCACCGTCGCCCCCCTGCCGCACCCCCCTCAGGGCGCCGAGCCATGCGTGGCCGCCGCCGAGGCAGTGAATCGAAATCAGCCGGGCTGAACGCCCCGGCAGGCGTTCAGCCCTGAGGGCCCCTGCGCCCTGCAGCGCCCACCAGACACCCCTCGAAAAGAATTCGGAGAAGAACACCATGCGTACCTGCTATGCCGGCCAAGTCAGCGAAAAGCTGCTCGACCAGACCGTGACCCTGATGGGCTGGGCCCATCGCCGCCGCGACCACGGCGGTGTCATCTTCATCGACCTGCGTGACCGCGAAGGCCTGGTCCAGATCGTCTGCGACCCCGACCGCGCCGACAGCTTCAAGATCGCCGAAGACGTCCGCAGCGAGTACTGCCTGAAGATCGTCGGTAAGGTGCGCGCGCGCCCGGCCGGCACCGAGAACGCCAACCTCGTCAGCGGCAAGATCGAAGTGCTGTGCCACGAGATCGAGGTGCTGAACCCGTCGGTGCCCATCCCCTTCCAGATCGACGAAGACAACCTGTCCGAGACGACCCGCCTCACGCATCGCGTGCTGGACCTGCGTCGCCCCTACATGCAGAACAACCTGATGCTGCGCTACCGCGTGGCGATGGAAGTGCGCAAGTTCCTGGACGAGCACGGCTTCGTCGACATCGAGACGCCGATGCTGACCAAGAGCACGCCCGAAGGCGCGCGCGACTACCTCGTGCCCAGCCGCGTGCATGACGGCCACTTCTTCGCGCTGCCGCAGTCGCCCCAGCTGTTCAAGCAGCTGCTGATGGTGTCGGGGTTCGACCGCTACTACCAGATCACCAAATGCTTCCGTGACGAGGACCTGCGCGCCGACCGCCAGCCCGAGTTCACGCAGATCGATATCGAGACCTCGTTCCTGACCGAGGAAGAGATCCGCTCGATGTTCGAGGGCATGATCCGCCACGTCTTCCGCAAGGCGCTGAATGTCGAGCTGGGCGACTACCCGGTCATGAAGTACGCGGAGGCCATGCACCGCTTCGGTTCGGACAAGCCCGACCTGCGCGTCAAGCTCGAGTTCACCGAGCTGACCGACGCGATGACGACGGTGGACTTCAAGGTCTTCAGCGGCCCGGCCACCACGCCGGGCGGTCGCGTCGTTGCGCTTCGCGTGCCCAAGGGCGCGTCCATGAGCCGCGGCGAGATCGACGCCTACACCGAGTTCGTCAAGATCTACGGCGCCAAGGGCCTGGCCTGGGTCAAGGTCAACGAAGTGGCCAAGGGTCGCGAGGGCCTGCAGTCGCCCATCGTCAAGAACCTGCACGACGAAGCCGTTGCCGAGATCCTCAAGCGCACCGGCGCCCAGGACGGCGACTTGCTGTTCTTCGGCGCGGACAAGGCCAAGGTCGTCAATGACGCGATCGGCGCGCTGCGCCTGAAGGTCGGCCACAGCGAGTTCGGCAAGGCCAACGGCCTGTTCAACGACGTCTGGGCGCCGCTGTGGGTGGTGGACTTCCCGATGTTCGAGCACGACGAGGAGAACAACCGCTGGGCGGCCGTTCACCACCCCTTCACGGCGCCCAAGGATGGCCATGAAGAGCTGATGAAGACCGACCCGGGCGCTTGCATCGCCAAGGCCTACGACATGGTCCTGAACGGCTGGGAACTGGGCGGCGGCTCGGTGCGTATCCACCGCGCCGAGGTGCAGGCCAAGGTGTTCGATGCCTTGAACATCGGCCCCGAAGACCAGCGCATCAAGTTCGGCTTCCTGCTGGACGCGCTGCAGTACGGCGCGCCGCCGCACGGCGGCCTGGCCTTTGGTCTGGACCGCATCGTCACGATGATGACCAAGGCCGAGTCCATCCGCGACGTCATCGCTTTCCCCAAGACCCAGCGCGCCCAGTGCCTGCTGACCGGCGCGCCGTCGCTGGTGGATGAGAAGCAACTGCGCGAGCTGCACATCCGCCTGCGCAATGTGACCCCTGCGGCCTGATCGGCCCGGCAGAAAATGAAAACCCGCTCAGGCGGGTTTTTTTGTGCCCGAGGGGCGCGCCCTCGGCTCAGCGCTGCTTGTTGGCGTCCAACGCCGCTCGCAGCTTCTCTGCCTCATCTTCGAAGCGCACGGCCGTCAGGCCCAGGACCGGGTCCTGCTGCAGGGCCGTGTCCAGCGGTGAGCGCCCGATGTAGCGCTGCACGAGATCCTGGCCGATGGCGTAGAGCTTTTGGTTCCTGGCCTCAGCATCGGCCAGCTCCTGCGTGCTGCGCTCCAGCAGCCGGGTCAGCGCCTGGTTGGCCTGCTGGCGCTCGCCGCTCTCTTGGCGCAGAGCCAGCAGTTGCTGCTGCAGCGCCTGTTCGCGTTCCGCGGCCTTGGCGTCGCCCTGCGTCTGAGCCTCCTTGGCCGCCTGAAGCTGGGCTCGCAGCGCTTCCAACTCGGCCTCGCGGGCCTTGAGTTTGGCGGCGCTGCCGGCGATCTGGGCGCGGGCTGCCAGCGCGTCCTTTTTTGCGCTGCTCACTTCCGCTTCGGCCTTGGCCTTGTCGGCCTGCAGCGTGCTCTGCTGCTCCTGCGCGGCGCGCAGCGCGGCCTGGGCACGGCGCAGGGCTTCGCGTTCCTTGGAGGGCTTGGCGTCCTGGGCGTGCGCGGCCAGGCTGGCGACGGCGAGCAGCGCGATGGCGAAGCGTTTCATGCTTAGAACCTCGCGTTCAGGTCGATCTGGAAGACCTCGATGCGCAGTGGCGCGCTGCTGAGGTTGCCGCTGAGCGAGCTGGCGTCGCCCGGCACGGCCAGGAAGCGCACGCCGTCGTCCAGGTTGCGCGTGCTCGTCCAGCGGCCGCTGAGCCAGAAGTTTCTGTCCAGGCCGACGTTGCCGCCGATGCTCCAGCCCTTGTAGTTGGTGCCGCCCAGGTGCCAGGTCGTGTCGGTGAAGCCATCGATCCATGCGTCGCGCTGCACGAGGCGGTAGGCGGTGAAGGCCTGCCAGTCGCCACGGCGCGAGAGCTTGGGCGCGCCCACCTGCACGCGGGCCTGCAGCGCCGTCGTCTTGTCCTTCAGATCGGTCAGCGGCACGCCAGCGCGGGCTTCGATGTCCTTCAGGTCGAAGCCGGTGTTCTTGATCCAGTCCAGCGTCAGGCCCACGGGCACGGGCAGCACGCCGTCGAGCTGGAGGCTGGCCGTGAGGTTGATGGGCCGGAATTTGGACGCAAGTCCCCAGGTCGGCGTGGCCGTGCTGGTGGGGTCGTTCAAGTTGATGAGGGTGTTGCCCTTCAGGCGCAGACCCGTGGCGTACTGCGACGCAAAGTAGCTCGTCGCGCCGTTGCGAGGGCCGCTGGGCGGCGGGCTGGTTTCGCGCTTGCCCTCCATGTGGCGGAAGTCGTAGGCCGCCAGGCCCAGCTTGAACTGCACGCCGCGCGCCAGGTCGATCTCGCCGCCCACCTGCGCGCCCAGCAGCCATTTGTCTTTCGTCGAGAGCGACAGCTCTTCCAGCGGGAACACGCCGGCTGTGGCGAACAGGCTGCGCTGCGGCGTGAAAGCGTGGGTCAGCTTGGTGGCCACGCCGTCGAAGCCCAGGTCGTCGGGCCAGGCCAAGTCGGTGCTGAAGAAGGGGTTGGGCATGCGGCCGAAATCCGCCGACAGGCCGTTGGTGAAGAGCGGCGGCTGCCAGCGGATGTAGGCGCGGTCCAGCCCCAGCGTGTAGCGGTTGAAGTCATTGCCCAGCGTCTGCGAGGTCGACGTGGCGCTGTTGCCCGTGCTGCCGGTGGCGATGCGCACGCTGGCCAGCACCTGCTCGCTGAGCTTGGCGTCCACCTCCAGGCGGCCACGCAGCGTGAGGCGTTGGCGGTCGGTGGTCGTGTTGGCCAGGTCGGGCGACCAGGCCGGCGAGGCCGTCTGGGCGCGATAGACCTCGGCGGGCACGTTGGCGTCCTTGTCCATGAACTCGCCCTGGCCGCGCACGCGCAGGTCGCCGCTGACCTTGATGCGGCCCACCCACTCGGGCAGCGCATCGGCCTGGCCCCAGCGCTCGCCCTTGGCCTGGGCCAGCACCTCGGCCTTGATCTCGTCGCGCATCTGCTGGCGCACGGTCTCGGGGACGTAGGGAATGCGCAGCACATTGGGCTTGGCGGCGTCGGCCTGCGGCTGTGGCGTGGGCGCGGTGGCTGCCACCTGCGCCTGCTTGAGGATGGCCTCGGCCTTGTCGCGCGTCAGAAGGCCTTGGGCGACGAGGGCGTCGATGAGGGCTTGAGTGGTCGCGCGCAGGCGGGCGAGTTCTTCCTTGTCTGACGACGGCGAGTTCTGCGCAAAGGTGGGCGTCGCGAGGAGGCTGGCGAGCAGCAGCGTGAGGATGGGCTTCATGGGATGGCTGGAAGGCTGGATCAGGCTTGTGGCCGCACGCTGAGGCGGAACCGCATGGGTTGGGACAGGGCCAGCGCCGGGGGCGGCGGCAGCTTGAGCTGGCGGCGGGTTTCGTCGAGGGCGCTGCGCAGCGCGCTGTCGTTGCCGTCGTTGCCGCTTGGGCTGAGCTCGAAGCGCTGGATGCCGCCGTCCTTGTCCAGCCAGATGGCGAAGGTGGCGGTCAGTTGCTCGGCATCGGCCTTC
>Ga0187843_10002349_pt1 | contig 11525 bp, 8 predicted proteins | sample SpaLakP09_SKY_43_FD_134516 | JGI IMG/M metagenome (GOLD analysis project Ga0187843, IMG submission 134516) | Oligotrophic lake water microbial communities from Sparkling Lake, Wisconsin, USA - SP09_SKY_43 | ecosystem: Environmental > Aquatic > Freshwater > Lake | place: USA: Sparkling Lake... | reverse complement strand
TTGGTGGTTACGTAAAAATTGCCGGAATGATTGATGAAAGTATGGATACCGAGCAAATGCAAGGCGAACCACAACCATGGGAATTCCGTTCTAAACCAGCTTGGCAACGTTTAATTATCATGTTAGGTGGCGTTACGGTAAACTTTATTTTGGCGTTTATCATCTACATTGGAATGACGTTTTATTATGGTGAGCAATATATTGCCAACGATAGCGTAAAAGACGGTATTTGGGTAAGCAATCCAACAGTAGAAAAACTAGGATTCAAGACTGGTGACAAAGTAGTTTCTATTGATGGTGTTAAAGTGGAAAAATTTGGTGACATCAACAAAGAGCTATTTCTAGCTAAAGAAGTAGTTTTGAATCGCGATGGAAAAGACATAACAATAAAATTACCTGTTAATTTTATTGACCAATTAATGAAATCTGAAAGAAGCTCATTAATTAATCTTCGTGTTCCTTTTGTAATTGGTGCCGTTCCAAAAGAATCACCAAATAAAGACGTACTGAAAGCAAAAGACTTAATTGTTAGCTTCAACGGACAAGAAGTGAAATATGCCGATGAGCTAATAGAAACAGCTAAAAATTTCAAAGGAAAAACAGTTCCTGCAACCATTAAAAGAGATGGGAAAGATATTGCGGTGAATTTAAAAATTAACGACAGTGCTAAATTTGTAGTTCAACAAGCGATGCTACCTTACGACAATTTAGAGAAATTAGGTTTATATAAAATCAACAAACAAGAATTTGGTTTCTTCGAATCTATTCCTGTAGGATTCAACAGAGGTTGTGAAGAACTAGCTAGTTACGGAAAACAACTAAAAGCAATCTTTACACCTAGTACAGGAGCTTACAAAGGTGTGGGTGGATTTGGAGCGATATTCAACATCTTCCCTTCTTCATGGAGTTGGTTTGTGTTTTGGAACATCACTGCTTTGTTATCAATTATGTTGGGTGTAATGAATTTATTGCCAATTCCAGCGCTTGATGGAGGTCATGTAATCTTTTTATTATACGAAATGATTTCAGGTAAAAAACCAAGCGACAAGTTCTTAGAAAGAGCCCAAATGGTTGGTATTATATTACTTATAACTTTATTGTTATTTGCAAACGGAAACGATATTTACAAAGCAATTGTCGGAAAATAAAAAAAATAAAAAAATTATCATTTTTTGTTTGCAAAAAATAAAAAACGCTTTATATTTGCAACCGCTTAACCGATATAAATCGACTCTTCACCAAGAGAGAAGCACAAAAAACGTTCATAAACAAAATTACAATATACAGTTTCCTTCTTAGCTCAGTTGGTTAGAGCATCTGACTGTTAATCAGAGGGTCCTTGGTTCGAGCCCAAGAGAGGGAGCTTTTTAAAAGACTTTACAGCAATGTAAGGTCTTTTTTGTTTTATGTACACTTTAATACATAAATATCCGTTAGTTAAGGCACTGGATTAATTAGAAATTGAATGTCAAGTTATAAGTTCTTTATTGCAGCACTTTTGGTGGCACTTTGTGCAAAGCCATCTTATGCGCAAAAAACAAAGCCTTGGTCATTCAAAAAAATTGATTCAACGGTTACAACCACCATCAACTATTCTAAAAATACACTGGAAAACACTGCTACAATGAATCCGCTATTGGCCAAATTGTACAAGATCAAACATTTTAGCAAAGAAAATGCCGTGTTTGTTCATATTGGTGATTCCCATATCCAAGCCGATTTGCAAACTGCGGTAATCCGAAACGAATTGCAAGCCTATTTCGGAAATGCAGGTCGTGGATTAGTATTTCCTTATCAAGTAGCCAAAACTAATGCGCCTTGGGACATCAGCTCCAGTTCTAAAAGCAGTTGGAAAAACAACCGTTTGGCACGAATAGACACTTTAATTCCGTGTGGAATTACAGGCTTTGGTATCGAATCTCAAAGCATAAATCCAGAGTTTAATTTAGAGTTGCGTAGCTTAAATGGTTTCAAAGATTCTTTTGATAAAGTCAAACTATTTTTAGGAGGCAATATTTCAGAATTGGTATTAGAATACAACGACCAATCGGAAAACAATTGCTACAGCAATGCTCCTGATTATACCGAAATAAATCTAAAATCACGCACTTCGGGTTTCAAACTAAGCATTCCTACTACCGATGCTGTTCAGTTTTATGGTGCTTCATTAGAGAAAAAAGATACCTCGGGAATAATCTACCACAGTATCGGAGCCAATGGAGCTAAATATTCTGATTTCAACAAAACACCGCGCTTTTGGAGCCAACTTAAAAATCTAAAAGCCGATTGTTACATACTTTCACTTGGAACCAACGAAGCACAAGATCCTAACCTAGCCGCTGAAGATTTTCTAGATCAAGTCAACATCACCATCAAAAAACTTCGTACTATTTCGCCCAATGCCTGCATCATTCTAACGACACCACCGGTTTCCTATTTCAGAAAAGGCAGACCTAACCAATCATTGGAAGTAATCGCTGATGCTCTAATGCAATTTTCTAACGAAAATAATGTTGTTTGTTGGGATTTGTTCAATGCCAGTAGAGGTTCTGAAGGTGCGATAGCGTGGAAATCTACCCAACTATTACGTTCTGATTTGGTACATTTCTCTACAGAAGGTTATATTTTACAAGGAAATTTATTTGTAGATGCCTTTGTGAAAATCTGGAATGACTTTTTGAATAAAAATTAAGTTGTTATTTCACAGAGAAACATATAGTTTTCTTTTGTGTCTTTTGTGTTAAAAATAAATTACTAGCGCCCTTTGCTCTTTGCGGTTAAAAAACCCCTAAAACTGCAAATAAATAGGCATAACAGGCTCAGCACTTTTAAAGAAAGAATAAAGCGCAATAAAACCCATCATTACAATAACATAATACACCAACGGAAAACGTTTTTGACGTTCAATAACCTTCTCAGGAAAACTATCCGGAATTAAGTGAATCAGGTATCCAATTGCAATCATAATGATAACAAACTTGTAGTTTTCTACATATTCATAAGCGCCATCAAATGTGAATTGATATACAATTTGATGAATGAATTGCAACGCCGTATCTAAATTGCTTGCCTTAAAGAAAATCCAACAGAAACAGACAAAATGGAAGGTAATAACGGCAAAAATAAAATTAGTAACAACCGTAGGAAGTATTTTGATTTTTCCGAAAAGTGTTGTCCACAACTTGTTTAGTCCCAAACCTATTCCGTGTAAGGCGCCCCAAATAATAAAATTCCAACTTGCTCCATGCCAAAAACCTCCAATCAACATGGTTAAGAATAAATTCAAATTGGTTCTGAATTTCCCTTTGCGGTTACCGCCCATCGAAATGTATAAATAATCACGCAACCAACTCGACAACGAAATGTGCCATCTTCTCCAAAACTCACTCACCGATTTACTTTGATACGGCGACATAAAATTAGGTGGAATAGTAATTCCCATCCATTTGGAAATTCCAATTGCTACATCGCTATAACCACTAAAATCACAATAGATTACAATAGCATAACCATACAACGCTACCAAACATTCCATTCCGTTATGAAGATTAGGTCCATCAAAAACATAATTGACCAAATTCACGGAGATATAATCGGAGATAATAAGTTTCTTAATCAAACCGGTTACAATCAAATAAAATCCTCGTGAGAAATCAGAATCACTTACAAAATACTCTTTCTTCAATTGTGGAATAAAATCTTTCGCTCTAACAATTGGTCCCATAACCAATTTCGGGAAGAACGATAAGAACAATAAATAGTTCACTATTCCTTTTTCGGGTTCAATTTCACCACGATACACGTCAATAGTATAACTCAAGTTTTCGAAAGTAAAGAACGAGATTCCTATAGGCAACAAAATGTGCAATGGATCAAACTTCAATACCGAAAAATTATTAATTAGATCTATAAAGAAATTGGTGTATTTAAAGTAAAACAACACACCCAAATTGACGACAACACTACAAAACAAAAAGAATCCTTTGACTCCTTTCTTCTTGGCTTTAAAAATCAAATTGGAAATCCCATAATTGAAAAAAGCTGAAATAATCACGATTCCCACAAAAGCACCACTGGCTTTATAGAAAAAGTAAAGCGAGAATAACGTTAAAACAACCGCTCTGTGTTTGTAGTTTTTTCTAAAAAGATAATAACATAAAATAAACGCTACCAAAAAATAGACAAAGAACCCATTGTTAAACAACAACGGTGCATGAGCATCATACAAAAGCTGATTTAATACACTATTCCAATCAATGTTTATCATAGAGAGTCTGCTTTTTTCACAGTGGTTTTCTGAATTGTTTCTTTTGGCGTGGTGCTTTTCACTTCACTTGGTTTAGAAGTGTCTGGTTTTGGTTTATCCGTTTTTGGAGTATCTATTTTTTTGGTAATAGTTTCTTTAACAACGGGTTTTGCTTCCATTGGTTTTGGAGCTACTGTTTTTTGAGTTACAATAGGCTTGTTAGCCTTTTTCAACTTCAACGCTTTGTTGTAATCATTGATTATAGCCGTATAAATGGTTTTAGCTACCGCCTTAGCGCCTCTAAAATTAAAATGGATATAATCCTTATTAGCATATTGAACGGTGCTGTCAGCCCATTTTACAATCGTTCCATTTCCACCAATCGATTTATAGAAATTATAAAACGGAATATCATTATCATACGCTAAGCGCGCTTGTGTTTGAATCAACGAATCAATTCCAATAGCTGTTTTCCAAGTACCGTCATAATTAAACGCACGATCCGAACAACTGAACAATAAGAATTCTGTATTAGGCATGTTGTTCTTGAACTTTTGCAACACCGGACGCATTCCACGATAATAATAATCGTAATTTGTATCGTTAGGTTTAAACATCAAATTCACACCATACTGAAACACAATCAAATCATAATAACCCGACTGACTAAGTTCAGCTAAAAGATTGCTATTAATTTTCTTCAATTCCACTCCGCTAATTCCACGGAATGAAAAATTATCCAAGACAATTCCCGAAGATGGCTCCGAACTCAATCCGAAAATTGGAGTATGTTTAGAAGAAACCATAAACTTTGCTTTATTAGAAACGCCGCTTCCTACTAATAATCGATTGAACTCTTTATTCGCAGGATATTTTCGAACCGAATCATTAATTTTAACCGAAATCGAATCACCTTTTCCATACAACAACCATTTCTGAGTAATTTGAGTGCTGCCTTTTTTAACATTATCTCTAAAATCAATATCCAAATTGTTACTATAAAAGGAATAACCCGAGAAGAATAAACCAGCATTATGGTCTTGTTTCTTGAAATTATCAGCACTAACATCGCCAGTAGCAAATACTTTAGCTGTCTTTCTAAAATCAGAAGAAACGGAAGTAATTGGCACATAACCTACTCCTTTTTGTTGCCCAAAATAGTTTTGAAGCAATTCACGAATGTCTTGCGTAATAAAATCACCTTCTATTTGACTATCACCAAACCAAGCGATTCTAATTTTAACATTCTTACCTTCCGATAAAGCAATTAATTTTTCATTGAATTTTTGAAGTGCAGGAGATACCGTATCAGCATTGAAACGCACCAAAGTACCTTTCTTTTCGTAGGCATCAAAGTCATTCATTGGAAGATCACCTATAGAATTGGCGGTGCTAGAATGTTTCTTTTTAGGAAATCCTTTTTTAGATTTTTCTTTTACTAAAATATCCGAAAGCAGATTGACATTTTTAAAATAAGGATAATAAGCAATAAACTGATTGGAAAATACAGACAATGACAACTGAATAATAGTAACTACTAGAATTAAGATAACAACTTTTCTACTATTGTTCATTGACCTTTTTGTGGTATAACGTTTATTCTAATCGCTTTATTATATTGTGTTAAGCGATTGTTAATTAGAACGGCAAAAGTAAAAAAAAGGACGTGTGTTTTGATAATTTAGTAAAAAATATTTTTAGCTGCTTTTAAAACTCAAATCGCAACTGAACGACCACCGTTTTCTTGACTTCAGTATTCAAGTTATTTAATGAAATTCCTAGCAATCTTACTGATTCTTTCATGCGTTCTTGATACAATAATTCTTTGGCAGTTTCTAATAGTAATCCTTTATCAGCTATAAAATAAGGCAACGTTTTACTTCGTGTTTGGGTAGTGAAATCGCTATATTTTATCTTAAGTGTGACTGTTTTTCCTGAAATCAAATATTTTTTTAATCGTTTTTCTAATTCGGCTGCAATGCGCTCCAATCGTTCCAACATAAAAATCTCTGAAGTCAGATTTTCATTAAAAGTATGTTCGGCCGCCACCGACTTAGAAACTCTATTTGGCTTGACTTCACTGTTGTGAATACCGCGCACAATATTGTAATAGAAACCACCACTTTTACCAAAATGCTGTTCTAGGTATTCTCTAGTTTTCGTTTTTAAATCTTTACCTGTGAATATCCCATGTTGATACATTTTTTCTTTAGTAACTTTCCCAATACCATAAAACTTCTTAATATCTAATTGCTCCAAAAATGATTCAACCTCATCTGGAGTAACTGTTTTTTGTCCGTTAGGCTTGTTGTAATCGCTGGCAATTTTGGCAACAAATTTATTAACCGAAATACCTGCCGAAGCGGTTAGTCCGACTTCATCAAAAATGCGCTTCCTAATTTCCTGAGCAATCAAACTAGCACTTGGATTGCCTTTTTTGTTTTGCGTAACATCCAAATAAGCTTCGTCAAGAGATAACGGTTCTACCAAATCGGTATAATCCAAAAATATCTTTCTAATTTTATTAGAGATTTCTTTATAGCGGTCAAATCGCGGTCGCACAAAAATAAGCTCTGGACAATTTCGCTTGGCTTGAACACCACTCATAGCACTTCTTACACCAAACTTACGAGCTTCATAACTAGCTGCCGAAACAACGCCTCGTACTTCACTTCCGCCTACAGCTAATGGTTTCCCTTTAAGTTCGGGATTATCCATTTGCTCCACCGAAGCATAGAACGCGTCCATATCAACATGGATGATTTTGCGCTGTTTGATTTCTTCTGACATAGTACAAATTTAGTTTTTTTATTGCACAGAGAAATAGTATTTTTGAGGCAAATAGAAGGAATTATGATTGAAATAGAACGAAAATATTTAGTACATTCATTAGACTTCAAAGACGAGGCTTATACCCAAAATAATATTGCGCAAGGCTATCTTAATTCCAATCCAGAACGAACCGTTCGCATCAGAATCAAAGGCACTAAAGGATTTATCACCATTAAAGGAATAGGGAATGAAAGCGGTGCTTCACGATTAGAATGGGAAAAAGAAATCCCATTAGAAGAAGCGAAAGCGCTTTTAAAATTATGCGAAAAAGGCGTAATTGAAAAAACACGTTACGAAGTAAAATCTGAAAATCACATCATCGAAATAGACGAATTTCACGGCGATAACGAAGGATTAATTATGGCAGAAATCGAACTCAAAGACGAAAATGAATCGATTAAAAAACCTAATTGGCTAGGCATAGAAGTAACTGGAGACAAGCGTTATTATAACTCTTATCTTAGTTTAAATCCTTATAAAACTTGGTAATTATTTTTGTAAAACTTCTAAAGTTACTTTAATATAACCCATTCCACTGCTAGAAGCAATAGTATAAAATGCTTTGCGCGATAAATCAATTTCTCTACCTCTAACGAAAGGTCCTCTATCTGTAATTTCAACAATAACAGATTTCCCATTGGCTTCATTAGTTACACGAACTTTAGTTCCAAATGGTAATGATTTATGTGCCGCTGTTAACTTGGTTTTATCATAAACTCTTCCACTTGCGGTTCTTCTACCATGAAACCTATCCGCATAATAAGATGCGTGAGCACTCTTCTTATAGGGTTTAAACTTTCCTTGATATTGAACAACAGTATCTTTTACAACTATTTCTTTTTCAACAACATTAGTCTTTCTTACAAGAGAATCTAATGTAGAAGTTTTCTTCTGTACTTTTCTTCCTTGCAAAATGGATTGCGCAAAAAAAGTAGTTCCGATTAATCCTATAACGAGAAAAAGAACTATTGATATTCGTCTTTTCATTTTTACTATTTGAATTGATTTGACAAAAATAATGCCTTTATTATTACTGCTCTGTAAAATAAATTCTACAGGATTGCTAAAAAAAGCCCTAATAAAGAGCTTTTAATTTATTAAAACCACAATTTCCAGGGAATCCTAGATAAAATAAGAAGCAATCCTAAACCATAAAATATAGCAATAGATTTGAATTTAGCTTCATTAGTAGTAGCTTTTTTATGTTTTGACCACCCGATAGTTATTAAAACTATTGCGATGATATTTACCAAAGGATGCTCCATAGATGGAATTCTAATATCTGATTCTGCCATTTGTCCGAATGAAGCTAGTCCAAGTGGTGAAACAAAATATAGAATCAAACCAACAACCAATTGAATGTGCGTTGCTATTAATCCAAATAAAGCTATTTTGCGGTCTTTAGCTGTGAATTCTTTTTTAGAAGTCATACCAATTACTGAATTAATAACAGCTACAACTAACAATAAAAGAGCTAAATAAGCCCATCCTGAGTGAAATTTTTGAATAAAATGATACATAGAAATTTAATTTTTATTTTAACAAATGTACAGAAAAAGAATAAAAAAACCTCATCCATTACGAATGAGGTTTCCTATTACTTATTTTTTAAGAAATGATCTAGTAAAAAATTAGTAGAACTATCATGCTTTTTAACTTGTTTAGAATTGATTTCGTCTAAGATGGAATTAGCTAATTGCTTTCCTAATTCAACGCCCCATTGGTCATAACTGAATATGTTCCAAATAATTCCTTGAACAAAAATTTTATGTTCATATAAAGCTACCAATGAACCCAAAGATTCTGGAGTTAATTTTTGAATTAAAATGGTATTCGTTGGTTTGTTTCCAGTAAAAACTTTGAATGGTTTTAGATAATCCGCTTTGTCTTTAGCAATTCCTTGTTTGTCGAATTCTGCTTGCACTTGTTCGGCAGTTTTTCCATTTAATAAGGCTTCTGTTTGAGCAAAAAAGTTCGACATTAATTTATTATGGTGATCTTCATTACCATATAATGGCTCAACATATCCTATAAAATCAGTTGGAATTAGTTTTGTTCCCTGGTGAATTAATTGAAAGAAAGCGTGTTGCGAATTGGTTCCTGGTTCACCCCAAATGATAGTTCCAGTTTGGTAATTCACTGGTCTTCCATCACGCCCAATACTTTTACCATTGCTTTCCATGATTCCTTGTTGTAAATATGGCGCTAATTTTTGCAAATATTGTGTGTATGGAATTAACGCTTCACTTTCGGCACCAAAGAAATTGTTATACCAAACGCTAAGCAAGGCTAAAATAACTGGAATGTTTTTATCAAATGATTCGTTTTTGAAATGTTCGTCCATTTGATTAGCGCCTTTCAATAATTTATCAAAATTATCATAACCAACTGCTAAACTTATGGATAATCCAACCGCGCTCCAAAGAGAAAAACGTCCGCCAACCCAATCCCACATTGGAAAAATATTGTTGGCATCAATTCCGAATTCCGTTACTTTTTGAATATTTGTTGAAACAGCAACAAAATGTTTAGCCACATCTTCTTGTTGTGCTGATTTCAAAAACCATGTTCTAATTGTCTCTGAATTTGTTAAAGTTTCCTGTGTTGTAAATGTTTTAGAAACAATAACAAAAAGTGTGGTTTCTGGATTTATTTTCTTGATGATTTCATTTACGTGATCACCGTCAACGTTGGAAACAAAATGAACATTCAAGTGATTTTTATAATATTGCAAAGCTTCTACAACCATTGCCGGACCTAAATCGGAACCGCCAATTCCAATATTTACAATATCTGTAAATGGTTTGCCAGTGTATCCTTTTCTTTCACCAGAAGTGACTTCTTTTGTGAATTTTTCAATACTTCTTTTTACTTCAAAAACCTCTGGCATTACATTCTTTCCGTCCACCAAAACAGTTGCCGATTCTGGCGCGCGTAATGCTGTGTGAAGTACGGCACGATTTTCGGTTTGATTGATTAAATCGCCATCAAAATATTTTGCAATAGCATCCTTTAAATTAACTTCTTCTGTTAATTTTAAAAGCAACTCTACTGTTTCTTGATTGATGTTATTTTTAGAAAAATCTACTAAAAAATCGTTCCATTGAATATGAAATTTAGTGGCTCTTTCGTCATCATTTTGAAACATTTCTTTGATGGAATTGTGCTCCATTTTTGAAAAATGCTTTTTTAGATTTTGCCACGTAGCCGTAGTCGATGGATTGGTATTTTGTAAAGCCATTTTATTAATTTTTGAAAAACAAAATTAGATAAAAGATTACAGATACAATCATCGGAATACCATTTTTATCATTCAAAAATCTATGCAAACGTTGTAGTTGAAAAAAAGAATTAATAGAAAGAGATTTATAACTTAAATTTCAATTCGGCAACGCTATCTAATTCGCGTTTTAATGGTCGGATTTGCTCTTTATATCTTGGCAGGTTTCTTCCTTCCATTGCTTGAGAATTTGGAAGTTTTAGTTTCAAAGCATCTACTTGAACACCATTTTTCCAGAAGCGATAGCACACGTGTGGTCCGGTGGCTAATCCTGTGCTTCCTACTTTACCAATTATTTCACCTTGTTTTACGCGTTGCCCACGTCGAACAAGAATTCTAGACATATGTAAATATTGTGTTGAATAGGTTTTATCGTGTTTAACCTTAACGAAATTTCCGTTACCTGCGGTATATCCTGCTTGTTCCACTACTCCGGCAGCAGTTGTCATGATTGGCGTTCCTGTTGGAGCGGCGTAATCGGTTCCGTTATGAGCTTTCCACTTTAATTGTACAGGATGGAATCGGTTTTTTGTAAATCGAGAAGTTATATTTACAAATTTTAACGGCGCTTTTAGAAAGAAATTCTTCAATGCTTTTCCGTTTTCATCATAATAATCGGTTTTTCCATTTCGTTCTTGAATGAAGGGAAATGCGTAGATTTTTTCGCCTTTATATTCAAAAAAAGCAGCTCTTAAACTATCAACACCATCATAAATAGTGTCGTTGATGTAACGTTCTGTAAAACTTAAAGCAAATTTATCTCCTTTTCTGGATTTGAAAAAGTCAATAGACCACGCAAAAACTTTAGTAAGTCTTCCCGACAAAGTGGGGTCAACATTCATACTTCTCAATGTTTTTGTTAATGGTCCAGTAAGTTCACCTGCTATGGTTCGGACTTTAAACGTTAATGGCCTTGATTTTTTAAATCCAACTATAGAATCGGTTAAATCAACCAAATAATAATCGATGCGATTGGGTTGATAAATTAAATATTGAAGTTTGTTGTATTTGTCTTTAGAACGAAGGCAAACATAGGTTTTTTTGAAACGTACACTAGTTGGAAAAGAATCTTTTATAACTCTAATTATATCAGAAACTTTCTTTCCGTTAAGATTTTGCTTTTTTAAGATTTTTTCGAAAGTATCTTGACTTTGAATAGTATCATAA
>Ga0187843_10002346_pt1 | contig 11529 bp, 11 predicted proteins | sample SpaLakP09_SKY_43_FD_134516 | JGI IMG/M metagenome (GOLD analysis project Ga0187843, IMG submission 134516) | Oligotrophic lake water microbial communities from Sparkling Lake, Wisconsin, USA - SP09_SKY_43 | ecosystem: Environmental > Aquatic > Freshwater > Lake | place: USA: Sparkling Lake... | reverse complement strand
GAACTGTGTTGGAAAGCGGCAAATGGCACAAGTGGATGATTGACCCTGCAGAGAACAATGACAGATTAAAAATTGCAATCGCAGGTCATTACTGTTATAATAGTACAGCTTACGCTAAGTTGGAAGATAGTCTCACACATCATTGTGATGTAGACAAAGAAGTACACCAGGCAATCACAGCCTGTTTAGATTTATATTACGAGAATTTATATGATAGTTTGGTTTAATTGTAAAATAAGCGACATACGTCCCAACCCCCAGCCGCGATATCACTTACGAAATGATAATCGATTTGATATAGCAAGATACAGTTTTGCTAGTTTTGCGCCCTTGATTCCAATGGTCAATAAATTCATTTTTAATTTAGAAATGGCCGACGGGCATGCACATCAACAGGAAGAAATGGAACACTGGCTCCGCTCTATCTTTCCAACTGAAAAATTAAGTTTGCATTGGCATAGATGCAATAGTATTGCACAATGGAGGGAGATTCAAATCGAAATGAATGACATCGGTGATGATATAATTTTTCCCGCCGGTAATGAAGATCATATTTTTATGGACTCTAACATTTTGACCATGAATGATGCTGTTAAGAGAGTGGGTTACGATGACAATATAGATTCAACTTTTATGACTAGTCATTATCCAGAAAACATCCGTGCATGTCATCATTTTGGCGGAGAATACTTGTCCGAAGGTCTAGTCAGATATAACATAGGCAACAACGATGCACTAAGGATTATGAGAAAGGAATTTTTCAATTGGTATCTGGATCAAGTTAAGGACCCTGATATGTTTATCTTTAGAACTGAACATTGGAATAGTTTAGTGTTGCCCAACAACACCATGATTGGTCCTACCAAAGAACAATTTAGACATTTTGATGGATACGGGCATGTAGGCATAGGCCCAGACTATGCACCTCCGTTGGAAATTCCGCCCGGATTCTTCGAGAAAAACATTGTTATTAAATACGGATTCGAAGAGCGAGACCCTACATGTGTCAACATTAATCCATGTGTTGACACCTTATACGCTGCTGACGGGAAGGGCACGGATTATAAGTGGACGCTGTTAGATATTCCTGAATTTTGGTCTCCTTACATTAAAGAAATTATCACCGCCCCAGGAATCGATAAAGATGCAATGGCAGAGGCAAGAGATAAACATCTATTATTGATGTCAAGATTGCATTTTGATTGGCCACACATGGGAGTAAGTTTTGATGAATCAAATTATCCACCTGTCAAATGGTTAAATCCTCACATGCAAACACTTGAATTCACTGAGTAAAGACTTTATAATCAACAACTAGGAGAAATATATGAGCGACTATAACCGCAGTTTCAATGGCGAAGCCAAAATCAAACTTACACAACTTATCAACGAGGGCATGGTGGTTCTTCAAGAAATCGAAGACTTAAATGCTGGCCTCAGTGACACAGTCAAAGCTATTGCTGAAGAATTAGAAATTAAACCAGGCACGTTGAAGAAAGCAATTAAAATTGCACACAAGGCCAGACTGGGTGAAACCAATCGCGACCACGATGAATTAAACACTATTCTGGAAACTGTGGGCAAGACACTTTGAACAATATTGTAGCAGGTATTTTTCAATGGATAAAAGATGATTATCAAACTCATCCCACTCGCTTTGGAATAGAGCTTCTTGCTTGGGCGGTCAGTATTGGTTGTGCAATCACCATGGCAGTCACAGTGCCGACTCCCCCTCTACTTGCGCTTTATCCTGTTTGGATCTCTGGTTGCGCCATGTATGCTTGGGCAGCTTATACTAGGAAATCGTTTGGCATGTTAGCCAACTACTTGCTGCTCACTACTATCGACACTGTCGGCCTCGTCAGGATGTTGAGCTCGTAATTCTCGTCTGAATTCAAGAATATCTTTAGAACATGCAAACTCCCTGCCCAACAGTCTACTTAATGAGTTTAAAAACTTATTGTTTAGAATCGCAGGATCTATTTCTTGTACACTCTTGCTCCAAGTAACTGACAGCAAATCTGGTTCAGGTTTTCTAGATTGTACAGTGGGTCTGTCACTATCATTGGCAAGGGAATTGACCACAGGGTGCTTGGACTTTCTGTTACTGGTCAAGAACAAGGCCATTTTACTGATGCCGTCGGCAGCTTTGTAGTAATCTTCTTCAAGGTACTTGGCACAGAAGTCGAAGAATACCTTACTATGTCTAGATTCGTCTGCAGCCAACAATAATAAAATTTTCTTAAAGACCGGTTCAGTTACATCTTTGGCAGCATTGACATAAAAACTCATAACTGCCAATTCTTCGCAGTGGTGCAAGAATATAATAGAATATCTATTTTGAGCAGGTTGAAAGGTAAAGTTGATATCTTGTACTTGTTTTTTTGTAGGAACAAGATCCGGTCTAAATCGTTGTAAATATTCGTACTGCGTCAAAAAATGTTTTTGTTCTTCGAATAACCAAACTCCCAGGAAACTATAGAAATCGGGATCGTCTTGAAAGTCTCTCATGAATGCATAAGTGCCCGGTGCTGTGCTGAATTCGCTCAAACAGTTGTTACGCATCCAACGAGCTTGGATATCGGTTATGGAACCATCGAACTGATCCCAAGGAATTTCATGACTGTGCCAGCGATTGGCTTCGAGGAATTTATATACTTCTAATGAAATCATTGACTTTTGCTTTTTTATGTTATATAATATACTGCTAATAAGTATTTAGTGACTGCAAAAATATTTATTAAAAAAGAGGGTTTTTAAAATTAGTTACATCGACGCACTTTACGACAAACAGAAGGATCGAATACACGTAGTGGAACGTGTAAACGGTCAACGGGTATACCGGGAATATCCGGTTAACTACACATTTTATTATGATGACCCAAGGGGTAAACATTCAACTATTTACGGCACACCTGTAACTAAATTTACCACAAGGAGTCATAAAGAATTCCAAAAAGAGCTTAGGCTACAGAACAACAAACGAGTGTGGGAAAGCGATTTTAAACCTGTGTTCAGATGCCTTGAAGAAAATTACTTGGGTTTTGAACCTCCCAAACTGCATACTGCATTTTTCGACATTGAGGCAAACTTTGATCCAGAACGAGGATTTGCCCCGACCACCGATCCGTTCAATAATATCACTGCCATATCTGTATATTTGGATTGGTTAGACAAGTTAGTTACATTGGCAATTCCACCCAAGAGCATGAGTTGGGAAACTGCTGAAGAAATTTGTGCCAAATTCGAGGATTGTTATATCTTTGATAGGGAAGAAGATATGCTGGATACATTCCTGAATCTAATCGATGAAGCAGACATTCTCAGCGGATGGAACAGCGAGGGCTATGATATTCCTTACACAATCGGTCGTATTACTCGTGTGCTGAGTAAGGATGACACTCGACGTTTATGCTTATGGGGACAATTTCCTAAACAACGAGAATTTGAACGGTTTGGTGCAACCAATACAACATTTGACTTGATCGGTCGTGTGCATATGGACTATATGCAACTATATCGAAAGTACACCTACGAAGAACGCCACAGCTACAGTTTGGATGCCATCGGCGAATACGAATTAGATGAACGCAAGACTGCTTACGAAGGCACGTTGGATCAATTGTATAATAAAGATTTTCCCAAGTTCTTGGAATACAACAGACAAGATACTCGCTTGCTAGTCAAGTTGGATAAGAAGTTGCGTTTCTTGGATTTGGCAAATACCATTGCTCACGATAACACGGTGTTATTGCAGACAACAATGGGTGCGGTAGCAACTACAGAACAGGCAATTATCAATGAAGCACACAGTCAAGGATTGGTCGTACCTAACCGAAAAGCAAGAATTGACCACACAAACGAGGATGAGCCCAGCGAAACACAAGCAGCAGGTGCCTATGTTGCTCATCCCAAAAAGGGTATCCATGAATACATCGGAGCCATTGACATTAACTCGCTCTATCCCTCGGCTATTCGAGCCCTTAACATGGGTCCAGAAACAATCATTGGACAGCTAAGACCCATAATGACCGACAAGTTGATCAGTGATCGAATGACATCGGGCATGAGTTTTGCTGGCGCATGGGAAGGTTTGTTCGGCAGTCTCGAATACGAAGCTGTCATGGCTGGCGAGTCTGGTACTGAAATAACCGTCGACTGGGAAGTGGATGGCTCCAGTGACATTTGCAGTGCCGCCGATGTTTGGCGTATTGTGTTTGATAGCAACAAACCCTGGACCATCAGCGCAAATGGCACTATTTTTACTCACGAACGCAAAGGCATTATTCCAGGTCTATTAGAACGTTGGTATGCAGAACGTAAAGAGATGCAGGCCAAACTCAAAGAATCTGCAACATCCGAGGATCAAGACTATTGGGATAAACGACAGTTGGTTAAGAAGATTAACTTGAACAGTTTGTATGGTGCTATTCTTAATCCAGGATGTAGATTCTTCGACCACAGAATTGGACAATCAACTACCTTGACTGGGCGTACTATTGCCAAACACATGGATAGTTTTGTAAACGAATGCATTTTTGGAACATACGATCATGTGGGAGATGCTGTTATCTATGGTGACACTGACTCTGTTTATTTCAGTGCATGGCCGGCGGTCAAAGAAGATGTGGCTGCAGGGCGCATGGAATGGAATAAAGATATTTGTGTACAACTATACGACAGTATCGCAGATCAAGTGAATGAGTCATTTCCTGCGTTTATGGAACGTGCTTGCCATTGTCCAAGAGTGAATGGCGCCATCATTAAAGGCGGTAGGGAACTAGTTGCCAGCAAAGGTTTGTTTATTAAAAAGAAACGCTATGCTGTTCTTATCTATGACAAAGAAGGCAAGCGATTGGATACAGGAGGCAAGCCGGGCAAAGTAAAGGCCATGGGACTGGACTTGAAACGTAGTGATACTCCCAAGGTAGTGCAAGACTTCTTGAGCGGCATTCTCAATGATGTACTAACAGGTACAGGTCGAGAAGAGATTATCGAGAAAATTAAAGAATTTAAAATATTGTTCCAACAGCGGCCTGCATGGGAAAAAGGTACACCCAAGCGTGTGAACAACTTGACCAAATACACTGCGGAAGAAGATAGATTGGGCAAAGCCAACATGCCCGGGCACGTTCGTGCAGCCATGAACTGGAACAAGTTACGCAAGATGCATGGCGATAATTATGCTATGCAAATCGTCGACGGCATGAAGGTCATTGTTTGTAAGATGAAAATCAATCCGTTGGGTTACACTAGCATAGCTTATCCAACAGACGAAACACACATTCCACGTTGGTTTAAAGATTTGCCATTCGATCAAGATTTAATGGAAGCCGGTATTGTGGATCAAAAGGTAGAAAACTTATTGGGTGTGCTCAGTTGGAACATTACCGAGAATACAAATATCAACACAACATTCGATAGCTTTTTTAGTTTTGAGTAAGAAAATAATTACACTAGTCAATGTCGCAAATAATGCATATAAAAATGCAAACATTGTAAGCGAAGAGCAGATACTGCCAGAATTACGTGGTGTCTGGAGTCAGCGTGGCGGCACATTTGAAAAAGACTTAAATTTAAAAGGCCGCTATTGCTATCATCCGTTTAATACCATAACCATTGACAGTAATGGCGATGTATTTCCTTGTATATGCCAAGCATGGTTGCCAATTAGTTTAGGCAAAATTTGGGAATTCGATTCTTTAGATGATATCCCGCGCACTGCTCGAGCAAGGGAAATACAACGGACTATATTAGACGGCAGTTATAAGTATTGCGACAACAATATCTGTGGGCTAATCGCCAGTGACGATCTAAGTGGCAGGATAGACCATAAACCGGACACCATCAATTGGATTAATTTTGCAATTGATAGCAGTTGCAATCTAACGTGTCCCAGCTGTCGCAAAGAATTTGTGTTCGTTAACGAAGGTCCTGCATATGATTTAAGGATGATGATTGTCAAGCACGTCACCAAGCTGATTGAAAATCACGGCCAGTTTTTAAAGTTTAGTGTTAGTGGTGACGGTGATCCATTTGCTAGTTTAATCTATAGAGAATTGCTCAGTGGACTAGATGTAAACAATAAAGACGTCGAAATTGAAATTATCACCAATGGGATATTGGCAAAAGCACACTGGCACAAGATGGCGGGTATACACAACAAAGTAGTTAGATTCAAAATAAGTTTTGATGCGGCAACTGCCGAAACATACAACATTGTTAGGCGGGGAGGCGAGTGGGATAAAGTATTAGACAGTGCAAAATACATAGCCGCATGGAAACAGAAACACTATAGCAATATGCAATTAACTGGCAACTTTGTTGTACAAGCTGCCAACTATAAAGAAATGCCTGCGTATGTGGAATTACTCGATGCCTTGGGCTTCGACGAGATACTATTTCAAGCAGTACACGATTGGGGTACTTTTAGTGATTATTCGAGCCATGCAGTATGGAGGTCCGAACATCTTGAATATTCGGAATTTTTAAAATGCCTGCATGATCCTCGTCTAAATAACAAGAAAGTAAACTTAACTAATTTAAGTGATATCAAATATGCAACTCAGTGATCTTATAAAACTAAAAAATAATCTAAAATCCATAAACTTAGATTTGGTTCGTCAACAGACTGAAGTATTGGATATCCAGTTGAGCCGACTGTTTAACATAAACATGCACATGTCATATCGAGACCAACTCGGTGAAAAATTAAAAGATTGCGATATGATAGGAGACTCTTTATCAGATATAGACACTAAGATACAAGAGTTACTAAAACAAATTGATCAAGAAGTGGTCGAAATTACAAAAGACTACATGGCCAGAGGTTATATGATCAACGAGTTTTATGGTTCTGATTATACCGATGTTACCACAGAGCGCAATAATAGATTAATGCCCATCAGTGATGAAACACGAAGTGAAGTAATTGTTAGACTACGGAGTTACACAGACTGGCACTATCCTGTATTAGAAATTGGACCAGGGGATGGTGTGTGGACTGAACACTTGGTTGCAGGAGACCCTTTGTATATCCTAGATAGACATCAAGAATTTATCGACAATACACTAAACAAATTTAACGGTGTTTATCGAAATAGAATTAGACCCTACTTAACAGGACCACACGGGCGAGTTCACGAAGAAGACATGAGCATGTTACCCGAAAATCAATTTGGATTCATATTTTCTTGGAATGTGTTTAATTACATGCCGTTGAAAGAAACTATCACAATGTTACAGGGATCTTATCGATGCCTGCGTCCGGGCGGAATCATGATGTTTAGTTACAATAACTGCGATGTGGCACAATGCGCAGAGTATGTGGAGCAGGGCTTTAGAAGTTGGATGCCCAGTGGTCTATTAGAGAAAACCTGCGAAGAACTAGGTTTCGAAATAATAGTTAATCGATCAATTGAAGAAACTGTGCATTGGATAGAAATTCGAAAACCTGGCGACCTGGCGACAACTAAACATCATCAAGTTTTAGGTAAAATCATCAACGTAACTACTTGATTTTTCTAAATAACTAATATACAATTAACAATAACTGGAGAACTTATGAAAGACTATTTACAAGACATTGTACAACACACACACGGTTTGGGTGTGATCGACCTCGCTAAAATCAAATGCAGCGAAGGCGTCACTGAACTAGAAGCATTAGACACAATCAATAGATTGGTTATTGTTAAGGCCAAATTCCACAACCCTATTGCAGAATTTAAAGGTCGCTTTGGGTTGCCCAACTTGGGCAAACTAAACACTGTTCTAAATATTCCCGAATATCGAGAAGATTCTAAAATTAGTGTGACTGAAAAGGATGACGGTAACGGGAACTTTGACTTAGACGGCATCAAATTTGAAAATAAAAACGGAGACTTCCATAACGTTTATCGTTTAATGAAAGCCAGCATTGTCGATTCTCAAATGCCCGACAGCAGACAAGTTAAGGAACCCACATGGCATGTGTCGTTTACACCCACTAATGCTAGCATCCAAAAATTAAGATTCCAAGCAAGTGCCAACAGCGAAGAAACCAGTTTTGTTGCTAAAACAGACGGCAACGATTTAAAATTCTTTTTTGGTGATCATTCAAGCCACGCAGGAGATTTTGTGTTTCATGCAAACGTTAACGGAAAAGTACAAAAAGGTTGGAAGTGGCCGGTTGGTGTGGTAATGAGTATTCTTGCATTACCTGGAGACAAAACTTACAGGATTTGCGATGACGGTTTAACTGAGATTATCGTGGATAGTGGTTTAGCCGAATACACTTACAAAATTCCAGCATTAACAAAATAATGGCAACTATCGACAATCTAACCAGTAAGCAAAAAGACTATGCGGTCTTTTTGCCGGCGTTAAGTGGATTCTATGGCACTTATGTGGGCAAACAACGTCACGATCCCAATTACATCGATGCACAACGTATGCCTGCTCAGTTTGAAAATGGCATGGAAGGTTTGAATTGGCTTAACGACAAAGAAGGATATTTTCCTTACAAGTGGGCCTTGTATTCCGCAGGACATGCCAACTTGGATGTTAATAAATTTGATCCTAAGGAGGACATGATTCGTAATCGTGACCCCAACACATTTGTGCTAGGTGATTCAGGCGGATTCCAAATTGGTAAAGGTGTATGGGAAGGCGATTGGAAAGATCCCAATTGTCCCAAGGCGCAAAAGAAACGAGATGGTGTATTGCGTTGGATGGATGCTTATATGGATCGTGGTATGATTCTTGATATCCCAGCATGGGTAGCTCGTAGCCCAGCTGGGCAAAAGGCCACTGGTATTAGCACATATCAAGAAGCAGTGGATGCTACTTATATCAACAACGATTATTTTATGAAGCACCGTACAGGTCGTTGTAAGTTTTTAAATGTGTTACAAGGTGAAAATCACACTGAAGCAGATGACTGGTACGAGCGCATGAAAAAATTCTGTGACCCAAAACAATATAGTCAGCCATTTAATGGTTGGGCCATGGGTGGTCAGAATATGTGTGATGTACATTTGCTGTTGCGTCGATTGGTTGCATTGAGATTTGACGGACTGCTAGAACCAGGACTACATGATTGGATGCACTTCTTGGGTACTAGTAAATTAGAGTGGGCCACACTGTTGACAGACGTTCAACGTGCTGTTCGTAAACATCATAACGAAAATTTCACTATCAGTTTTGACTGTGCAAGTCCTTTCTTGGCAACTGCTAACGGTCAAATTTATTATGACGTAGTTACACCGGATCGTTCCAAGTGGAGTTATCAAATGCAACCCAGCGTTGATAATAAAAAGTATTCCACTGATACACGCACTTTCCGAGATGCTGTACTACAAGATAAAATCTTTGATACATTCTTGGAAAGCCCTGTCAGCGAAAGAATGATCATTAGCGATGTGTGTAAATACAAACCCGGTGATTTAAATAAGATTGGCAAAGAAGGCAAAACTTCATGGGATAGCTTCAGTTATGCACTACAAATGGGACACAATGTATGGACTCACATTCATGCTGTACAAGAAGCTAACAGACAATACGATGCAGGCAAGTATCCTGAAATGCTAGTATCTAGTTCTAGCGACAAAAAGAACTTTAGACAGTATGATAGAAACTTCTTCCGAGATATAATCAATGAGATTTTTGCAACCAGCGATAAGGGCAAGGCAGAAGCTTTAATCGAACACTACGACAGATACTGGATGAGTATTGTTGGTACCAGAGGCGCAGTTGGTAAAAAGACTGTCAATTCCAGTACAAAAATAAACGAATTCTTCACCTTCAACGAGCCCGAAGTTTATCATAGAGACGATAGCGGTTTAGATGGCACTAAGTTGGACGAATTAGAAAACTTGGATTAATAATGTGGTGCCCGTTACCCTGGATACATCAATTTATAACTACCAATACCGTTAAGACTTGTTGTAATGGCAAAGTAAATGGGACTGCATTGCCGTCAGATTTTGCCAATTCGGATGTGCTTAAAGATATTAAACAAACTATACTCAACGATAAAACACATTACAACTGCATTGGATGTGCTACTATCGAAAAGCAAGGATATACTAGTATACGTCAAGAAGCTATCAGAGACTATCCTTTTTATACTGCAAAAACTGTCCCTGATAAAATCGAATATGTAGACTTACGATATAACAACCTTTGCAATTTTAGCTGCAGAACATGTGAACCTGCATTTAGTTCCAGTATCGCTAAGGAAACAGAACAGCAACCTATATTGAAAAAATATCACAAGCCCGCGGCATTGATAAATTCATTCGAATCTGTGTCTGAAGATATTTTTAAATTTTTGCCTAGTTTAAAGAAAGTCAATTTCACCGGAGGAGAACCTTTATTAATAAAGGATAATCTTAAGATTTTGGAAAGGTTGGTAGAGTTAAAAAAATTCAACTGCGAAATTTTGATTACCACAAACTGTAGTGTTTATAATCATCAATGGGATGACATGTTGTCAAAATTTAAAAAAGTACATTGGACATTGAGTATTGATGGCGTTGAACAATATGCTGAATATATTCGACACGGAACTAAATGGAAAGAAGTAGACAAGAATATAAGAACTATAGTACAATTAGAGCATAGTGTTGCATTCAATACTACTGTTAGTGCTTACAGCATTTTAAACATCGATAAACTAGTGAAGTACTATTTAGAAATAGAACAATTAGCTGCCGGACCAATTGAACTATGGTTTCATTTGTGTCAACATCCCAGCTATTTGAATCCCGGAGTTCTGAATGGTGAATCTGCAGAAAAGGCAAAAGCCAGTATCACTGCTGCTATTCAAATGCTAAATCAATCTGCAAGCAAACACAGTAATGGTATTAGTCTACTAGAAAATGTTTATAAGAACTTAAATACTACAGATTTAAATGCAAAATTTTTAGAATTTACTAAAGATTTAGACACCATACGAAATCAAAACTTTCAAACTCTATTATAAGGAGCATGTCATTATGTATGAAAACAGAATCAAACATTTAAAGGAATCACACAGAGTTCTGGACGATCGGATTGATCGTCATGAACGCGAACACCCTTGTACCGAAAGTCAATTGGTACACGACTGGAAGAAACAAAAACTTGCACTCAAGGACGAAATTAGACGCATGGAAAAATTACAATGGGATCATGACCACAATTCAGTGGACTTAGACGACGATAGATAAGGATAATTTATGGATATGGATCAATCAGCTGTTTTTTTAGCAGGCAGCATTTTAACAATGTTAGGATTTATTATATTTGTAATTGGCATTGTTATTATTAACAATATCTTGTACAAATATTGGAAACCTATTAGGATATTTACTGACGACAGTTTTGCAATATTGTCTACATCTAGATTTTTAAATGAAGAAGATGCGGCCAAAATTGCACCGACCCTAAACGGTGACAAAAATAAAGACTCCGATTCTAAAAACGTAGACTTGAGCAAGAATAGATGAAAAGTTTAGTTGTGGGTATGGGTATAGGCAATTTATACAAAGCCGTACTAGAAGAAAT
>Ga0187843_10002345_pt1 | contig 11530 bp, 10 predicted proteins | sample SpaLakP09_SKY_43_FD_134516 | JGI IMG/M metagenome (GOLD analysis project Ga0187843, IMG submission 134516) | Oligotrophic lake water microbial communities from Sparkling Lake, Wisconsin, USA - SP09_SKY_43 | ecosystem: Environmental > Aquatic > Freshwater > Lake | place: USA: Sparkling Lake... | reverse complement strand
GGGCAGGGGCATGGGCTTGCCCCTGCGCCGGCACCATCACCATCACCTTGTCCTTCACCGACGGGCGGATGTCCAGCCGGATGGGTTGGACGCCACTGCCCAGCTTGGCCGCGTCTTTCACCGGGTCGAAAGCGCCGGCGTCTTCCAGGGCGCAGCTCTGGCCCTGTTCGGCCGCGGCCTGTGCCATGCCCATGTAGGGGTTGATGTGCTGGTCGATGCGGCCGGGGCGGTCCACCTCGGTGGAATCCAGTTCGAACCAGCCCTGTGCCGTCGGGTCGTTGCGGCGGCGGATGAACGCCGTGCCCCGCAGGTCGGTGATGTGTTCGATCGGTTCGCGTGCGGCCAACCGGTGGGCCACATCGACGATGGCGCGCTCGGCGTTGCCATACAGCAGCAGGTCGGCCTTGCTGTCCATCAGCACGCTGCGGCGCACCTTGTCAGACCAGTAATCGTAGTGCGCGATGCGGCGCAAGGAGCCTTCGATGCCGCCCAGGATGACAGGCACGCCGGGGAAGGCCTCGCGGCAGCGCTGCGAATACACCGTGGCAGCGCGGTCCGGGCGCAGGCCGCCGTTGCCGCCCGGCGTGTAGGCATCGTCGCTGCGCAGCTTGCGGTCGGCCGTGTACCGGTTGATCATGGAGTCCATGTTGCCGGCCGTCACGCCCCAGAACAGGTTGGGCTTGCCCAGCGCCTTGAAGGGCTCGGCGCTCAGCCAGTCGGGCTGGGCGATGATGCCCACGCGGAACCCCTGGTTCTCCAGCATGCGCCCGATCACGGCCATGCCGAAGCTGGGGTGGTCGACGTAGGCGTCGCCCGACACGATGACGATGTCGCAGCTGTCCCATCCCAGCGCGTCCATTTCGGCGCGGGTGGTGGGCAGGAAGGGCGCAGGCCCGAAGCGCTTGGCCCAGAAGGGCTTGTAGCTGCTCAGTGGCTTGGCGGCAGGAGGGGTCGGGGCGACGGTGAGTGCGGGCATGGCGGTGACGCACACGGGCGTCGGCAGACAACCCGCCATTGTCGCCTGCGGCGGCGGAAAACGGGCGTGAGGATCCCCCAGACGGGCCGGGGTCTTGTGAGCTGCGGGGGGTGGGCCCTGTCCCCGCATGTTGCTGAGCGTAAAGCGCCCGGACGATCGTCAAGGAGAAGCGGCACAGTGGCCCAAAACTGAGCACAATCCAGCTGTGTCCGATTTGCCTACTGAAGCTGAACATGCAACGACTGAAGATCACCAACCTGATCACGTCCCTCGCGGTGGCCGTGGCCAGCATCGCTTTCGCGACCGCCTCGTTCGACGCCGAGGCCAAGCGCCTGGGCGGTGGCCGTGCCTCGGGCATGCAGCGCCAGATGCCGGCCAAGCAGGCCGACACCTCACCACCGGCCTCGCCTAACAACGCGACGAACAACGCGACGAACAACGCGACGAACAACGCCGCCGCACGCCCCAACCAGGCGGCACCGGCCAATGCCGCTGCGCCAGCGGCCGCACAGCCAGCCAAACGCTCGTGGATGGGGCCCATCGCGGGCCTGGCGGCGGGCCTCGGCCTGGCCGCGCTGGCCAGCCACTTCGGTTTCGGTGAGGCGCTGGGCAACTTCATGATGATGGCCCTGCTGGCCATCGTCGCCATGGTCGCGATCGGCTGGATCATGCGCCGCATGCGCGGTGGCGCCGCGGCTTCCGGCCCGCAGCTCGCCGGCGCAGGCGCACCGTTCCCGACGGCTGCGAACGAACCCACGCCCCAGCCTGTGCAGGCCCCGATGGCCCGCGACAGCTTTGCGGCAGGTGGCATGGGTCACAGCGTGGGCGGAAGCGCCCCTGCAGCGGCCCTGCCCGCCGGCTTCGACGCCGAGGGTTTCACCCGCATCGCCAAGATGATCTTCATCCGCCTGCAAGCGGCCAATGACGCTGGCAACGTGGACGACCTGCGCAAGTTCACCACCCCCGAGCTGTTCGCTTCCCTGCGCCTGGACCTGCAGGAGCGTGGCGCCGCCGCGCAGCAGACCGACGTGATGCAACTGGACGCTGAACTCGTTGATGCCACCCAGGAGAATGGTCAGTGGGTCGCCTCGGTGCGTTTCCACGGCCTGATCCGCGAAGCCGTCGACCAGGGCGCCCAGCCCTTCGACGAGCTGTGGCACCTGGTGAAGCCGCTGGCCGATGGACAAGAGTGGGCCATTGCCGGCATCACGCCCGTGACCGCCTGACAGGCTCACGCCCATGAAAAAAGGCGCCCTCGGGCGCCTTTTTTGCTGGCCGGGCGAACCCGGCAGACAGCGATCAGCCGGCCTTCTTGGCCCAGGCCGAGCACCAGCCCTTGGCGTTGACTTGCTTGCCACCCAGCAGCGGGCAGACGCCCCAGGCGTCTTTGCCTTGGTAGAACTGGCAGTTGGCGCAGTTGCTGCCAGCCTTGTAGGTGGCGTACTTCTTGGCGTCGACCTTGGTGGCGTCGTGCTTGTAGCCCAGGCCGGTGGCGGCGGGATCTTTCTCGTCGACCTTGGCGGCTTGCGCTTGCACGCCGGAAACCGCGCTCAGGGCGGCTGCGGCGGGGACGATGGTCATGATGAATTGGCGACGGCTGGTCATGTGGTGCTCCGGGTTGAAAAGGGTTGCAGTGGGGTTGACCGTGAGTTGACGCATTTTCAGGTGAGTCAGATCAAAACGCCAGGCCTCAGAATCGAGTCATCGGGCTCAAAGTGAGTTCAATGTCAGTAAAGAGGTGTGTCATGTCTGATTCGCTCGATCCGGTGGATGCCGGAATGCCCCGCTACCGCAGCAGCGCGGCAGCACGGATGGTAAACATACCAGTCGCCACCCTGCGCGTGTGGGAGCGACGCTACAACGTCGTCGGTCCGACCCAGGCGCCGTCCGGCCACCGGCTGTATTCCAGCCAGGACGTCCGCCGCCTGGTGCTCATCAAGCAGCTCGTCAACAAAGGCCACGCGATCGGCATGCTGGCCCGCGTCGAGACCGCGCGGCTGCAAGACCTCGTCAACGAGGCGGAGCAGACGGAGTCGATGCTCAGCCGCGGGGGCGCACCTGCCCCCGCCCAACCCGCCCGCGCGCCGCGCAGCAACGGCGCCGAGCCGGTCACCTTGCTGCTGGTCGGCAGCGGTGCGGGGGTGCGCTGGAGCGAGGCCTTGCGCGGCATCGAGGGCCTCAAGGTGGTGGGCAGTGTGGACGACAGCGCGGTGTCCGAGCTGGCACTGCAGCACGTCAAGGCCGACATGGTGCTGGCCGATCTGGGCGCTGTCCACATGGAATCGGTGGACTGGTTGAGCCGCATGGTCCGCACCGTGGGCGCGCGCCAGATGATCGTCATCTACGGCTTTGCCAACACGCAGGTGCAGGAAGCCTTGCGGGCCCGTGCGGCCGTGCTGCGCCGATCGCCGCTGGCACCGGACGAGTTCCGACAGACCGTGCTGGAGTCCGTGCGGGCCTGGCGCAGCGTCAGCCACGCCTTGCTCAGCCTGCCCGACCCCGCACCAGCCGCGCGCTTCGATTCGGCCGACCTGGTCGCCCTGACGGCTGCGATGCCCAAGGTGGCCTGCGAGTGCCCCAAGCACATGGCCGAGCTGATCACCCTGCTGGGCCAGTTCGAAGCCTACAGCGCCGATTGCGAAAGCCGCCAGCCGGCCGACGTCGCCTTGCACGCCTACCTGTACCGGGTGGCCGGGCATGCGCGCGCGCTCATGGAGGAGGGCTTGGCCACGGTGGCCATGGCCGAAGGCGTCGCGGTGCCTGGCCGGAAGATGGCGTCGTGAGTGAGGCAAACGTTGGGGCGTGGCTCGGCAATGGCCTTGCGGTCGTCATCGGGGCCTCAGGCGGTGTCGGTGCGGCGCTTCAGGCCGTGCTGGCAACGCATGGCGACGTGCTGGGGCTGGGACGCGCCACCACGCCCGCGCTGGACCTGCTGGACGAGGCCAGCATCGCCGGCGCGGCGGCCTGGCTGAAGGCCGAGTCGGCCTCGCGCGGCAAGCCCATCCGCCTGGTGGTCGACGCCACCGGCTGGCTGCACGGCGATGGCTGGATGCCCGAGAAAACCTGGCGCCAGCTCGACGCGGCGCACATGGCCCATGCCTTCGCAGTCAACGCCATCGGACCAGCCTTGCTGATGAAGCACCTCCTGCCGCTGCTGCCCCGCCAGGGACGTGCGGTGTTTGCCACGCTGTCGGCCAAGGTCGGCAGCATCGGCGACAACCAGCTGGGCGGTTGGTACAGCTACCGCGCTGCCAAGGCGGCGCTCAACCAACTGGTCCGAACCTCGTCGATCGAGTTGGCCCGCACGCATCCCCACGCGGTGTGCGTGGCGGTTCACCCCGGCACGGTGGACACGGGGTTGTCGGCCCCGTTCTCACGCAACGGGCTGACGGTGAGGCCGCCGGCCGAAGCCGCGGCACGGCTGCTGGGCGTGCTCTCGGCACTCACGCCTGAGCGCACGGGCCGCCTCATCGACCACACGGGCGGCGATTTGCCCTGGTGAGTCCGGCCCCGATCACGCCTGCCTCAGGCGGCGGCCGCCTCTGCTGCGGTGTCGTCGTCTTCGACCAGGAAGCCACCACTCTGGTGTGACCACAGCCGCGCGTACAAGCCGCCTTGCGCCAGCAGCGACGCGTGGTCGCCTTCTTCCACGATGCGGCCCTGGTCCATCACGATGAGGCGGTCCATGGCCGCGATGGTGGACAGGCGGTGCGCCACGGCCACCACCGTCTTGCCCTCCATCAGCTTGTAGAGGCTGGCCTGGATGGCGGCTTCGACCTCGGAGTCGAGCGCGCTGGTGGCTTCGTCGAGCAGCAGGATGGGCGCGTCTTTCAGCATCACGCGCGCGATGGCGATGCGCTGGCGCTGGCCGCCCGACAGCTTGACGCCGCGCTCGCCCACATGGGCATCGAACCCCTTGCGGCCGTGCGCATCGGACAACGTCTGGATGAAGTCAAAGGCCTCGGCGCGTTCGGCGGCGCGGTGCATGTCGGCGTCCGACGCGTCAGGCCGGCCGTAGAGGATGTTGTCGCGCACCGAGCGGTGCAGCAGCGAGGTGTCTTGCGTGACCATGCCGACCTGGGCGCGCACGCTGTCTTGCTGCACCTGGGCGATGTCCTGGCCGTCGATGAGCACGCGGCCTGATTCGACGTCGTAGAAGCGCAGCAGCAGGTTGAGGATGGTGGTCTTGCCCGCGCCCGAGCGGCCCACCAGGCCGATTTTTTCGCCGGGTCGGATGTGCAGGTTCAGGCCGTCGATCACGCTGCGCTGGCCGCCATAGGCGAAGCGCACGTTGTCGAAGCGCACATCGCCGGTGCGGACCTGGAGCGCAGGTGCGCCGGGTTTGTCCACCACGGTGTGCGGCTTGGACAGGGTGTTGATGCCGTCCTGCACGGTGCCGATGTGCTCGAACAGCGAGGCCATCTCCCACATCATCCAGTGCGAGATGCCGTTGAGCCGCAGCGCCATGGCCGTGGCCGCGGCCACCGCGCCAATGCCCACCTCGCCGCGGGTCCACAGCCACAGCGACACGCCCGTGGTCGACAGGATCAGCAGCATGCTCAGCGTGTGGTTGACCACCTCGAAGCCGCTGACCAGGCGCATCTGGCCGTGCACGGTCTTCATGAACTCCTGCATGGCCGAGCGGGCGTAGCCGGCCTCGCGGTTGGCGTGGGAGAACAGCTTGACCGTGGCGATGTTGGTGTAGGCGTCGGTGATGCGGCCGGTCATGAGGGAGCGCGCATCGGCCTGGGCGCGGGCGGAGGCGCTGAGCCGGGGCACGAACCACCACACCGCCAGCGCATAGAGCGTCAGCCAGCCAAGGAAGGGCAGCAGCAGCCAGGCGTCGAAGCCGCCCACGACCGCCGTCATGGTGACGAAGTAGATGGTGACGAAGACGAGGATGTCACCGACGATGAAGCAGGTGTCGCGCACGGCCAGCGCGGTCTGCATGACCTTGGCCGCGACGCGCCCGGCGAACTCGTCCTGGTAGAAGCCCAGGCTCTGGCTGAGCATGAGCCGGTGGAACTTCCAGCGCAAGCGCATGGGGAAGTTGCCGGCCAGCGTCTGGTGCTTGAGCAAGGTCTGCAGCCACACCAGCACCGGGCTGGCCATCACGATGCCCGCCAACCACAGCAGGTGGTGGCGCTGCGCGTCCCACAGTTGCTGCGGTGGCGTTTGGCTCAGCCAGTCGACGATGCGGCCCATCATGCTGAACAGCAGGGCCTCGAAGGCGCCGATGCTGGCGGTCAGCAGGGTCATGCCCAGCAGGAACGGCCGCATGCCCTGCGTGTTCGCCCAGACAAAGGCCAGGAAGCCTTTCGGCGGCGCCACGGGCGCGTCATCGGGGTAAGGTCGGACCAGATTCTCGAACCAGCTCAGCACCAGGGGCTCCGCGTCATGCGTCAAACCGCTCAGATTAACGGTTTACCCGGCCTCGCGTGTGACCGAGGCCATTCGGCACAGGCGGTGCCGCCCTCAGTACACCTCGGGCACGAACAGCTCGTTCGGCACCGGGTTGCGGATGTAGTCCTCGTGGCGCTCACGCGGGGGCAGGTGCACCGGCTCGTGCTCGACCTCGTGGTAGTCGAACTGGGCCAGGAGGTGGTGGATGCAGTTGAGGCGCGCGCGCTTCTTGTCCACGGCCTGCACCACCCACCAAGGCGCTTCGGCGATGTGGGTGCGCTCCAGCATCACTTCCTTGGCGCGGGTGTAGTCCTCCCAGTGCCGACGTGATTCGAGGTCCATCGGGCTGAGCTTCCACTGCTTGAGCGGGTCGTTGATGCGGGCCAGGAAGCGCGCGTTCTGCTCTTCGTCAGAGATCGAGAACCAGTACTTGATGACGCGGATGCCGCTGCGCACCAGCATCTTCTCGAACTCGGGCACGGAGCGGAAAAACTCTTCGAGTTCATCGTCGGAGCAAAAGCCCATGACGCGCTCGACGCCGGCGCGGTTGTACCAGCTGCGGTCGAACAGCACGATCTCCCCGGCCGCCGGCAGGTGGGCGGCGTAGCGCTGGAAGTACCACTGGGTTTTTTCCCGGTCGTTGGGCGCAGGCAGGGCGGCCACGCGACAGACACGCGGGTTCAGGCGCTGGGTGATGCGCTTGATGGCGCCCCCTTTGCCTGCCGCGTCCCGCCCCTCGAAGAGCACGACCACGCGCTGGCCGGTGGCGACCACCCAGTCCTGCAACTTGACCAGCTCGCCCTGCAGGCGGAACAACTCTCGGAAATAAACACGTCGCCCCTCGCGGGCCTCGTCACTCTGGCCGCTGGGGCCGTCCAGGATGCGGTCGTCGACCTCCAGCTCGAGCTCTTCGTCGTAGCTGTCGATGACGTCTTCCTGGAGCCGGCGCAGGGTGTCTGCGTCCAGCGGGTTGTGTGGCGAGTTCATGACGGTCCGCAAGCAATGTCAGCAATCGGACCATGGTGCCCGGTCAATGTGTCACTTTGATGAGGGCGGGTCATTGCTGCACAGCTGTTCAGTTGAGTCGCATAATCGCGCCCATCGAGTGCATCGCGGGGCCCGCGCTCCGAACCTCATGCTCAATTTCCTGCCTGCTTTCCTCAAGGGCCTCTTGGCCGCGGTCATCCTGGTCGTCAACACGGTGATCGTCTTCTCCGGGATGATCCCGTTTGCCTTGCTCAAGCTGGTCCTGCCGTTCCGCCCGGTGCGCCGCGTCACGGACTTCATGCTCAACGGCCTGGCCACCATCTGGATCGCCATCAACAGCCGCTGGATGGCCTCGGTCAGCCGCACGCGCTGGCAGCTGTCGGGCATGGAGAACTTCAGCCTGGGCGGCTGGTACCTGGTGAGCAGCAACCACCAGAGCTGGGTCGACATCCTGGTGCTGCAGAAGATCTTCAACCGCCAGATCCCGTTCCTGAAGTTCTTCATCAAGCACGAGCTGATCTACGTGCCCATCATGGGCCTGGCCTGGTGGGCGCTCGATTTCCCCTTCATGAAGCGCCGCGGTGGCGCGACGGCCCAGAAGGACCTGGAAACCGCCCGCAAGGCCTGCGAGAAGTTCAAGGTCATCCCGACGTCCGTGATCAGCTTCATGGAAGGCACGCGTTTCACACAGCACAAGCACGACCAGCAGAACTCGCCTTACCAGCACCTGCTCAAGCCCAAGACGGGCGGCGTGGGCATGGCGCTGGAGACCATGGGTGAGCTGTTCGACTGCCTGGTCGATGTGACCATCGTGTACCCGGGCGGGGTGCCGACCTTCATGGACCTGCTGACCGGCCGCATCGACGAGGTCGTGGTCACGGTGCGCCAGCAGCCGATTCCCAAGGAGCTGCTGGTGGGGGCCGATGGCCGTGCCGCCGACCGCTCGAAGCTGCAGACCTGGATCAATGGCCTGTGGCAGGCCAAGGACGCCGAGATCGGCCAGATCCTCGCGGCCCGCAAGGGTTGACGCTCAGCCGTGCGAGAGCACGGCCTCGGGGTCGATGCGCAGGCCCCAGTCGGTGACCTCGCTGGCCGCCACGATGTGGGTGCCGCGGTCGGTGGTCATGAAGCGCGCAACAGGGCGCCAGGTTGGGCCTGACGCATCGCTGAGCGCGACCACCTCGGGCAGGCTCAGGTCACGCCCCCGCCGCACGACCACGGCCAGGCGGCCATCGTTGAGCTCGATCAGGCTGCCCGGCGGGTAGAGGCCCATCTCTCGGGTCAAGGTTGCGCCGAAGTAGTTGGCGCTGCGCTCGCGGAAGATCTGTGTGGTGGCCTGCGGCCCTTGCACGACGCTGCGGCCCACGCGGGGGCTCATCTTGGCGCTGTAGATGTCGCAGGTGCGCACGGCGTCGGCGAGCAGGTGCTTGCATGCGATGCGGGCCGGGTAGCCCTTGCCATCGGACTGTTCGTGGTGCTGCGCCACGGCGGTCAAGCACTCGGCGTCGGTGACGCCCATCGCGACCAGCAGGTCGTGGCTGGCCTGTGGGTGCGCCAGGATGTGCGCGCGCTGTGAGGCGGTCAAGGGGGTGGTCTGGCGGGCCAGCTCGCTTTGCAATGGCGTGATCGACAGGTTCATGGTGAGCCCCGCCAGCACGGCGCTCAGCGTCAGGCCTGGGCTCCAGTCTCGGCGGCGCGCCACCAGGGTCAGCAAGGTCGCCGTGTGGACCGCGTGCAGCACGCCGTAGCGGCGCAGCTTGTCGGGCGTGTCGTGCACCATGAAGAAGATGCCCATGTCGGCGTCTTCGTGGCACAGCGCGATCAACTCGCGTGCGCTGTTTTGCAGGCATTCCAGTGCATGTGGCTGGCCTTGGGGTGCCATCAGCACCGGCGTCAGGGCGTCGGCCAGGGCCGTCCAGCGCCGCCAGCGGCACTGTGCTTCAGTGGATGGCGACGGCTCGCTGGGCGGGTGGGCCAGCGTGCGTTCGGGCTCGTCGGGGCTCAGGGCGGGCAAGGCGGTCTCCCAGGAGGGGGCGTCAGCCTTGACGATACGAGAACGCGACCACGGTGGCGCAGGCATGCATGCGACTTCGGTCACGGCGACCGTGACGAAATCACACCGCCTTCATGCGGCCTTCATGCCTCCTCATGCTGCCCTCAGGGCGCCGCCTTGAGGGGCTGTCGCAGGAGCGCGAAATCGCGCGGGGCCACGTACTGGATGAGCTCTTTGCCTTCACTGTCCACGATCACGTCCATGCCCTGCGTGGGGTAGAGGAAGTGCTCCTGGTGCGCGTTGCTGCGCAGTCGTTCTGCCGGCTTGCCGAAGCGTGCCAGCACCACTTCCGCGTCCAGGGACGCCTGTGGGATGAAGGCCAGCGAGGTGATGCGCGCGTTCAAAGCCTGTGCCTCGTCGGCGGCGGTCAGCGCGTACTTGCGCGTGGTGCTGCCCATGAACTGGGACTTGGGCGACCGCGCTCGCATGGCGCGCAGGGCCTCGGCAGGCAGGGCGGCCGTGACCACGAGCTTGCCCGCGATGAGTCCCGCCGGCGCGGGGTCCACATAGGCTTCCAGCGTGCCGTCTTCACCGGGCGCTGCGACGATGGCGATCTGCACGTCGACGCCGTGGCGTTGGCGCACATCGGCCAGGGTGCTGGTGCCCAGGGTGAAGCCCAGGGCCTGGCTGCTGCCGTCCGGGTTCACCGTGACCTGCCAGGGCGGCGGGTTGGCCGGCGTGTTGGCCGCAGGCCCGGGGGGCTTTGCGCCGAACCAGTCGGGGCCTTGGACGATCAGCGTGCTGAGGGCGAACGACGCCACGATGGCGCCGGCCAGGATGCGCCACTTGTTCATGCGCGCCAGCCTGTGTCGATGCGGTCGAGTTTGCGGATCAGCGAAGGCCAGACGAAGGCGCCGCCCATGCCCCCGGTCTGCACCTTCATGGCATGGGCCACGCCCTGCACGATCTGCGGGTTGACCTCGGTCAGCACCGCGCCGCCACTTTGCGCGGCCAGCTGGATCTGGCAGGTGCTCTCGAAGAGGTACATGTGCAGGAAAGCATCGGCGATGGTGCGGCCCACCGTCAGCAAACCGTGGTTGCGCAGCATGAGGAAGTTGCGCTCGCCGAGGTCGGCCTGCAGGCGCGGCTTCTCTTCTTCGCGGAAGGCCACGCCCTCGTAGTCGTGGTACGCCAGCGAGGCCAGCACGAAGGTGCTTTGCTGGGAGATGGGCAAGACGCCATCGCGCTGCGCCGACACGCCGACGCCCGCACGCGTGTGGGTGTGCAGCACACAACCTGCATCCTCACGGGCCGCGTGGATGGCGCTGTGGATGGTGAAGCCCGCCGGGTTGACGGGGAAGGGCGAGTCGGAGAGTTTCTGGCAGTCCTGGTCCACCTTGACCAGGCTGGACGCCGTGATCTCATCGAACATCAGGCCATAGGGGTTGATGAGGAAGTGGTGCTCGGGGCCCGGGATGCGCGCCGAGATGTGGGTGAAGACCAGGTCGCTCCAGCCATGCAGGGCCACGAGGCGGTAGGCGGCCGCGAGGTCCAGCCGCAGCTGCCATTCTTCGGGGCTGACCTGGCCTTGCAGGCTGGGGATGTCGAGGGTCGGGGAGGTGGACATGGGGGAGTGGTGAGGTTCAGGAGCCCGTGCGCGTGGTGCGCGTGGTGCGTGTGACGATGTCGAAGGTGTCCTGGAGTTGGGCGCGCAGCACGTTCTTCTGGACCTTGCCCATGGCGTTGCGCGGCAGATCCTGGACGGTGAAGATGCGTTTGGGACACTTGAACGCGGCGAGCTGGTCTTTCAGCGCGCGCACCAGATCGGCTTCCGCCACCGTGCGACCTGGCTGCGGCACGACCACGGCCACGACGCCTTCGCCGAAATCCGGGTGAGGCACGCCCACGACCGCCGACTCGGCGACACCGGGCAGCAGGTCGAGCTGGTTCTCCACCTCGGCCGGGTACACATTGAAGCCGCCGCTGATGATGAGGTCCTTGGCCCGACCGACCAGGTGCAGATGGCCCTGGGCGTCAATGCGGCCCACGTCGCCGGTGCGGAACCAGCCATCGGCGGTGAAGGCCTCGGCGGTTTTGTCGGGCAGGCCCAGGTAGCCGCTGAAGACATTGGGCCCGCGCACCTCGACGTGTCCGGTGGCGTTCACCGACAG
>Ga0187843_10002344_pt1 | contig 11535 bp, 12 predicted proteins | sample SpaLakP09_SKY_43_FD_134516 | JGI IMG/M metagenome (GOLD analysis project Ga0187843, IMG submission 134516) | Oligotrophic lake water microbial communities from Sparkling Lake, Wisconsin, USA - SP09_SKY_43 | ecosystem: Environmental > Aquatic > Freshwater > Lake | place: USA: Sparkling Lake... | reverse complement strand
GGGCAAAACGGGGGGTTTGGGGCTCTTGGATAGGGCTTTTTCAGGTGGGCCACACAAATTACATGCGGGGCTTGGGGGCCAAAGGGCTAAGGCTATGGGGGGGTCTGGCTGCGTATTCCGATGAAATCCGCCAGCGACTCCGATCCAAACCTGGCCACGGCTTCCGACTCAAACCAGACAACTCGGGGCTTCATCACATTTGGTAGCCTACTGATACCATGTCTGCGAACGGCCAGGAGCAGTCGGTCGATCCACTCAGGCATCACGTGCGAAACATGAAACTGCCCATCCTGCGTATATGCATCGTGGTTGCACTGATAGCTTGTGTGACGTAGGGCTATGCCCGATTGCTGGATCGACAGGCCTTTACTCGGGTTGCAAAAGCATGCTCCTCAGTTCAACCTGGGGCAGGGGCGGATAGCCTCAAGGCAATCGCTGAGAAGGTGCAAGTAGAGATTTCAAACAAGGATCTTCCCCAGTCAATCCGTTTCAATTCAACAGGTTTTGGCGTCATGTGCCATTGTGTTGTTGGTCTGAAAAATGGTGCTGTTCTTCGAGCGACGGCGCCAATGTGCATTGATTAGCTGATAGGCAGCCTTCGCCAAGAGCAGCTCTTTCATTTAAATGATGAAACCACAACTTCGATTCAGGGTCAGTACGATACTGATAGGTGTTGGATTGTTGATGCTTCCATGGTCATCCACACTGCTAGCCCTGCCTAGTTTCCCACCGCAACTGGCCGGACTTCAGCACTTTTTTGATGCCATGCTTCTCGATGTGGGGCCGCAGTTATTTTTTGTGGCGTTTCTGGTCGCCACTGCCTTTCTTGCTTGGGCTGTCTGGCGTAGCCAATGGGCGTTTGCTTTGCAATCGATTGGAGAAATGTTCGTCTGTGTTCTCGCAGTTATGGCGGTTCCTGTGTACTGATTTCACTTTAAAACGCAGGAAGGAATGGCCGCTTTCGGAAACATCGTACTTCTGCAATGGGCCCTGAGCGGACTTCAAGGTCGCCGGATTCGCCATCTCAAAGCGACGTTCAGGTGGTGCCTCGCATCGCAGCGACCGTGCTGTATCTGGTCTCGATGTAAATCGTCGAGAGAGCCCAAAGGGTCTTTAGATCTTCGTCCCAATCGCGAGCGTTTGGGGGCGGTGGCCGGTCCTCCAATCCATCGCGATGAAACAGTCCACGTAGGCTCGCAGCAGCGCATGCCTGCGTGTCCCAGTCACTCGTATCTCGCAAAACGGCTGCAATCTGCCTAAGCTGATTGGTACTGTAGGGGTCCATCAAGCCCAGTGCTGAGGCAATTCGCTCACAGCAGTCCGCAAGTCTCACTCTGTCTTCATCGAAGAGTGCTTCAATATTGGCCTGAGATTTCATTGCTTCCCTGTGCACTCTCAAATATTCCAAAGCGGTCGCTTACGACCGACCATTTTTGGCGCATTCAGTCGGCATACTGAATGCGGGAGTTGTCAGAAACTAAAAACGCTTGCCAGCCGTTCTGAGTGCATAGGATGCCGAGTTTGCGGAAAAAGACATCTCTGCCTTTGGTATCCCACGTCAACCCCGTTTTTAGACCGATGTGCAGCGAGGTGACGACATCGCCCTTATCCTCAGGAAGGGAAATCTCCAAGGCGAATGCTTCGTCAACGATAGCGAGCCCGTAATTGAGCGTATCCCACTTCATGCTCTGGAAGACCGCCTCGACTGCACTGCGAACAGAGGTCGCCTCACCGAGGCCTTGTGCATCATCGCTGCCTACGTCCTCAAGCGAATCCAAGCTCCGTGGAAACCTCAGGACAATGATGTCGGTGCTCATGGTGCGTACGGATGATGACTTCAACGAAGTCTAGCCTAAAGCTGCCGGTCATCAACGGCTGCTCCTGGCCGTTCTCAGACATCGTATCCGGCGGTGCATCCGTAGGATGCAGACCACCGGAGTGGTTGGGTCGAATCGGAAAGGCTGGCCTAGCTCCAATCGGAATCGGTGGCAGGTTTGAATCGGATCAGTTGGTTGGATTGGTTGGAATTTGCACTGGCCATGCCCGGCCTTGGCCCACCCAAAGCTTTCAGGACCCAAAGAACCTCTCTGCTGGTCAGGCAGATCAAGGCCGCCCCCTACCCAGCGACACCTATTATTGCGCGCTCGATCACCCACGTTTTCAATGGCACAGCTATCTGATCACTGGTAACGGATCTTTGTGCCCAGTCTCGTCGATAGCAAATGCCCAGCAGTAAAGATTGGCCCTCACACCAGGAAAACGATCTTGCTTGATGGAGATCTCCAGCCATGCTGGTCCAAGATTCTTGCTGACGCTGGCCAACAGTGCCGGCAGCTCACTCTGCTGCTGAAACCTCTTGTAGGCCGTGGCAACCTTGCCGTTGTGCTCCTTTGCATATCCGGCCTCTGAATCGTCACAAACCAAGGCATGAACGAAATGCACGTAGTAGCGCGAAGCACCTTCAACCTTGGTGAGTTGTGCAATCGCGTCTGCAGAGTCCCCTTCGATTGACGCGATCTGGTAGCGATGCATCATTCCATGCTTGAATTCAAAGCAAACCAGCGCCCCGTCTGGAACCATCAGTGCACAGTCCACCCGCGCTCCACAGGCTTCAGAAAATCCAAGGCAAGCAAACTCGACCTCCAACTCCCCTTGGACCGCGTTGCGAAGGACTGACTCAGCACCACCATTACGCGCCGCGGTGAAAGCGCCTGGCTGGGAACACCAACTCTGAAGTCCCCTCTGAAGTGCTACTGCGACTTTTTTATTCATTCAAAATCCTGCCAACTTAAACTCATTCGAATTCGGATGGACGCGGTCATCGAAAGAGTCAATTTCTAAAGAAATCCCTATCCGAGGCGGATAGGGATACAGATGGACTTCACCGCGTAGAGAAATTCCATGTGCGGCTCAAAGATGCCCCATTATTAGTGCCTACAAATTGCACCGTATAGGTAACTCCACTCTTCAACGCCTGAGTAGGTACGATATGCGCTGTCGCTGATGTAATATATTGAGGGAAATCACTTTTCATCAAAAGCTTTACTGGCACTTGAACGCCCAGATTATCAGTTAAGGTGAAAGAGGTCACCGTCAGAATGTTTTGTGGCTCAACATAAATCGATACCGGATTTCCTTTGATAGGTGAACTCGGAACAGGATCTGGCGCTTCACCATATATGATCGTTGTTGACAAGCCAGTCTGACCCGAGTATGGATAGATACCGACCCAACCAGCTGGTACAACACCAACATTATCAGAAGTAAATGCCGGATCGACTAGGCATGCCATCGCCTTTCCATCCTGTGACGTTTGAACCGATGCACCAAAAGTTCGCAATTGTGTATTCAAAAGCCCGGTCCGATGAAAAACCGTAGACAACAATTGGTCAACACAACCACCATAAGGCTGCGAAATAGCCGATGTGTAAAGCGGTGCCAAGACTTCACCTACATATGCAGCCGAATAACCCGCGGCCAGCGCACGATTTACTGGCAGTACGCCAGTAAATCCGGGATTCCCAGCCTTCTCTACGTGCCCCATAAGCCAGCCAGTTGCGGCATCAACCGATGACAGCTGAGAGTTATCCCAGACGCCGTCATGATATGCGTTCGTCAGTAGATAATTAACATGGTTCTTTGTTGACTGATCCAAACCTGAGTTCTGGGCTAGCATGCCAAATCCACCTTTGAGTCGAACATCATTCAATTGATTGAACATGTTCAATTCGACGCTACCAGATGCGTATGTAGGAGTGGGTACGCTAGTGGCCAGATTGCCACTTGTGGTCTGGGTGCCCGAGCCTGAGCTGCCAGATCCGCTAGACGTATCTCCACTGGTTGAAGAGCCGCCTCCTCCACCGCCGCATGAACTAAGAAGTACAGCTACACATACACTCCCCAATACTTTAAAAACATAGTTAACTTGGATTGATTTTTTGGTTTCAAACATCGAATGCCTTCTATTTTTGGTTAAATTTTATTTACATTAAAGATCTTGAATTCTTCAAGTATCAAGCGCTTGGTCGACCGACTCACATTTCAAATTAGCAATCAAACTCAGTCTGAGCATCTCAGTTGGCCCCTAGTTTTGACAGTTTTTCGATTGCAGACTTTTGACCTTTTCCAGCGGCCCTGCGGTACATGGTGATCGCCATATCACGATCCTTGCTGTAACCGCCCTCTCCATACTCGATGAGAACGCCTATGCCATACTCACCACTTGCGTTACCCTGGTCAGCAGCCAATCTAAACAATCGACCTGCTTCGGTTGCATCCTTATATAGTCCACCAGCACCCATCAGCGTCATAAATCCAAGATTTGCCTGAGCAACTGCATATCCACTTTGGGCAGATAATTTATACCACCTGACCGCCTCAATATCATTCTTCGCAAGCCCGTGAGATCCAGATCGATAGAAAACGCCCAATTCATTTTGAGCACCGCTATTTCCCTGATCAGCGGCCTGCCTCACGAGGGCTGACCCACCAACCTCATCTTTCGGAACATCTTCGCGTCCCGTCATCATCAACATGCCCAACTTAAATTTGCCAATCGGACTGCCGAGATTGGCCGCCTTTCGATATTGCTCGAGTGCTTTTGCGAAATCTCGTTCAGCCCCACCCTCACCCGACTCATACATTAGACCGACAACAGCCATTCCATCCGGAAAGCCCAATTCTGCACTTTTCCGATAAAACTCAAGGGCTTGAACTGGATTCTTCATCAATCCCAATGTTCCACGCAAACGGGCATCCCCAAGATTCTTCGCGGCCGCGCCACTGCCGAGTTCAAGGGCACGTCTGTAATACTCATAAGCATCGGCATCACTTTGCTGAACTCCGCCTAATCCCTTACTGTAAGCAACACCAAGGCTATTTAGGGCTTCAGGTTGACCCTGTTCAGCAGCCAACTTGAATAAGCGCACTGCTTCAATTTCGTTCTTTTCAACGCCATTGCGACCAAAAAGCATATAGTGCCCAAGGGCAACTTCGGCCTTCGCGTATCCTGCATTGGCAGATGCCCGTAAATGGACAACACCATTCGCAAGCTCGTTACGCCTGAATGCAGAGAGTGCGTCAGCAAAACTCTTTTCAGCATCCGTTGACTCATAAAGCGGCAGCAGACTGGCAGTCACGGTTGAGGTAACTCTCGCCGATGCAAGTGGCGTGTAATCACTTAACCTGGCCATGTTGGCCCGCGCAGTGTCGCTACTTGCGATGTACTGCTGAATCAATCCAGATCGTTCACTCCATCCAGGGTGGGTATCAAAGAAAAGGCCTGATGAACTTCCCAGTCTGCTCATGCGATCAGCCAAGCGCAAGGCCCCCTTCGGGTTGAAGCCGGCATCAACCATGTGCTTGAAACCAATCTCGTCAGCTTCTCTCTCCTGATCGCGATCAAATTTACGAGCAACTAGGTTGCTGCCAACATCTGCAATTTGAACGCCCACACCTTGAACGCCTGTCTTGCTCTGAATCTTGGCCTCGAGGAGAGCCCCAGCAATCGCCCCCAAAATTCCAATGACGACTTCGCGATTTTGAGCCGCATCCATGTGTCTTTTCTCATGGTGCGCGAACTCGTGCCCCACAACCATGGCAGCCGCATCTCGGTCGCCGTCGAGAAGTTTCAACATCCCGACCGTGACGCCCATCACATCAGCGCCGTCGTTGCCGCGGTAGGCAAACGCATTTGGCGCTTCATCAGAACAGACAAGCAGTTTCGCGTTTCGCCCAATCTGTCGAGTCACCACCTCTTTGGCCTCAGCAAAAGCCAGCACTTGTTTTGCCGTGACCTGGGCCTTCACGTCGTTGTTCTGGGTTTTGAGCGAGATGACGTCAGTCAACTGGCGGGTTTTCGCAAAGCCACTCACACGGTCACCATCCCACGTCAGATCACACGGTGCGCTGGTAGCCACAGATGCCCACCCCATCAGGAGGCCACCCAATAACGTGCTTGCTAAACGTGAGCGTGTAAATATTTTTGGTCTGGTCAGAACAAATTGATGGCGATCCTGGGCGCTGCTCATTGGCCCCTCCCCTACGTTCTTTTGAAACCTTTGCCCATGCAAACATGGAATTTCGCTACTGTACCGTTACAAACGGTACATTTTTTTAATGGAGAGCAAGATCAGATCTTTCGAACAACTCTGGCATGACTGTCCGGGGCCAAAACGACGCTCAGATGATCAAGTTGCGACCTAAATCTTCAAGTCGCAACTTAGTCATGAGGGCCAACGCACCTCTGCAAGGCGTTGTTTTCGACTGAAAAACGAAAAGCCAGCCGAAACCGAGTGGTCAAGGCTGGCTTTCTTTGTTGAGATGAATCTTCCGATTCAACTTGATGCGGTGCTCAACAGCCTCTACCAGATGCGCACAACACCAGGTGCAGCAGCAGTCTGGAAGATCTGCTTGAGTTGGCTGAGGTCAGCCTGCTCCAGCTGGTCGACCTGCTTGATGTGGGGCAGATCCACGAACCGCGCCCCACCGGCCTTCGCCGCCGAGAGCGACACGCGTCCAGTGTCCAAGCAAATGCGTCCGATGCGCGTGTCGCTTTGAATGGTCAGCGCGCTCACCGGGTTCGACACAGGCTTGTAAATGATCCAGTCCTGAGCCTTACGCATTCCTGCGAACTGGGCCTCGAACTCGACGGCACCCATGGGTCCTTTGACGATTTTTTGCAGTTTGCAACTCATGGCGCGCTCCTCAGAAAAGAGCCGCCGACTTGGCTTGGCCAGCACCAGCATGAGGTGCCCTGCAGCCGAAGCGCATGCCTTGAAGGCTACCGCGGCGCGAGCGCATCTCTGCTTTGAACGGCTTGAGCCAGTTTTCCTTGAGCTGGTCCTCGGGCGTCGCGGGCGGCGCCGGAAGCACCACGCTCGCAACCACCTGGCCAGCTTCCTTCATCCAGACTTCGGGCATGACGACCACTCCATCGTTCGCAAACAGCGACCGAAACGAGTTGACATCGAGCAGCGCCGGCGCACGACTGTGCTCCAGAGGAACCTCGATCTGAAACTGCCGCGTGCGCGTGAACAGGCTGGAGGTGGCATCCACCAACGCATCCCGAACGCAGCGCTCAATCAGATCGAGCTCGAAAGTCTGAAGGCCACCGCGCACCAAGCCTTGGGCAAAGCTGAAGGCCACGCCCTTGAGCGAAGTGACGACGTCGAACACGCCAAAGCAGTCCTGCACACCCATCGTGCGAAACAGGGCGATCGACGTGCCATCCGGCCGTTGCACCAGGTTGCCACTGTTCCGATAGGTTTTGACCTTTCGGGCGATGGCCAGGGCCTCAGCCGGTGAGACTTGCACGAGTTCGCCGGCCTGTGTGATCTGATAGATCGCCTTCCAGCATGCCATCGTGGCGATCTGCTCGATCGTGATCAGTGAGCGCGGCGCATTGAGCAGCTCGAGGGACGAGCCGCTTTCGCGCACGAACCACAAGAACTCGACCGGCGCTCCGTACCAGTGGCTTACCAGGTCAACGTCCAGTTTGAGGTCATGGGCCTGGTAGTTGTTTTGAGAAACCGCTTGAGACGCAGCAGTCATCTGCTGCACAAGTGTGTTGAGTGTTGCCATTGGGCATCCTTGAAAAAGTGATGGCCCCTTTCCATGCGGAAAGGAACCGCATGGGTTGGTGTGTCAGGCGCGGGGCCTGGGCAAAATGATTTTCAGCTGGCAGCGCTGCCGCGGCTCAAGACCGACATGGCGATCTGCTCGGCCAGCTTCAGCTTGGGCTGGTTGGCAGCCAAATGCGAAAGGCTCAGCGCATCGCTGCACAGGCTCTCTGCATAGGCTTCATGGTGCGGGGGGCACGGTACCTCTTCAAACAGAAATGGTCCGTGCCACTCGTATCCTGGCCGTAGGGCCGGAAGCAAGGCGTCTTCGCGCACTTTGAGATGCTCGAACATCTCGCGCAAAGAGCGGTCATGCCAAGAGGTGGGAAGCAGCCGGTGCCGCACCGAACCTGCCTCTGTCGTGGCCAACCTGCCAGTCGCCTGCAGGCGCTCAAAGGTGAACCACATCAGGTGCTTGGATTGGCGGCCTTGCGGCGTTGTCGCCCACCAGACCCAGGAGACTGGGGCCAATCGGCTGTCCAAAATCATTTTTGGCCACCCTCTGAAGCCGGAGTGTGCGAGCCTCACAGGCGCGCTTGGGATGTTTGAATTCAAAGGTTTCCTCGTGAATCCAGCCCGAGTGCGCCCCAGCGGGACGACCCAGCTGGGAGTTGAAAGAACGGCGGGAGCATGCCCGCCAAAGCTCAGCAGTCCGACGAGTCAGCAAAAGATCGGCATTCGCCGATTTCAGCGCTGGAATCGGCCGAAGTGGGCCAGCCCAAAGCACAAGTGCTAAGTTGGCCAGCATCAAAGCTGCAGTGCGTGCAGCTGGAGCACAGGTCATCGTCCGAGATGGAGCGAGGTGCAGAAACACCTGCTGAGCACGTGTGCGCAACGGAGTGAATTGGCGGCATCAAAGCTTTCTTGAGATGCCTGGGGACAGCGCCGTTGGGCAGCGTGTGCCCAGACGGGGTTGAAGGAGTTGGGGCAGGCGTAGCCCGCGGGGTGCTGAAAGCGTCAGCTCGCATCGCCTGAAAAGGGGATCTGTGAGACTCTAGCGACCAGGCTTCACCAGGTCAAGAAACTGGGGGCAACCAGACGGAGGTCGCTGGGGTCATTGATTCGACGACACTGCCGCAGGCAACCTCGACATGAAGTAGCCGAAGCCACTTATTTAGCCTTCGGCGGCTTGACCTGTCGTTGCTTTTTCGGCTTCGCGGTCTTATCCGCCTTCGATGAGGTGGTCTTCTTTGTTGGTGCAAGCCGCTTCATAGACTTCGGCAACTGCTCCTGGCGAGCAGGGGTCAGTTCGTCGACAAGGGAATATCCCCACATTTCAGCCAGAGCGTCAGCGAATAACGAGCATCCACTACCAACCATGTAGTCCAGCAAAGACGTCTCGTTCACACTCGGGTTTTTGAGGCGACGTAACATGGCCTGTAATGCCACGTCAGTCTCAGTCGGCCAAGTCTTGGCCACTTCAGTGAGCAGCGTGTCAGGACAAACGCAAAGCACAGGGCTGCCGTCGAACGCCCGCTGCGGAAGGTCCTTGACGTTTTGGGTAACCAAAATGACCGACATGCCCTCGTGAACGCTCAGTGAGACCTTCAGTGCGCCTGCAGCCACGTGCTGATCCTTGGGATCAGTCTTATCCGCGAAAGTCGCCTCATATTCTTCAGAGCCATGAACCAAGGCGTCGGGAAAGCCGTTGTTGAAGCATTGCAACAGGCGGTCTACCTTGTGCGCATCGATGCCGTATACAGCGGGGTCAATAAGATTTCGGCGCGTCTCTTCCAGAACACGTGGAGTCCAGTAGGGGAGAAACAGATCGGCCTTAGCCATGTCGAGAACAACGGTACGCAGGTACTCCGGTATTAAGACGTTGGCATCCAAAAAGATAGGCACCCGGCTATGTTTGACAATCTCTTGGAGCGTGAGTTGCGCAACCAGTTTGGCTGCGCTTGGCGCTCTTGCGAGCGCCTCGCTCAGATCACCCGACTGCTTCTGGCCTTTGGTCCCTGGTGCCGCCTTCGCTGCAGCCTTCTTCTTGTGGGAGCCCGTCATTTCGTGCCTGCAGCCTTTGTCTTGACCCAGACCTTTCCTGAGGCTTTGCGTAGAGCAGCTGCCTTCAGCGCATCTTGCTCTTGAGCACCGCGCGTGAGGTCCGCCATTTCATCGAGGGCCGTGGACATGGCCTCACGCTTGTTGATATAGGCCTGTACACGCGAGAGAGCAACCTTGCGGTGCCCCCCTTGCGAAACGTCGACATGGCCGAAGACTTTGCTGTCGCAGAGCTTGGCCGCGTAGGGTCTGCTGACTCCCAGCATTTCTGCGACCTCTTGAGGCGTCACCTGTTGCTCAACTGGAGAGCCGACAACCATTGGCATGTCGATGCATTCCTCCGGGCCGGCTGGGGACAGGCGCAGAAAAACAGCTCCCCGTTCCGCAGGGTCAGGGTAAAACTCGACTTTCAGCCGCCGTTCAGGCTCGTGCGCCGGCCGCAATCGAACCTTGACAGTCGAGATGACGCCCATGTCGTGGAGTTTCGCCTTGATCCGCTGCATCAAAACATCCATCTCCGCTGGCTGGCCAGAGCTCACCACACTTCCGATCACTTGGACGTGATCCTGGTGCCCGGAAGCAAGGATGCCCGTATCAGTCATCTGTCTTGGGGTAGCGTTCTTGCCTCGACCAGTCAGGATTGATCCAGCCTTCGTCTTGACGGACTTCGTGGGCTTCTTCGCACGTGGACCATGGACGCGGTAGGTGGTTCCGGAAACCTTTAGCGCGAGGTTGAGCGCCTCGGTGGCTGAGATTGCGGGACCAGTTTGGGCGAACGCTATTCCAGCAGCCTGCGCAACTGCAGGCGACATGGCGCGCTTGCTGGACCGCTGCGCGACCTGGGCGGAGTGAGATTTAGTCTGAGCCATGGAGGTAGACTAGCACAGTTACCAGCAAAGCGAAACAAACGAAACGCCTAACATTGGCGCGGGCATGGTTTGAAACGGTTTATCGCCTCGGACCCCAAGTCTCGCGGCCCAGTTCACAAAAACCCCTCGCATATCGACGCAAATCCTGGCAATAAGCGCATGCCTGTCATGGCCAATCAGCCTTAGGCTTGAGCGGACAGGATCCCCGATTGAAGCCGCCTTACCAAATCATTTTTGAGCCTACCCTGCCCGATCAGGAAGTGGGGTTTTCCGAGCACGTGCATGTCGGCTATTTGCCGGAATCAGCCAGCATCGATTGGCTGCCCGCGCTGCCTCAAAACACCTTCACACAAACACAGTGGGCCTACCTCGAACATCAGCACGAGCCGGACCTTTTGCACCGTGTTGGGGTGCACCATCTCTCGCGGCTCAAAATCATTTTCAGCGGCGGTCATGAGTGCCGCATCTGCGAGCGAACCTTCACGGCCCATAGCCTTGCGGCCACGTGCGGCCAACTCAAGATCCAGGCTTTGAGCAACCCAACCAGCGATGGGGCACCAAGTGAAGACCTCACTGCAGGTAGCCAAGCCAGTGTGGCCATCCAGGGTGACGAAAATCATTTTGTCCTTGTACCGTTTCAGGTCCGGTTGATGAGCAAGCAGCTGCTGGACCTCTGGGTCAACGCTGTTGCCGACCTGCCTTCGCACTTCAACCTGCCCGCGTTAATTCGCTACACGCGGTTTTTGAATCACCGCGAGCGCACCTGGGGTCTGGTGTGTCCGCACTGCGGCGAACCAGCCTCAGGTGTCTTCGACGGGCTCAACGCTTACCAGCGCAGCCCCAGGGGCAAGCACCATGCTCAAAATCATTTTTCAATCCCGGCCGGTGGACACCCGGACATCGAGGCTCAGGGCGCATTCGTCGGCCAACTTCGCATAACCCGGCCCGGGCCATCCCGCCCCTTCCCTGACCGTCCAACTTGAACCTCCCAATGAACCTACGTACGCCCCTCCACCGGCCCCCAAGACCAGGCCCCCCAACAAAGC
>Ga0187843_10002342_pt1 | contig 11537 bp, 11 predicted proteins | sample SpaLakP09_SKY_43_FD_134516 | JGI IMG/M metagenome (GOLD analysis project Ga0187843, IMG submission 134516) | Oligotrophic lake water microbial communities from Sparkling Lake, Wisconsin, USA - SP09_SKY_43 | ecosystem: Environmental > Aquatic > Freshwater > Lake | place: USA: Sparkling Lake... | reverse complement strand
TGTTTTTAACTTTTGATTGCCCATGGACGAGTTGCCCCGAGACGATGCTGCCCATTTAAAAAGTCTTCGCTTGGCGGCAGATTTAGACCATGCACAGTTGGCCTTGATGGCCAATTTGTCGGCTGCGCAAACACGTCAACTCGAAGACGACGGTGATTCACTGTTTTATTCGCCCCAAATCAAGGCCCAGTCGCTGCGGCGTGTCATTCGGTTGTTGGAAACTGCGTCACAAGAACAACCAACCTTGGTACAAAACGAATCGCCGTTGTCCCTCAAGTCCGCCAATGTGATCGATGGCATCATTCGCTTGTCAGAAAAGAACCTGAAAAGCCAAGTCGTGCATTCACAGGTTCGTCGCCCCGGTGGCGTGCTTTCCAAGTTGTGGGGTGTCTGGGGTGTGGCGCTGGTCTTTGTGCCTTTGGGGGTTTGGCAATACAACCATCACAGCGATCAAGGGCTCTACAGCGAATGGGTCGAACCCATCACGGCCAAGGTGTTGCCGCCTCCGGCGAGCATCAAAATTGAGGAAACACCGGCTCCCGTGCCTGAAGTGATGGCGGCGGATCCTGCGCCCTTGAAAACCGAGGCCGTCCAACAGCCCGCCGTCAAAGATGTGCCTGTGGCTGTCAAACCATCGGCGCCTGTGGATTGCGCCAACATCCAAACGGAACCCGTCGCGCTCGCCTCGGTGTCCCCCAACAAGCCGGGAAGTTATGTGTATTTGGTGGCCAGCAAGGCCACCACGGTCTGCGTGGATGATGGCAAAAACAAGCGCACCGTGGTCACGCTCACACCGGGCGCAGGCCGCAGCATCCATGGTGCCGCCCCTTGGACCTTGGCGACTGCGGACATGAATTCAGTGCAGGTGTTTTTTCAAGGGGCCAAGGTTTGGGTGCCGCCAGAGGCAGGCGCACGGATTTATTTGAAAGAGCAACCGATTTCGCCCTGAAGTTTTGTCACAATACTTCGCTTGCAGCACTCGCCCGAGTGGTGAAATTGGTAGACACAGCGGACTTAAAATCCGCCGCTTGCTGAGAGGCGGCGTACCGGTTCGATTCCGGTCTCGGGCACCATCTGTTTGCAACGCATGAAGCCACTGCTATCATGCTTTCATGTCGAAATACACCACCACCTTCGAGATCCATGTGCATGGCAGCGTGCCACTGCGCGAGGAGGTCACATTCGAGCAAATTCAAGATGCATTGCGCGCCATTTGGGTCTATGCCGGTGCGCGTTCCTTGAGTGAAGGGGCCGACAGTTTTTACGAAGAAGAGCCCGGTATTCGCTTTGATGAAAACGACCATCTGCTGCAAATTTGCTGGACCATCAAAGGTGAAGACGATTTCCGCCAAGCCTTGGATGACATGTGCATGGGTTTGAATGACCTGACCTTCACGGGTGCGGCCCTGGAAGTCACGTTCTACGATTCCGAGTTTGACGAAGAAGACGAGGCGCAAGGCCGCGAGTCCCGTGATGATTTCCTGATGCTGTTTGTCGGGCCCACCCCGGCGGCCATCATGCAGGTTCAGCGCGATCTGTTGGTCCAAGACCTGGTCAACCTGATGGAGCGCCACTTCGATGCTTCGGAACTCTCCGATGTGGTGCTCGAAGTTGACAAGCTGTTCAGCAAACGCTTTGATTCGCTGGTCAGTTCTTTGGAGATCAGCAAACCCCCTCGCGGCTCCGGAGGCACAGGCGGTTCAGGCCACGGGGGTCGCAGGCCGCGTCATTTGCACTGAGTGCACACGTCTGCTGTTTCAGCCCAGCGACGTCACTTCCCAAGCAGCTTGACCTTGATTCAGCCACATCTGCGCAGCCTGCTGCAAATTCTTCACGTCACCCGTGGCCAACAGGGCCACGCTGCCTTGACCTGAGTCGCGCACCAAACCTTCTGCATCCAAAACACTTTGCGTGTGCCGTGCCACGGGCGCACCGGTGTCCACCATCTGCACATCCGGCCCGACCAACATGCGCAGTTCATGCATGGCGAACGGGTAGTGGGTGCATCCCAACACCAAGGTGTCGATTTGCCCGGGCTGTGTGCCAAAGCCGCCCATGGCATTCACATACTTCTTGCACAAGGCCTGCACGCGGGTGTTGTCGGCGTGCTGCCATTGCTGCTCGATGGCATCGGCCAAACCCTCGCAGGCTTGCAACACAAATTCGGCTTGTGTGTGCATCGCGCCCAGCAGGTTTTGAAATTTCTCGCTCTGCAACGTGCCGGCTGTTGCCATCACGCCCACGCGTTTGGTTTGACTCAAAGCCGCGGCAGGTTTGATGGCCGGCTCCACACCGAAGATGGGCAGGGCAGGGTAGGCGCTTCGCATCTGCTCAATCGCCAAGGCCGTGGCCGTGTTGCAAGCGACCACCAATGCTTTCACGTGGTAATCATCGCGAATGCGTTGCATCAAATGGTGGGCACGTTGCTGCACAAAAGGGGCATCACGTTCACCATAAGGCGCGTGACTGCTGTCGGCCACATACACAAAATGCTCGTTCGGCATTTGTGCTTGCAGCGCTTTCAAAATGCTCAAACCGCCCAAGCCGCTGTCGAACACGCCGATGGGGGAGACGACGGGCTTCACTGGCCTTTGACCTCGATGCCTTTGAACACGCCAGTGGCGATGCGTTTGGACCATTCAGCCGGGCCGGTGATGTGGGCGCTGGTGCCGCCTGCGTCCACCGCCACGGTGACGGGCATGTCGACCACATCAAATTCATAAATCGCTTCCATGCCGAGGTCGGCAAAACCGACCACCTCGGCGTGTTTGATGGCTTTGGACACCAAATAGGCTGCGCCGCCCACCGCCATCAAATACGCGCTCTGGTGCTTCTTGATGGCTTCAATGGCCACGGGGCCACGCTCGGCTTTGCCCACCATCGAGATCAGGCCGGTTTGCGCCAACATCATCTCGGTGAATTTGTCCATGCGCGTCGCAGTGGTCGGTCCTGCCGGACCCACCGCTTCGTCGCCCACCGGGTCCACCGGGCCTACGTAATAAATGACGCGATTGGTGAAATCCACAGGCAGCTTTTCGCCTTTGGCCAGCATGTCTTGAATGCGTTTGTGCGCGGCGTCGCGGCCGGTGAGCATCTTGCCGTTGAGCAACAAGGTTTGACCGGGTTGCCAACGGGCCACGTCGGCTTTGGTGAGGGTATTCAAGTTCACACGCTGGCTTTTTTCGGTGTCGGGTGTCCAGTTGACGTTGGGCCACAAATCCAGGGAGGGCGGATCCAAATAGACCGGACCCGAGCCATCCATCACAAAGTGCGCATGACGGGTCGCAGCGCAGTTGGGAATCATGGCAATCGGTTTGCTGGCCGCATGCGTGGGATACATCTTGATCTTCACGTCCAGTACCGTGGTGAGGCCGCCCAAGCCTTGCGCGCCAATGCCCAAAGCGTTGACCTTGTGGTACAGCTCCAGGCGCAGTTCTTCCACTGGACTCAAAGCGGCACCTTGGCTGGACTTGTTGAGCAATTGGTACATGTCGAGGTCGTCCATCAGGCTTTCTTTGGCCATCAACACGGCTTTCTCGGCGGTGCCGCCAATGCCAATGCCCAACATGCCGGGGGGGCACCAGCCCGCACCCATGGTCGGCACGGTTTTCAAGACCCAATCCACCACGCTGTCGCTGGGATTGAGCATGGACATCTTCGATTTGTTTTCGCTGCCGCCGCCTTTGGCTGCGACGGTGACGTCCACTTTGTTGCCGGGCACCAGTTCGGTAAAGATCACGGCGGGCGTGTTGTCCTTGGTGTTTTTGCGTGCGAACTGCGGATCAGCCACGACTGATGCACGCAAGGTGTTGTCGGGATGGTTGTAGCCACGGCGCACGCCCTCGTTGATGGCGTCGTCCACACTGCCGCTAAAGCCTTCCCAGCGCACGTCCATGCCAATTTTCAAAAACACGTTGACGATGCCGGTGTCTTGGCAAATCGGGCGGTGGCCCGTCGCGCTCATCTTGCTGTTGGTCAAGATTTGCGCAATCGCGTCTTTGGCCGCCGGACTTTGCTCGCGCTCATAAGCACGCGCCAAGTGGGCGATGTAGTCGGCAGGATGGTAGTAGCTGATGTATTGCAGGGCTGCGGCGACCGATTCAATCAGGTCTTCTTGGCGGATGGTGGTCATGGTGTTCAGTGATGCGCGTCGGCTTCGTTGCCAATCACACGGGTTTGGTTCAGCAGTTTGTCGGTGTAGGCAATCGCGATGGCGCTCAAGAGAAAAGCGAGGTGAATCACGGTTTGCCAAATCAATACTTTTTCATCGTAATTGGCCGCATTGATGAAGGTCTTGAGCAAATGAATGGACGAAATTCCAATGATGGCCATGGCCAATTTCACTTTCAACACGGACGCGTTCACATGGCTCAGCCATTCGGGTTGATCGGGGTGTTGCTCGAGGTACATGCGCGAGACAAAGGTCTCGTAGCCGCCAACGATCACCATGATCAGCAAATTGGAAATCATCACCACATCAATCAGACCCAAGATCACCAGCATGATGATGGCCTCGGTGAGTTTCGTTGGCACGACGTCCGATTTGTAGCCAATGCTGGTGGTCAGCGCTTGCAAAGCGGCTTGGTTGCCAAATACGGCCTCCAGCAGATGAACCAACTCGACCCAAAAATGGAATACATACACGCCTTGGGCGGCAATCAAACCCAAATACAAAGGCAATTGCAGCCAACGTGTGGCAAATATCATGCGCGACAAGCCACTGGGTTGGCCAGGGCGCGGGTTAAGGGTGTCTTTTTGCATCTCAGGTCCATGGTGCAGGGGCCAAAAGCCCGATCCTCGGATTCTAGGGAATGCCAGCCTCCGACTTTCTTGGCGGCTGCGTAAGCTTCATGCCAGTCAGTAGGGTGTAAGAGCGATGCACGACATTCACCGCCAATCGAGAGTCGCACAAGCGACCTGACCCATCAGGAGACAAACGCATGAGCCAGCATCACCACCCAGAATTGCCCGTCATCCAGCCGCCCGCCCAGTTCGTTCAACAAGCGAATGTGGCCGGCATGGCCGCCTACCAAGCCCTGATCAAACAGGCGGATGAAGACTACGAAGGTTTTTGGGCTGCGCAAGCGCGTCGTTTGCTGCACTGGCAACAACCGTTCACGAAAATATTGGACGAATCCAAAGCACCGTTCTTCACCTGGTTTGAAGACGGCACACTCAACGCTTCGTACAACTGTCTCGACCGCAATATCGAGCGCGGCTTAGGCGACAAAACCGCCATCATTTTTGAAGCCGATGATGGGAAAGTCACCAGCACCAGCTACGCAGAACTTCTGGCCAAGACCTGCCAATATGCCAATGTGCTGAAGTCCTTGGGTGTCGCCAAAGGCGACCGCGTCATCATCTACATCTCCATGTCTGTCGATGGTGTGGCGGCGATGCAAGCCTGTGCCCGTATTGGTGCCACGCATTCGGTGGTCTTCGGTGGTTTCTCCGCACAAAGTTTGCGTGACCGCATTCAAGACACCGGCGCCAAAATCGTCATCACTGCGGACAACCAAATGCGCGGGGGCAAGCAACTGCCTTTGAAATCCATTGTTGATGAAGCCCTGGCCTTGGGCGGCTGCGACAGCATTCAAAATGTGTTGGTGGTCAAGCGCTCGGGTGCCGACATCGCCATGACGGCAGGGCGCGATCTGTGGTTGGCCGAGTTGGCCGCCCAACAACCGACCACCTGCGAACCCGAGTGGGTCGGTGCCGAGCACCCCTTGTTCCTGTTGTACACCTCCGGCTCTACCGGCAAGCCCAAGGGCGTGCAACACAGCACCGGCGGCTACCTGATGCACGCGGCACTCACGACCGAGTGGACTTTCGATTTGAAGCACGATGATGTCTTCTGGTGCACCGCCGACATTGGTTGGGTGACCGGTCACACCTACATCGCTTACGGTCCTTTGGCGCTGGGCGGTACCCAAGTGGTGTTTGAAGGCGTGCCCACCTACCCCGATGCCGGTCGTTTTTGGAAGATGATCCAAGACCACAAGGTGAGTATTTTTTACACCGCACCCACCGCAATTCGCTCGCTCATCAAAGCCGCTGAAGGCAGTGCCGATGTGCACCCCGATCGCTTCAACCTCAACAGTTTGCGTTTGCTGGGCTCAGTGGGTGAGCCGATCAATCCCGCTGCTTGGGAGTGGTACCACCTGCATGTGGGCGGCAGCCGATGCCCCATCGTTGACACGTTCTGGCAAACCGAAACAGGTGGCCACATGATCACGCCATTGCCGGGCGTGACACCCATGGTGCCCGGCTCATGCACACTGCCCTTCCCGGGCATTCAAGCGGCCATCGTTGACGAGGCCGGCCACGACATGCCTCATGGCGAAGGCGGTATTTTGGTTGTGAAAAAACCTTGGCCGTCCATGATTCGCACCATTTGGGGCGACCCTGAGCGCTTTGTGAAAAGCTATTACCCCGACGAGTTCAAGGGCAAGTACTATTTGGCAGGCGATGGTGCCATCCGCGACGCCAAAACCGGCTACTTCACCATCACCGGCCGTATTGACGATGTGTTGAACGTGTCGGGCCACCGCATGGGCACGATGGAAATTGAGTCTGCGCTGGTGAGCTGCACCGAACTCGTGGCCGAAGCGGCCGTGGTGGGCCGCCCTGATGACACCACGGGCGAAGCGATTTGCGCCTTTGTGGTCTTGAAACGTTCTCGCCCGACTGGCGAAGAAGCCAAGCAGATTGCCAAAATTTTGCGTGACCATGTGGGCAAAGAAATTGGCCCGATCGCCAAACCCAAGGACATCCGGTTTGGCGACAACTTGCCCAAAACCCGCTCTGGCAAGATCATGCGCCGTTTGCTGCGCTCGGTTGCCAAGGGTGAGGCCATCACGCAAGACACCTCCACGCTTGAGAATCCTGCGATCTTGGAGCAGTTGGCGGACAACCACTGAATCACGTCAGCTTGACCGACGTGCTGGGTCAAACGCGCAAGCGAACGTCGCAGCTCTGCTGCGGTGAGCGGCGTTTGAGCCCAGTGCGGCGGTCAAGTCAGCGTGACTGAATTGGGATCAGACCTCCGACCCCAATTGAGGGGTTTATTTCAAACTCAGAATCCAAGCCACCAGCTTCTTCGCCTCAGCCTCATTGACTTGCGGATTGGCCGGCATCGGCACGGCACCCCAAACACCACCGCCGCCTTCGCGGATCTTCGTGGCCAATGCAGCCGGTGCGTCCTTGTCGCCCGCATATTTTTTCGCGACATCTTTCAGCGAAGGACCCACCACGGCGGTGCCCACGGCATGGCAAGCCAAACAATTTTTCGAGCCCGCCAGTTTTTGGTCTGCCAAGGCAGCACCACTCAAAGTCAAAGACACCAAGGTGGCCATCAACACACGTTTCATTTCATTTCCTTTGAAAAAAATCAGAATAAATCCAGCACAGCACCTTTGCTGGCACTGGATGCGTTGTGCGCAAACTTGGCCTGCACGCCACGGGTGTAGCGTGGTTCGGGTGCCTTCCAAGCGGCGCGGCGTTTGGCGATTTCGTCGTCAGCCACATTGAGTTGCAGCACCAGTTGATGCGCGTCAATCGTGATGCTGTCGCCCTCATGGATGAGCGCGATGGTGCCGCCAACCGCCGCCTCAGGCGCGACGTGGCCGACCACCATGCCCCAGGTGCCGCCCGAGAATCGTCCATCGGTGATCAGGCCCACGCTTTCACCCAAACCCGCACCAATCAGGGCGCTGGTGGGTGCCAACATTTCAGGCATGCCGGGGCCGCCTTTGGGGCCGAGGTAGCGCAACACCATCACGTCGCCGGCTTTGATTTTTCCATCCAGCACGGCTTTTAAAGCCGATTGTTCGTCGTCAAACACGCGCGCAGGGCCGGTGATGACGGGGTTTTTCAAGCCGGTGATCTTGGCCACACAACCCTCGGGCGATAAATTGCCTTTCAGAATGGCCAGGTGACCTTCGGCATACATCGGTTGGTTGATCGGGCGAATCACGGTTTGGTCCGCACGGGGTGCGTCTGGCACGTCAGCCAGGTTTTCCGCCACGGTTTTGCCGGTGATGGTCATGCAGTCGCCGTGCAACAAACCGGCGTTCAGCAACAGCTTCATCACCTGAGGAATACCGCCGGCTTTGTGCAAATCCACCGCCAAAAACTGGCCGCTGGGTTTCAAGTCGCAGATGACCGGAATTTTTTTGCGCATGCGCTCAAAGTCGTCAATCGTCCATTCCACTTCGGCCGCGTGGGCGATGGCCAAGAAGTGCAGCACGGCGTTGGTCGAACCGCCCGTGGCCATGATCACCGCCACGGCGTTTTCAATGGCTTTCTTCGTCACGATGTCGCGGGGCTTCAAATCCTTCTTGATGGCTTCAATCAACACCTTGGCCGCTGCTTTGGCAGAGTTTTGGGTTTCATCGTGCGGGTTGGCCATGGTGGACGAATAGGGCAGGGACATGCCAAGCGCTTCGAACGAAGAAGACATGGTGTTGGCGGTGTACATGCCGCCACATGAACCGGTGCCGGGTACAGCACGTTTTTCAATTTCCAACAAATCGCCATCGCTCAGGTTGCCCGCAGCATTTTGGCCGACCGCTTCGAACACGCTCACGATGTTCAGGTCTTTGCCTTTGAAGCTGCCGGGCAGGATGGTGCCGCCATACACATAAATCGCGGGGACGTTGGCGCGCAACATGCCCATCATGCCGCCGGGCATGTTTTTGTCACAGCCACCGACCACCAACACGCCGTCCATCCATTGGCCGCCCACGCAGGTTTCAATGCAATCAGAAATCACTTCACGGCTGACCAGGGAATATTTCATCCCTTCCGTGCCCATGGACATGCCATCCGAGATGGTGGGGGTGCCAAAAATTTGAGCATTGCCACCGGCTTCTTCAATGCCCGCCACGGCGGCGTCCGCGAGTTTTTGCAAACCGCTGTTGCAAGGTGTGATGGTCGAGTGACCATTCGCCACGCCCACCATGGGTTTGACAAAGTCGCTTTGCTCGTAGCCCATCGCGTAGTACATGGAGCGGTTGGGCGCACGTGATTTGCCCTCGGTGATATGGGCCGAGCGGCGGTTGATTTTGATCGGTGTGGTGGCCATGGGCAATCCAAAAATGAAATTAATTTTTAGAGTTTAGCGTCTTTGCAGTGGGGCCCCGGGGGATTCAATTGAACTGAAAAGTCAGCGTGGCACGGCTTTTGAAACTGCCAGGTTGGATTTCATTCACATGGCGCACGTTGGACGTGGGGACCAAAACAGCTTGACATAAAGAAGTAGATGTTGCGAAGGATATGCGTTTTTTGCTGTTGTCTGCCACTGCATCCTCTCTGATTTGAGCAATTTCTGACAAAGCATTTGGGCTGATGTTCATCTTGTTGTCATCACAATCTTTCCGAAGGACTGATTGTGAAATGCCGACAGAGGCAATGCGCATGTTGTTCAGGACACAGGTGGGTGCGGTGATTTCCCCTTCGATGACAATCACGCCACGCTGTGCGTTGGCCGGTGCCGCACCCATGAATAAAAACAACACGGTGACAACTTGTTGGAAGAACGTATAAAAACAATGGGTCTGCGTTTGAATGTGATATCTCCTGTGAATAACCAACTCTGTGGGGAATTGGAATTCAGCGAGAGAAAATTGACAAAACAGAATATTAAATTCATTTCAGCTTGATTGCGTGTTCATTGGTATGTGTGTGTCATCTCCTTTTGGTGGTTGTAAATACTTTAAGTTGGACTTTGGTCATTGAATAAAATTCGGTTTCCGAGCTAAGCTGAATTAACCTCAGGTACTCTGAGGACACAGGTATTGCTAGTAACCGAACCGATGAAATTAAGATCCACTTCTCCACTTTGGGCGGTGTTGCTGAAAATCCATGTGGCCGAGAAAACAACAGCCGCGATGGCCAGCGTTTTCAGGTGTTTTGGGTAAAGAGATGGTTGAGACATGTGAGTTTCCTTTGAAATGAGTGAGCTCCCTTGCTTGATTGATGACTACTTTTACTGTTTAAATTGTGATTAAAGTATACGTTAATTCGGTTTTTTTCGTTCAATTGGTATTAATTCTGTAAAATTACGACAAAAAGAAATCCCATTAAAACTACCCCATGTTTTATTATTAATATTTAAGTATTTAAATTTATCGAATCGTTACTGGTACCACAATCAAGCGCATGCTGATTCATCCTCAATTCGATCCCGTGGCCCTTGCAATCGGGCCTTTGTCCATCCACTGGTATGGCGTCACCTACCTGGCAGCGTTCATGCTGTTTTTGTTCTTGGCCCGCCGTCGCCTGAACCATCCGCCGTTTGCGGCGCTGGCACATGAAGGCCTTTGGCGCGAGAAAAACATTGACGACCTGATGACCTATGGCGTGCTCGGCGTGGTGCTGGGCGGGCGCATCGGCTACTGCTTGTTTTACAAACCGGGCTATTACGCTGCGCACCCGCTGGAGGTTTTGTATTTATGGCAAGGCGGCATGAGTTTTCACGGCGGCATGTTGGGCGTGATTGGCGCGCTGGCGTTGTACGGCTGGCAGCACGGCAAACCCTGGCTGCAAGTGACCGACTTTGTGGCGCCATGCGTGCCCACGGGTTTGGCGGCCGGGCGGGTGGGCAATTTCATCAATGGTGAACTGTGGGGCCGCGCCGCCGACCCCAGCTTGCCGTGGGCAATGGTGTTCCCGCAAAGCGGCAGCGCGCTGGCGCGGCATCCGTCGCAGGTCTATCAGTTTTTGCTGGAAGGCCTGCTGTTGTTTGTGCTGCTGTGGTGGCAGGGCACACGACCGCATCAGCACACTGGCTTTATCTCAGGCCTGTTTCTGATTGGTTACGGCCTGACACGGTTTGTGGCCGAGTATTTCCGCGAGCCGGATGCGCACCTGGGCTTGCTGGCCTTGGGTTGGAGCATGGGGCAGTGGCTGTGTGTGCCCATGCTCGTGGTCGGCCTGTATTTGGTGTTCAAGCGCCGCTAATTCGGGCCTGATTCCCATCCATGGCCTTTGAATAATTGGGGTCAGATCAAGGCTTTCTGAGCCTGCTGTGAAAATACCTTCATGAACGCCAACCTCTACCTCAGCTTGCGCCAAGGTTTCCCCGCCAACCTGGACGCCATCGCCATCGAAACCGAGCAAGGCCTGTGCTACAGCTGGCAGGACATTGAGCGCGGCAGCGCCATGTTGGCCAACTGGCTCGACAGCCTTGCTTTGCCTGCCGGTTCGCGCGTGGCTGCCCATGTCGACAAATCGGTGGAAGCCTTGCTTCTTTACTTGGCCACGCTGCGGGCCGGCCATGTGTTTTTGCCATTAAACCCGGCTTACCAAAGCGCCGAGCTGCACTACTTTGTGGGCAATGCTGAGCCCGCCGTGGTGGTCTGCGCGCCAGCCAAATTTGGCTGGGTCAGCAAACTGGCCTTTCAACAAGGCACGCGCTATGTGATGACACTGGACGATCAGCGCGGCGGCTCCTTGCTGGAACGTGCCGCGCAACACAGTGACCAGCAGACACCGGTGATGCGCCATGCCGACGATTTGGCAGCGATCTTGTACAC
>Ga0187843_10002341_pt1 | contig 11538 bp, 11 predicted proteins | sample SpaLakP09_SKY_43_FD_134516 | JGI IMG/M metagenome (GOLD analysis project Ga0187843, IMG submission 134516) | Oligotrophic lake water microbial communities from Sparkling Lake, Wisconsin, USA - SP09_SKY_43 | ecosystem: Environmental > Aquatic > Freshwater > Lake | place: USA: Sparkling Lake... | reverse complement strand
GCCAGCTGGCCGATCACTTCATCGCCGAACACGCGCCGGCCTGCCTCGAATCGGGCTCGCCCTACCTCGCCCTGCTGGAGCAGGTGGCACGCCAGACCGGCAGCCTGCTCGCGCATTGGCAGGCCGTGGGCTTCTGCCACGGGGTGATGAACACGGACAATATGTCCATGCTGGGCCTGACCATTGACTACGGCCCCTTCGGCTTCCTCGACGGTTTCAACCCCGGCCACATCTGCAATCACTCCGACCACCAAGGCCGTTATGCCTTTGTGCGCCAGCCCAGCATGGCCTTCTGGAACCTGCATGCCCTGGCCCAGGCCCTGCTGCCCTTGATCCAGAACCAGGACGAAGACCCCGAGGCCGCCAGCGAGCGCGCGCTCGATGCCATCGAGCCCTACAAGCAGGCCTTCAGCGATCGCTTCATTGCCCTGATGCGGGCCAAGCTGGGCCTGCACAGCGCGCAGGCCGAAGACACCGCCCTGATCGACGACTGGCTGCGCCTGCTGGCCGCCACCCAGGTGGACTACACCATCGCCCACCGCCGGCTCAGCCACTTCGGCCTGCACGATGACCCCGGCGCCTTGCGTGACCTGTTCCTGGACCGCGAGGCCTTCGACGTCTGGGCCCAGCGCTACCGCAGCCGCCTGCAGGCCGAGGCCAGCCAGGATGGCGCGCGTCAGGCGGCCATGCGCGCCGTCAACCCGGCCGTGGTGCTGCGCAACCATCTGGCCGAAGGCGCCATCCGCGCCGCCCAGGCCGGTGATTTCTCCGAAACCCAGCGCCTGCTGCAGGTGCTGCAGCAGCCGTTTGACGAACCCACGCAGGCCAGCGACGCGGCCTTCCCGCCCGACTGGGCCCACACCCTGGAGGTTTCCTGTTCATCATGAGCGAGCACAAAAAACAATACCCGGTGCAGAAGAGCGATGCCGAGTGGCGCGAGCAGCTGGACCCGATGCAGTACCAGGTCGCCCGCCAGGCCGGCACCGAGCGCGCCTTCACCGGCAAGTACTGGGACCATTTCGAAAAGAACGGCCTCTACCGCTGCGTCGGCTGCGGCGAAGCCCTGTTCGCGCCCGACACCAAGTTCGATGCCGGCTGCGGCTGGCCCAGCTACTGGGCGCCGGTCAACTCGGAGCTGATCGAGCGCATCGTCGATGAAAGCCACGGCATGGTGCGCATCGAAGTGCGCTGCAACAACTGCGGCTCCCACCTGGGCCATGTCTTCCCGGACGGCCCCGAGCCCACGGGCGAGCGCTTCTGCATCAACTCGGCCGCGATAGACTTCGCGCCCCGGACCTGAGTTCCGCCAGGCCGACCTTACTGCGGTGCCACGCCGGCCCGCCATGCCCATGAAGCTCCTGCTCGATTTCCTGCCGCTGATCCTGTTCTTTGCCACCTTCAAGTACGCGGATGCGCACAAGGACTGGGCCGCGGCCTTCGCCACCGAGCATTTCGGCTTCATGGTGTCGGGCGGCAAGGTCGGCACCGAAGAGGCCGCCGTGCTGCTGGCCACCCTGGTGGTGATGGTGGCCACGCTGACCCAGGCCCTGCTGCTCAAGCTGCGCGGCAAGAAGATCGACCTGATGCTCTGGATCAGCCTGGCCCTGGTCGTGGTGCTGGGCGGCGCCACCATCTGGTTCCACAACGAGACCTTCATCAAGTGGAAACCCACCGGCCTGTACTGGGGCATGGCCCTGGTGTTCTGGGGCTCGGCGCAGTTCTTCAAGCGCAATCTGATCCAGAAGATGCTGGGCGCCGAGCTGGAGTTGCCGGCCTTCGCCTGGCAGAACCTGAACCGCGCCTGGGTGCTGTTTTTCGCCACGCTCGGTATTGCCAACCTCTACGTGGCCTACAACTTCTCGACCTCGACCTGGGCGGACTTCAAGGTCTTCGGCGTCACCGGCCTGATCCTGGTGTTCACTGTCGCCCAGGGCGTCTACCTGAGCCGGCACCTGCCCGAACTGCCATCAGAAGACAAGGCTGAAGACAAGACCTCGACCAAAGAAGCACAAGGACCCCAGGCATGAGTCACCCCGCCCTGAGCCAGGAAATCCATGCCCGGCTGCAAGCCGCACTCAGCCCGGAATCGCTCGAGGTGCAAGACGACAGCCACCTCCACGCCGGCCACGCCGGCGCCCGGGAAGGTGGGCATTACTCGGTGCGCATCTGCAGCAGCCGCTTCGCCGGACTGGGCCGCGTGGCGCGCCATCGGCTCGTATATCATTCGTTGGGTGAGTTGATGCAGCAAGGCATCCATGCGCTGGCGATCGACGCCAGCACACCCCAAGAAAACTGATTCTTCACACAATCGATCAGCGCCGATACGGCGCATTTTTTTAGCCTGAAGCCCTACCCATGAAGAAGTTTGTGCTTGCCGCCTCCGTCGCGGCCCTGTCCGCTGCGCTCCTGCCCATGTCGGCCAGCGCGCAGAACCTCGCCATCGTGAACGGCAAAGCCGTGCCCAAGGCACGCGCCGAGCAGCTGATCGGCCAAGTCACCAAGAGCGGCCAACAGCCCCGCACCCCGGAGCTGGAAACCCAGGTCAAGGATGAAGTCGTGCTGCGCGAGATCTTCATGCAGGAAGCCGAGAAGCGCGGCATCCCGGCCAGCGCCGACTACAAGGCCCAGATGGAACTGGCCCGCCAGAGCATCCTGATCCGCGAACTGTTCGCCGACTACGCCAAGAAGAACCCCGTCACCGACGCGGATGCCAAGGCCGAGTACGACAAGTTCAAGGCCCAGAACAGCGGCGAAGAAGTGCGCGCCCGCCACATCCTGGTCGAAAAGGAAGAAGACGCCAAGGCCCTGATCGCCCAGCTCAAGGCCGGCGCCAAGTTCGAAGACCTGGCCAGCAAGAACTCCAAGGACACCGGCTCGGCCGCCAACGGTGGCGATCTGGACTTCGCCAAGCCCAGCAGCTACGTGCCGGAGTTTGCCGAAGCCATCACCAAGCTGAAGAAGGGCGAAATGACCGACACCCCGGTCAAGACCCAGTACGGTTTCCACATCATCAAGGTGGAAGACACCCGCGAAGCCCAGTTCCCGGCCTTCGACGACGTCAAGACCCAGATCGTGCAACGCCTGCAACAGCAGAAGGTCGGCGCCTTCCAGCAAGAGCTGAAGACCAAGGCCAAGACCGACTACAAGTTCGCCAACTGATGGCGCGGCGGGCCATATGGCTCGCCTGGCTCGCTTTGCCCGCTTGAAGGCAAAAGAAAGAAACCCGCCCGGCCCTCAGGCCGCGCGGGTTTTTTATTGGCGGTGCCTCAGACGTTCAGCGCCGGCTCGGCCACATCGAGCTCCTGCAGGCGGCCGGCCTCGATGCGCAGCTGCCGCTGGCAGCGCCGGGCAATCGCCGGATCGTGGGTCACCAGCACCAGGGTGGTGCCCGCCTCGCGGTTGAGCTCAAACATCAGCTCCATCACGGCCGCGCCGGTGGCGAAATCGAGGCTGCCGGTGGGCTCGTCGGCCAGCAGCAGGGCCGGCCGCTGCACAAAGGCGCGCGCCAGCGCCACGCGCTGCTGCTCACCGCCCGAGAGCACGCGCGGGTAATGCCCCAATCGCTCGGACAGCCCCACCCGTCCCAGCATCTGCGTGGCCAGACTCCGCGCCTGCGGATCGCCGCGCAGCTCCAGTGGCAGCATCACGTTCTCCAACGCCGTCAGGTTCGGCAGAAGCTGGAAGCTCTGGAACACAAAGCCGAGCTCGGCGCCGCGCACCGCGGCGCGCTGGTCTTCGTCCAGCACAAACAGATCCTGGCCACGCAAGCGCACCGTGCCGCTGCTGGGCGTGTCCAGGCCGGCCAGAATGGCCAGCAAGGTGCTCTTGCCTGAGCCCGAGGCACCGACGATGGCCACCGATTCCCTCGCCCGGAGCGAAAAGCTGATGTCATGCAGAATGCCCAGCTCACCGGTCGCATCACGCACCCGTTTGTTGATGTGATCGACTTCCACAAGAATTTCGGACATGACGGAAGAACCCCAAGGAATGACAAAGGACTGGACGAAGACGCCCGCGACAGCCGCACGGCGCAGCGTGCTGAAGCAGGCCCTGCACTGTAGCGCCTGCATCCTTGGCCTGGTTTTCGCAGGGTCGGCGATCGCCCAGGCCCCAGCTCCGGCTCCGGCGGCTTCCGAGCGCAAGCTGCTGGTGCTGGGCGACAGCCTCTCGGCCGAATACGGCCTGGCCCGCGGTCAGGGCTGGGTGGCCCTGCTGGAGCAAAAACTGGCCAGCCACAAGCTGCCGCAAGGCCGGCGCTACCAGGTCGTCAATGCCAGCATCAGCGGCGAAACCACGGCCGGCGGCCGCGCACGCCTCGAGCCCTTGCTCAAGCTGCACAAGCCGGCCGTGCTGATCATCGAGCTGGGCGGCAACGACGCCCTGCGCGGCCTGCCCCTGGCCAGCAGCCGCGAGAACCTGCTGGCCATGGTGCGCGCCGGCAAGGCCGCCGGCGCCAAGGTGCAGCTGGTGGGCATGCAGGTGCCGCCCAATTACGGCGCCAGCTATGCGCGCGAATTTGCGAGCCTGTTCCCCGAGGTGGCCAAGGCCGAGAAAATCGCCTTGACGCCCTTCCTGCTGGCCGGCTTCGCCGAAAAACCCGATGCCGAGAGCTGGTTCCAGCCCGACCGCATCCACCCCCTGGCCAAGGCCCATCCGCTGATGCTGGACCAGGTCTGGCCGGCGTTGCAGCCCCTGCTCTGAACGCCCGCTGAAACGAAAGAAGAAAAGCGCTGCGCCCGGGAAGGCGTCAGCGCTTGGGCTGAGACGGCGGAGGGTGGCGGCGCTCAGCGCTCCATATCGCGGCGATCACCGTTGCGGCGCGGCGGCCCATCCTGATGGCCACGCTGCGGGCCTTGCGGCTCGCTGCGCGGGGCCGGCTGTGGCGCAGCGGCCTGCGGCGCACGCTGCGGCAGAGCCGCAGGCTCGGCCGAGCGAGGGCGCTCGATCTGGCGTTCCATTGGGCGCTCCGTGGGGCGCTCCATCTGACGCTCGGGCATGCGCTCGGGCCGCGGCGGGCCGGCACGCTCACCGCGATCGCCACGGTCCCCGCGCTCACCGATGCGATCGGCCCAGGGCCGATGCGCGGGCTCGCTTTGCCCCTGCACCTGCGCCTGCGGCATGGGCGCGGCCGGCGACTGAGCGGGCTGAACCTGGGGAAGCGACGGGTTGGCGCGTTCACGCTCCACACGTTCCACACGCGCCGCACCACCGCGCCAGGGCAGCTCGGGCGCGGCCGAGGGCGAAGGGTTGGCTTGCACCGGGCCGTTCTGACCAGGCACCGGCTCGCGGCTGGGCAGGCTGCTGCCCATCTCGTTGCGCGGCGGGCCGTTGAAGCGCCCTTCCCTTGCTTCACGGGGCTCACGCGGCTCACGGGCCGGCACATCAGCCCCCGCCTCGCGCTGGATCTCGCGGCGGCGCTGGCCGAGGTTGTCATTGCGCCAGGGCACCTCGGCCGGGTTGCGGCCTTGGACCGAGTCCAGGCCCGGTGTCGGGTTCGGGCGCTGCGGCAGCACGGCGGCCAGGTCCTGGCGGGCGGGCGGTGCCGGCAAGCTGCGCACCGGGCCGGCCTCGGCCACCGGCATGGCCCGCACCGGGCCGCCTGAGCCGGGCAGATAGCTGATGGCGCCGCCGATCTCGCGGTTGCTGCGCGGCTTGTTCACCGTGACCGGGTCGCGGTCGAAATGGTTGTTGAGCCGCGCCACATAGCCGGGGCTGTGGCGGAAGCCGGGCACATAGACCTCACGCGGGGCCAGGGGGTACCAGCCGTAGTGCGGGCGCGGCGGGCGCACGCCGCCGCCGATGCTGATGCCCACCGACACGGCCGGGCCACCCACCCAGGCGACCAGGGCCGGGGCATAGACCGGGCGCGCGACATAACGGCCCGGCGACCAGCACCAGCGGCCACCCCAGCTGACCCAGCGGCCATAGTGGAATGGCGCAAAACCCCAGGGCGCGTCATCGACCCAGCTCCAGCCCCAGTGGCGGGTCCAGACCCAGCGGCCGTAGCGGTACGGCGCCCAATCGGCCACCACCACGGTGGGGATCCAGACCGCGCCATGCTCGGGCGACTGCTCCCAGCGGCCATGGCGGTCCAGGTCTTCGGCACCGGTCATCTCGGGCGAGACATAGCGCTGGCTCAGGCCCAGGTTGACGCTGTCCCCCTCGGCCCGGCTTTGCGCGCTGAGCCAATCGATGAAGCCATCACCCTGCAGGCGCTGGCGCTCGGTGCGCGGGCCGCCGGCCCACCAGAACTCGGCCTGCTCGCCGTCCTGCAGCCAGACCGGCAGCACGTTTTCGCCCTTGCCCGATTCAAAGCGCAAGCGGCCTTGCAGGGCAAAGCCGCGGCTGCCGCGGTCCAGTTGCTCGACACGGTACAGGCCCTCGCGCTCGGCGAAGAACAGGCCTTCGCGGGTCTGCACCTTGTACTCGTTGACGGCCTCCTGCGAGCGCAGGCGCAGGCCCAGATCACCCTTGGCCAGGAGCAGCAGCACGCGACCCTCGTCGAGCTGGCTGATCTCCAGATCGCTGCGTTCATCGAGCCAGAAGCTGGTGGAGCCGACGCGCAGGCTGACGCGCGAGCGATCGTCGGTGCGCAGGCGGTCGCCCTCGGAAATGGTCTGGTTGCGCGTCACCCGCGTCCATTCCTTGGCCTCGGCATCGAACAGCCAGGCCTCACCGATCACTTCGGAGACCCGGCCGGCCCGCGTGGGCGGGTCGCCGGCGTTGGCCGGCTCGGCCTGGGCCGCGGGCCCGCCGATCAGGCCCAGCACCGCCACAACCAGGCACAAGCCCTGGCGCCAGGCCCCGAGCAGCGCAGAGGCGGGTGAGAAATTTCGGGCAGCAGTGATTCTCATGACAAGCTCCTGTGACCTGCGTTCAACGCGCCACCGGGCGCGGCGGAGGACCGTCTTTACAAAGAATCACCACGCCGGGCGCGAGGTGCAGGCCACGCGCCCAAAAGGAGCGCCTCAGTCGTCCGCCGCCGGGTCCAGCTCCGGGAACAGCACCGAGGTGAAGCCAAAGCGGCTGAAATCCTTGACGCGCATCGGGTAGAGGATGCCGTCGAGGTGGTCGCATTCATGCTGGACCACGCGGGCATGGAAACCCTCGGCCTCGCGCTCGAAGGCCTGGCCTTCGGCGTCAAAGCCGCGGTAGCGCAGGCGTGCGTGGCGCGGCACCACGCCGCGCAGACCCGGCACCGAGAGACAACCTTCCCAGCCCTCTTCATCGGCCGCGCCGAGCAGCTCGATCTCGGGGTTGATCAGCACGGTGGGCGGCACGGGCGGCGCGTCCGGATAGCGCACATTGCTCTGGTAGCCGAAGATCACCAGGCGCAGGTCCACACCGATCTGCGGCGCGGCCAGGCCGGCGCCGTTGGCTGCCTTCATGGTCTCGAACATGTCGGCGATCAGGCTGCGCAGCTCGGGCGTGCCGAAGTTGGTGACCGGCTGGGCCACGCGCAGCAGGCGCGGGTCACCCATCTTCAGGATTTCATGCACAGCCATGGCAGCGTCGCTCAGGTTTGAGATCAGTTAAGGTGGGCGGATTCTAGAAGTGAGCCCGGAGACACACCCGCCATGCACGATTTTGTCCAGCCCCTCGGCCATGGCATCTATGCCATCGACACCGGCTTCCAGCGCCCGCAGTTCGACGCCGCCTACTTGATGGTGGAGGCCGGCCGCGCCGCCTTCATCGACACCGGCACCAACCACGCCGTGCCGCGCCTGCTGGCAGCGCTGGGCGACTTGGGCTTGAGCCCGGAAGCGGTGGACTGGGTGATCCCCACCCATGTGCATCTGGACCATGCCGGCGGCGTGGGCCTGCTGATGCAGTCCCTGCCCCAGGCGCGCCTGGTGGTGCATCCGCGTGGTCTGCGCCATCTGATCGACCCGACCGCGCTCTATATGGGCGCCAAGGCCGTCTACGGCGAGGCCGAGATGCAGCGCTCCTACGGCCGCCTCGTGCCGGTGCCGGCCGAGCGAGCCCAGGCCAGCAGCGATGGCGAGACCCTGCACCTGGCAGGCCGCCCCCTGCTCTTGCTGGACACCCCCGGCCATGCCCGCCACCACCACTGCATCTGGGACGCGCACAGCCGCGGCTGCTTCACCGGCGACACCTTCGGCCTGAGCTACCGCGAGTTCGACACCCAGCAAGGCGCCTGGGCCTTGCCGACCAGCACGCCAGTGCAGTTCGAGCCCGAGGCGCTGAAGGCCTCGATGGATCGCCTGCTGGCTCTAGAGCCCACGCAGATGTTCCTGACCCACTACAGCCGCGTTGGCGGCAGCGTGGCCGAGGTGCAGCGCCTGGGCCAGCTGCTGCGCGAGCAGATCGACGAGATGGTGGCCCTGGCCCATGCCGCCCCGGCCGGCGCCAGCCCCGAGCGCCACGCTTTTCTGAAAACCGGGCTGGAGGCCATCTATCTGCCGCGCCTGCATGCCCACGGCTGCAAGCAAAGCCTGGTGGCGCAACTGGGCCTGCTGGAGATGGACATCGAGCTCAACGCCCAGGGCCTGGGCGTCTATCTCGACAAGCGTGCGGCGGCGGCCTGAAGAAAAAACTCAGTCCTTGCGGCCCAACGAGAGCAAGGCGTAGAGGAGGATGGCGCCAAAGGTGGCGGTTCCAATGCCGCCCAGCGCAAAGCTGCCCAGCTTCAAGGTGTAATCACCCGTGCCCAGCACCAGGGTGATGGCGACCACCAGCAGATTGCGGCTGTCGCTGAAGTCCACCCGCTTGTCCACCCAGATCTTGGCGCCGGCCACCGTGATCAGGCCGAAGACGACGATGCTGACCCCGCCCATCACGGCCAGCGGAATCGCCTGGATCAGCGCGCCGAATTTGGGGCTGAAGCCCAGCAGCACGCCCAGCACGCCGGCAATCACGAAGATGGCGGTGGAGTAGATGCGGGTGGCGGCCATGACGCCGATGTTCTCGGCATAGGTGGTCACGCCCGTGCCGCCGGCGGCACCACTGACCATGGTGGCCAGGCCGTCGCCCATGAAGGCGCGGCCCATGTCGGCGTCGAGGTTGCGGCCGGTCATGGCGCTGACGGCTTTCAGGTGACCGAGGTTTTCGGCCACCAGCACCACGACCACGGGCACGATCAGCAACAGAGCCTGGGGCTCGAAGACCGGGCTGGCAAAACGCGGCAGGCCCACCCAGGCGGCGCTCGCCACACCCGACAGATCGATCGGCTTGCCCAGGCCCAGGCCATTGGTCAGCAGTGCGTAGAGCAGGCTGGCGGCCAGCAGGCCCAGCAAAATCAGCAGGCGCTGGGCCATGCCGCGGCTGTACACCGCGACCAGGGCCACGCTCAGAAAGGTGGCGCCCTGCATCCAGGCATCGAAGCCGGTGGGCGCCATGTTCTTGATCGGGATGGCGGCCAGGTTCAGGCCGATCACGGCCACCACGGCGCCGGTCACCACCGGCGGCATCAGTCGCTCGATCCAGCCCGTGCCCAGCCAGGACACCAGGGCGCCGATCGCCAAGTAGACCGCGCCGCAGGCGATGATGCCGCCCAGGGCCAGTCCGATATTGGCGTTAGGTCCCGCGCCGGTGTAGCCGGTGGCGGCGATCACCACGCCGATGAAGGCGAAGCTCGATCCCAGATAGCTGGGCACGCGGCCGCCCACCATCAGGAAGAAGATCAGGGTGCCGATGCCGCTCATCAGGATGGCGACATTGGGGTCGAAGCCCATCAGCAGCGGCGCCAGCACGGTGGCGCCGAACATGGCGATCACATGCTGCAAGCCCATGGCCAGGGTCTGCGGCCAGGGCAGGCGCTCGTCGGTCTGCACCGCCTGCCCATCCCGGGCCGGCACCTCACGCCAATTGAAAAGTCCGCTCATGCTGCATGCGCTCCATCTTGTTGTTTGTGAATGATGCCGCGCAGTGTAGTGAGGCCGGCCCGGCTCCGACCCCGGGCTTGCACCCAGCTCTGAGGGGCCTCAGACGTCCAGACCCAACTCCTGGATCTTGCGCGTGATGGTGTTGCGGCCGATGCCCAGCTTTTGGGCCGCCTCGATGCGGCGGCCATGGGTCAGCTCCAGCGCAGCGGTGATCAGGCTGGCTTCGAAGCGGCGGCTCAGCAGCTCCCAGACCTCGGGCTCACCGGCGGCCAGCAGGCGGCGCGCTTCGCGGGCCATTTCCATGACCCAGGCCTCGTGCGCGGCCGATGCACCAGACAAGGGCGCAGCGGCGGCAAGCGGCGCGCCAGCACTCGCCCCAGTTTGGGGCAAGACTTGACCCTGGCCCGGCCCCTCGGCCAGGGCGCCGCCCTCCTCGCCCCGCTCCAGCGCGAGCTCAGCAGCGCTGCCGGGTGCTTGCAGCAGCTCCTGCGGCAGGTCCTTGGCCTCGACCACCTGGCTGGGCGCCATGACGCTGAGCCAGTGGCAGATGTTTTCCAGCTGGCGCACATTGCCGGGGAAATCAAAAGCCAGCAGCTGGGCCAAGGCGGCCTCGCTGAGGCGCTTGGTTTCCACGCCCAGCTCGGTGGCGCTGCGCTGCAGGAAGAAGCGCGCCAGCACGCCGATGTCCTCGCGCCGCTCGCGCAGCGGCGGCAGGCGCAGGCGGATCACATTGAGGCGGTGGAACAGGTCTTCGCGGAAGGCGCCCTGGCGCACGCGCGATTCCAGGTTCTGGTGGGTGGCGGCGATCACGCGCACATTGGCGCGCAAGGGGCTGTGGCCGCCAACACGGTAGAACTGGCCGTCGGACAGCACGCGCAGCAGCCGCGTCTGCAACTCCAGCGGCATGTCGCCGATTTCATCGAGAAAGAGCGTGCCGCCGTCGGCCTGCTCAAAGCGCCCGCGCCGCGTGGCCTGAGCGCCGGTGAAGGCGCCGCGCTCATGCCCGAAGAGCTCACTCTCCAGCAGGTCCTTGGGGATGGCGGCCGTGTTGATGGCGACAAACGGGCCCTCGGCGCGCGGGCTGTGCTTGTGCAGGGCGCGCGCAACCAGTTCCTTGCCCGAGCCCGATTCGCCGGTGATCAACACCGTCACATGGCTCTGGCTCAGCCGGCCGATGGCACGGAAGACATCCTGCATGGCGGGCGCCTGGCCCAGCATCTCGGGCACTTGCGCGGCGGCCTCATCGGCCACGGCCTCGCGCTGACTTTCTTCCTGGGCGCGGCGGATCAGCTCGACCGCACGCGGCAGGTCAAAAGGCTTGGGCAGGTATTCAAACGCACCGCCCTGGAAGGCGGCGACGGCGCTGTCGAGATCGGAGTAGGCCGTCATGATGATGACGGGCAGATGCGGCAGGCGAGCCTTGACCTTGGCCAGCAGGTCAAGCCCTGAGCCTCCGGGCATGCGGATGTCGGACACCAGCACCTGCGGGCTGTCCTCTTCCAGCGCGGCCAGCAGATCGCGGGCGTTGCTGAAGCTGCGCACGGGCAAGCCCTCGCGGCTCAAGGCTTTTTCCAGCACGAAGCGGATGGAATGATCGTCGTCGACAACCCAGATGGATTTCATGCGGCTGGTTCCCTCTAGGGCAGGGGCAAGGTGATGCGAAAGTCGGTCCGGCCCGGTTCGCTTTCGCAGT
>Ga0187843_10002336_pt1 | contig 11554 bp, 9 predicted proteins | sample SpaLakP09_SKY_43_FD_134516 | JGI IMG/M metagenome (GOLD analysis project Ga0187843, IMG submission 134516) | Oligotrophic lake water microbial communities from Sparkling Lake, Wisconsin, USA - SP09_SKY_43 | ecosystem: Environmental > Aquatic > Freshwater > Lake | place: USA: Sparkling Lake... | reverse complement strand
CTCAACGGTGACCTTGTCACCAGTCAGAATACGGATATAGTTCTTGCGCATTTTTCCTGAAATATGCGCGATGACCACGTGACCGTTTTCGAGTTCGACCCGGAACATTGTATTTGGCAAGGTGTCCAAAATTGTGCCTTGCATCTCAATCACGTCTTCTTTCGCCATGCAGCGTACGAGCCCCTTCAGAATGATATAAATTTAAACCGGAAAAAATCTGCGCAGATTGTGCCGAAAACGCGCGGATAAGTAAAGCGACAACACGATTTTTAAGTAAATGATTGCCAAATACCGGTAGAAAGTCGCTGTTGCGGGCGAAATTTACTTTTGTAAGCCATTTTTGGCGAGCCATCGACCCAATATCCTAGATATAAAAAATCCCACTGTTGTTGCAAACAGAGTTGGTGTGCGCCAAGCACTGCCAAAGTTCCTAGTGAAAATTCAGTGTCGGGTTCGAAAAAGCTATACACCAGTGAAATGCCATCGGGGACATGGTCCAAAATCATCGCCCCAACTAAACGGTCGCCGATATAGTGTTCAAACACACTCACTTGCAACCAAGTGCAGTCGAGCAATTGTTGTAAATGACTTATATCTGCAGGGAACATCACACCATCCGCATGACGCGCTGTGATATATCGCTGATAGAGTTCAAAATAGACACTGGCTGTTGGCGATTGTTGCCAGCGCCAATGCCAGCCAGATTTTTGCGCTCGGTTTAACTGCCGTTTTTGTGATGTTGACAGCAAAAACTCCATGCTCGCTAATCGCACCGACTGACAGGCCTGACACTCTGGACAATATGGGCGATATAGTTGCGCACTACTGCGGCGAAAATTATACCGCATAAGCTGTAAGTATAATTCCGGCGATAATGGCTGCTCTGGCAGGGTAAAAACCAAGCGCTCTTCGGCGTCGGTTAAATAATTGCATGGGTGTATATCGGTAATTGCGAGTTGCAGGCTTTCTGACATTAACATTGCCCCTCATCCGCGATTAGCAGTGGACGAGCTGCCCACATCGTTGCAGGCAGCGGCGTATCGCGACGTTCTGCTAAGAGCGATAGATACTCCGACCTTGGCAAAGGCTGCGCGCCGAGTTGCATTAAAAATGGATTAGGCATCTGGCAGTCTATAAGCCCATCGGTATATTGACTAAGCTGATGCTGAAGAGCAACTAATGCCAGTTTTGCGGCATTGGGCACCAGATTGAACATTGATTCGCCGCAGAATAGGTGGCCAATTTGCAGGCCATAACATCCGCCAACTAACTGATTATCTAGCCAAACTTCAATACTGTTGGCAACGCCTAACCGATGAAGCTCGCCATAAGCTTGTTGCATACAAGGTTGGATCCAAGTGCCGGTGGTATTTAAGCGGGTTTGTGCACACAGCTGCATTACTTCGCTAAATTGCTGATTGCAACTAAAGCTAAAGTTATGTTTTTTTAACGTTTTTTTAAGAGTGCGAGGAAGTTGTAATGTCTTGGGGGCAAAAATTGCGCGAACTGATGGTGACCACCATAACAACGGATCACCTTCATTAAACCAGGGGAATATCCCTAAACGATAAGCATGAATGAGCCTCGAAGCTGACAAATCACCACCCAAAGCCAAGAGACCATCAGGATCGGTGAGTGCTTGCTGCGGATCTGGGAAAAACTCCAGATCCGCAGTTAATTCAGGCAACCAAATTGGCACTTGGCTTATTTGTCCAGCGCATCCAAATAACGCTCAGCATCTAACGCCGCCATACAACCAGTGCCTGCTGAAGTAATTGCTTGACGGTAGATGTGATCGCTAACATCACCGGCTGCGAATACACCAGGGATACTAGTTTGAGTTGCATTGCCTTCAATGCCACTTTTTACCACCAAATAACCACCATTCATGGCTAATTGGCCAGCAAAAATGTCGGTGTTTGGCTTGTGACCGATGGCAATAAACACACCGTGCACCGCAACTTGCTCTTCCGCTTCACCTTTTGTTGATGCTAAACGTACGCCTGTTACACCCATGTCATCGCCCAATACTTCGGCCAATTCACGGTGGGTGTGCAGCACGATGTTGCCGTGAGCAACTTTGGCATTTAAACGGTCGATTAGAATTTTTTCTGCCTTAAAGCTGTCACGGCGGTGCACTAAGTGCACTTCGGCAGCAATGTTTGAAAGATATAATGCCTCTTCCACCGCGGTGTTACCGCCACCAACAACGACCACTTTTTGGTTGCGATAGAAAAAGCCATCACAGGTAGCACAAGCTGAAACGCCGCGACCACTGTAGGCTTGTTCTGACTCTAAACCCAAGTATTTTGCCGAAGCGCCGGTGGCAATAATCAGCGCATCACAGCTATAGCTGCCGTTGTCACCGGTCAAAAGAAATGGCTTCTGTTGCAGGTTAACTGTGTGAATGTGGTCAAACACTATCTCAGTTTTAAATGTTTCCGCATGTTCGCGCATCCGCTCCATTAACGCTGGACCTGTCAGTCCATGCGGATCACCAGGCCAGTTTTCAACTTCTGTTGTCGTAGTTAATTGGCCGCCTTGTTGCATGCCTGTAATTAATACTGGATTTAAATTAGCGCGAGCGGCGTAAACGGCAGCGGTATAGCCCGCAGGACCAGAGCCGAGGATCAATAGTCGGCTGTGTTTAGGATTAGACATGAAGATCTCCGAGAAAAAAGATGAAAAAGCTGCAGATAAGTTGTGGGCGATTTTAGGGGATTGCAACTGTAAGCGAAAGGAAAACCATGAAAATAATTAGTGCTCGCTGTAAAGTCTTGTGTGCTGTGCTATGGTAGCTTCATTCGTAAGTCGCAATGTTGGCGCGCAGTTCGAGCATGTTTCGCGCAATGCTTCTTGTTATTTTTTTCCAGGCGGAGGTTATGCTGAGCCAGCGTGTATACCGACAATTGTTCGGATCCATCTGTTGCCTTCTGGCGCTGTTGTGCTGCCTGCAAGTATCGGCTGTGCAGGACTTCAAACGACTAGGCGTTGGTGATGGTTTACCCAATGCGACGATTTATAGCGTCACTCAAGATAGCCAAGGTTACATTTGGCTAACCTCGACTAATTCTGGTCTGCTCCGTTTTGATGGTTATCAGTTTTCTGAATTCCAAGTCCTCACTGCAGATGAAAAAAAGCAACTTGGCTCGCAAGATGTCGGTTATTTATTGATCGATCGTGACAAGAATATGTGGGCAGGCACTTGGGGCTATGGCTTGAGTCGTATTGACGGGGTGACAGGGGCCTTGCGTCGTTACGTGGTTGACCCTAGCAACCCTGATGGCCTCGCGAGTTTGCAAATTCAAACCTTGTTGCAATCTAAAGATGGTTCAATTTGGATTGGGACTACCGGTGGTCTAAACCGCATTAAACCCGACGGCACGATGCAGCGCATCGGCGCGCCAGGCCAACTGCGCAGTCTGATAAGTCCTAGGGTTTGGAGTTTGGCACAATCTAGCGATGGTAGTCTTTGGATTGGCACTTCAAACGGCTTACATCGTTATACTGAACAAGATGGGCTAAGCCCTGCAATTTTGCCTTTTCCTGCAGGCAATGGCCGCGATAACGAAATTCGTGCGCTGTTTAGTAATGATGACAAGGTTTGGATCGGTAGTCGTCAGGGCCTGTTTCGGATTGACCCCCAAGGCATGCAGCTAAGCGCTGTGCCATTTTTTGCCAACAGCAAAACACCAATAATCAATACAATCTCAGCCGATGAACAGGGCATGTTGCTACTCGGTACTTATAGCGGCTTGTTTCGCGTTCACCCTCAGCGCTTTGAGTATTTGACCTTTCGCAAACAACAATCTTTATTACCTACTGTGAATGTGCGCTCTATTTTTCTCGATCGGTCTGGCATGTTATGGCTTGGTTCACGCGAAAGCGGTTTATTTTATGCGAGACATAGCAAATCCGCATTCACCAGTTTGACTGATTTAATGCCGAAAACTGATGCCGCGGCTTTGTCTTTTGGGGTAACCAGCGTCTATGCCAAAGGCAACGAAATATGGCTGGGAAGCGCTGAACATCTGTATCAAATCGATAAACAGACTGAATCGATGCGTCGTTATGCAACTGGTGGTCGGGTGAATTCAATTAAACCAGATCCAACCGGCACTTTGTTCGCCGCGACCGATAATGGTTTGTTTCGTTTTAATCGAGAGACCTCGCGCCTTGACTTGGTCAGTGAGCCATTTACTTTAGCAAAGGGGTTGTCGGCGAATATTCGTGATTTAACTGTCGAGGCTGATGGTAGTTTTTGGATTGGCCTTTGGGGTGATGGTGTATTGCATTGGCGAAGAGGCAAAAATGGACAAGTGGGTTCAGTTGAAAAATTTCTCAATGATGAAATAACCAGCAAAGTCGGCGATGCGGTGCAATCACTGTTGGTCCGAGAGAACGATGTTTGGGTTGGCAGTCGTTATTCTGGTGTTTTTCGAATTGAACGGGCAAGTGGGAAGGTGAGTAATATTAGTGAGTTAGTGGACTCGGGCTTGCAGCTTCCTAGTAATGATGTGCAATGTATTGAAAATGGTCCGGCAGAGACTATTTTGATTTGTACCGCCAAAGGCTTAGTAGTTTACGATGCGAACCAGCGCAGCCAGCAGTTACTCGATACCCGCAGCGGTTTGCCGAGCGATAATATTTTTGGTGCTTACACCGACCAGCAGCAAAATATTTGGTTGTTATCATCCAAAGGCCTCAGCATGAAGCAAGGCGCAGGCTCACGACTGATTACGTTCACCCAACAGGATGGCTTGGCTGCAACCGAACTTATTTTTAAGTCATTTTTTGATGATGGGGCTGGTACTTTTTACATTGGGACCATTGAAGGTTTGTCGATGGTTGAACCAGCCTTGATCTGGAAAAATGATGCTGAACCACAAATTGCCATTTCTCGAATTCTCGTCAATAACCGTCCGCTGGCGCAGGCTCCGCATCTGGCAGTATGGCCCTCGTTAACCTTAAATCCTGCCGATACCAGCGTGGAATTTGAATTTTCTAGCCTAGATTTTCATGATGTGATGCGCAACCAATTTATGTACCGGTTAAAAGGTTTTGATGAAGATTGGATCATGCAAGCCGGCAAGCGCGGCGCTTATTACTCAAACTTGCCGGTTGGTAGTTATCAGCTTGAAGTTCGGGGCAGCAATAACCACGGTTTATTTAATAGCATTCCTCTAATTTTAAAAATTGAGGTGTTGCCAAATTGGTGGCAGTACCGCTCAGTCCAGTTTTTAGCCTTGGTGATTATCTTGTTATTCATTTTGGGTGTGCATCTCTATCGGATGCGGCATTTCCAGCAAATTAACCGGTTATTACAAAATGCTGTGCAGGAGCGCTCAAAAGCACAATTAATCTTGGAAACCAAAGTGGCTGAGCGCACTCGAGCTCTAGAAGAAAGCTCCATGACGTTATCGCTGCGCACCAAACAACTAGAAAAAAGCTTAAGTGAAGTCGCGAAAGCCAACCGAGAACTCACCCGTTTAGATCAACTCAAAGACGAGTTTATTTCGACTGTTTCGCATGAACTGCGCACGCCCCTCACCTCCATCCGAGGTGCGGTTGGACTTATTGCCCAGCACGTGGTGGAACCTGGTTCTGACTCTTACGATTTGTTAGTGACAACTGCAGTGAGCAATTGTGAGCGTTTATCCCAGTTAATTAATGATTTATTAGATGTACAGAAATTCGAAGCCGGTAAATTTGAGATCCATCGAAGGCCTATTGATCTGGCTGAACTATGTAAAGACGCGATCCAAGGCATGGAAAGTTATGCCGTGCGTTATCAAGTCAAGTTGATTTTTCAGGCGGAACTTGCGCCTGTGCAAGTGTCGGCTGATGCACTGCGTATCCGGCAAGTCATCGATAATTTATTGTCCAACGCCGTGAAGTTCTCGCGAAAAGATGGGGTTGTCACACTCAAATTAGCCATCGTTGAGGATGACGCTTTGATTGAAGTGATCGATGACGGCGAAGGGATCCCACAGCAATTCCAAGCGCGAATTTTTGAAAAGTTCAGTCAAGCCGATGCCTCGGATAGTCGGGCAAAAGAAGGCACAGGACTTGGTTTAACCATTTGTCGGAAAATTGTCGAGAGTCACGATGGCACTATCGGCTTTAGCAGTGAAGAGCAAGTAGGGACTACATTTTGGGTTCGCCTACAACGACTTGAAGCGGTATTTACTGCCACATCATAAAAATATCAGATATTCATCACCAATTTGTCAAATGGATTGCTTTGTGTAACCGCGATTTATCCGTAAGGTAATTTCAGTCGGAGCTAGCTCATACCGACCGTAATTAGTTCAATCTGAACTTCCCATCCTTTCTCATTAATTGGATAGATCCACGATGAAACAAACGACATTAACAACGATAAAATTCAGTAGTTTGGCATTTTGTGTGGCGATGAGTTGCCAAGTTTCGGCACAAGAATACATTATCAAATATAAATCAGGGGCAACCTCAGCCATGGCTGGCTTCGCGTCAGAGGCAGGCGCTAAAGGCAATAAAGCGCAGGTTTTCTCCGAAATGGGCGCCGCCACCATTCTTCGTAATGCTCTGATCAGTGATGCTAAGCATGTTCCTGAGTTTAATTTCAGTGTGGCAAAGCTGAGTAAGCAGCAAATTGCGGAATTAAATAACTCAGGTGCAGTTGAGTATATTGAAGTCGATTCCAAACGTTATTTGTATGCTGAGTCTGTGCCTTATGGCATTACCATGGTACAAGCGCCGCTGGTGAGTGATGCTTTTACCAGTAATACCAAGGCTTGTATTATTGATACCGGCTATACCCTTGGCCACCCTGATTTACCGAACAGTGGTGTGACTGGTTATTCATTTTCTGGGCATGGCGCTTGGTCAACCGATGGCAACGGTCACGGCACGCATGTTGCCGGAACTATTGCGGCCATTGGTCGCAATAACATTGGCGTAGTCGGGGTGAATCCTTCGGCGAAATTAGGCCTGCATATTGTGAAGATTTTCAATAACTCAGGCAATTGGACCACGGCATCGAACTTGGTGACAGCCATTCAAAGCTGTAAAAATGCCGGTGCCAAAGTCGTCAATATGAGCCTGGGTGGTTCATCTTCGAATGCCACCGAACAAAATGCTTTAGCGAGTTTCTATCAAGGCGGTATGTTGTTAGTTGCAGCTGCAGGGAATGCGGGCAACAGCAGCTTATCTTATCCAGCCTCTTACAACTCAGTCATGTCAGTTGCAGCAGTTGACAGTAACCGGAATCGTGCGAGTTATTCGCAATTTAACAGCCAAGTTGAAATTGCCGCGCCGGGTTCAAGCGTCAACTCAACCTACAAAAACAATGGCTATGCCACGCTCAGCGGTACATCAATGGCGACGCCCCATGTCACTGGTGTTGCAGCTTTAGTCTGGAGCCAATTCCCAAGCTGTTCTGCGGCACGGATCCGTACCGCGTTAACCGCTACCGCCCAAGATCGAGGCACTGTAGGACGTGATGTTAATTTTGGATTTGGTATAGTGCGGGCGCAAAATGCCCTGACTTATTTACAAACCAACGGTTGTTAAATAGCAAAAGGGCTGTGTTGCCACAGCCCTTTTTCATCTTGACGCTTTTCATTGCCAACTGAATTTGTGTTTATTGCGGCAACACAAAAGCATACACCGCAACAAAATGACAAATACTCCCGGCCATCACAAACAAGTGCCAAATCAAATGATGATAAGGCAGTTTGCGCATCACATAAAAAATGACACCGCCTGAATAACAAAGACCGCCCGCTAATAACCACCAAAGCCCGCCGCTTGGCACGTGAGTTGTTAAGGGGCCAATCGCCACCAATACCAACCAGCCCATTACCAAATAAAGTACCAGGCTTAATTTTTTAAATTTTAGATGGGCAACAAATTCCATGATGACACCAGCTATCGCAATAGCCCAAATCACCAAAACCAAATAAAAGCCCCAACTATCGCGCATGCTGATCATCGTGAATGGGGTGTAAGTGCCTGCGATCAACACGTAAATCGCCGCGTGATCTAACTTGCGCCAGCGCGCTTTGGTTTTCGCAACAGTGCTGCCGTGATAACAGGCTGAGCAGGTGTATAACAAAATCAAACTAAAGCCAAACAACAAGGCTGCAGCAAATTGCTGCCAATCCGACATCATATGCGCCTTTTGCCAAATCAGGACTGTGCCAACCACACTTAACAACGCGCCAATGCCGTGACTAATGCTATGCGATGCTTCTTCGTACGGCAGGTAGCGACTTTCTTCTATGCTCATAAATAATATTCCGAAATCTGGTCGGGTCATCATACCACTGAAGCGTGATGCCACAACAACTTCTGTGTTTCTGCGGCGTGCCTGAGTTAGAATAGCCGCCTGTTTAAGGAGGCTACCATGCCACTATTATTAATCCTCGGTTATGTCTGGCCTGAGCCCAAATCATCCGCGGCGGGCTGGCGGATGCTCAGCCTCATTCAACTGTTTCGGGCAAAGCAATGGCGCATCATTTTTGCCTGCCCAGCCGAATTGTCTATGCATCGCTTCGATCTTGCCGCATGGGGCATCGAAGAGGTGCAAATTGAGCTCAATTCAGCCTCATTCGACAGGCAATTAGCGCACTGGCAGCCTGATGCGGTGCTGTTTGACCGCTTTATGCTCGAAGAGCAATTTGGCTGGCGGGTTGATGAAATTTGCCCGCAAGCTTTAAAATTGCTCGACAGTGAAGATTTACACTGCCTTCGTTCGGCCCGTCAGCAAGCATTTAAGCAACAACGCGCGGTCACAAGTGCAGATCTTCGCTCTGAGCTGGCTCAGCGTGAAATTGCCGCGATTTTGCGTTGTGATTTAACCTTGACCATTTCTGAGTATGAAATGGCTTTGTTACAAACAGAATACACCGTGCCAGTGACGCAGTTGTTGTACGTGCCATTTTTAGTCAAAACAGCGCCGCACTTGCCGCGTCTAAACTTTTCTAAACGTCAACATTGCTGTTTTATCGGAAATTTTCGCCATGAACCCAATTGGCAAGCGGTATTGCAATTACGGCGGATTTGGCCACAGATCCGCAAGCAATTGCCTGGCGTTGAATTGCATATTTATGGGGCTTACCCACCACCTAAAGCCACAGCGCTGCATGATGCCAAGCTAGGTTTTTTAATCAAAGGTTGGGCTGATGACGCACAACAGGTGTTAGGGGCCAGCCGGATTTGTTTAGCGCCAATTGCTTTTGGGGCGGGACTTAAAGGTAAATTCATCGATGCGATGCTGAGCGGAACTCCGAGTGTGACGACCAGTGTTGGTGCTGAAGCGATGACAGATCCAATCAGTGGTGATTGGTGTGGCATGGTCGCCGATAGCGACGAAGCGTTGATCGCTGCGACTGTGCTGCTGTATCAAGATGAAGCCCGTTGGCAGCAAGCTCAGGCGCTTGGGGATTCAATTCTCGCGCAGCGATTTGCTGAAAGTTATTGGCAGCCACTCATCTGGCAGCGGATTAACGAAGTGCACCAAGCGCTTGCTGTGCATCGACTTTCCCACTTTACCGGGACTATGCTAAAGCATCACCATCAACGTAGTACCAAATTTATGGCGCAGTGGATTGAAGCAAAGCATAAACTAGCGCAGCAATCGACCCAAGCTAAGGAAAACGAGCATGATTAGTCGCAGCGATTTAACAACACTCTTAGAAAAACAGCTGTGCTGCGCCAAAGTGCGAGACTATTGCCCAAATGGCTTGCAAGTTGAAGGCAAGAGCTTGATACAAAAAGTAGTGACGGGTGTGACTGCTTCTCAAGCATTAATCGACCAAGCCGTCGCCTTAGGCGCGGATGCCATTATTGTGCATCACGGTTATTTTTGGAAAGGTGAAGCCCCTGAAGTGGTGGGGATGAAAAAGGCGCGTTTGCAGCAGTTGCTCAAACACGATATCAACTTATATGCCTATCATTTACCGCTGGATATTCACCCTTCACTAGGCAATAACGCGAAACTCGGCGAATTGTTTGAGGTGAGCCAAGTTCGACCGGTGTTAACCGTGGAGCCAATTGGCGTGTTGCAGGCCGGTGAGTATCCCCAAAGTAAAACCCTTGCCGAGGTGGCAGCGCTTATCGCTGAAAAGCTTGGCCGAGAGCCGCTAGTGCACGACGCAGGCATCGGAGCTGTTAAAAAACTGGCTTGGTGTAGTGGCGGTGGCCAAGGCTACATTGAAGCTGCAGCTGCCCTTGGCGTAGATTTGTTTATCTCAGGTGAAGTGTCAGAGCAAACCATTCATTGCAGCAATGAACTTGGTATCCATTTTATTGCGGCGGGACACCATGCTACAGAACGCTACGGTGTCCAAGCATTGGGGGAGTGGTTAGCCGAGAATACGGAACTTGATGTTGAATTTATTGATATTTACAATCCCGCTTAGTGTCGCAAACTAAACCATTGTGCGACTAAGCCAAAGTATTCGTATTGTGCATAACTAAACCCGATCAGCGCCTGCTGATTTGGTACCCAACCTTCGAGTTGATGCTCTGCAAAGTCTCGTCGAATGGTAAAATCAGTCGGGGCGGCGAGGGGCGTAAGCCCATTTGCTTTAGCCCAGCGCATGGCGCGGGTCATATGCATCGCTGAGGTAACTAAGGCTACATTGTTTGGGGTATTGTTACTAAGTGATAGTAACTTAGGGGCGACCAATGCCGCCTCTTGCCGGGTATTCAAAGCCTGTGGATAACGTTGAATTTGCGCAGCAGGGACCCCGAGATGTTGGGCGAATGCACTTGCCACAGCAGAGTGCTCGAATTGGCGGTGTCTTAGCTCGCCACTTAAATGCAAGGTCGCCGTTGGGTTTTGTTGCCAAATCCGCACCGCTTCAAGCATTCGCGCCTGCGAACAAGGTTCTAGCCTGTTATAATCCGGCAAAAATTGGCTGTCGCTATGGTTACAGCCTAACACCCAAATATGCTCGACCGGTTGGCTGGCATATTTCGGATAGGCAAATTCGAGGGGCGCCGCGATTAAATCGACTATCGGTTTAGTGGTTGCGATCCAAAGCAGTGAAAGCCCGGTAATTGTGGCGAATTTGGCTAAAGTCGGACGGCGTTTAGCCAGTATTGTTCCCATGCTTATTAAGAAAACTAGTATAAACACTGGTGATAAGAAGACTTTAAACGGAAACCACATTCGACATGTCCAAGAAAAATACTGATCGCAATTTTGACAGCATCGCCGCGAAATTCCAGCAGAATATTTATCAGACCAGTAAAGGCCGATTGCGTCAGTTAGTGCTGCAACGTGATTTGAGCGAATTACCAGTGCTGGCGACCGCCTGTGATGTGCTAGATATTGGCGCCGGGCAAGGTCAACTGGCGTTGTGGTTAGCTGCTAGAGGTCATCAGGTGCATCTCACCGATGTCTCCGCCGAAATGCTCCAGATGGCGCAAGCAGCCAGTGTGGACGCTGGTTTAACTGCACAAGTCAGTTTTGCGCAACTCGCTTTGCAGGACATCCCGCCAGAGTCTCGGCAATATCCTTTAGTGCTTTGTCATGCGGTGTTGGAGTGGCTGGCTGATCCTG
>Ga0187843_10002334_pt1 | contig 11559 bp, 5 predicted proteins | sample SpaLakP09_SKY_43_FD_134516 | JGI IMG/M metagenome (GOLD analysis project Ga0187843, IMG submission 134516) | Oligotrophic lake water microbial communities from Sparkling Lake, Wisconsin, USA - SP09_SKY_43 | ecosystem: Environmental > Aquatic > Freshwater > Lake | place: USA: Sparkling Lake... | reverse complement strand
GATTCGTACCGAACATCCCCAGGTGATTGCCATCATCTTGTCCATCTTGGATACCAGCGTGGCCACGCTGGTATCCAAGATGGACAAGATGATGGCAATCACCTGGGGATGTTCGGTACGAATCATTTCGGCAATAGAGCGCGGGTCCATCCAACTCAGAATATCCAAACCCTTGGTGCCCTGACCCGGCATGATGCGGTTCAGGACCGAGTTGGCTTTGTCTTCACCGAGTGCCAAACGCATGACGCGATCAACATAGTCGGAGCCTCCCAAGCCCACATTGTTTTGTTTCTTCAACATATCGACGAACTGGTCCAACACCACGTTCACCGCGTTTTGCGACAAACTTGAAGCTTGCACCATGGCCGCACCCAAGGCTTGCACCTCTTTCGGGCTGAGGTATTTCACAATCTCTGCCGCTTGCTCTTCACCCAACAACAGCATCAGCACGGCGGCGCGTTGCGTTGAGGTCATGGCCGCCATCTCAGCACGCAGCTCGGGGGTCCATTGGATGGATTCGTTATCAGCCATTTGTCGTCCTTGGTAACTTGTCGGTCATTATTCTTCGATCATGCCGCGCATGACACCCGCCACACGGCCAGAGTTGTCAGCCACGATCATGCGAATCAAAGCAACTTTGTCATCGTATGAATTTGCATTTTGGAGCAGATCTGTTGGGATCGATTGCTTCTTCGGTTTGAGCTTGCCCATGCGCGCTTTAAGGTCGTCCAGCGATTCGCCTTCTTCCAACTCCATTTCATTCGCTGCGCCACCTTCGGCCTGGGCTTGCAGGGCCTGCAAGCGTTCGGCTTCACGTGCGGCCTCTTCTTCAGCCATTTTGGTGGATTCGGCTGCAGCGGCTTCTTCGGCCATTTGCGCTTCGCGGGCCATTTCTTCGGCAGCGCGTCGTTCGGCTTCGGCAATCGCTTCGGCTTCTTTGCGTGCTTTTTCTTCGGCCTCTTCGCGGGCTGCACGTTCTGCAACGACCCGGGCGGCGGCGTCGGCCTCGGCTGTAGCGATCCGTTCGGCGCGGATTTTTTCGGCCATGGCAGCCTCGGCAGAAGCAGCAGCCAGAGCGGCGGCAGCGATGGCGGCGGGGTCCACTTCCGGTGTCATCATTTTCTTGATCATGGGTCGCACCACAAACAGCACGAACAGCATGAACAGCAACGCAATCACGCCGCTGTTGACCAAAGAAGCCAATGCTTCATCCTTGTACCAAGGCACGGCATCAGGGTCGATGGGTGGCTCAAAACGTGTCGCAACCACGGTCACGATGTCACCGCGTTTGTCATTGAAACCCACAGCACCGCGTACCAATTGGTTCAAACGGTCAAGTTCTTCTTGGGTATAGGGAATGGTGGTGGGCGCTGGTGAGCCATCGGCCGGTTTTTCGACCTTCATGCCTGGGGGGATCGGGCGCTCATTGATCAAGACACCAACACCGAGTTTTTGCACGTTGCCCATGGCGCTCTTGGTGTGACGCACAGCGCGATCGAGCTCATAGTTCTTGGTGCTGCGCGCCACGACTTGCACGCCTTTCTCGCTCACGCCCTTGTTGGGGTCGGCGGGTGTAGCGTCGGTGGCCGCAGGGTTTTGCGGTGGGTTGGGTGGCGTGTTGGAGAGTGAGCCAGGGATACCAATCGCGTCTTTGAAAGTGTTGCGATCTTCCACATACAACTCCGAACGCGTCTTTGGCCCTTTATCGCGTTGGTCAAAATCTTCGGTGGTGATTTCTTCTTGGGTGAAATCAAGTTGCAAGCTGACTTGGGCGCTGACGTTGGCCTCACCGACGATCGGTGCCAACAGTTGTACCAGGCGGGTGCGGTACAAATCTTCCATTTGCTGCTTTTGCTGCAATTGTGCGCCGGTTAAACCCAAGGGAGCTTCACCCAGCATGTCGTTCATGAGCGTGCCGAAGTTGTCGACCACGGACACATTTTCAGGTGCCAAGTACGGCACGCTGGAAGCGACCAAAGAAATGATGGCCTGAACATTGGCCGAAGAAACTTGCTTGCCTGGGGCGCGGGTGATGATGACAGAGGCTTTGGTGGGCACACGGTCCCGCACAAACACACTTTGTTTGGGCGCTGCCAAGTGCACGCGCGCATGGCGAATACCGGCAATTTGCGTGATGGTTTTGGCCAACTCTTGCTCCATCGCGTTGTTGTAGCGCACCTGCTCCATGAACTGACTGGTGGTCATGGCCGGCATGTCTTTCAAGGTCTCCATGCCTTGCACTTCGGTGCGGGGCAAACCTTTGGAAGCCAACAACATGCGGGCTTCCTGGTATTTGTCTGCCGGCACCATGATTTGACCGGTGTTGTTGTCAATCTCGGTTTTGAAGTTACCTGTTTTCAGCGTTTCGATGGCCAGTTGTTTATCCGCTTCTGGCAGCATCATGGTGAGTGCGCGCATGGGCGGCGTCTTCATCGACATCGAGGCCAAACCAAAAGCGGCCACCACCATCAAAATGACGATGATGGGCAGCACTTTGCGAACCGAAGGTTGGCGCACCACATCACGAATCATGCCCATGGGATCGGTCAAGGCGGAATTGCCAATGGGGCGCGGCACCAAGCTATTGCTGCTGGTGCGTGCGTTGTCTGAATCTGTGGTGGTGACAGCGTTGTTGCTGAGACCGACAGGGGTATTGAGTGTTGCGCTTGCGGTGGCCATGGTGTTCTCTTAAAGGTTAAACCGGCATGTTCATGATTTCTTCATACGCCCGCAGCACTTTGTTGCGGACCTGCAAAGTCGCTTCAAAAGCCAGGGAGGATTTCTGCATGCCTAAGACCACATCGGTCAAAGGCACGTCTTCGCCACGTTGATAGGCTTCTTGCAAGTTACTGGACTTGACTTGGGTTTCATTGACTTTGTCGAGCAGGTTTTTCACCGACTCGGTGAAATTGGGAAGTTCGACCTTGGGCGCTTGAATGTCTTGAACCAGGGGTGGCTGAATCTTCAGCTGCTCCACACCACCGGCGGCCTTTTGTTGGTAGGCGCGGATGGTCTCCATCATCGAGTTGACGCTGTTGCCAGAAATGCTGTCGATCATGGTCGTTGCTCCTTAATCAAGCCGCAATGGCCATGTCCATGCCACGGTCGCGCAGTTGCGCCAACTTGTAGCGCAGCGTACGAGGGCTGATGCCTAATTTTTTGGCGGCTTCGACACGGCTTTCACTGGCTTGAATCGCCGCCAAAATCACTTGGTGTTCGCTGGCTTTAACGGCTGAGAACAGGTCTTCAGCTTGCGGCGTTTTCATGTCGTCCGAACTCGCGCTGGCCATGAAACTGTCAGCGGATGGGGATGTTGGCGCCACCACTTGAACTTCTTGCGCAACGGCTGCAACTGGCGGCATGGGTTCCAGATACAAGGGCTGGTTTTCATCAAACATCAGGTGCGCTGGTGTGACCACCCGACCTCTGCACAACACAACGGCGCGTTGCATCACGTTTTCCAATTCGCGCACATTGCCAGGCCATGGGTATTGTTGAAGCAGCATTTGCGCTTCCATGCTCAGGCTCAAAGGCAAACTGTCTTTGGCCAAGCGGTTCAAAGCCTGCATGGCCAGGGGCAAGATGTCTCCAGGGCGTTCGCACAAAGGCTGAATGCGCAGACGGAAAGTACTGATGCGGAAATACAGGTCTTCACGGAATTCACGCGCCTCAATGGCCAAGCGCAAATCTTTGTTGGTGGCGGCAATGACCCGAACATCTAAATCGATGGATGTTTCACCGCCCAAACGATTGAGTTTTTTCTCTTGCAAGACGCGCAACAACTTGGCTTGCAAGTGGATTGGCATTTCACCAATCTCATCCAAGAAAACAGTGCCGCCTTGCGCCTGTTCAAACAAACCTTTGTGGTCTTTGTGGGCGCCAGTGAAGGCCCCTTTTTCATGGCCAAACAACATGTCTCCAATCAAGTGCTCTGGCAGCGCTGAACAATTCAATGCGACAAAAGGGCCTTTGGCACGATGTGAGGATTCGTGCAGCACGCGGGCCAACACTTCCTTACCCGCCCCCGTTGGTCCGACCAACAAGGCGGTGACTTCGGTTTGCGCGACGCGTTGTGCCAAGGCCAGCAAATGTTGACTGACCGGATCGACAAACACAAAACTCTTGGGCTGACCGCTGTCGGCCATTTGCATGCCTTGCATGGCATCTTGCCAAGCCTGGACCGAACATTCATCAATGGGCAGCACATGCAGCGCACCATGGCGCATGGCGTCCACGGTGACTTCCATGCGGCGGCGTTCAACCCGGCAAATCACCGGCACATTAAAGCCCAGTTGACCAATCAAGGTTTGCACTTCGCGCAGCAACTCGGCACTGTCACCCAAGCGAATAATCATCACGTGGGCGCGGCGCAATGCGAGCGTCAGATCACCCAATGTCGTGATGGCGTGCAATGCCACACCGGCCTCACCCAACAGAGCACGCTGCTCGTCATCGAGTGGCCTGAATGGATCGAGCCATACAGCCTGGAAAACGTTTGGAGTCGAAGTGTTCACATTGATCAACCAGTAACAAAGGTGTGGTTGATAAGCAATGCATGTGCCAGCTTATAAATAGAGTACTTTTAAACTCTTTAAATTCAGCTCAATGTATTAAATGAGAACTTTACAAAGAATGAGGTCGGCATTTCGACAGCGTGCGCCGGGTCGTCTCACACGTACCTGGAAATATTTTTGACGGTTTGAGGCAGGGCCACGTTGGCGACATTTTCAGTGCGCACCGATTTGGCCATGAATCCCCGGCAAGGGTGGCCATCTGCGCGAAACACCTCAAATGAAGGAATCATGCGGCTTTTGAAACCCATTAATTTGCAACTGTAGGGGTTGCGCGTGTCCCAGCTGATGGCAAAGTGTCTACATTGCCAACAATCGGGTGAGGATGTGGATGGTTCAGCCCCCATGGCTCATCAACCACCCAGCAACTTCAGCACAGACTGTTGGCTGGTGTTGGCTTGGGCCAGCACCGCGGTACCGGCTTGCTGCATGATTTGGTTCTTCGCCAATTCGGTGGATGCAGACGCATAGTCGGCATCCTCAATCTGACTGCGCGAAGCCGACATGTTCATGGACACATTGGTCAAGTTGTTGATCACATGGTCGAGGCGGTTCATGACCGCACCCATGGTGGCGCGTGTGGCGTTCACCTTGTCCATGGATTCATCCAACAAATTCAGCACGGCGGTCGCACCATTGCGGGTGTTGATGCGAACAGTTCTGTCTTCCAAGGCTTGGTCCACATCGCCCGTGATTTCACCCGTGATCGATCCACCTTTGCCAAAGTCGGCCAAATCGATGGTGACCATCTGACGTGCAGAGGAACCAATTTGGAAGGCCAAGCGGCCAACCCTTGGTGGATCCATGTCCGAACTGGAGCGGCCCCCAAAGCTGCCGACAGAGAGGCCGAGATCTTCAAAGTTACTTTCCGTGCTGAAACCATCGTCACCCGTGGTGATGCTGATGGGCTTGCCAGAAATACCAGTCAAGTTGGGTGACTTGCCATCCGTAGAAGGCAGGCCTGGCAAGTGGGCCGGCTCGGCAATCATGCGTACCGTGCCGTAGACCGTGCGGGCATCTGTCGAATTTTCGCTGGCGGCCACAATGCCGGTGATTTGTGTGCTGCCGAAGTTGTTTTCACGCACAGTGCCGATAGACACTGTTTGTGTGTAGTCTGAGGCAACAGCACCGTTGATCACAAAAGGTGAGCCAGGCACTTTGGACTGAATCAATACAGATGTGTCGTCATTGGGATCAATATAAGCAATCAGGTTGCTCAAATGGGTTCGCTCCGATGGCAATGTCGCAGGATTGTTATCCTTCACCAAACTGTCCGCGGAGGCCGCATTGATGGCTGTCATCAAGGCGGTGGCCATGTCAGCCGCCGTTCCAACCGAAGTTGTGTTGTCCGTGGTGATGGTCGTGCCATTGATGGTGGTTGAAACCGTATCGCCAACCGTGAAACCAGACCCGCCAATCTTCACTTTGGAAATCTGACTGACCGAATTGCCCTCGTCCAAGCCAAAGCTGGCACAAGAGAGGCCTTCAATGCTTGCATCAAACCAGACAGACACATTGCGACCATCTGGCGCCTCCAGGGTCAAACCCTTGCCGTTGTCAGTGGCCACGATGCCATGGGTGCCACTGTAGGTGTTGATGGCATTGACCAGGTTGATCCGGCGCTCTGTCGGTGTGTCGTCCTTCTTGAATTCGATTTTGATTTGGGTGCCATTCAAGAACAACGACTGGATCCCAGCCGGTTCATTCACATCCTTGATGGTGTTGGGCGCGGCATCCCAAGTCGCCATTTTGGTTGAACCTGTGGCGGTGACACTGCCTTTCAGAATCACCGGATTGGCAACGGCACGCACGCCGGTTTCGGGTGTGTGTGTGTTGATGGCGTTGGCCATGGCAATGGCACTGGCGGCAGGGTTGCTGCTGGTGGCAATTTGATTGGAATAAATATCGTCGGCGGCATTGGTGGCGCGGATTTTCACGCCGTTGATTTTCAAGTCATCGGTGCCCAAGGCCTTGAACGGTGAAATTTTGTTCTCCACCACCGTTTGAACCGCGGACATGAGAGCCGTTGAAGTTGGATCGATCACCGCGCCAGTTGCCGCTGTGAACGATCGGCCAGGAACTTTGGCACGGATGATGAATTCACCCACGGTGTTGCCAGCCAAGACATCCACGTTTTGATCATTGTCACTGTTGAATTTCGTCACCATGGCGTCGCGAAGTTCTTGCGTCGTTTCGCCGCCTGTCGCCTCGATGCTGTGTTCAATGCCATTGACCACCAACGTGAACTTGTCACCAGCAACGACGGTTGCACCTGCGGTGAACGCGACACTGCTGACTTGTTTGACCGCAGGGGGCACCAGCGGGCGATCTTTGGTGTTGAAGACTGCTTGGTTTTTGCTGTAATTGCCCGCCAACAATCCAACGCGGCTGATATCGCCAACGCCGGAACTGGTCAAGACCACGGCATTGGGTATTTTGGATTCCAATGAAAGGGTGGCACTTTGTACACCCTCACGCATACCGATGCGATTGCCAAAATCACTGGCAATGGCGTCTGTTTGGAAGGTCACTTCAATATTGCGGCCATCGGCAGCTTTCAGCGTGACGCCCAATTGATCGGAACCTGTGTCCACCGCGATCACGCCTGTTTTGTCACTGATCAGGTTGATGGCACGAACCACATTCGCACGGGTATCGCGCGGGTTGTTCATCAGGGTTTGAATTTTGGCCGAGGCATAACCGTTGATCATGACCACGCCAGAGATCACGGCATTGCCGCTCATGGCTTTGCCAGTGAATATGTTTTCATTCACTTTGGCAAACACGCCTGTTCCACTCGAAGAAGAACTGTAGCGGCGGGTTGTATCTGTGACGGATGCAATGTTGGTGTCGCGTTGCTGCACATCGATGGCGCTGACTTCGCCGTCAGTGACGGGGAAATCCACACCAATGATGGTGCTGCCGGCGGCATAGGTCACATTTCGGCCTGAACCTTCACCAAACTGCGCACTGGTGCGCATGGCGGCCGCAATCCTGGCGGTGGCCAGCGCCGGGGTGTTTTCCATGGCGGTCAGTTCAACATTGACACCACCCACGGTGATCACGCCTGGGATGGGGTTGCCAGAGAAAGTGATGATCTGGGATTCGCCAACAGGGCCGGAGCCAAAGGCTGCTTTGCGGTTGATGGCCGCGGCTTTTGCAATCGCAGAACCCGCTGCATTGTTCAAAGGTGAATGCGGATCGTCAGTTGCAAATGATCCGCCAATTTCCACGCCGTTGATCAACAAGTCGCCAGCGCGCATGGACGGAATGGAGCCCGACACATCCACCGTCAGTTTGAATTTTCGTGTCGATAAATCCCGGGTGGGGACTGAATCTTCTAAGGGTGCACCGGTCGATTCTTTGAGGGTATATCGGAGGTCGTCTGAAATGATGGTGCTGTTGATGCCATCACGCGCCAAGAATGTCACAACGCCCGTTGTTTTATCAAAAGTACCTGTCAAGTTCACACTGTTGTTATCAGGCGTGAGGAAAGAGGCTTTGATGTCTAAGGTGCCGTCGTTGTCAACGTCTGTATGTTCGATGACCAAATTTCCGCTGCGCAAGAAGCGTCCGTTGTTGTCAAAATTCTCCAGCGTTTGAGTCACCGCATCACGACTGGTGGTCAATGTGTCAATGACGAAAGCACTGTCATTGGCTGGATCTGTCAATAAAACATCAGGTACATCACCATCTTTGGCAGCAAACGTGATCACCAAGTTATCCGACGAATCCACGGCGATCGTTCTGCCAGAGCCCGCGCCGAATTGATCCGTGGCTTGGAGCTGTGTCTGTATTTGTTTTGCCAACTTGTTGGCATCGACAACGCCTGAACCGTTCTGAATGCTGTTCCATTCCAGATTGATGGTTTCGCCAGCAAATTTGATGGAACGTGTCCCCAAAAATCCGGTCACAGGAATACTGGTGCCCAGCGTAATGGTTTGTTGTTCGCCCGAACCTGCACCTTCAATCACACGATTGGTGGTGGGGTTCAACAACACATCTCCGAACTGGACGTTGGAGGTGGCTTTGTAGACCGGCATCTCGCCCACAGCTTCACCTGCTTTGCCATTCAACACGGGGAAACCATTCCACTCTGTGTTGTCCGCAATTTGAACAATCTGTTGTTTCAGTTGTTGGAACTCCAAGTCCAAGTAACTGCGCTGCGCGTTGTCGTTGGTGTCATTGACTGCCTGAATGGCCAATTCACGCATGCGTTGCATCATGTCCGTGATTTCGTTGGTCGCACCCTCAGCGGTTTGAATCAGGGAGATGGCGTCACCCGCATTGCGTACCGCTTGATTCAAACTGCGAATCTGGTGCGTCATGCGTGTTGAGATCGCCATACCAGCGGCATCATCCCGGGCGGAGTTGATCCGCTTGCCGGTTGACAACTGTTGCATCGCAACGGATTGACTGCGTTCAGTCGACTTTAAAGCCGCTTGTGAAAACAGTGCCTTGACATTGGTGTTGATGACTGCCATTTACTTCTCCTGACCAGTGAGGTCGATAATGCTTTGCAACTGATTGAGCAATCCCTGTGCCAATTTCAATTTCAAGCTTTGAATTTGAAAATACCCTGTGTTTTCAAGTGTTTCGCCGCTGCTTTTTGCCGCAGTGGCAAGATTTGTTACATCAGTGGAAAGGAATTGCCGCATTGCCGCAGGTACTTTCTTATTGGATTTGCAGGCTTTCGCCTACCAAGTCGGCATAGTCTTCCAACGAAAGACGTTCAGCCATGAGTTCAAGTTGCTCCGGATAGGCCTTGAGACCTTTGCGAACCACTTGCAATGCTTTGGAGGGCTCCAGGTTGCAACGCAAAGCGCGAACCAACATCACATAGGTGAACACCTGGGTGTTGTCGCCTTGCAGTTCCATGAGTTCTTGCAAGAAATCCACCGCCATCTCCCAATCTTGTTGCATCAGTGCCAGCAAGCCATTGATGGCCAACATGTCTTCACTGTGCGGATGAATGCTGATGCCAGCAGCCCCCAAGGCCAATGCTGTCTCAAGTTGCTCGGTGGCCACCAATGACTGAATGGCCTCGCGAATTTCACCGGGGGTGAAACGCTTGATTTGTTCAGATTGCAGCAATCCACCCGCGTGGGCTTGGTTCATCAATTCTTGAATGAGCGTCATGAAATGTCCTTAAAGGTGTCAAAAAGGGGTACTGATCAGCACCAGACTGTCAGCGTACAGACACCATCAAGCAATTCATATGCCAAGTATTCCATGCCGATTTATCGCTCATGAATCCTCAGGAATGGCTGATTTTTGAGCCTTTAAGGCGGAAACGGCGGATCAGGAAGATCTTCAACGGCATATTTTTTGCTTGAATGAATCATCTTTAAAACCTGTGTTCCTTTTTGAGCCTATCTATGAACGCCAGAACGCCGACCACCGACATCCTGCAAGCGCCGCTGAGCCTGGAAGCCTTGTTTGAAACCTGCGGCGCATTGCAACAAAGCGGCCAACCGACCAAAGCGTTGGCGCTTTATGCCGACTGGTTGGCAACGTCTGAAGATGGCAACCGACACATGGCTTGGTTCAACTACGGCGCGGCCTTGCAAGCGGCTGGACAGCCATTGGACGCCATCAAAGCGTATGTGGAATGCCTGGGCTTGAAGCCATACTTTCCGCAAGCGCTGATCAACATGGGCCTGACACTGGAAAAATTAGGTAAACGCGAAGAAGCCCTGCAGCAATGGGTGCGTTTGGCCAGCCAGCGTTTGTTGCATGACGCGCCGAGTCAAGAATTCATCACCACCGCCCTCAACCATATCGGACGGGTGCAAGAAGACCTCAAGCAATACGACCTGGCCGAGCAAGCATTGACGCAAAGCTTGGCCCTCAACCCCAAACAACCTGGTGTCATTCAACATTGGATTCACATTCGGCAAAAAGCCTGTCAATGGCCGGTCTATCAAGAATTGCCGGGTATTTCGCGCAACGACCTGCTGATGTACACCTCACCGCTGGCCATGCTCGCCTTGTCGGACGACCCGGTGCAGCAGCTCCTTTGTGCTCACTCATTTGTGGCCCGAACCTATGGTTTGAAAGAAGCGTTCTTGTGCGAGGGCCGCAAATATGCACACCCGCGCAAACGCATCGGCTATGTGTCGGGTGACCTGTGTGTCCATGCAGTGGGTTTGTTGCTGGCTGAAATGCTGGAGGCGCATGACAAATCAAAATTTGAAATCTACGCTTATGACTTCAGTCATGAAGATGGCACACCCCACCGTCAACGACTGAAAAATGCCTTTGACCACCTGCGGCCCGTGCATGCGCTGGAAGACCGACAAGTGGCTGAATTGATCCTGCAAGATGAAATTGATGTCTTGATTGACTTGCACGGTTTGAGCGCTGGCGCCCGACCCGGCATATTTGCGTTGCACCCTGCGCCCCTGCAAGGCACGTACTTGGGCTTCATTGGCACAACAGGCATGCCCTGGTTTGACTTTGTCATTGCCGACCACTATGCCCTGCCCGATGAATTGACACCCTACTTCACCGAAAAACCTTTGCATGTGAAGGGCAGTTTCATTCCCGTGACGCGCGACAACAAGCCTGTGCGGGTGGCCAGTCGACACGAATTTGGCTTGAATAAAGACATGTTTGTCATGGCCGCTTTTGGCAATGTCTACAAAATCACACCCGACATGTTTGAGACATGGCTGCAGCTCTTGAAAGACATTCCGCATGCCGTGCTTTGGCTCATTGATGACAACGCCACGACCACACGCAATTTGAAAATGCATGCCCGCGCCGCAGGCGCTGATATGAGTCGAATTGCATTCACACCGCGCACATCACACGAAGAATACAAAGCAAAAATGGCTGTGGCCGATGTCTTCTTGGACACCTACCCTTACAACTGCGGGTCTACCAGCAATGATGTGATCTCGGTGGGTTTAACCTTGGTCACGATCAGTGGACGCACCCTGGTTTCACGCATGGGCGGCAGCATCATCCAAGCTTTGGGATTGTC
>Ga0187843_10002333_pt1 | contig 11559 bp, 10 predicted proteins | sample SpaLakP09_SKY_43_FD_134516 | JGI IMG/M metagenome (GOLD analysis project Ga0187843, IMG submission 134516) | Oligotrophic lake water microbial communities from Sparkling Lake, Wisconsin, USA - SP09_SKY_43 | ecosystem: Environmental > Aquatic > Freshwater > Lake | place: USA: Sparkling Lake... | reverse complement strand
CCCAGTCTCCAGCAGCAACATTACCTTGGTCGTGAGACAAAATGACAAAGCAATTTGCCTCACTCATTGATCGCAGAATGCCGGCACCTTGACTGCCAGTAAGTTTGACTGTGGGCTTTCCATTGGTCCCACGCCCCAAAATGGCACGTTGAAATTCTGTCCGACCTGGCTTCTTCCGAATTGCTTCCTCAGCAACTGCTTGGGTAAGCGGAGCTTCGGTTTGGCTTGCGCCATTTAGTTGCAGTAAAGCAGAGAGTACAAATTGATAGAAAGTCACCATCACCGCTACTGGGTTGCCAGGTAGACCAAAGAAGAGGGCTTTACGACCGGAGTCGTTTACTGACTTCAGTATTCCAAAGGCCATGGGGCGCCCTGGGCGCATGGCAATTTTCCAAAAACCCACATCACCAAGTTCTTGCATGATTTGCTTAGTAAAGTCTGCTTCACCGACAGAGACGCCTCCAGAGGAGATAAGTACATCTGCCTTAGACGCGGCTTCTATAAATGCTGCTTTGAGTGAGGTGGGATCATCGCGCACAATTCCGCAATCAATGATCTCTAAATTGAGACGATTGAGTAGCCCAGTGAGGCTGTAGCGATTACTGTCATAAATGCTGCCCGCATCCAAGGCTTGACCAAGGGGACGCAATTCATCGCCAGAGGATAAAATGGCTACCTTCAGTTTACGGTGGACTTGAAGTGTTGCAATTCCTAAGGAGGCGGCAAGGCCAAGATCGGAAGGGCGCAATAAGCATCCGGCCTTAATCGCTGCTTTGCCACTTTGTAAGTCTTCACCGCGTAAGCGTCGGTTTTCTCCGCGCTTTACTTGATTTTTTTTAAAGTCTACAGAGGACCCATCTACTGATTCGGTAAATTCTTGTGGGATGACAGTGTCACAGCCATGAGGCATGAGGGCGCCAGTCATAATCTTGACGCATTCACCCGCACCGATACTATCTATAAAAGGCTTACCAGCATAAGCAGTCCCAAGCACCTTGAGGGTAACAATATTGTCGCTCTCATCTAAGCAGTCGCCGTTAAAAGCAAAGCCATCCATTGCCGAGTTATCTGCAGCAGGAACATTAATAGGCGAGAGTAAATCCTCTGCCAGAATACGGTTGATTGCTTGATCCAAGCTCACGGACTCGACATCACTCGCATTATTCATATTGCGAGATTCTTGAAGTAGCTCAGTCACTAGACTTGCAATTGCCTTACGAGCTTCATCAACATGCAAAGATGCTGTGAGTAAGATGGGGCTATTAGGGGAGAGATGGTTTAGGTCTGTCATTGAGATGCTTTCTCTAAAGCAGCCAGCTCTTCGGGAGTATTCACATTCGCAAATGCTTGAGCATTTTCAAACACCACAGTACCCGATCGCAGTTCTTTAAACCAGCGATCAATTTTCAAATCGCCTTTACTTAAGAAAACACTCAAGGAGTCTTGCAGATCACTTCGCATTAGGCAGAAAACTGGTTGCGACCAAATCTTTCCATCATCCTCTTTGGAAGATGCAAAGACGAGTTCCAAATGATTGTCTTCAAGTTCGCATCCCATTTTTTCGACAAGATTGCTTGGTAATAAAGGGGAGTCACAAGGTGATGTTAGTAGGTAAGGTGTTTCGCAGTGCTTGAGCCCTACTGAAAAACCAGCTAGGGGGCCGGAGAAGTCTGGAGTTTCATCCAAGAGTACTGGATAGCCGTAGATTGAATACTTCGTAATATTGCGGTTAGCATTAATAAGGATAGTGCTGACTTGAGGTTTGAGGCGACTGATAGCGGACTCGATGAGAGGTTTGCCATGAAAAGGAATTAATCCTTTATCGATACCACCCATTCTTTGGGCGCGGCCACCTGCCAAAATCAGGCCTGTAATTTGTTGAGAGGTAATCATTAGCCGCCAATATAAGACATTTCAACTTTTCGGATTCCCTTGGGACCGATGGTGTTTGATCCCCGAATTTCTGAGTAGTGATCATTACGTCCAGACCAGGTTGCCATGATGGCGTTGGCAATTTCTAAATCACTTTTACCTGAGCGTAATAATGTTTTGAAATCAAAACCTTCGTTTGCGAATAAGCAAAGATAGAGTTGTCCGTCAGTAGAAATGCGCGCACGTGTGCACTCATGACAGAAGGTTTGGGTAACGCTGGAAATAAAGCCAATCTCGCCCGAGCCATCGACATAGCGCCAGCGCTGAGCAACCTCACCAGGATAGTTGGCCTCGATAGGTTCTATTGGAAAGACCTCATGAATTCTAGAGGCTACTTCTTTTGAAGGGAGAACCTCTGACATATTCCAGCCATTGGAACTGCCAACATCCATGAATTCGATAAAGCGAAGAGTGATACCACTACCTTTGAAATGCTTAGCCATCGCAATAATCTCTTGGTCGTTTGTACCCTTCTTAACAACCATATTAACTTTAAGATTTGTAAAGCCAGACTCCTGAGCTGCAGCGATACCATCAAGTACATCCGTTACCGGAAAGTCCACATCATTCATTTGCTTGAAGATGGCGTCATTGAGGCCATCAAGACTAATCGTGAGTCGATGTAAGCCTGCTGCTTTTAATGCAGCCGCTTTTTTGCGCAAAATGCTACCGTTAGTTGTGAGCGTTAAGTCGAGGGGTTCGCCTGCTGCAGATTTAATTTTTGCAAGCATCTTGATCAGCACTTCAAGATTTTTACGAAGCAATGGCTCGCCACCAGTGAGGCGAATTTTTTCAACACCTAGTGAAGCGAAGATGGTGGTTAATCGAGTGATCTCTTCAAAGCTGAGCAGTTCATTATGAGAGAGGTAAGGATAGTTCTTATCAAAGATTTCCTTAGGCATGCAATAGGTGCAGCGAAAGTTACATCGGTCGGTGACGGAGATTCGTAAATCACGCAGAGGGCGTCCACGAGTATCTTTATTTAAAACATTGGCGGCAACCAGTTGCTCTGGTATAGGCGGCACTTGACCTTTGCCTTCATCTAAACGAATGGGGATTACTTTTTCAACCATGGCACATTATGGCCGTGAAACGGTGTTTCTGCCAAACTGCTAAATATCCTTTTGGGATAAATAGCAGCCTGGAGAAATTACTTTAAACCGATTTTTCTTGGCCGCCGGTTTCAACTAAAACCATTGGACCATTTTGCAGGTTGACTGCTGCCTTAGGCGTTCTGCCCATAGGAACAATTTCTGGCTCTGCTTTAATTTGCGACTGTGCATCTTGATGCTTACTAGAGTCTGTTGCTACCCAGACCATGCCTGCAGACTGAACAACGCTATGTAGCGGCTTTTCTTCTAGCGCTTGGAAGGCAACCTTAGGAAGTTCAGGCATTGGCTTTGCGATCACTTCCATCGCTGGAGCTGGTGCAGCTACTGAAGCAACATTAGCTGGACGATTACTTTGACGTGGCGCACGTTGCTCCCTAGGCTCGCGCGGAGCTCTTACAGTGTTAGCAAAGCTTTGCGCAATGTTCTGAATTGGCATGGAAGCGGATGCTCCAGCCATTCCTACAGGCGGACCAGAGAATGGGCTAGCGGGTGATCCTGCAGAAGCAATCACTGTTTCACCATTGGACTCTGTGCGTTCACCACGTTGACCACGACCGCGACCACGACGATTGCGACCACGTCCACGACGCTCTTCGCCATCTGCACCGGGAGTAGCATCTGTACCAACAGTAGCCTCAGTAGCTGGAGTTACTGCAGCTTGATTTTCTGGCTTTGGATTGCTCTGACTGCGATTACCGTTGCGGTTACGACCATCTTGGCGACCTCTACCCGAACCTGCTTCGCGCGGAGCGCTTGCACCATCCACACTCGTTGTCGCACCTTCTGCTGGACGCTCACCTCGATCGTTACGTTCACCACGGCGACCACGATTGCCGTTGCGATTATTGCGATCACCATTGCGGCCTTGGTTACGACCACGGGGCGCGCTTGGAGCAGACTTTACTTCTACTGCTGGTGATGAAGAGAAGAGGCCTTTAATAAATCCAAAGAATCCACCAGAGCTGGCAGTTTCAGTAGTCGCTTTTTCAGCACGTGCAGGACGTGGTTGGCTTATTGGTGCTGGTGCATTTGGTGTGATGCCTTTTACTGCAGCCTCTGGACGCACTTTAACTTCTGCATCTTTTCGGCTAACAGCAGTATCAGTCTCGAGTTCACGGGCAGCTTCTTCAGCCATCACGTAACTCGCTTTTTGATCATCAAGACGGGGATCATCATGACGTAAACGCTCAAGCTTGTAATGCGGTGTTTCTAAATGCTTATTGGGGACCATCAAGACGTTGACCTTGAAACGGGTCTCAATCTTGATCACTTCAGCACGTTTCTCATTCAACAAGAAAGCAGCCACTTCGACCGGTACTTGTGTATGAATAGCCGCAGTATTTTCCTTCATAGCTTCTTCTTGGATGATGCGCAAGACTTGCAATGCAGAGGATTCGGTATCACGGATATGGCCTGTGCCGTTACAACGTGGGCAGGTTACGTGGCTACCTTCAGATAGGGCAGGACGCAAGCGCTGACGTGACATTTCCATCAATCCAAACTTGGAGATCTTACCCATCTGAACACGAGCACGATCATGACGCAGAGCATCGCGTAAGCGATTCTCAACATCCTTCTGCGCCTTGCTAGACTCCATATCAATGAAGTCGATGACGATGAGGCCGCCTAAGTCACGTAAACGTGCTTGACGAGCAATCTCATCGGCAGCTTCTAAGTTAGTACGAGTTGCGGTCTCTTCAATATCAGAGCCGCGGGTTGCCCGTGCAGAGTTGACGTCCACTGAAACCAAAGCTTCGGTGTGGTCGATCACAATAGCGCCGCCAGATGGCAATGGCACAGTTCGTGAGTACGCAGTTTCAATCTGATGTTCAATTTGGAAGCGAGAGAACAATGGAACATCGTCCTGGTAACGCTTCACTCTTGGCAAGTTATCTGGCATCACTACCGACATAAACGCAGCAGCTTGCTCGTAGATATCATCGGTATCGATAAGGATCTCACCGATATCCGGTTGGAAGTAGTCACGAATCGCACGAATGACTAAGCTAGATTCGAGATAGATTAATAGCGGTGCAGAGTTGCCTTTGGCGGCTTCATCAATCGCTGTCCACAACTGCATGAGATAACTTAAGTCCCACTGCAACTCAGTAGCATCACGACCAATACCAGCGGTACGAGCAATGATGCTCATGCCATCGGGGATATCTAATTGGGCCATTGCATCACGAAGTTCTTGGCGATCTTCACCTTCAATACGACGTGAGACACCGCCTCCGCGTGGGTTATTTGGCATTAATACCAAATAGCGACCCGCTAGGGAGACAAAAGAGGTAAGGGCGGCACCTTTTTGGCCGCGCTCTTCTTTTTCTACCTGAACAATGATTTCTTGGCCTTCGCGAAGCGCTTCTTTAATAGAGGCGTTACGGACATCAATGCCTTCTTTAAAGTAGGTGCGGGCAACTTCTTTAAATGGTAGGAAGCCATGACGCTCTTCACCATAATTTACAAAGCAAGCTTCGAGCGAGGGCTCAATGCGAGTAATGACACCTTTGTAAATATTGCCTTTGCGTTGTTCACGACCGGCAGCTTCGATATCGATATCGATGAGTTTTTGACCATCAACGATGGCAACTCGCAACTCTTCTTGTTGAGTTGCATTAAATAACATGCGTTTCATAACACTCTCCTATTGGGGAGTGCGTCGTTGCGCGCTGCGTTAGGGACAAGTCAGAAACCGCTTGGGGCATAGCCCATTAGCGGCTTTGGAGTGTGGATCAAGCTAATCCAAGCATCTTCTGCTTGGTACACCATGTTTAATTAAACCGGTGCCACACTTGACGATCGCCGCAGAGACCTCCTTTAGGTCATCAATGCAGGCGCGCGCCTGGAAACTGTCTTCTAATCGCGGGTCGCGGCATACGGCACACCAACCCTGCGCCTCATTACAACGGGGGAGGGGCAACCCCGGGAGTCTATTAAGGGCGACTCCAAGCTCCACGATCTAGACCTGAATTAGGTCTGTCTCGGGCCAATAAATTGGCTAGAGCGTTGATTATACGGCACAAGTTGAAGGACAATGGGGTATTGTTGAGTCCCTTGTCACCCCCTGTCTTGGTGGTGAGTGAGATAAATCATGAAACCCGAACCCATTTTCAAGCCTTCAGAGGTAAAACCGCCTACTCCTGCCGCCGTCCATCTTCAGACCATTGGTCCCGAGGAGGCTGGCCAGCGTTTAGACAATTACCTGCTGCGTTGGGCTAAAGGAGTTCCCAAAAGTCACGTTTACCGAATTATTCGCTCTGGCGAAGTTCGGGTGAACAAGAAAAGGGCTGAGCCAACTACCCGCTTAATTGAAGGGGACGTGGTCAGGGTTCCCCCAGTTCGGATTGCAGAGCCTGCCCAAATGGCGGCCGTCAATACTGCCCAGACCAAGTCTCGGGCACAGGGGTATTCCGACAAAATGCCCATTCTGTTTGAGGATGAGGCTTTATTAATCGTGAATAAACCAGCAGGTTTGGCAGTTCATGGCGGCTCAGGCATCGCTCTTGGCGTCATTGAAACCCTGCGTATCACCCGCCCAGAACTCAAATTCATCGAATTAGTCCATCGTTTAGATCGAGATACCTCGGGCGTATTACTTTTAGCAAAAAAACGCAGTGCCTTGGTGGAGCTACATCGGCAGATTCGTGAGGGGCAGACAGATAAGCGCTATTACTTGCTCGCCCATGGAGAAATTGCTCAAGGTGCCGGTGTTATGCAGTTGAAGTTTGCGCTGCATAAGTATTTATTGCCCAATGGCGAGCGACGTGTCCGCGTTGACCCAGATGGTTTGCCCAGTCACACCGCTTTACGTGTCATCAAAACCATGAAACGTGGAGAGGCTGAGATTACTTTGGCTGAAGCGCAGCTTAAAACAGGCCGCACCCATCAGATCCGCGTCCATCTCCAAAAACTCGGGCACGCTATCTTGGGTGACGATAAGTATGGCTTTGAGGATCTAGATAAAATTATTAAATCGAAGCGCTTGTACTTGCATGCCCATTTAGCGGGCTTTACGCATCCGCGTACTGGCGAGAAGATGCGTATCGAATCGCCATTACCTGCTGAATTTACGGCAATGATGAAAAACTTTGAAGTAGCAGTTGAACAGAGTTAAGTGGCCAATACCCTAAATGATTAAAGAGCAAAAGTCCGAAAGACGTTATGACCTGATTGTGTGGGATTGGGATGGAACCATTATGGATTCCACTCCAACCATCGTGGATTGTATTCAGCAGGCTTGTCGTGATCTAGGCTTCAAAGAGCCAGACGATACCCTAGCAAGCTCGGTCATTGGTTTGGGGATTCAGGATTCGCTGAGAAGAGCAGTTCCTTGGATTGAGCCAGCACATTTTCCAAAGTTGACCGAGCGCTTTCGCTATCACTACTTGGCTAAAGATCACGAGCTCGACTTATTCCCGGGTATTCGTGAGCTGTTAGCAAGTTTGCGTGAGGATGGTTACTTACTAGGTGTTGCCACAGGTAAATCTCGCGTGGGATTGGATCGCTCCTTAAAGCATCATCAGCTAGAGCAGATGTTTCATGAAACCCGCACCGCAGACGAATCCTTTTCTAAACCCCATCCTGGGATGCTTCTAGAGTTATCGGATGTCATGCAAGTACCAATGCGTCGTATGCTGATGATTGGCGACACCACTCATGATTTAGACATGGCGGCCAATGCAGGAGTAGACGCTATAGCAGTGACCTATGGTGCACATCCACCGAGCACCTTAAAGGAAGCCCCCTCCCTAATTCATGTGGATGACGTCTCGCAGCTAGCAAGTTGGCTAAGCCAGAATCTCACTGCGAAAAATAACTAAACAAGCCATACTGAAGCAATAAACAAGTAAGTAAACAAGGAATAAAAGCAATGGATCAAAATCAGTCAGACAACTCAAATCAAAACTGGGAGCGTCAAGCCCTCGAACATTTGCTATTAGAGAATTTAAAAGAAACCCGTAAGGCTCGGCGCTGGAAGGCGGTATTTAGGGCTCTTACCCTAGTTGTATTTGTGGGCGCAATCTTGGCGATATTTGATTTTCATTTACCTGGGCGTGGTATGGGGGCTGATAAGCACACGGCCTTAGTCACACTAGAAGGAGAGATCTCTGCAAGCTCAATGGCTAATGCTTTAGATATCAACTCATCACTAACCGCTGCATTTGAAAATGAGAATAGTGCAGGCGTTATTTTGCGTATCAATAGCCCTGGTGGCTCTCCAGTTCAAGCAGGCATGATGAATGATGAAATTCATCGCTTACGCAAACTCTACCCAGGCAAACCGTTCTATGTAGTGGTGGAAGATATTTGTGCTTCCGGTGGTTATTACGTTGCCGTAGCTGGTGATCAGATATTGGTGGATAAGGCCAGTCTCGTTGGATCGATTGGTGTGATTATGGAAGGCTTTGGCTTTACGGGTCTGATGGATAAGTTGGGCGTGACGCGTCGCATGATTACTGCTGGCTCTAATAAGGGCATGATGGATCCATTTTCAAAAGAAAATCCACAACAAGTGGAGATGATCAAGACCATGATTGATGAAATTCATCAGCAATTTATTGCGGTAGTGAAAGCAGGGCGCGGTAATCGCTTGAAAGATACGTCAGAGATTTTCTCTGGCCGGATTTGGAATGGCGAACAAGCTATCAAAATTGGCTTGGTAGATGGCTATGGAACGGTAGATTCAGTGGCGCGAGATTTCCTTAAAGCCCCAGACATTCTGGACTACACCATGAAAGAGAATTTTGCCGAACGGGTTGCCAAGCGCTTTGGTGCTGAGGTTGGGGCTGCGGCTGGCAAGGCACTAATTAAGACACCCGATCTAAAGTAAAAACGATAGATCAACGAGGTTAGAAACAAATCATCTAGGCCAGCAATAGAAATACTGCTGGCCTATTTTGTAATGAGGCGCATGCAGCTTCATTTGGATAGCGCTTGCGCCAGTCTGTAATCGAGAGCGTAGTAATGATTTCGCTTGGCAGGCTAAGATCCATTCCCAGGCAGAGCATTGATTGCGGCGCTAATGTATTGAGGCAAGCCATCAGCATCGCGGTATTGCGGTAAGGTGTTTCAATCCAGATTTGAGTCTGCTGTAATTTTCTAGACTCCACTTCCAATTGTTTCAGTCGAGTCATCCGGTCTTGTGCATCATGCGGAATGTAGCCCTGAAAAGCAAAGCATTGACCATTTAATCCACTTGCCATGAGGCCTAACAGAATCGAGCTTGGACCTACTAAGGGTTTTACTTTAGCGCCTAGTTTATGTGCTGCTAATACTAGTTCTGCGCCAGGGTCTGCTACCCCAGGAACCCCGGCTTCTGACATGAGACCCATGTCATGGCCAGCTATTAAAGGCTTCAGTAAATCCATTGGCTTTACTGTATCGCCATACTTGGCATTTCTGGCCACGCCACGCCACTCACTCATTTGCATTTCTTGAATGCTGCAGGCCAGGGGTGACAAGCTATCTACTGCTTTTAAAAAAGCCCGTGCAGTTTTGGCATCTTCAACAATCCAATGGATGAGTTTGGATGTTTGTGCAATTGTTTCGCTTGGCAAGACCCAAGGCAATTGCTCAACTCGAGCATCATCTCCTAAGGTATTAGGAATTAAAAAGAGGGTGCCTAGTGTTGAGCTCATTTATTTCTTTGCTGGAATAACAAAGCCAGCATCTCGTAAGAGGCCGCTCAAAGCAATCAAGGGCAGACCAATCAATGCGGTTGGATCATCGCTCTCTATGGTCTCTAGGAGTGAAATTCCTAAGCCTTCAGATTTGGCGCTACCGGCGCAGTCATAGGGCTCTTCGGCATGAAGATATGCTTCTAGAATCTCATCCGACAGTTTGCGAAAGGTCACCTCAGTTGGGATGCTTAAGGTGGTTTCTGTTTCGCCATGCATCAAGCAAAGCGCTGTATGAAAAGTCACAGTCGCACCCCGCATGAGTTGTAGTTGCGCCATTGCGCGTTCAAAGTTTCCAGGTTTGCCAAGCGCTGCGCCACAGAGGTCTGCCACTTGATCAGAGCCAATCACCCAGGCATCCGGATGATCTTTAGCGACTATTGCAGCCTTAGCTTTGGCTAAACGTAAAGCTAAATTGAGAGTACCTTCACCGGGTAAGGGAGCCTCATCCACTTTGGGGGAGATGATTTCAAAGGGAATGCGTAAGCGCTCTAAGAGCTCGCGACGGTAGACCGAGGTCGATGCCAAGATTAGTTTTTTTTCAGAATTACTCATCACTACTGGTACTTTCGCTAAAGCCTTCATTTAGACTGATGACATGAATCGTAATCAAGTTTTACCTCAAGTTGAGCTATCTGCCGATCCCAGTGCTTTGAGAAGGATTGATTTTTGCGCTCCACAGTCCTACCAAGGAGCTGGTTTTCTGGAAATCTCAGCCTTACCAAGATTGGCCAAGGAGGCCTCTAGCGTTGAGCTAGGTGACGGTTTTCATTGGCAGATTAATACCCATTTTGCCGACTCTCCAGGCTCAGAACCCCGCCAAATCCTAAAATTAGGGGTAAAAGGCCGTATTCACTTGGTTTGTCAGAGCTGTTTGCAAGATTGTGGCTTGGACTTGGTTCAAGAGAGTCGATTTGTGATGGTCGTCAATGAAGCGGAGGCCGATGCCTTTCCAATGGAGGATGATCAGCAGGAACCTTTGGTGGCAAGTCAGCATTTTGACCTTTTGAGCTTAATTGAGGATGAAATTTTGCTGTCTTTTCCCTTGATTCCAAAGCATCCAGAAGGTGCCTGCCAGGTGCATGCGGCTTCGTTTGGGGAGGGCGGGGAAGTCATCGAGGCTTTAGATAAACCTCAGAATCCCTTTAACATATTGAAAAATATGAAGAAAAATTGATGCAACCCCTCTCATTTTGTGCTGAGATTAAAGCTCGTTTTAAGAATAAATCAAGTATTTGACGGTTTTTTCATGCTAGAATGTCGCCTTGCTTAGGAGTTCAATATGGCCGTCCAACAGAATAAAAAATCCCCATCCAAACGTGGCATGCACCGTGCGCACGACTTTTTGACCGCACCTGCTACGGCTGTGGAAGCCACAACTGGTGAGGCTCATTTGCGCCACCACATTTCACCAAACGGCTACTACCGTGGTCGTAAAGTTGTTAAAACTAAAAACGACTAATTCTTTAGTCTAAAAAGATCTAAGCGGCTCCTATAAAAGCCGCTTTTTTCTTACATAAACCTCTCTCAGCAGTTCATGATTTTATGAGTGTCACTCTTGCCATCGATGCCATGGGCGGAGATCATGGGATAGTCGTCACAGTCCCTGCTTGTTGCGATTTCCTTGAAAAGCATGCTGACGTAAAGATTGCCTTAGTTGGTGATCTGGAGCTGCTTAAGCAAGCCTTGAGTGAGTTTCCCAATGCGCCAATGGATCGCATTCAAATTCTTCCCGCTAGTGAAGTTGTCTTGATGGATGATCCTATTGAGGTGGCGTTACGTCGCAAAAAAGATTCTTCAATGCGTGTAGCTATTCAACAAGTCAAAGAAGGTTT
>Ga0187843_10002332_pt1 | contig 11561 bp, 9 predicted proteins | sample SpaLakP09_SKY_43_FD_134516 | JGI IMG/M metagenome (GOLD analysis project Ga0187843, IMG submission 134516) | Oligotrophic lake water microbial communities from Sparkling Lake, Wisconsin, USA - SP09_SKY_43 | ecosystem: Environmental > Aquatic > Freshwater > Lake | place: USA: Sparkling Lake... | reverse complement strand
GTGGCCGCGGCCACAGTCGGATTGGACATGCTCGAGCACATGCCGAAGGTCGGTATGTTCAGCATCGGTACGTTATCCATGATGGTGGCCGCCGGTGTCCCGGTCAGCACGCCGCTCACGGGCAACACCGACAGCGGCGCCGGCGCCACGCCGAAACTGCATTGCATCAGCGCTCCCGCGCACACCTGCTGGCCCATCGTGTCAGCCCTCGATCCATTTTCCCAGCCACGCCAGCGGCTTGTCGCGCTTGGGCGCTGCCGCCTTGGCGCCTTCCAGCACGCCGTCCTTGTCGTACTTGCGCACCTCGCCATCGACTTTGCCGTCGATGAAGTGCGCGACCTCCCTTATCTTGCCGTCAGGGTGATACTGTGTCAACACGCCATGCAGCTTGCCGCGCCGCCAGGACCCGCAAGACAACAACACCCCGTCCAGGCCATAGTCGCGCGCCTCGCCTTCCAGCAGGCCGCCCGCATGCTGCGCGCTGCGCGCCAGGCCGCCATTCGGAAAGTAGTACAGCGCCGGGCCGTGCGGCTTTCCCGCCACATAGGCGACTTTTCCCGCCAGGGCGCCGTTTTCGCCATAGGTCAGCATCTGGCCGTCGACCAGGCCGCCCCGGTAGTCTATTTCGCTCACCGGCACGCCTTCCGCATACACCGTCATTTTCCCGTCCATCAGGCCGTGCTTGAAGTGCACCGCCTGCAGCAGCACCTGCGCCTCGTCGTAGCGCTGGGTCAGGCCGTGCAGCACGCCGCCGGCAAAGGTGGCGCGGCACAGGATCTGCCCTTGTTCGCCATAGGTCAACACTTCGTCGTCCATGTCAGTTGATCTTGACGATCCCTCCCTTGAGCGTGAGCATGCCGCCGCCGTCGACCGTCTGCGAGGCGCTGGCCTTGTTCGTCATGCTGATGCCGGCATCGTTGGTGAGCGTGGTGCCGGCCTTGTTCTCGAGCGAGGTGCCGGCCGTGTTATTGAGGCTGGTGCCGGCCTTGTTGGTGAGCGCGGTGCCCGCCTCGCTGGCCAGGCTGGTGCCGGCCTTGATGCTGACCGAGCCGCTGACCTTGATGGTCAGGTTGCCGTCCACGGTCAGCTCGTAATTGCCGGTCACGGTGTGGGTGAAGTTGGCCTTGCTGGCGTGGGTTTCGTCGCCGCCCACCGTCACGCTGCGCTTGCCCTTGTCCACCAGCAGGGTGTCGTTCCCCTCCACGACCTTGCTGGACCTGTCGTTTTCGACCAGGGTGGTCATGTCCTTCTGGGCGTGCAGGTACAGCTCCTCGCTATCCTTCTTGTCCTCGAAACGGATTTCGTTGGAACCGCCGCCGCCCTTGGACGACTGGCTGCGGATCCCGCTGCGGGTCTGGTTGGCCGGCAGCGCCTCCGGTACTTTCTGGGTGGCGTTGTACACGCCGCCCGTCACCAAAGGACGGTCAGGGTCGCCGTCGAGGAAGCTGACGATCACTTCCTGGCCGATGCGCGGCAGGAAAAAGGCGCCGAAGCCTTGCCCCGCCCAGCCCTGCGCCACGCGGATCCAGCACGAGCTTTCCTCGTTCTTCTTGCCGCGCTGGTCCCAGCGGAACTGCACCTTGATGCGGCCGAATTCGTCGGTCCAGATTTCTTCGCCGGCCTTGCCCACCACGACCGCGGTCTGGGTGCCGTAAATGCGCGCGCGCGGCGTGCGCAGCGGGGAACGGAACGGCAGCGTCAGCGGATAGGCTTCGAAGCTGTTGCTGTAGTCGTCGTAGCTGGCTTCGTGCGATACGCGCCGCAGTACATAGGCAATGTTCATGTCCTCACGAATATGGCCGGTCAGCGAAAACTTGCAGCCGGCGACAAAGGCGCGGCAGGTGCTCTCGCCGCGAATGGCCTTGCTGGTCTGCTCCAGCGCCTGCATCCGCACCGCCGCCAGCGCCGTGCCGGCAGCCGCTTCCGTAAAGCCGCCGGGGTACTGGTAGACGCGCATGCGGGTGGCGGCGCCGTCTGCCTCGCCCTTCAGGACCAGCGCCGGCATCTGGAAATCATAGTCGTTCGACTCGAACTTGCCGGTCACGGCGCTCTGCTCGGCCTCGCAGCGAAATACCAGGTCGAGCGCGTCGCGCGAACTTGCCGTGTCCTGGTAGCGCGCCGTGGCCAGTCCCGGGCAGGCCGTGTAATGTTCGCCGTCGTCGAGCAGGACCATGGTGTGGGTGGCGTCGGCATGCTCGAAGTAGTAGAAGATGCCCTCTTCCTCCATCAGCCGCGACACGAAATCGAAGGCGCTTTCGTTGTACTGCACGCAGTAGTCGCGCTTGGTGTAGGTGCCGCTCAGGCTATCCTTGAAATCGGTGAAGCCCAGTTCCGTGAACAGGCCGGTGATGATTTCCACGGCCGTCATCTGCTGGTAGATGCGCGAATCGACGTCCAGCGTGAGCCACCACAGCCAGGGCCGGATTTCGGCGCGATAGGTGGCGCTGCCCGGGCGCCCGCCGGTCTGGGTAAAGCGGGTCACCACGCCGTTGAAGGTGCGCACCGCGCTGCCTTCGAGTGCCAGCGACACGGTGGCGCTCTTGCCGACAATGTCGGCGAAGGCGATGGCCGTGTCGGCGGACGACATCTCCAGGTGGTAGGCAAACAGTTCGCCCACGCCTTCCACGCCGTGCATGCGGTTCAGTTGCAGGACGTCGGCCCCGAGCGCCGTGCTCAATGAGAGGACGTTCATGCGGCTTCCTCGTCGTCGAAGCGGTAGTCGAAGGTGCTGCCTGTGCCGGGCGCGACGCGCATGCTGGCAAACGGCCGCTGCAGGGACAATCGTTCCAGCACGCGCGCGGCCAGGTCAGGCAGCAGGGACTGCGACAGGATGTTGTCGATGTTCCGGGCGCCGCTGCCAACTTCGGTGCAGCGCTGCGCGATCAGCGCGGGCAGGCCAGGGTCGATCACCAGGGCGGCATGGTGGTTGCGTTCGAAGCGGCGCCGGATCCGTTCGAGCTTGAGGCGTGCAATGGCGCCGATCTGCGCCTGGCCCAGCGCCAGGTAAGGCACCACCACCAGGCGGCCCAGGAAGGCCGGCGCGAAATGCTTCGCCAGCGCTTCGCCTTCCGCGTTCGACGTGAGAAGGATCACGGTGTTCTTGAAATCGACTGCCACGCCCTGCCCGTCTTCCATGGTGCCCTTGTCAAATACGTTGTAGAACAGTTCCATCACATCCGCGTGGGCTTTCTCCACTTCGTCCAGCAGGACCACGCTGTAAGGCTTGCGCCGCACCGCTTCGGTCAGTACGCCGCCACGCCCGAAGCCCACATAGCCCGGCGGCGCGCCCTTCAGGTTCGATACCGTGTGCGCCTCCTGGAATTCGGACATGTTCACCACGATCATGTTGCGCTCACCGCCGTACAGCAGGTCGGCCAGGGCCGCCGCCGTCTCGGTCTTGCCCACACCCGACGGCCCGGACAGCAGGAACACGCCCACCGGTTTGCAGGGGTCGTCCAGCTCCGCATGGTAGGTGCGGATGCGGCGCGCGATCGCGTCCAGCGCCTGTTCCTGGCCGATCACGCGTTCGGCCATGCGTTCCTTCAGGTTCAGGATCGTGTGCAGTTCGTCGGTCAGCATCTTCCCGACCGGGACCCCGGTCCACCCGGCCACCACCGACGCCACCGTGCGCGCATCGACGCACACCGGCACCATGGGCTGTTCGTTCTGGATCACGGCCAGCCCGGATTCGAGCCGTTCCAGCTCGATCGAGAGCTGGGCCACGCTGTCGGGCGCATTGTCTTCGTCATGGTCGCCGCCCTCGGCCGCCGCCTGCAGCTCGGCGCGCTTGTCGAGCACCGCCTTGACGGCGGCCCGCTCCAGCGCCAGGCGCGGACGCAGCTCGGCTTCGCGGCCGCGCAATTCCTGCAGCGCGGCCGTCAGTTCGCCGATGCGGGCGGCGTAGTCGGCGCCGGCCACGGCTTCCCGTCCCAGCACCCGCAGTTCGGTATCCATGCGCGCGATATCGCGCTGCAGGGTTTCCAGTTCCACCGGCGTGCCGCCCAATCCCAGCGCCACGCGCGCGCAGGCGGTGTCGAGCACGTTGATGGCCTTGTCGGGCAGCTTGCGTTCGCTGATATAGCGGTGCGACAGGCGCACGGCGTCGCGCACGGCGGCGTCGAGGATGGTCACGCCATGGTGCCGTTCCAGGTTGTCGACCACGCCGCGCAGCATGGCGACCGCCGCTTCCTCGTCCGGTTCGTCGACCTTGACCACCTGGAAGCGGCGCGCCAGGGCGGCATCCTTTTCCACGTACTGCTTGTATTCGCCCCAGGTGGTGGCGGCAATGGTGCGCAATTCGCCGCGCGCCAGGGCCGGTTTCAGCAGGTTGGCGGCGTCGCCCTGCCCTTCGGCGCCGCCCGCGCCTATCAGCTGGTGCGCTTCGTCGATGAACAGGATGATGTCCTGGCCGGCCGCGCTCACTTCGGCGATCACGGACTTGAGGCGGCTTTCAAATTCGCCTTTCAGGCTGGCGCCCGCTTGCAGCAGGCCCAGGTCCAGGGCCAGCACCGACACCTTGGCCAGCGCGGCAGGCACGTCGCCAGCGGCCACCCGGGCCGCGAAGCCTTCCACGATGGCGGTCTTGCCCACGCCAGGCTCGCCCGTCAGGATGGGATTGTTCTGGCGCCGCCGCATCAGGATGTCGATCACCTGCCGCACTTCGGCCTCGCGCCCCGAGATCGGGTCGAAGCCGCGCGTTCTCGCCTGCGCCGTCAGGTCCACCGTGAAGCGCGCCAGCGACGGCGTGGCGATCGCTTCCCCCTTGGCGCCAGGAGCGGCCGGGCCGAGGATGGCGGTCAGTTCGTCGCGCAGGCGTTCGCCGGCGATCACACCCAGCGCCGGCACTGAGGACAGCAAGGTGGCGCGCAGGCTGTCGGCGCGCAGCAGGGCTTGCAGCAGCACGCCGGCGCCAACCTGGCCTTCGCCCCGTTCGATCGAAGCGATCAGCCAGCCCTGCTCGATCCATGGCACGATCTGGGGCGAGAGCGCCGGCGTGCGGGCGTTGCCGTGTTCGAAGCGTTCCAGCGTCTGGCGCAGCTCCATGGCCACCTGCTCGTTCGACACGTGGAAGTGGCTGAAGATGGCTTGCAGCTCGCGCCCCGGCGAGGCCAGCAGACGGTCGAGCACATGCTCCACCTCCACCGTGTAGTGGTGGCGGTCGTGGCAGTGGTCGGCCGCGTCCTGCAGCGCCTGGCGGCAGGACGGTTCGAGCTTGGCGATGACGGCCCGTACGTCAAGCATCATGCCAGGCCCCCAAGGCAAAGCACGTTCCCCGCACTTCATGCGGCGCAGGCTGGCCCAGCCAGGCCGTACGCGCCAGGCGGCCATGGCCCAGCTTCGGCAGGTCGGCCACCGCGCGCTCGTTCTGTTCCGGTGGCGCCAGCGACAGGGCGACGTCGACGTCGAAGTCTTCGCGCAGGTAAAAGCGCACCATGAACACCAGTTGCCGGTGCAAGGCGCCGCCCGGCAGCAGGTCTTCGTAGCGGCGCAGCGGCAGCGGGCCGATGGCCAGCGTGAGCTTGCCGCGCGCATCCCAGGCGCGCCGCCCCAGCACCGTATTGCGGCCCAGCGCGCGGTTGCTGCCGCCGGGACCGATGGTGGTCTGGAACCGTTCGGCGATGGCCAGCCAGCGGCCCTGGTGCTGGGTGCCGCGCACACTGGTGCCGAAGGTGTCGGAAAGGATGGTTTCCAGCCCGCCCAGCGAGCGATGGCGGTGCGCCAGGATGCCGGCATAGCGCAGCAGCGCGCGGGCGCCGGCGTCGTGCGCGCCTTCGGGAAAGCCGATCAGCTGGAACAGCATACGTTCGATCAGGGGAACGCGGGCGCCGGCGTCGGCGCCCACGGCGATGCTGTGCTTCTTGCGGCCGCGGTAGAAATACGACAGCAGCCGGTGGTTGAAAATGTCGAGGAAATCGCGAGCATCGTCGTCGGGCTGGCTGCGGCCCGTGTTGTGGCGGTAGCGGGCCGCCGAAGGGCGCGAGCGCTGCAGCACCAGTTCCGCGTACGGCGCCGGCAGCGGTCCTTCGTTGCCGGCCAGGCCCATGAAGGCCACTTCGACCCGCGCGCGGTCGGCATATGCCTGCGGCGTCGCCCCCAGCACGTCGCTGGTGGAAAACTCGAAGCCGACCTTGGCGCGGAAGGACAGTGCCTCGCGCGCCGGATCGGAACCTGTGCCCAGCGCCACCTTGCCGGGCGCATGCCGGTCCAGCAGACGCACCAGCTGCACGAAGTCGTAGCGGTCGGCCTGCTCGAACAGGCCCGCGGGCAGCGCGTGTCCGTTCAGTTGATCGACGGCGGCCATTCTTTTACCTTGTCATTGCCATCGACGACAGTCACGCTGGCGAAGGAATTGATGGACACGTACAGCGGAACGAAGCGCTGCATGACCGCCGCCAGCATCAGCGGCGTGCCTTCGCTGTAGTCGCCGCGCTTGAATTGCAGCGTCACTTCGACGCCGCGCCGGAAACCGGGGGCCGGTCCGCTGCGCACCGGATAGTCCACCACGGCGCATTTGACGCTCTGGATGGCCCTGATCTGGCGCGCGCCGGCCACGCTGTTGCCGGTGTTGCACAGGTCGAGCAGCTGCTGCAGCGCCGCCAGCCCGCCTTCGGCGCTGGCCATATGGTCGAGCGACAGCTGGTTCAGGTTCAGCAGCGACGCCAGGCGCCACAGCGTTTCGCCGTCGAGCGGCGGCGCCAGCTGGCGCGTGGGCTGGTACAGGCAGCTGGCCGGCAGCACGCCGATGCGCGCGTCGGCCTTGAAGCAGGCATGCGCCGGGTCGCCGTCGGGCGCGTCGGGCCGGATCGATTCGGCCAGCGTGCGGTTGGTGCACAGCACGCGCGCGCTGATCAGGGGCGCCGCTTCCGGCGTGCCATGCGAAGGGTCGAGATTGACGAAGGAAAGGAAGACGTCGGTGCCGCGCATGTTCTCGCCCACCGCGTGGTCGCGCCGCGCCACCCAGGCCGGCGCCTGTTCCGGCCCGGCGGTCAGGATGTAGGGCGGCAGCGGCTGCCCGCGCTGGCCGTCGGCGTAGGCTGCCTGCACCGACAGAATCGAATGGACTTCGGTGCTGGCTTCACGGCGCAGGTCGGGATTGAGGCGGTATTCCACGCTGCGCTGGTCGAGCCGGATCGCTTCCGAGGTGCGCTCGAACAGGTTGATGGCCGGGGTGCAGCCCAGCTGGAACATGCTGGCCTGGACCTGGACTTCCGGTCCGCCCACCAGCAGCAGCAGGTCGACGCAGTCCAGCGCGCCGTCGGCGCCGGCCACCAGCGGCGCCAGCGCGTCGGCCATGCCGCTGGCATCGAAGAACATGAATTTGCGCGGGAAGGCGAAATATTCCTGCAGCAGGCGGTAGGCCGGGTGCGCGTTCGCCACCACCGGCAGCACCGCGTCCGCAGCCGCGAAGCCGACTTCGTGCCAGCCCAGTTCAAGGCCGCCGGCGCGCGCGCTGCCATCCCTGGGCACCAGCTGCACGCCCTGCACATTACAGAGCAGCAGCTCGTACAGTGGATTGACCTGGTTCCAGTCGCCGTACAGGTGAAAGCGCAGGTGTTCGGGGGTGATCTTGCCATCCTTGGCGCTGCCGAAGCTGGCGCCGCCGCACTGCAGCCGGATGCGCAGCACCCGCGCCACGTCGGGCCGCTTCCTGAGCGCCGGATGGTTGCGCGCGTCTTCCAGTTCGGCCAGCGGAATCGTCAGCGGCCACACCTGGACCGGATAGCAGGTACGGAACTGGCACGTCACGTCGGCCACGCCCGGTGCGCGTTCGCGCTGTCCGAAGGCGTGCAGCGCGGTGCCGCGTTCGACTTCGCGCAGCGCGCCGGCCACGCCCTGTTTCAGGTCGGGCGCAAAGCGCACCACCGTCATGGCCGGCACGGGCGCCATGAAATTCGGATGCAGCGACTCAAGCAAGGCGCCCGCAATCTTGGGGAATTCGCTGTCCAGGTCGCGCCGTATGCGCCCGGTCAGGAAAGCGAAGGATTCGATCAGGCGTTCGACATGGGGATCGGGCGACTCCATGCCGCCCAGTTCCAGCCGTCCCGCCATTTCGGGATGGCGGCGTGCGAATTCACGGCCCGCATTGCGCAGGTAATCGAGTTCGCGCCGGTAGTAGGCCAGCGGATCGTCAGGCTGCTTGTTCATGCCGCTCCCGCATTGTCGCCATTGGCCGACACATTGAAACTGACCGGCTCGAGCCGGCCTTCGATCAGTACTTTGCCGCCCACGGCCACGCGCAGCGCATGGCGGCTGTTCGGAATGCGGGTGATTTCCACCTGCACCTCGCGCAGGCGCGGCTCGAACGCGGCAATGGTGTCGCGCACCAGCATGGCCAGGCGCTTCTGATCATCCAGGTTGGCCGTGTACAGGGCCGAATAGTCGGGCAGGCCGTAGTCCACCACCGAACGTTCGCGCGTGGCCAGCTGCTCCATGGTGCAGGGGCAGCGGGTGTTGAGCAAACGTGACAGTTCGCGCTCGATCGAGCGCTCCAGCGGCGAAGCCGCGCGCTCCATGCCGTCCTGGCGCGCAGCGTGCCATTCGAGCAGGGAGGCGCCCCCGCGCCCGCCCTCGCCGTCCGGATAAAACCGGTCGAACAAGGGCACGCGCGCGCCGTGCAGGTGGTCCAGGGTAGCCAAGGCTTAGGCCGCGGTATTGGTCTTCATGTCCCACTTGCCGCCCGCCGTGCCTTCTTTCGACGAGTCCGGTTTCTGGGCCGTGTAGTCCCACTGGACGGCGGTGAAGTTCAAGGTCAGTGTTTCGGACGGCTTGTCGCCGCCCGACGACGCCGCACTGACGCTCGAGACCATGGCATCCTTCAGCTTGTAGACGATCAGCGGCATCACCGTGCCGTTCTCGTTGCGGCCGATGGTGACCGTGGCGTCGCCGATCTTCTTGCCTTCGCAGCAGGTCTGGTTCAGCACCGGCGACGACTTGTCCATGTACTTCGAGATCGTGAAGTCCTGCACGTTCGGCTTGCCCGAGGTGCGTTCGCGGTTGCTTGGGTCGCTCGTCATCTGCATCGCCACCGCGTGGCTGTACGACAGGCATTCGATTTTTTCCTCGAAGCCCTTGAGCAGGCATTCGCCGGCGATGCCGGGTAAATCCAGAATAATGACATCCACGTGTATTCCCTTTCAAAAAATGAATCAGTGTGCGGTCCGCCTTGCGCGCGGACCGCGGCTAGTCACGGTTCCGCTTAGCCGCCGACCGGTGGCGGCAGTTCGGCCACCATGCGGATCGACGCTGTCAGTTCCTCGAGCTGGAAGTGCGGACGCAGGAACACGGTCGCGCGGTAGCAGCCTGGCTTGGCGGCGTCCTCGGTCACGTCGATGCGCGCTTCGCGCAGCGGATACTGGGCTTTGAGCGACTGCGAGGCATTGTCGTTGACCAGCACGTAGTCGGCGATCCAGGTGTTGAGGAAGTTCTCGACGTTTTCGCGCGATGCGAAGCTGCCGACCTTGTCGCGCATGATCACCTTGATGTAATGGGCAAAGCGCGATGCGGCAAGGATGCACGGCAGCTGGGCCGACAGGCGCGCGTTGGCGGTGGCGATGGCCTTGTTGTAGACGGCCGGCTTGTTGACCGTCTGGCCGCCGAAGAAGGCCGCGAAGTTCTCGTTCTTCTTGTGCACCACGGCCATGAAGCCCAGGTCGTTCAATTCCTTCTCGCGGCGGTCGGTGATGGTCACCTCGGTCGGGCACTTGGCGGCCAGGTCGCCGTCGAGGGTGGTGAAAGTGTGGACCGGCAGGCCCGCCACCACGCCGCCGCCTTCGACACCGCGGATGGCCGCCGACCAGCCGAACTGGGCGAAGGCATCGGTGATGCGCTGCGCCAGCAGGTAGGACGAATTGCCCCACAGGTAGGACTTGTGGGTCATGCCTTCCTTGGCTTCTTCGTAGTTGAAGTTGTCGACCTTGACGGTCTTTTCGCCGTACGGCAGGCGCACCAGGTAGCGCGGCAGCGTCAGCGCCACGTAGCGCGAGTCTTCCATGTCGCGGAAGGCGCGCCAGGTTCCCAGCTCCAGGCTTTCGAAGGTCTTGGACAGGTCGCGCGGCACGCCCAGGTCGGTGAACGACTCCATGTCGAACAGTTCCGGGGCGGCGGCCGTGATGAAGGGAGCGTGGGCCATGGCGGCCACGCCGGCGATCTTTTCGAGCATGGCCATGTCGGCCGGGCTGCGCGTGATGTGGTAGTCGCCTACCAGCACGCTGAACGGATTGCCGCCGAAGGTGCCGTATTCCTCTTCATAGATTTTCTTGAACAGGTTGCTCTGGTCGACGTCCACGGCCTTTTTCAGGTCGGTGGCCAGTTCGGCCTGGGTCATGTTCATGACGCGCAGTTTCAGGCGGGTGCTCGTTTCGGTGTTCTGGACCAGGCCATGCAGGCCGCGCCAGGATCCTTCCAGGGCCTGGAACTGCTTCGAATGCATGATCTCGTTCAGGCCCGCCGTCAGCTTGGCGTCAATGTCGTCGATGCGCTTTTGCAGCGACTGCATCAGGCTCTCTTCCTTTGGCGCGACCTTGATGGCGCCGTCGAGCGTCTGGCTGGCGAAGCGCTTGAGCAGCTTCTTGGCGCTGTCCTTCTGCTCCACCTGCAGCGCCATCTTCCCATCCTCGATAATCTGGTCAAGCAGGGTCCTGGTATCCGTTGCGGCGCCCTTGGCACCCTTCTTGTCTACTGTATCAACCATCGTGTTTCCCCTTGCAGGCGCGATGCGCCTCAAAATTCAATCAATGTCGCCGATGCCCCGCCGCGTTGCGGCCAGGCGCTGTTTCAAGCCGCGTGTCAGGTCTGCTCGGGCGGCGGCACCGGATCGACGACGACGTCAGGTTTCTTCTCTTCGACGACCGGCTTCTTCGCTTCGGACGCCACGCCGCCGATTGCCGCCAGCTTGGCGTCGCGGTCGGCCTGCGCCACATCCTGGCCCTTGTCGTCGACAAAGATCTCGGACAGGCGCCCTTCCAGCTTGGCGTTGCCGTCGAGCTTGGCCATCAGGTCGCGCAGTTCGTTGCGGGTTTCGAACAGCTCGTTCAGGCCCGGTACCGACTTGACGATGTGTTCAGGGTCGAAATCGTCGATTTTCTTGAAGGTGATGGCGCCACCCAGTTCGATCCCGGCGACGGGATTCATGCTCAGTCCCGCCACGTCCAGGCGCGGGCCGATCTTGGCCATGACGGCGTCGAAGTTGTCGCGGTCGATCTCGACGAAACGGCGTTCGCCCATCGGCTGCACCGATTCCGGCATGCCCGACAGGTCAGCGAGGATGCCCACCACCAGTGGCAGCTCCCGCTTTTCGATCGCGCCCGACGTTTCGACATCATAGGAAATCTGGACCCGGGGGGCGCGATTTCTCTCCAACCACTTTTGTTTGCTTGGTGTGTGCATCGATGACTCCTCATAACGAACAACTTGTTGACAGACGGGCCGGCACGCCTGGCCGGATGAAACAGCTTGCTACTTCAAACAAAAAAACCTATTTCTTCACTCCCGGCAGCGGCCGCGCGCCGCGCTTGACCACGTCGTCCCAGGTGCGAAACAGCGACAGCGGCAGGCCGGCCTGC
>Ga0187843_10002330_pt1 | contig 11570 bp, 11 predicted proteins | sample SpaLakP09_SKY_43_FD_134516 | JGI IMG/M metagenome (GOLD analysis project Ga0187843, IMG submission 134516) | Oligotrophic lake water microbial communities from Sparkling Lake, Wisconsin, USA - SP09_SKY_43 | ecosystem: Environmental > Aquatic > Freshwater > Lake | place: USA: Sparkling Lake... | reverse complement strand
GGGCGATCTCTTCGGCGCAGTCGCCATATTGCAGGTTCACGAAGGTGATCCCGGGCGTTTCCAGGATCGGGCGCCACAGGTCGAAGGGCGAGAACTGCCGGGCGCGCTCGCCGTTCAGCTTCAGGCTCTTCCACAGCAGGCCCACCTTGGGGCCCTTGGGCGCGGCGTCCAGTTGGGCGCGCCAGTAGGCCACCCGCTCGGGATCGGCGGTCAGGAAGCTGGGACGAACCGGAAAGGCCTCGATCGTTGGGCGCAGCACCGGCAGCAGAGAGCCGATGGGGGTCCACAGGTCGATCTTCGACCAGTCGGCGATGTTGGGCGCGGTGCGCATGACCCGGCCCTCGAACGAGACCGTGCGGTGCGCGGTAACCTCGACCTGCGGGAAGGTGCGCTGGAACAGGGGGACCAGCCGGTGCTCGACCGCCAGGGACAGAGCGCCCGCCTCGCCGATGGCCTCGATCACGTCCGGCAGCATGTTGGCGAACATGACCTCGTCGCCCAGGCCCTGCTCGGCGCAGACCATCAGGCGCTTGCCGGCCAGGTCCTGGTCCGGGGTCCAGCGGGGCGAGTCGATCAGGAAGCGGGGGGCGTCGGTGAGGGCCGGCGAGAAGCGGGCTTCGTAAGCGGCCCAGCCCTCGGTGACGCGGCCCAGGCACAACAGAATGGTGGCGCGCGCGAACTGCATCATCGCCAGGTCCTCGCCGGACTCGGCCTGGGCGATGGCCGATTCGCAGTCGGCCAGCGCGCCCTCGAGGTCGCCCAGGTCCAGCCGGGCATAGGCACGGTTGTGATAGCCCTTGCCGAAGGTCGGAGCGAGGCGCAGCGCCTCGTCAAAGAAGGTCAGTGAGCCTTGCCCGTCGCCCAGGCTGCACATCACCGTGCCCAGTGTGTTCCACAGGATCGGCTGGCCCAGGTCGGCCATGATCGCGGGTTTCAGAATCTCGATGGCCTCGTCGCAGCGATTGAGGTCGCGCAGGGCGCAGGCCAGGTTGTTGGAGGCCTCAACGCAGTCGGGGCGGGCCAGTCGGTAATGGGCGAAGAACTTGGCCGCGATCTCGGGCATGTCCATCCGATAGGCGAGGCGGCCCAGGTCGCCTGCCACCGGGCCGTGGTCGGGCAAAAGCTGCAGGGCGGCTTCATAGGCCTTCATGGAGGAAACGAAGTCGCCGGTCTTCTCGCGCGCGATCGCCAGGACGTGCCAGGCGACGCCCTGACGCTCGTCGTGTTCCAGAACCTTCAGGGCCAGTTCGTCGGCCTTGGGATAGTCGCGCGAATGGATCGCGGCGATGGCCTGGGCCAGCAGGCGGGCGGCGTCGCGATTCTTCAGTTCCCTGGCGGCCTTCTCCAGCCTGGCCAGCGCCTCGCTTGAGGCCGAGTCGCCCATGGCCGTCGCTGCCATGCCGCGCTGGACAATCGCCTCTGCCGTGATCTCCTGCTGGGCCAGCGCGCTGGCGGAGCCTTCGAGGACGCGTTTGCGGGACATGGTAAAGGCCTTGCCAGTTTGGTGTTAACCATCCTGTGGGACAGTATGCTTAATTGAGTCCTAAGCTGCGTCTCTCGGTCGCATAGCCAGCAAGACGGCGTTAACCCGCTTTGTCCTACCTTGGCTCTCAACCCGCCGATCCTGGCGGACCGGGTTTCGTGGCGATTGCAGAGGGGAGCCGCATAAGTGCCTTTGAAGCTTTCGCTGAAGCCCGGCGAGAAGTTCGTTTTGAATGGTGCGGTGGTCCAGAACGGGGATCGGCGCGGCGTTCTTGTCTTGCAAAACAAGGCATCCGTCCTCCGCGAGAAGGACATCATGCAGCCGGACCAGGTCACGACGCCGTCGCGTCGGATCTATTTCCCGGTGATGATGATGTACCTCGAAGAGAGCGTTGCAGAACGATTCTACGAAGAATTTGCCACGCGCCTGAACGAGTTCATGGGCGTGGTGCGTAACCCGGCCGTGCTTGGCGACTGCATCGCCATCTCCAAGCACGTCATGGCCCGCGAGTACTACAAAGCGCTCATGTTGAGCCGTAAGTTGATCGAATACGAAGACGAGAGGTTGGGGCATGTCTCTTCGGGCCTATCAGCAGGCGGCCACGAGGTCTGAAAATCCGCGTGAGCTCGAGTACCGCCTGTTTGGTCAGGTGACTCGCGCGCTCATGGAGGCGTCGAAGGCGCCGGTGGATGACGTCGCGACGCGTATCGACGCGCTCGACTGGAATCGCCGTGTCTGGTCGGCGATGGCTACCGATTGCTCGTTGCCGGAAAACGCCCTGTCGCCCGACCTGAGAGCCAGCATCATTTCGCTGAGCCTGTGGGTGGGCCGTCACTCCAGCGCCGTGATGCGCAAGGAAGAAGATTTCGAGCCCCTGATCGATATCAATCGCACGATCATGCAGGGCCTGGCCGGCCGTACCGAAGCGGCCTGAGAAGGCCCGCTCGGGTCCTCGGACTCGATTGCCCACCCCATTTAGGAACTTCCTGCCGCCCGGCGAATATTGCATTCGCCGGGCGGGTTCGTTTCCGGGGTGAGGCTTTAATTAGTTCAGTAAAATCAATGGATTAAAAGTTGGCCTCGCGAGCGTGCGACTGGCCCGACGCTTGCGATGTGGATTACGGGCAAAACGCCCAGCCGGCTTGCCGGATAAATCCCACCAAAATGGTAGGTGATCCATGATGAACTCAATCAACACCAATCCCGGTGCGCTGATCGCACTGCAAAACCTCAACGCAACCAACTCGGAGCTTGCAACAACACAGGGCCGCATCAACACCGGTAAGAAGGTCGCCAACGCCAAGGATGATGGCGCGATCTGGTCGATGGCCGAGATGCAGAGTTCAGCTGCTAGCTCGTTGAATTCCGTGAAGGATTCCCTCCAGCGCGGTCAATCGACGATCGATGTGGCACTCGCAGCTGGCGATACGATCACTGATCTGCTCAGCAAGATGAAGGAAAAGGCCCTGGCCGCTTCCGACACCTCGCTGAACACCGCCAGCTTCAACGCTCTGAAGGCCGATTTCGAGTCGCTGCGTGATCAGATCACGAAAGCGGCGACGAACGCCAAGTTCAACGGCGTCAGCATCGCTGACGGCACGACTGCGGCGCTGACCTTCCTGGCCAATTCCGACGGCGGTGGTTTCACCGTTTCGGCCAAGACCCTGACCCTCACGGGGATCGGCCTGGCCGCTTCGTCGACCTTCACCGATGCTGCGACGGCCAAGACGATGATTGCGACGATTACGACGGCTCTCACCACGGCGACCAACAAGCTGTCGTCCTTGGGCACGAACTCGATCGGTCTGGATACGCACCTGACCTTCGTGGGCAAGCTTCAGGACAGCCTGGTAACCGGTGTGGGCAATCTGGTCGACGCGGATCTGGCCAAGGAAAGCGCCAAGCTGCAGTCGCTGCAAACCAAGCAGCAACTCGGCCTTCAGGCTCTCTCCATTGCCAACCAGACTCCGCAATCGATCCTGTCGCTGTTCAAGTGATCCGATACGCCGGGCGACCTTCGGGTCGCCCGGCGCCTCCTTTCAACTGGGCGCCATGTGCCCGGCAAAAATTACCCATGACCAAAGACTCCCGGCAGAAATTGCCGGGAGTCTTTGTCGTTAACAGACCCATAACGCAGGTATTTCAAGGACTTGAGGGTCTGCCTCCGATGGGCAGCTTTGGCCCGGTCATTGCTTCCTACCTGGGTGAGCAAAAAGCTCCCGGCAGTCAAAATGACGTCGGATACCCTTGAAAAGGACAATTCGTAATGGCGCTGAACAGCATCAACACGAACGCCGGCGCGCTCATCGCGCTGCAAAACCTCAACTCGACCAACATGGAACTGGCCACCGTCCAGCAGCGCATCAACACCGGTAAAAAGGTGGGCAGCTCCAAGGACAATGGCGCGATCTGGGCCACGGCCAAGATCCAGACGTCGCAAGCCGCCTCCCTCAACTCGGTGAAAGACTCGCTGCAACGCGGTCAGTCGACCATCGACGTGGCCCTGGCCGCCGGCGATACGATCACCGACCTGCTGGGCAAGATGAAGGAAAAGGCCCTTGCCGCTTCCGACTCTTCGCTGAACACCGCCAGCTTCAACGCTCTGAAGGCCGACTTTGAGTCGCTGCGCGACCAGATCACCAAGGCAGCGACCAATGCCAAGTTCAATGGCGTCAGTATCGCCGACGGCACCACCACCAAACTGACCTTCCTGGCCAACAACGACGGTTCGGGCTTCACGGTCGACGCCAAGACGCTGTCGCTGACCGGTATCGGTCTCACCGCCAGCTCGTCCTTCACTGACGCCGCCACCGCCAAGACCATGATCGCCACGGTGAGCACAGCCCTGCAGACGGCGACCAACAAGCTGGCCTCGCTGGGAACCAGCTCGACTGGTCTCGACACCCACCTGACCTTCATCGGCAAGCTGCAAGACAGCCTGGAAGCCGGCGTTGGCAACCTGGTGGATGCCGACCTGGCCAAGGAAAGCGCCAAGCTGCAGTCGCTGCAAACCAAGCAGCAGCTGGGTGTGCAGGCGCTGTCGATCGCCAACCAAGCTTCGTCCTCGATCCTGAGCCTGTTCCGATAAGGAATGGAGGGGGCGGGTTCATTATGGACCCGCCTCCATCTCTACAACTCAGGCCAGAAGGCGGGGAGAACAAACACAGGAGGACGCCGACGCGTAGGCGCTGGCGCAAGGACCATGGAAACCAAAGCCGCTTTGCCGGCTCTGCCGGCTGATCCTGTCCCTCAGGGGCAAATTGCCAAGCTTAACGCCCCGGAGCCTTCCGCGGGCGCTGTCGGCGTTTCTGAGCCGCGTGTTGAGGTATCGGGCCCGCAACCCGGAGACCTGCGCCTGGTGATCGAGCAGGATGAAGATACCAAGACCTTCATCTACAAGACCGTTGACCGGCGAACCGGCGAGACCTTGCAGATCCTGCCTCGCGAGGACGTTCTGAAGCTGAAACACGCTGCCGGCTACGACCCCGGGGCGGTCTATGACGGCCTGAGCTAGAGGCGCGAACGGCACGCCCTACTGCCCTGCGACGCACGGTCGCGGGAATATGTGGTTATGGTTTATTTCCGTTAACCATAATCTTACCTTCTGATCCTACGGTCGGTTCCGTGAGGGCGCGCTCGCCATGAGGCTTGCGCACCAAACCCGGAAAAAATTTCCGATCGGAGGCCGCGAATGACGCTTAGCGTCAACACCAATCAGCCCGCGCTGATTGCTCTGCAGAACCTGAACAAGACCAACGACGACATGCAGGGCGTTCAGTCCCGCATCAACACGGGTCTTGCGATCTCCAGCGCCAAGGACAATGCGGCCGTCTGGTCTATCGCCCAGGAACAGCGCGCAGACATGAACGCCCTGTCGGCGGTCAAGATGAGTCTGGATCGCGCGACCTCGGTCGCTGACGTGGCCCTGGCGGCCGGCGAGTCGGTGTCCGACCTGCTCAATCTGATGCGCGAAAAGGTCGTTGCAGCCAAGGACACGTCGCTGTCGACCTCGTCGCGCGTGGCCCTGAACGCTGACTTCCAGGGGCTGATCAAGAACCTGACCCAGGTCCTGTCCAGCGCCACCTTCGACGGTGCCAACCTGCTCAATGGCAGCCTGACCTCCGATATCTCGTTCCTGGCGGATGCCGACGCCGGCACCTCGATCACGCTGAACTTGCAGAACCTGTCGCTGGGCGGCACGATCAATACCCTGACCGCGACGGATGACATCCTCAACGTCGCCAGCGCGACCGGTGTGCTCACGCGCCTCGACGCGACCATGAGCGCGGTCAACCAGGCTGTCGGCAATATCGGCACCCAGGCCAAGCAGATCGATGCTCACAACAGCTTCGTCTCGCGCCTGAACGACGTGCTCGAGACCGGGGTCGGCAATCTGGTCGACGCGGATCTGGCCAAGGAAAGTGCTCGATTGCAGGCCTTGCAGGTCAAGCAGCAACTGGGTGCCCAGGCGCTGTCGATCGCCAATAATGCGCCGCAGATCATTCTGTCGCTCTTCAAGGGCGGCTAAGGCCTGGGCGCCCGGTGCCATGCGTCGGGCGTCAGCGCCTTTTGGCGGTTTCTCGCCGTCGCTCCGGGCGGAACAGGCTATGCCCGGCGCAGCGCTGGCGATACGCTCGCGCCAAGTCTGCAAGGGGGGATTCTGGCGGCATGATCGATCTTCGCGAGTTGCGGGACGAAGACGAAGGCGTTCTCTTCCAGTGGCGCTCGGAGCCGGAGGTCGACCGCTGGATGTCCGACGCCGCCTTCCCCAGTGCAGACGCCCATGCCGCATGGTTTTCCAGCCTGCGCTCCGACCCTGATATGCGGGGATGGCTGATCACCCGGGGCGGGGTCGCAGCCGGGCTCCTCACCCTGACAGGCCTGCTCAGTCATCATCGTCGCGCCGGCTGGAACTGGTTCCTGGGTTCGGCCGAGGCCCGGGGGCGTGGCGTCGGTCGCGCCGCCCAGGTTCTGGGCCTGGACCACGCCTTTGGCGAGCTTGGACTGCACAAGGTTTTCGCCGAGGTCATGGCCGACAACGACGCCGCCCTGAAGGCCCAGGTGGCCTCGGGATTCCGGCGAGAAGGTTATCTGCGCGGCCACGTGCTGAAAAACGGCGTGCCTCGCGACGTCGTCCTGCTGGGCATACTGGCCGACGAGTGGCGCGAACTGCGTGACGCGGCTCGCCGCAGCCTTGTCGACGCCCGTCTGATTGCCGCCTGATTCCAAGTCTTAACGAGTCGTCAGCGTTCCCCGTGCGAAAACAAGGGATGCGCTCCATGCGCCGTCGGAACCTGTCGTGATCACTTTGGACACCAGCGCTCTGCTCAGCTATTATCAGGCTCGTACGGGCCAGCTGAATGGCGCGCCCACGGCGGCGACAACGAGTGGCGGCAAGACCCGGGCGGTCGTCCCGTCTGCGCCCTGGCTCTCCAAAACCGCCGAACCCAGCGCCCTGGTCAAGGCGGCCCTCGGTGGTCGCAAGTTCGTCGACGAATCGGCCAACGAAACCACGCTCAAGGGTGCCAGCGGCGACTACAAGAAACTGTTCGCGACCTACCAGGCGCTCAACACCCTCTCGGCCCTGGCCGCGCGGTCGTCCGAAAAGGGCGTCACCGACAGCGAGCTCAAGCGCTTGCAGGCGGTGATCACCAAGGGCCTGGCCGAGGTCACCAGCTATACCCAGAACGTCACCCTGGAGCAGGGACGCCTGACCGCCGGTACGGTCATGAGCAGCGACCGTTCGACTGTCGGCGTGCCCAAGAACGTCTATGGCTATGTGTCCGATACGATCTATTCGGGCCAGTCCGACGACGTGGTTCCCAAGTTCGAGGGCAATGTCAGCTTCGACATGGCGGTCAAGCGCTTCGGCGTGACCACCAACCTGACGATGGACCTGGCCGACATGGGCGCGACGCCGCGCACCATGTCCAATGTCGTCACCTTCATGAACGCCAAGCTGAAGGCCGAGGGCTTCGAGACCAGCTTTGCTGTGGATCGCAAGATCGGCGATACGCGCACCGTGCAGGTCAACGGCCAGGCGGTGAAGCTGCCGGCCACCGGCGACGACTTCGCCCTGCGCATCAAGGGCGACTCGTCCGAGCAACTGACCTTCTCGGCGTCCACCCCGTCACCTGCCGTCTACATCACCACGGCGGCCGGCGACCCCGATCCCGATGACGACACCAAGACCAAAGACGCCGTCATTGAAAACACCCTGACAAAGTACAGCGCCGCCGGCGGTGGCCAGCCGGGTGGCAAGGTGTTCTCCGAAACCCTGCAGGGCACGATTTCCAGCGTCCGCAAAACCGTCGCCGGGGCCGACGGCTCGATCTACATGCTGGCCGACGTCACCAAGGACATCAGCAGCCAGGTCATCAAGGGCGAGCAGGACGTGGCCCTGCTGAAGTACGATTCGGCCGGCCACCTGCTCTATGCGCGCAGCCTGGGTGCCACCGACTCGGCCAGCGGTCTGTCGCTGGCGGTATCGACTGACGGCAGCGTGGCCGTGGCCGGATCGATCACCGGTCGTCTGCAGGGCGCGGTCAATGGTCCGATCAATTCCGACGCCGCGACGGGCCTGACCGACAGCTTCGTCACCCGCTACGACGCCAAGGGCGACGAGGCGTGGACCGTGCGACGCGGTGGCCTGCTGGAAGACGAGGCGACCGCCCTGGCCTTCGGCTCGAACGGCGTCCTGTATGTGGGCGGGCGCTCCAAGTCCGACCTGCCGGGAACCACGGGCACGGCGGGCGGCGGCGGATATGATTCCTACCTCACGGCCTTTGCGACCGACGTCAACGGCACGCCCCGGGCTCTGTTCACCAACAAGTTCGGCGGTGCCGAGAACGACTCCGTCACCGATATCGTGGTCAACGGCTCGCAGGTGATCGTCGGCGGCAAGGAAAGCGGCAACGCTGTCCTGCGCAGCTTTACCGTCGCGCCGACCGTGGTCACCGAGAACGCCACCAACGTCGATTCCAACGGCATCGTCACCACCACGCCCGTCAACTACACCAAGACCGCCACCCTGACGGCCGGCGCGGTGCGTGACCTGGGCTCGCTGAAGGGCGGCGATCTGGCGGGACTGAAGATTGACGGCGGCCAGCTCTATGTGGGGGGCTACACCTCCAACGGCGCGCTGGATATCCAGAACGCGACGACGGCGGCCTCAGGCGGCTCGGACGGCTTTGTGGGCCGCGTCTCGCTGGATCTCTCCGACACCAGCGCCGACACCCTGGCCTATTATGGCGGTACGGGCGACGACACGGTCACCGGCATGGCCGTGGCCGATGGCTCAGCCTGGCTGGTCGGTTCGGCCGGCAAGGACCTTGAAGGCCAGGCTACAGTCGGCGAGAAGGACGGCTATGTCGCGCAGATCGACGTCGCCACCGGCGGGGTCTCGTGGTCGCAGCGCCTGACCGGCAAGGACGGCTTCGCCACCCCGACCTCGATCTCGGTCGACAAGGCCGGTGCCAGCAGCCTGGACCTGTTTGGCCTGCCCAAGGGTACGATGGACTACACCCAGTCCGAGCGCGTGGTCTCGGCCACGGCGGCGCGCGCGGGCGACACCTTCCAGATCCGCACGCGCGAGCGTGGCACACTGGCCACCATCACCATCGACGCCAAGGACACGCTGGAGACCCTGGCCGACAAGATCAAGCGCGCTTCGGGCTTCCGCGCCAAGGTCGAGCAGTCCAGCGACGGCAACGCCCGCAAGCTCAAGATCAGCCCGGCCTTCAACACCTCGACCGTCGAAATCCTGGCAGGGAAGGGGGGCACTGACGTCCTCCAGGCCCTGGGCCTGGCCGCGGGCGTCGTGCGCAGCACCAAGACCGAGAACGGCAAGGCGGTCTCGGCTGACGGCGGCGGTCCGGTGTTTGGCCTGCAACTACCGCCCGAAGTCGACCTGTTGAGCGAGGCGGGCCGCAAGAACGCCTCGTCGGTGCTGACCCGTTCCATGTCAGCCGTCCGCACCGCCTATCGCGAAATCGCCGACATCGCCCTGGGCCTGAACACCTCGGCCAGTTCGACCGCAGGCAAGACGGGCGGCACGGTTCCGGCCTATCTGAAGAACCAGATTTCCAACTATCAGGCCGCTCTGAACCGTCTGACGGGCGGATAGTCGGTTCCCGACGCCCGTGACGCTTGAAAGCGTCATCCTTGCGTCGTAGCCAGTGAGCATGGAACTTCTGAAAGACCGACGGATCGTTTTGGCAGGCGGCGCGGCCCTGGCGCTGATCGCCGGGCTGGGCATCGCTATCGCGCTGGTCAGCGGCAAGGAAAAGCAGACCGAGCCGCCCCCGGCCTCGCGCGCGGGCCTGATCGTCGAGACCGGCCGCGCTGACGACACCAAGCTGGACCCCGCGCGCCCGCTGCGCTGCTTTGTCGGCGGCCAGTTCGTCGGCGAGACCACCCTGGCCGAATGCGCCAAGAAAAACGGCGTGGCCACCGGTGCGCTCGACGTCGGCGTCGACGAGACCGGTGCCCTGGCCGCCGCCGATCAGGCCGGCATGGTCCTGACGCCGCTGCCGCCGACGGTCGACGCCCCGCCGACGCCGGCACCGTCCATGCCCGGTCCCGCGCCGGTTCCGTCCACCGCGACCGTCAGCGCGCCTCTGGCCGCCTGCTGGCGCTATGCCGGCAACGAGTGGCGTCGCCTGCCCGGGGACATTACCCTCAATGCCTGCGCCCAGACCCTGTTCGCCGGCCGTTGCGAGAAGACCGGCGGGGCCACATATGGACGTTGGGGCGAGGAAACCCTGCGTCTCGTGCCTGGTCGCGTCGAGGCCTCTTCGGACAACCGCTCCTTCCATTCCGTGATCGACCAGGGACCGAACTGCTCGATCCCGGTCGCCGGCTAAGACGAGTCACCGCCATGCGTCGTCCGCTCCTGATCGCCGTTTCCGTCGCCGCCGCCAGCCTGGCCCTTTCGGCCTGCGAAAAGCAGATCAAGGCCCCGTTCGAGCAGGGCGTCTGCTTCCAGGTGGCGACCAACAAGGACAAGACGCTGCGCTTCAATCCGGTGGCCCGCAACGTGGCCTCGATGGAGCTGTGCGCCGCCGAACTGGAAGGCATGCGCGTGCGTTTCGTGCGGATGGGCAGCCCCAACCGCACCCTGACGGGCGCCTATCAGGGCAGCTTCATCTTCCTGGAGAAGGAAGGCATCTATCTGGGCCAGACCTATGACGGTGCGCGCTTCATGTCGCTGGTCCGCACCGGCGATGGTCGCCTGGCGGTGCCGGGGGCCGTGCGGCGCGAGTAGAGCGCCGCTCTCCCGGTCAACGGCGATCCACAAGAACGTATTGAGAACAAATTGTCTTGACCTCACTGGGTCGTTAACGTCCTGATCAGATTCCGGCGCAAGGGTCGCCGGGCGAGAACAGGGTCGAAGCGATGGCGGGCAGCGTCAACAAAGTCATTCTGGTGGGTAATCTCGGGGCCGATCCCGAAATTCGCAGCCTGGGTTCGGGCGACCGCGTCGCCAATCTGCGCCTGGCCACCTCGGAAAGCTGGCGCGACCGCACGACGGGCGAGCGCAAGGAAAAGACCGAGTGGCACCGCGTCGTGATCTTCAACGACAACCTGGTGAAGGTGGCCGAGCAGTACCTCAAGAAGGGCTCGACCATCTATATCGAGGGCGCGATCCAGACCCGCAAATGGACCGACAACACCGGCGCCGAAAAGTACTCGACCGAGATCGTGCTGCAGAAGTTCCGCGGTGAACTGACCATGCTGGGCGGCCGCGGCGACGGCGCAGGCATGTCGTCGGGCGGTGACGACGGCTATTCCAGCGGCGGCGGCGGCGGCGGCGGCGGCTATGGCGGCGGCGCGCCGCGCAGCCAGCCCAGCGGCCCGCGCGAGAGCTTCTCGGCCGACCTGGACGACGAAATCCCTTTCTAGACTCACGCCTGAAACGGCCAGAACGTCACGGGGCGGTCTCCTTGCGGAGGCCGCCCCGTTTGGTTTCGCCGTATCAGTCGATCTTGATGAACGGCGTCGAGCTGCCGGTGACCTTGGGCAGGACGCCGTCCCACTTCTCGATGGCCTGCTGTTGCAGCACCTGCGGGTTCGAGCGCAGGGCATC
>Ga0187843_10002329_pt1 | contig 11573 bp, 9 predicted proteins | sample SpaLakP09_SKY_43_FD_134516 | JGI IMG/M metagenome (GOLD analysis project Ga0187843, IMG submission 134516) | Oligotrophic lake water microbial communities from Sparkling Lake, Wisconsin, USA - SP09_SKY_43 | ecosystem: Environmental > Aquatic > Freshwater > Lake | place: USA: Sparkling Lake... | reverse complement strand
GGGCATTTGCTGTCAAAATCCATATTGTGCCCGTAGCTGGCGATGCGTATGGCAATTAATATGGCATCCATGTCGATACTGGGCATTTCCCAGGCATTTTTGATGCTTGGTACACAGCTGGTCATCACGTCTGCAACCCCGGATCCGTTCATGAGCGCATCGGGTGTTTTGAGCGTGATTTCGTCTTTGGTGGTCATTGGGTAAATTGGTAACTCGCCGTTGACTGGTAAATCAACAGCACCGTCTTTCCACCAACGCCCGTTGCTGGGCAACTTGATGTAAATTGCTGGCTGTCTAAAATACTTCAATAACGGATTGTCTTCGGCTTTTGGATGCATGATTTTATCCCATAAATAATTGATATAGTACTATATTTATAGGACAAAAAATCCATGGCAATAGAAGATAGACTCGACCGGTTAACGGATACACTTGAACGATATATAGACAGTCAAACTGGTGGCAGTGGTATGGGTGTGAGACCCAAAAGAGATATGGCGCAGGGACTTGATGATCCGGCTGTGCGAGAAAATTTAAGAAAAAATGTACGCGAATACACCAAAGGACTCAAAGACGCCACGTCGCCGCTCAAATCGTTGACCAATGTATTTGAAGGTGTAAGAGAAGAGCTGGACTTCAGTCAGACCAAAGACAATTTTAATTTGTTGGACCAGGCTCTGTTAAAAACTTCAAATACAGTTGAAATTGCTGCCATTGAAGAACAGAAAAGAGAACTACTAAAAGCATCTGCATTAAAAACAGGTGTGACTGCGGCAGCAAACTTTGCAGGCGGCATGCTCAAAGCTGCCAACATGATGGTGGATGCCAGCAGGCAATTTGAATTATCAATACAGAGTGGTGCCAGCGGCATAGAAGCAGGCACACAAAGTCTAATAGCCAGCATACAAGCCAACAAACAAATACAAGACACACAGGCTAATGCAATAAACGATGTATCACAAGGTCTTGGAATGTTGGCCATGGCCTTTGGCAAATGGGGCAAGATAATTGGCGGCATCATTACGGTACTCGGACCGTTGGTTTCGTCTTACATGAAGTTTGAAAACGAACAAGAAGCCAAAGCCGCTGAACACCGTGCCAAACTCATGGGCGAAGAGCTCAAGAAAACCGAAGAAGCCTACAACAAAATTACTGATGCTGGTGCAATGTTCTCTAACGGCATGGGAGAAATGCGGGCCCAAGCTGCCAATGCTGGCATGAGAGTAAAAGACTTCAGTGAGATGATCAAGAACAGCACATCCAACTTGTCCAATATGGGCATGGGTATAGCGCAGGCTGCACAGCGCATTGGCGGTGTTAGCAAAGTTCTGCGTTCGTCAGACCTAGGAATGCAACTGCGTAATCTTGGACTCAATGCTCAAGAACAAGCAGAAGCCGCAGCCGCAGCCGCAGCCAATCTCAATGCCAGCGGTAGACTACGTAGCATGAGTGATGCACAAGTGGCACAGGTCACTGTGGCCTACACCAAAGACTTGAAAATCTTGCAAGGCATCACCGGCGAAGATGCTAAGAAGAAAATGGAAGAAGCACGAGTGCGAAGCATGGAAGCTGACCTAATGGCACAGGCCATGGCCAAAGGCGGACCTGTAGCCATGGAGAAATTGCGTAATCAGTTGGCTACCATGCCCGAGTCTATGAAAAAAGGCTATATGGAATTTGTCAGCACTGGTGGTACTGCTGTAGCTGATGCAGCCAGCAACGTGGCTATAGCTCAAAATCCCAAAATCATGGAACAGTATCGACAGATGTTTACTACCTTGGGCGATGGTAGCAAAGATGCCAGCACAGCATTGAAAGAAACAGGAACGTTAACTGAACAAACTGCTGCCTATGCTAGAGAACACGCTGCCTCGGTCAAAGAAATGGGCCTAGCTGCTCGTGTGGGCGCTAGTGATATTGCTACAGCCACCATGACCATACACAACGATTTGATCCTGGCCAATCAAAAGTTTACTGAAGGTGTCACAGCAGCCACAGCAGAAAATGTTGACAAGTTATCCAAAACACAAGATCCGATAACCAAATCATTGATGAGATTGGCCGACGATACTGACAAAGCCGCAGTGGCATTGGAACAACGTCTAACTCCAAGTTTGGCAGCGGCCGCAGATGCTATGCCGCGCTTTACTGGAGCATTGGGTCATGCCACTGATGCTCTTAAAAACTTACTTGGTACGCCTGCAAGAGAAAAAGGCACTGGCGAAGTGGCTGGCGAAGTGGGTGGAACATTAGCAGGCATGGCTGCAGGTGCTGCCATTGGATCATTTATTCCAGTGCTTGGCACTGTTGTTGGCGGCGCAGTTGGCGCCGCCATTGGTGGCTACCTTGGTGACAAAGCCGGCGGCGCAGTTGGTCGACAATACGATAATGCTGTGAGAACCGGCAGCGGCTCTAATTTTGAAACAACCTCTACTGGAATGGGCATGGGTTTTTTTGCCAAGGGCGGTATAGCCCGTGGCGCAGAATCTGGATTCCCGGCCATGCTACACGGCATCGAAGCTGTTGTGCCCTTGCCCGACGGAAAGGCATTACCAGTCAATTTAGATTTGAGTAACTCATCTTTGTTGGCCAGCATTGGCAAACTTACTGCCGACGCAATCAACAACAATAGCACATCTAATACACCTACCAGTACACTGGCCGAAGATACTTCTACCATAATCAAACAGCTGACTGACACAATCACCACATACAATAGAGCTTCTGCAAGCGACTCTTCGAGCAAGATGCTCGAAGATATGGTTGCCATGATGAAAACACAACTGGACAAACAGGAAGAAATGATCTCTCATCTCAAAGAAAATGTGGATGTTAATCAACGCCTACTAAATCAAAGCTATGCTTGATCCTCGGTAAATACACTACAGAGGAATTTATACAATGAGCTGGAAGAAGTACTTTAAGTCTGCAAACTTGCCCACTAACATTAGCCCTATGGGCAGTGGCAATCGTATGCCCGATCCTGGCTATCGCAACTATCAAAGTAATCTTCCAGAAGTGTACATTGGTCATCCCAACCGTGTTGAACGTTACAATCAATACGAACAAATGGACATGGACTCAGAAGTCAATGCCGCTCTGGATATCTTGGCTGAGTTCATGACACAGCGCAATGACGACAACAACACAGCATTTGATATCAAATTTCACGACAAGCCCACTGACAACGAAGTCAAGATCATCAAAGAACAACTACAGCAATGGGTCAACTTGAATGAACTCAACGAACGCATATTCAAAATAGTACGCAACACCATCAAGTATGGTGATCAAGTGTTTATCCGTGATCCAGAAACATTCAAGATGTTTTGGACCGACATGCCCAAAGTTACTAAAGTTATTGTGAACGAAGCCGAAGGCAAAAAGCCTGAGCAGTATGTGATCAAAGACATCAACCCCAACTTTCAAAATCTAACAGTGACCGCAGTGGCAGCCACTGACACTTACATCAATCATCCACAAACAGGCGGACCATCGGGCAGTTATGTACAGCCCAAGACTCCCTATGCCGGCGGTAGTCGTTTTGCTCACGCTCAAAACGAAGCAGTGATCAATGCCGAACACGTGGTACACATGAGCCTGACAGAAGGCCTGGATGTGTACTGGCCCTTTGGTAATTCGGTGCTGGAAAATGTGTTCAAAGTGTTCAAGCAGAAAGAACTGCTGGAAGATGCTATCATTATCTATCGTGTGCAACGTGCGCCGGAACGCCGAATATTCAAAATTGACGTGGGCAATATGCCCAGCCACATGGCCATGGCCTTTGTGGAACGTATCAAGAATGAAATTTGGCAACGCCGTATTCCCACACAAACTGGCGGCGGTGCTAATATGATGGACGCAACATATAATCCACTCAGTACCAACGAAGACTACTTCTTCCCTGTCACAGCCGACGGACGTGGAAGTAGCGTAGACACCTTGGCAGGCGGCACAAACCTAGGCGAAATCACGGATTTGAAGTTCTTTACCAACAAATTGTTCCGTGGTCTGCGTATTCCTGCCAGCTATCTGCCCACAGGCCTAGATGACGGTACACAGGCAGTCAGCGACGGTAAAGTGGGCACAGCACTGATACAAGAATGGCGTTTTAACCAGTATTGTAAGCGTCTACAGCGCATGATTGTTACCAAACTCAACAGCGAATTCAAGCTGTTTATGCGTTGGCGCGGTATCAACATTGACAGTCAACTGTTTGACATTGAGTTCACAGAGCCACAGAACTTTGCACAGTATCGTCAGGCCGAAATTGATGCCGCACGTATTGCCACATTCACCAATCTTGAACAGATTCCATATTTGAGCAAGCGTTTCTTAATGACCCGCTACCTGGGTCTGAGCGAAATGGAATGAAAGAAAACGAAATCATGTGGAAAGAAGAGCAGGGCAAAGCAGAAGAAGCTGCCGCAGAGCCTGCAAGTCTGCGTAGTGTTGGTATTACTCCTGGCGGTATTGCTGGCGATTTGGACAATGTCACACCTGCACCTGGCATGGAACCCGGTGCCGAAGCTGGAGCACCCGCAGGTGCTGGTGGTGCCAATGCCGGAGGCGCAATGCCCGCAGGCGGTGCAGGCAGTGTAGCCGGTCCTGCCGGTGCAGTTGTATAAATACTCTTATGTTTATCACTGAACTTTACGATCAAATTCCTGAACTTTATCATTCTGAAAAGGATGACAATAGTACCATGAAATTGAAAGATCTACGTAAAACTAGGCTTACTCTTGGGCACTTGAACAAGCTAAGAATGGCCAATGATATACGCAAATTTGAAAAAGAAGAAGAAGTAAAAAGCCTGCAGGACCAGTACAAAGCCCCTGCAGCCGAGCCCGGTGCAATGCCAGGCTTGTAATATTTCTGTAAAACGACTCAAAAAACACCGGTATTGTATAGAAATATACGTAGTTTTGTAAATAGTTTACACAGCTACTATTTTTAAGGAGTTCTTATGAACAAGTATGAAAAGCTAATTGAACACATCATCAACGATGAAGAAGGTAAAGCTCGCGCTTTATTCCATGAAATTGTCGTTGAGAAGAGTCGCGACATCTACGAAAGTCTCATGGACGAAGAGCAATTTGGTGAACAAATGGGCGGTAACCAAGTTGACGGCATGATGGACGAAATCACCCAAGACGAACACGGTCTACCCGAAGACGAAGAATTTGACATGGATGCAGGCGAAGAGCCGATCGATGGCGACATGGACGACGAAATGGGTATGGATGATATGGGCATGGACGATATGGGTGGAGACGAAGCCAGTATCGAAGACAAAGTCATGGACCTGGAAGCTGACTTAGAAGCTCTCAAGGCTGAATTTGCACAGTTGATGGGCGATGACGAACACGCAGAACCCGACGCAGACAATATGGGTGGCCCAAGCGATCACGATGCTGACAATGCAGGTGACGAAGACGAATTTGCCATGGAAGCCACAGCAGATGACGAAGAGTCTTTGGAAGAAGCCAAAGAAGACGACGAAGAAGCTATGGACGATGACAAGAAGAAAAAAGAAGAAGAGTCCATGGAAGAGTCACGCAACTATCGCAAAAGCGAAATTGACTTGATGCGTGAATACGTAGAAAAAGTTAGTGCTCCAGCCAACACCGAAGGTGGTGAAGTTGGTAAAGGTGGCAGCGTTGCTGTCAACAAGAAAAGCATTACCGACAACATGAAAAATGACATGGGCGGCACAAATGCTAACATCGTAAAAGGTGGCAGCGAGCAAAACCCAGATGGCAAGCAATACAAAGCGCCAAGCAATGAATATACTAAAGGCCAAGGCACACTAAAAGGTGCTGAGCGTAATGTGAACCAACCTGGTGGCAACAAAGGTGCTCAAGACTGGTATAACACAAAAGCAAGTGCCAAGAAGCCTGAAGGCAGTACTACAGACGGTTCAGTTTCTGTAGACAAGAACAGTATTCTTAAGCACATTAAGTAATAGGCAAAATAATGGCTTTGTACCTAAAAGAGAACTTAACATTTGATCACGCTAAGATGCAAGTCTTAGCGGAAGATTCTCCCAATGGTGGTAAAACAATGAAGATGCAGGGTGTATTCATAGAAGGCGGCGTTCGCAACGCTAACCAACGTGTATACCCTGTTCACGAAATTGAAAAAGCCGTTGCCACTATTAATGAACAAGTCAAGAATGGTAACAGCGTGTTAGGCGAAGTTGACCATCCAGATGATCTAAAGATTAACTTGGATCGTGTTAGCCATATGATTGAAAGCATGTGGATGGATGGACCAGCTGGATTTGGTAAACTTAAAATTTTACCGACCCCAATGGGCAAACTGGTCGAAGCAATGATTACATCTGGTGTGAAACTTGGTGTTAGCAGCCGCGGCAGCGGTAATGTTAACGATGGCAACGGACACGTCAGCGACTTTGAAATTATTACAGTAGACATAGTGGCACAACCCAGTGCTCCTCATGCCTACCCCAAGGCCATTTATGAAGGCCTAATGAATATGCGTGGCGGATCTCAAATATTTGAGATGGCGAGAGACGCAACCACCGATCAACGAGTGCAGAAGCACCTACAGCAGGCAATGGTGGGCCTGATCAAAGACTTAAAATTAAAGGGAGATATCTAATGTTAGATGCTATCAAACCATTGTTAGACAGTGGCATCATGAACGAATCTACCAAACAAGCCATCAGCGAAGCTTGGGAAACCAAACTAACTGAAGCACGTGAACAAGTACGTGCTGAGCTTCGTGAGGAATTTGCTCAACGCTACCAGCACGACAAACAAGTAATGGTTGAAGCTCTTGACAAGATGGTAACTGAATCTCTGACTGCTGAACTAAGTGAGTTCGCAACAGAGAAACAAGCTCTTGCTGAAGATCGTGTGAAATTCAAAATGCACATGACTGAAAGCGCACAAAAGTTCAATGGTTTCCTAGTCAGCAAGCTGGCTGAAGAAATCAAAGAATTGCGTGAAGATCGTAAGGTATATGAGAACAGCATCAGCAAACTTGAAAAGTTTGTGATCCGTGCTCTAGCCGAAGAGATCAAAGAATTTGAACAAGACAAACAAGCAGTGGTTGAAACCAAAGTTCGACTGATTGCTGGCGCCAAGCAAAAACTTGGTGAACTACAACAGCAATTCATTGCTCGTAGTAGTGGTCTAGTTAAAGAAGCAGTTGCCAAGAATCTTGAGAAAGAGTTGACACAGCTCAAGGAAGACATCCAAATGGCTCGCGAGAACATGTTTGGCCGTCGTTTATTTGAAGCTTTCGCCAGCGAATTTACTGTTACTCACTTGAATGAGAACAAAGAAATCGCTAAACTGCGTTCCACAATCGCTGAACAGAACAAACAACTACGCAAAGCAATTTCCGTTGTTGAGAGCAAGCAGGCCATTGTTGAAAGCAAAGAAAAAGAAATCCGTATTATTAAAGAGTCAGCAGACCGTAAGCACACAATGTCTACACTGTTGAAGCCTTTGAATAAAGAGAAAGCCGCTGTAATGAGCGAACTTCTCGAATCAGTGCAGACCGAAAAGTTACAGTCCGCATTTGATAAGTATCTACCAGCCGTTTTGAACAACAGTGGTGCCAAGCAGTCTAACAAGACTACACTGACAGAATCTGTAAGCGAAGTGACCGGAGATAAAACTGCTAAAAAACCCGCAGTAGAACAACAGACAGATACAAATGTCGTTGAACTAAAGCGTTTAGCAGGGCTTAAATAAGTAACTAACCTCATAAGGAAAAAGAGAAATGACACAAGCACTATTAGAGAGCCGTTGGGGCGAGACCAAAGAAGCCCTGTTAGAAGGCCTAAACGGTTCTAAAAGAACCACAATGGGTGTGATCCTAGAGAACACCCGCAAGCACTTGGCAGAAAACGCTACAATCGGCGCTACTGCTACCAGCAATGTTGCAACATTAAACCGCGTGATCCTTCCAGTGATCCGTCGTGTAATGCCTACAGTTATTGCTAACGAAATCGTTGGTGTACAACCAATGACTGGTCCAGTTGCACAAATCCACACACTACGTGTTCGCTATGCTGACACAGTAAGTGCTGGCGTAAATGGCGCAACAGCTGGTGACGAAGCACTAAGCCCATTCCGTATTGCTACAGCATATTCGGGTTCGGGTGGCGTTGCTCCAACCAGCACAGCTACACTTGAAGGTGTGCCAGGCAACCGTATCAATGTTCAAATCTTGAAACAAGTTGTCGAAGCCAAGACTCGCAAGTTGTCAGCACGTTGGACATTTGAAGCTGCTCAAGACGCACAAGCCATGCACGGCCTGGACGTTGAAGCAGAAATCATGGCTGCTCTAGCACAAGAGATCACAGTTGAGATCGATCAAGAAATTCTTGGTTCTCTACGTGCTCTATCTGCTACTGAGTACACATACAACCAAGCTACCGTATCTGGTACAGCTACATTCGTTGGTGACGAACACGCCGCTTTGGCAGTTCTTATCAACCGTGCCGCTAACTTGATCGCACAACGTACACGTCGTGGCGCAGGTAACTGGGCAGTTGTAAGTTCAGCAGCCTTGACTGTTCTTCAGTCAGCTACCACTTCAGCTTTTGCACGTACCACAGAAGGTACATTCGAAGCTCCTACAAACACCAAGTTTGTTGGTACACTAAACGGCGCAATGCGTATCTATGTTGATAGCTATGCAAGCGACACAACCGCAGTCCTAGTTGGCTACAAAGGTTCAAGTGAGGCAGATGCAGCCGCATTCTATTGCCCATATGTTCCATTGATGTCTTCTGGTGTTGTTCTAGATCCTAACACGTTTGAACCAGTAGTTGGTTTCATGACACGTTATGGATACGTAGAATTGACAAACACAGCATCGTCTCTAGGCAATGCTGGTGACTACCTAGCTGAAATTGCAGTAAGCAATTTGAGCTTCCAGTAATCATTTATCTTTCTCAAAGGGATGGGAAGAGCATTAAAGGGCCGCAAGGCCCTTTTTTGTTGGCTAAGTAACTGTATGAATTACTTCAATCAAGCGTTGGTTCAAGATCAACCCATATTGCCATTAGATTTGTTTATCAAAGATGATGAGTTTTTTAAAAACAAACGTGCAGTATCGATGAATATCATGGACTACCATACTTTGATCAATACCGGCCAAGTATCAGATTTTTATACACAAGCACAACAGCATAATATTGATTTTGTATTCTTATTGGAGTATCATGGCTGGGCACCCGTACCTGACAAGTTAGATACAGCACCGGTACGTACGATAGTTTTCTATTACAATTTTGATCTATTGGATACGCCCAATCCCAATGTGGTATACTATCCCATGTGGATACATTTTGTTAGAGATATTATACCACCAAAAGATATCAACATAACTACCAAATATCCTTTAGCGTGTGCCAGTAGAAATTTCAACAATGGACGAGCTGGAAAAATTTACAATTATCAGTTGCTGAAGTGCAGGCCTTATTTTGAACAAATACTGTTTACAAAATTTCGTTCTATTGAAACATTTGAATTTTACTCAATTCCCACTTTAGAACAAGACCCAGAATTCTATAGTGTACTAGATGATTTTTTAAAAGACTATGCCACTTGGACTCCAATGAATTATGCAGAATTGGATTTGTATAATTCAATGAATGCTATAGAACTATCAGTATACACCGATAGTTTGTTTCACGTTGTTGCTGAAAGTAGAATGACAGAAAGTTTATTGAGTGAAAAGACTTGGAAAATTTTTAAGGTAGGACAAATTCCTGTCATGTGCGGTCCACAACACAGTGTGGCACATCTACGCAGATTGGGATTTGATGTGTTTGACGATATTGTAGATCACAGTTACGATACCGTTGCAGATTGGAAAGGTCGCGTACAAGCCATGCACCATTCTCTAGACAAAATTGTTGTGTTAGATCACGATAGTTTGTTGGAATCAACTCGACTGCGAAGATTAAAAAATCAACAGCATTTATACAGTGACCAGTTGTATCAAACAGTGTTTGGTCCGGTTGTTGATGTAATCAAAAGATAAGCGGCCGAAGCCGCTTACCAGTCTTTTCAAGGTTGCTGTATGTCTAAGTACAACAGTTGTTATTATACAGGTGTTGCAGATAAAAAGCAATGTTAAAGGTAAATATACTTGTCCGCTCACATGCTGTGAGTTTATGCGGAACCCCGCCGCGTATGGCCTAGAACGCCAGACATTACAATCCACACATAGGAGAAATAAAATGGGACGTCCTCTACCAAGTAGATTTTTTGGAAATAGAAACACCGGCAGTGCAAGCGTTACAACAGATGACGGCATTGGCGGAGGATTTGTTGCATCGGCAGCAGTCAGCGGTGGCGCATATACCACCCGACCAGTATTTACATTTACAGCACCAGAATTACCAAATGGCGTAACTGCCACTGCCACAGTAACATCTGAGGCATCTACAGGTGCTGTTACCACAGCAGGAACAGGCTATAATGTTGGCGACTTGTTGACATTGACAGCAGCCGATGGCGGAACTGCCACTGCTTATGTTGCCACATTGGTGGGTGGTGCCGGCACAGGCATTGCCACAGTTAATTTTACCGGCACTGGCGCCAGTCGTGGCAGTTTTCAAGCATTGCCCGGAGCAAAATTTGCTACAGGCGGTACTGCTCCAAACACAGTGTCTGCAACAGGAACTGGATCAGGTGCTGAAATTACTGTTACATTTAGAGCCAAAGCAACGGTCATTACTGAACCAGGTTCTGGTTATACTGCGGCACCAACTGCGGCCACTGGACCATCACAAAGTGTGAGTTTGGGCACAGTGACCATGTCTACATCGTCTGGTACATCATACGGCGCAGATGCTTTTGCTACAATCAAAGTCACAGCACAAACTACCGCAGGTGGTAGTGCATTGGCTGGTGATATTGTTGCTCAGAAAGGCAGCCGTCGTTATCGTGTTGTTACCACAGACGGAACAGCAGTATGTAACCTAGTTGCAAGTTCTCCAGCAGTCAACCAAATGAGTTTGATTGCCACAGATTATTCAGGCAACACATACTATGTGACCAAGCTGACACGTCATCGTGTATTATTAACACAACTCACAGGCTCAAGCCATGAATTTGACACCAGCAGTTCAGCAGCCTGGACTCTGGATGCATTAGTTGCAGGCGATACTGGTATCACGGTACAACTTGCCAACAGCTAATCTAAACAATTAGTTGAAAAATAGCGGCTGAGGCCGCTATTTTTTTTGGATTCGGCAATCATCTTGACAGCATAAATATAAACAAACAGGACCAAAGCAATGAGCGTCACCAAAAAAGTCAACGGCAATTACAATATAGCAACCTATACAGATCCTCTGGCCAATGTGGTTATATCTACTCATACCGTTTTTATTGATGGTAATCTGCAGGTGGGCGGCAATAGTCAAACCATCAATATGACCAACACTGATATCACAGACAATATCATTACCTTGAACAAAGGTGAAACTGGACCTGGAGTTACAATAGCCAGCGGGTCTGCTGGCATACAAATAGATCGCGGCCCTTTTCGCCCGGTGCCAGTGTTGCGCTGGTACGAGC
>Ga0187843_10002328_pt1 | contig 11577 bp, 6 predicted proteins | sample SpaLakP09_SKY_43_FD_134516 | JGI IMG/M metagenome (GOLD analysis project Ga0187843, IMG submission 134516) | Oligotrophic lake water microbial communities from Sparkling Lake, Wisconsin, USA - SP09_SKY_43 | ecosystem: Environmental > Aquatic > Freshwater > Lake | place: USA: Sparkling Lake... | reverse complement strand
GTTACTATTAATTCAGACACATCAATTGATCAAACAACCATTGATTTGGGAGGAAAAGTAGTTTTAGCTTCAGGATGGTTAACAATTTCAAATGGAGTAGGCTCTGACCTAATAATAAATGGTATATATGAAAGAACTTCTGTTTCTACTAATATGACAGTAAATACAAGTGCTAATGTGGATTGTGAAAACACAGGAATATATGAGCACAATGTTGCCGGAGGTTCCTTACCATCAATAACATGGAAAGATGGATCGATTTTAAAAATTAAAAACAGTTTACAAACTAATCTTAATCAAAGTTTTTGGGATGTTTGGGTAGAAAGCGGAAACGCAAGTTCATTAACTTATAATGACAACGCTAGCAATACCATGATTGTTAGGAATGATTTTAAACTCAGCGGAGGTAATTTTTACCTCAAAAATGGAGGAACTATTGGAGGAATTCATATTATTAGAGTTAAAGGTCATTTTTTACAATCGGGCGGTTCTTTTGCATGGAATAGTAGTTCTTCAGACAATACTAGTATTGTTAAAATAGAAGTAGAAAAAAATTTAATTATTTCAGCTGGGAATTGGTCTGGAAATGTATCCGCAACACTTTGTGAATGTGGTGTTTTTTTTCTTGGAAACACGGTAGAACAAACTTACAGTACAATTTTAGCTCATGACTTAACAAGTGCTGTACGAAATAGATTTTATTATTCAGGACCTATAGCTTTAAACGAAATTTACAATGGAAATACACCACAAAATACAATAAATGGAAATTGTGGAAATATTCCAGGTTATAATTCTTGGCCTTCAACAGGAAGTATATTAAAAACAATAACTATTGATAATATTGCAGGTGTACAATTACAAAGCACAAAATCTGTTGGAACAACTTTATACCTTAAAAATGGTCAGTTTAATTTAAATGGTCAGTCATTTACAATGACAAATAGCAGTACTATTGACAGAACTGGAGGAACAATTTCTTCAACACCTTTTGGATCATCTTACAATGTACTCTATAGCCTACATACATCTGGATTAACTACTGATTTAGAACTACCTAGTACCTCAACAGTTTTAAACAATTTAACTATAAGCAACGGAAATACAGTTACTTTGCAAAACAACAAAACTGTGAATGGAAACCTTATAATCACTTCCGGGATTTTTGATATTACAGACAAAAATATTAATAGAAATACTTCAGGAGGAACATTATCTATAGCAGATGGCACAAAATTAAAAATAGGAGGTAATAATTCTTTTCCAACCAATTATTCAACACATGATATTAATGACAACAGCATTGTTGAATATGCAGGATCGTCCCAAGTAATAACTACAACAAACAAGACAAATGATTATGATTATGGATTTTTAGAACTTTCGGGTAGTGGAACTAAAACTCTCGGCGGCGTTGTAGATATTTATAATGATTTGACAATAAACGGAGGGAATTTATCAGTAAACTCAGGCCAAGTTTTAAGAGTTAGAAACGAATTCAGAAATATATCAGGCACAGCAACATTTGAAAACAATAGCAGTTTGATACAAGTAAATAATGTACTTAATACAGGAAATGTAACTTATAAAAGAATTGCACAACAGAGAAAATTAGACTATGTGTATTGGTCTTCTCCTGTAAGTAATTTTAACCTCAGCAATCACCCGTCAGATGGTTATAAATATTTATGGAATACTACTCTAAACAATTCGAACGGAACTCAAGGCAATTGGCAACAGGCATCAGGAATTATGAATGCTGCGCAAGGATATATTATCCGAGGACCGAGCATTTTTAATAATACTTCAAATCAAAACTTAGAAGTTCCTTTCTTTGGTTTACCTAGAAATGGTGACATTAGTGCAACTATCACTAGAGGAAATTTTACTGGAAGCAACTATTTACTACCTAATGGTGTTCAAGTAACTAATTTAGATGACAATTGGAATTTATTAGGAAACCCATACCCTTCTTCAATTAGCAGCAGAGATTTCTTAACAAATAATAGTTCGATTTTAACAGGTGCTCTTTACATCTGGACACATGGTTTCTTACCAGCTTCATTAACAAACTCTCCTTTCTATCAAAATTTTACTTATAACTACAACCCATTAGATTATATTCCGTTCAATTTAACAGGAAATTTAGCAAACCCAAATCCAGATTATTTTATAGGTGCTGGACAAGGTTTTTTTGTAACTATGATAGATGGAGCAACCGATAGTTCAAGTATTACTTTTACAAATAGTCTTCGTAATAAAACGTATACTAATTATACTGGAACCAATTTTTTTAAAACTTCTTCTACTGTTGCTTCTAACGAAATGCAAAATGCAAATAGAATTTGGCTGGATATTTTGAAACAAAATCAGCCAGGGGGTAGAACCATGTTTGGATATGTGACTGGTGCAACAATGCAAAAAGATAATCTGTTTGATGCTATCACAAAAACGGATAACACATATAAACTTTATAGTATAGACGGAGATGATAAGTTTGTAATTCAAGGTAGAGCAGTACCATTTGATAACAATGATTTAGTTCTATTAGGTATTGATATACAAGAGAGTGCTACATATACCATAGCATTGGCAATGTCCGACGGACTATTCAGCAATAGCAATCAAGATATTTTTCTAGAAGACAAATACACGAATACTATCCATAACTTAAAACAAAATCCTTATGTATTTTCTTCTGATGTAGGAAGTTTTACTAATAGATTTTTAATTAGATATCACAATGGCACAAATTTAAATGATGGAGATAATATTTACAACAATTCAATATCTATATCGACTAATGACAACATAAATATAAAATCTAATTTAGAAAAATTATCTCAAGTAACGATCTATGATATTTTAGGAAGAAAAATATATTCAACAGAAAATCTTGACACCAATTTAATTGAAATACAAAACTTAAAAAATAATAGTACCTATATCTTAAAAATTAAACTTTACAACGAAATAATAATTTACAAAAAGATAATTTTATAAAAATAGCATTTGGTTTGAAAGCAGTTCTATATTCGCTATAAATTATTTTAACAGAAATGTTGGAGTTTTTTATGTCATATTTTCTATAAATGTTTCAAGAAAATCTAGCATTTGGTTCGAAGTTAAATCAACATCGCCCACAAAACTTCAACAGAAATGTTGGAGTTTTTTTTATGTCAAAAATCATTCCTACTTAAAATAAAAAAAGCTTCAATTTCTTGAAGCTTTAACATTATCCGTGAACTGTTTCTTTTTTCCCGTAGTTGGTGATTAATTGGCCTTCAAATTCTAACCATTCTGCCCAACGCTTATCAACATCCACTTTTTCTGTATATTTTCTGGCGAATTTTAAAAATGTGGTATAATGACCTGCTTCACTTATCATCAATTCTCTATAAAATTCAGCTAACTCTTTATCTTTTATATTTTCTGAAAGCACTTTAAATCTTTCACAACTTCTCGCTTCGATCATTGCGGCAAAGAGTAATCGTTCAATTAAAGCATCGTTTCGACTACCATCTTTTTTGCTAAATTTCACTAACTGATTGACATAATCATCTTTTACTTCTCTTCCAAATTCATAACCACGCGCTTTTATGATATCATGAACCATTTGAAAATGCTGCATTTCCTCAATAGCAATTTTGGTCATTTCGGTAACTAATTCTTCTTTTTCCGAATTGTTAGTAATAATATATAATGCATTGGCCGCTGCCTTTTGCTCGCACCAACAATGATCTGTTAAAATTTCTTCTAAATTAGATTCAGCGATATTTGCCCATCTTGGATCCGTTTTTAATTTTAGCCCTAACATTTTTGTAGAATTTTAATTTGATGTAAAATTAAATCTTTTCTTTGTAATAGTATTTCTTATTATGCAAAATTCTAAAACTTTATTAATCATTGGCTTTGTTTGGCCCGAACCAAAATCTTCTGCAGCTGGAAGTAGAATGATGCAATTAATCGAATTGTTTCAAACAAATGGTTATGCAATAACTTTTGCAAGCACAGCACAGAATTTAGAATTTTCAGAAGATATTTCAGCTTCAGGAGTCACAGCAAAAACTATTGAATTAAATTCTTCAAGTTTTGATGAATTTGTAAAAGAGTTGAATCCAAATATCGTTTTGTTTGATCGATTTATGGTTGAAGAGCAATTTGGTTGGCGTGTTTCTGAATGTTGTCCAAACGCTTTAAAAATGCTTGACACAGAAGATTTGCATTGTTTACGTCAGGCAAGACAATTAGCCATTAAAGAAAATCGAGAATTTACAACTGAAGATTTATTTTCAGATATTGCTAAACGAGAAATTGCGAGTATTTTACGTTGTGATTTATCTTTGATGGTATCGGAATTTGAAATGGAATTACTTCAAAAACAATTTAAGGTTTCAAAGGATTTACTGTTTTATTTACCAATTTTTGCAGAACGATTGAATGAAATTCCAACTTTTACAGAACGAAGTGATTTTGTTTTTATTGGAAATTTTTTGCATGAACCAAATTGGGATTGCGTGAAATATTTATCGGATACGATTTGGCCCTTATTACACAAGAAATTACCTGAAGCGAAAATGTTGATTTATGGAGCTTATCCATCACAAAAAGTTTTGGAATTAAATAAACCCAAACAAAATTTTTACATCAAAGGAAGAGCCGATGATGCTTTTGAAGTTATTAAAAATGCAAAAGTGGTTTTGGCTCCAATTCGTTTTGGTGCAGGAATAAAAGGAAAATTATTAGAAGCAATGCAATGCGGAACCCCAAGTGTAACTTCTTCAATTGGTGCGGAAGCTATGGCTGGAACTTTAGAATGGAATGGTTTTGTAAAAGATAATCCAAATGAATTTGTTGAAGCGGTTGTAAAACTTTATAACGATGAAAAGTTATGGCAAAAATGTCAGGAAAATGGATTTCAGATTTTAGATAAACGTTATAAAAAATCACTTTTTGAAAAGGATTTTATTGCTGAAATTAATTCGCTTTTAGAAAATTTGAAACAACATCGAAATAACAATTTCTTTGGTTCTATTTTGCAACATCATTTAATTTCTAGCACTAAATATATGAGTAAGTGGATTGAGGAGAAAAACAAAAAAGAATAGCTTTTATTTATCCTGATTTCTATTCAATACATTCACTAATTAGCCCTGATTGGAGCGGCACGAAGTAGAACGGAAAGCAGGAATATGGAAACCAAAAAATGCCCGAACCATTCGCTCCTAACCACCCCGTCCTTCAGACACCCCTCCAAAGGATGGGAATAAAAAAAATCCCGCTCAATACTGAACGGGATTTATATTTAAAGTGCTTTTGATTAAGCTAACATTGTCACTGGATTTTCGATAAACATTTTTAATGTTTGTAAAAATTGTGCTCCTGTTGCACCGTCAATTGTTCTGTGATCGCATGCTAATGATAGCATCATAGTATTTCCAACTACGATTTGACCGTTTTTAACAACTGGTTTTTCGATAATAGCTCCAACTGAAAGGATTGCTGAATTTGGTTGGTTGATGATTGAATTGAATTCAACTATACCGAACATTCCAAGATTTGAAACTGTAAATGTACTTCCTTCCATTTCGTTTGGAAGTAATTTTTTGGTTTTTGCTCTTCCTGCTAAATCTCTTACGCCTGCACCAATTTGAGATAAACTCATCGCGTCAGTGAAACGTAAAACTGGAACTACCAATCCGTCTTCAACAGCTACTGCAACACCAATATTCACGTGGTGATTGATTGTAATTGCATCTTCTTTCCATTGTGAGTTGATTTTTGGATGCTTTTTCAATGCCATTGCGCAAGCTTTGATTACCATATCGTTGAATGATACTTTGGTATCTGGTACAGCATTAATCATTGCTCTTGATTTCATTGCTTCATCCATGCTTACTTCAATTGTTAAATTGTAGTGAGGTGCTGTGAATAAAGATTCAGCCAAACGTTTAGCAATGATTTTTCGCATTTGCGAATTTTTGATTTCTTCAGTTACTACTTCGCCTGCTGGAACAAATGGTTTTGCAACTGAAGTTGCTTGTGATTCAGATTGAGAAGTTGTTTGTGTTGTAGCAACTGGAGCCGAAGCTGTAAAGTTTTCTACATCACTTTTAACGATTCTTCCGTTTTCACCAGAACCTTTTACTTGAGAAAGATTGATTCCTTTTTCTTTAGCAATTTGTTTTGCTAATGGTGAAGCGAAAACTCTTCCGTTATCTGAAGTTGTTGTTTCTTGAGTTGGTTGAGATGTTGCAACTGGAGCAGCAGTTTCAATTTTTTCAACCGCTGGTGCTTCACCACCTTTTGAATAGTTTTCTGCTATTCCTGTAATATCAGTTCCTGCTGGTCCGATGATAGCTAAAACGCTGTCAACTGGAGCAGATTCACCTTCTTGAATTCCGATGAATAATAAAGTTCCTGCGTTAAAAGATTCGAATTCCATGGTTGCTTTATCGGTTTCGATTTCAGCAAGCATGTCGCCTTCTTTAACTGTATCACCTACTTTTTTCAACCAAGTTGCAACAGTTCCAGTTGTCATCGTGTCACTTAAACGTGGCATTGTAATAACTTTTACACCTGCTGGAATTGCAACAGCTGCTTGAGGAACAGAAGCTGTAGGAGTTTCAATAGCTGGAGTAGCTTCAACTTTTGGAGCTGGAGTCTCACCAGCTAACAATGCAGAAATATCTTCGCCTTCTTTTCCGATGATTGCTAATAATGAATCAACTGGAGCAGTTTGACCAGCTTCAATTCCGATGTGCAATAAAACACCTGAATTGAAAGATTCAAATTCCATTGTAGCTTTATCGGTTTCGATTTCGGCTAAAATATCACCTTCTTTTATTGTATCACCTACTTTTTTAAGCCAAGTTGCAACAGTTCCTTCTGTCATAGTATCGCTTAAACGAGGCATGTTTATTACTGTTGCCATAATTATAGTCTATGAGAAATGAAAGGATAATTTTCTTGTTCGTACACCACATCATAAAGTTGTTGTGCTTCTGGAAATGGAGATTCTTCTGCAAATTTTTCACATTCGTCAACTAAGTCTTTTACTCGTTGATCCATTGCTTCGATTTCTGCATCAGTAGCATATCCTTTTTCTTTGATAATATCAAGAACTTGAGTGATTGGGTCGATTTTTTTGTATTCTTCCACCTCTTCTTTGGTTCTATATAATTGGGCATCCGACATTGAGTGACCTCTATAACGGTAGGTTTTCATTTCTAAAAATGTTGGTCCGTCACCACGACGAGCTCTGTCAATTGCTTCTTGCATAGCTTCAGCAACTTTTACAGGATTCATTCCGTCTACTGGTCCACATGGCATTTCATAACCTAAACCTAATTTCCAAATATCTGTGTGATTTGCAGTTCTTTCAACAGAAGTTCCCATGGCATATCCATTGTTTTCACAAATAAATACTACCGGAAGTTTCCAATTCATAGCCATATTAAAAGCTTCATGAAGTGAACCTTGACGTGCAGCACCATCACCAAAATAGGTTAAAGTAACTCCGCCAGTTTCAAAATATTTATCAGCAAAAGCCATTCCAGCACCAACAGGAATTTGAGCACCCACAATTCCGTGACCACCATAAAACCCATGTTCTTTTGAGAAAATGTGCATAGAACCACCCATACCTTTGGAAGTTCCTGTTACTTTTCCATATAGTTCTGCCATTACTTTTTTAGGATCAACTCCCATAGCAATTGGCTGAACGTGATTACGATAAGCAGTAATCATTTTGTCTTTAGATAAGTCCATTGCATGAATTGCTCCAGCAAGAACTGCTTCTTGACCATTATATAAATGTAAAAATCCTCTAACTTTTTGTTGAATATAAACAGCAGCTAATTTGTCTTCAAATTTTCTCCAAAACTGCATTTCTTCATACCATTGAAGATATGTTTCTTTTGTAATTGGTTTCATTTTTTAATGAATTACTAGATTAATGTATTGTAATCGTATCACAAATTAAGAATTTCTGAATTTGCGAATTGCAAAAGTAAGATATTGATAGTAGAAGTAAAAATAAATAAGAATGAAAATGCTATTTTTTAATAACTGTTTATACTTAAATATCAACTACATCGATATAGCTTACAATGATGTTTTGTCAAACGAAAGCGGCAATAAATTATTAATTGAATTTGATTTGTAAACTTCTCCAGATTCACCCATAAAATAAATTTCGATTGGAGTGTCTTGTTTGAATTCATATTCTGCAATGGATTGACGGCAAGCACCACATGGCGGAATTGGTGATTTTGTTGGATTAGTATCCGATGCGGCTGTGATTGCTAACTTTACAATTTTAGAATTCGGATAAATGGCGCCTGCTTGAAAAATGGCAACTCGCTCTGCACACAATCCAGATGGATAAGCAGCATTTTCTTGATTAGAACCTAAAACAATTTTACCATTATCTAATAAAATCGCCGCACCAACTCTAAAATGAGAATAAGGAGCATAAGCATTTTTACGAGTTTCGATTGCCTGATGCATTAAAGATTGAATTTCTTCGGACAGATCATTAATTCCGTTAAAAACTGAAATGGTAGTGTTAATGTTAATTTCTTTCATTTGTTTATAGAGGAAAAAAAATCCAAATTTCAATTCCGAAGCTTCGGAAGAAATTTGGATTTTAATTAATTTTAATTCATTTTATAAATCATCGTATTTATCACCAAAATTAAATGTCAATGAAAAACGAAGTGTATTTTCTAATGGATTTTTGATTTTCGACGCTGAGAATAAATAAGACACATCAATTTTTACAACATTGTATTTGAAACCAGCTCCAAGAGAGAAGAATTTTCTTGCTCCTTTCATTGGACTTTCGTGAAAATATCCTAATCTCATTGCGAATGAATCTTGATAAGAATATTCAGTTCCAACAGAATAAGTAAACTCTTTTAGCTCTTCTGAAATTCCTCCAGGAGCATCATTAAATGATTTGAACATTCCTGAAACCCAGTTGATTTTTTTGTAATTTTCGTTATTTATTGATCTAGCAGTAACAATTTCTGAAGCATCAATAGACCCATCATTATTTATATCAATTAATTCTGGTTCTTGTGGCGTTGGCACTAATAATTTTGCAAACTCAACATTTAAAGCTACTTTATTATATTCATCTAAAATAAAATCAAAACCTCCACCTAAACGCATATTTGCTGGCAAGAAGTTAGATGAAATATCATTTTTAGTATTATCATAGCTAATTTTCGGACCCATATTTTGGAAGTTGAATCCTAAACGATATCTACCATTAAATTCATTGAAAGCAATTTCTTCAGATTGAAAAAAACCTGCTACATCAACAGCAAATGAACTTCCTGGAACCGCATCTGTATTTACATCGGCAATCTTTAAATTTGATCTTATGTATCGTCCACCAACAGCCATAGCGAAACGCTCGCTTAATTTCAATGAGTACGAACCATCTAATGACAATTCATTTGGTTTAACCACATTGGCAGGATCATCAAAATTTTGTCTTAACTCGATTTCACCTAAACTAAAAAAACGCAAACTTGCAGCAAAGGCACTTTTCTCATCAAATCGATTATAATAATTCACTTGTCCAAGAGAAATATCATTTACTAATTGCGTTAAGTAAGGTGTATAACCAATAGAAAAACCTTGTTTGTCTAATGCGAAAGCATATTTAGCAGGATTCCATTGTTGTGAATAAGCATCAGTAGAAGTTGCAACTCCTTGGTCTGCCATACCAGCTGCTCTTGCATCTGCTGCAACTAATAAAAATGGAACTCCAGTGGTTATTACTCTATCTTGAGCTTTTATAATTTGACTTGCCGTAACAAACAACAGCAACATGATTATCTTTTTCATTTTTTTACTCTAAATTATTTAACAAATATAGTATTTTCTTATAGGATAACAAGTTTTTCTATTTTTTCTGCTTTATTACCAGAAATTGTGGACTTTACAGTAAGTTTATAAATATAAACTCCTTTACCAATTTTATCTCCAAAATCATCTTTGCCATCCCAAGAAATATCTCTTGACAAAAAGCCTTCTGTATTGATTATTTGGTTTATGGTTTTTACAATTTTACCAGTGATAGTCATTACTTGTACTTGAACTTCTAAAGGTTCATAAGGCTTGTTATGACTAAACCAAAACTGAGTGTAATTTACAAAAGGATTTGGATAATTTAAAACGTTACTTAATGTAATATTTTCACTATCAGCAACAACAAACTGAATATCTGCTGAAATGTAATTATTATAAACATCCCAAGATTTGAAAGTAATTGTATGCAAACCTTTAGCTAAATTTCTAAAAGGAAAACGTATTTTTCCTTTAGTATAATCATTTAGTTCCGTTTCGTAATAATCATTTAAAATATAGGGTTTTGTCTCGTCACCATCTAAAATTGCAACAATATCGTGGCCAATTCCACTACCTGTATTAATTCCGTGTTCGTCTTCTAAAAAAGCCAGAAAAAAAGGAGATTCATTCGTTATTCCTCCATTTACAAAGGATTCGTCATTCATATAAAGACGAACTTTTGGTGGTGTAACATCTGCAACAGCATTGGTATTGATTCCACCAACTTTTATATCTAAATTATATCCTGATTTATCTAACAAAATTTGATTTCTTTTAGCGTAAAAACTTACTCTTCCGTTTCCTAAAGGAATTTTTATGTCTTTTGGAACTACAAATCCGATTTCAAAAAGCCCATTATTAACAGACGCATTTCCTCTAAAAATGGTTTCACCAAGATTTCCAAATGTCATAGTAGGACTATACCCATCATTATTAAATGTCGATTTAGCATAGTTTTTATCAAAAACATTTACAGCAACATCTCCTTTGTAAGAAGTCAATAGATTGCCATTTTCATCTTGAACTTCACCAGATAATTTCACGTAACTAAGCGCTTTTAAATCATCTACTGGCTGAGAAATAGAAATGTCATTTACTTTTGTAAGAACAACTTTTGGTCTTGGCAATGCTAACATTAAGGCAGGATCACCAAGATATGATGTAACTCTTATGGCAGAAATATCATTACTTATTCCTTTAGTCAAACGCAATGCTTCTGCTATAGAAACCCTCGGATTAGAACCAAATTCAAGTAGTCTTTGCGATAATATTGTATTAAAAAGAAACGCATAACTTATTTCTCTTGTTGTGGTAACCATCGAAATAGCGCCGCCTTTAGGATTCCAATAAGTATATTCTCCAGCTGTTGGACGATAAGGATTATCGAATCTTGAAAACTGACAAGTAATTGTTATAAATAATGGATATCTATATTGATTACTGAAATTATATCCGTCTAATTTATCCCAAAGACGTTCTCCTGTCAAACCATCTTCTCCACCATGCCCAAGATAGTTAAAAACCAGCGCGCCTTTTTCAAAAGCATTAGTTAAATCTTCTTTAGCTTGAGGATATCTTGATCCTCCTGCAGTTGTCTGCTGTTGATAAGAATCCAAGAGGATTTTCTTGAAATTAATTAAGGGTTTGTTAGTGTAAATTGAATCTGTTAAATTATTTTGAGCCACTTGCAAAATATCATCACCTGATTTATCT
>Ga0187843_10002327_pt1 | contig 11577 bp, 9 predicted proteins | sample SpaLakP09_SKY_43_FD_134516 | JGI IMG/M metagenome (GOLD analysis project Ga0187843, IMG submission 134516) | Oligotrophic lake water microbial communities from Sparkling Lake, Wisconsin, USA - SP09_SKY_43 | ecosystem: Environmental > Aquatic > Freshwater > Lake | place: USA: Sparkling Lake... | reverse complement strand
GCGATTGAATGGCACGGCGTCGGGACAAAGTTCAGGAGATCCCATGCAAGTTCGCGTCGTTGACTACCGGGCGGCCGATGCGGCCGAAGCCTTCACCCGTTCCCTGCACGAAACCGGTTTCGGTGTGCTGGTCAACCACCCCATCCAGCAGGCCCTGGTCGAGAAGATCTACGCCGACTGGCTGGCCTTCTTCAACACCGAAGAGAAACACCAGTTCACCTTTTCCAAGGAAACGCAGGACGGTTACTTCTCCACCGAAATCTCCGAGACGGCCAAAGGCGCCAGCCAGAAGGACATCAAAGAGTATTTCCACGTCTACCCCTGGGGCCGCGTGCCGGCTTCACTGAAGGCCGATGCGGACAGCTACTACGGCCAGGCCAACACCCTGGCACAGGAACTGCTGGGCTGGGTCGAGCGCTACACGCCGCCCGAGATTGCCCAGCACTACAGCCAGCCGCTCTCGCAGATGATCCAGGACAGCCAGCAAACCCTGCTTCGCGTGCTGCGCTACCCGCCGCTGACCGGCCAAGAGCCGGCCGGCTCGCTCCGCGCCGCGGCCCATGGCGACATCAATCTGCTGACCATCCTGCCCGCAGCCAACGAGCCGGGCCTGCAGGTGCAGGACATGAACGGCAACTGGATCGATGTGCCCTGCGACTTCGGCATGCTGATCATCAACATCGGCGACATGCTGCAGGAAGCCTCGCGCGGCTACTACCCCTCGACCCAGCACCGCGTGGTCAACCCCAGCGGCGAAGGCGCCAAGAAGAGCCGCATCTCCCTGCCCCTGTTCCTGCACCCGCGCAACGAGGTGGTGCTGAGCGAGCGCTACACCGCTCACAGCTATCTGCAGGAACGCTTGCGCGAACTCGGCGTCAAGACCTGAGGCCGGGCGGCGCCACAATCGCGCCATGCCCGGCCCCGCCATTGTCGAGATTCACCCCGAGGCGCCGCCCAAACCGGCGCTGGGTCAGCCCTGCAATGGCTGCGGGCTCTGCTGCCTGAGCGAACCCTGCCCCGTCGGTATGCTGATCAGCCGACGCCGTGTGGGGCGCTGCGACGCGCTGCGCTGGTGCGCTGAAACGCGGCGCTATGTCTGCGGCATGCTGAGCACCCCCTGGCGCCACCTGGGCGCTGTTCGCCCCTGGGCACACGATGCAGCCCGCCGCCGCAACCGACTGCTGGCCAGGCTGTGCCGGCGCTGGATCGCAGCCGGCATCGGCTGCGACGCGAATCTCGAAGCCCAGGCCGCTCCGGCATCCGGGCAAGCCACTACGAGCAAGCCTGAACAGCAGGGCTAGCATGCGCGCTGAAACCGACCCGGCGCCATCCCGCGCGGGCCGCGATCGACACTCGACGGGAGTTTTCCTTGAAGCACGCACGCAAGCCCCTGATCCAGCGCAGCGCCACCGCGCTGTTCGGCAGTTCTGCCCTGACCCTGGCCCTGGCCTTCAGCGGCCTGATCAGCCCGCACAGCGGCGCCCAGGCCGCGCCCCTGCGCTGGGCAGCCCAGAATGACATCCAGACCCTGGATCCGCATTCGCAGAACCACTCGACCACCACCAACATCACCGGCTATGCCTACGAGGGCCTGACCCGCTACAACGAGAAGTTCCAGCCCGAACCCTCGCTGGCCAGCAAGTGGACGCAGATCAGCCCCACGCAAGTGCGCTTCGAACTGCGCCGCGGCGTGAAGTTCCATGACGGCACGCCCTTCACCGCCGACGACGTGGTGTTCTCTTTCGCCCGCATCCGTCAGCCCCAGGCGAATATGCAAATCTTCGTCAGCGGCATCAAGGAAGTGAAAAAGATCGACGAGCACACCGTTGATCTGCTGCTCGACGGCCCCAACCCGGTGCTGCTGCGCAATCTGACCAACTTCCGCATCATGAGCAAGGCCTGGGCGGAGAAGAACAAATCGGTCAACCCGCAGGACTACAAGGCCAAGGAAGACACCTTTGCCTCTCGCAATGCCATGGGCACAGGCCCCTATCGCATCACCGCCTGGCAGCCCGATCAACGCATCAGCATGGTGGCCAACAAGGACTGGTGGGACACGAACAAGGGCAATGTCACCGATATCACCTACCTGCCGATCAAGAGCGATGCCACCCGCGTGGCCGCTCTGCTCTCCGGCGATGTGGATCTGCTGACCGACCTGCCCACGCAAGACGTCGCGAAGCTCAAGGCCGACCCCAAGCTCAAGGTGCTGGACGGCCCCGAGAACCGCACCATCTTCTTTGCCATGGACGAAGGCAGCGACGAACTCCGTGGCTCCAACATCAAGGGCAGAAACCCCTTCAAGGACCGCCGCGTGCGCGAGGCCCTGAACCTGGCCATCGACCGCGAAGCGATCCGCCGCAGCCTGATGCGTGGCCTGTCCGTGCCGGCTGCCATCATGGTGGCGCCCGGCGTCAACGGCCACACCACGGACATCGACCAGCCCCTCAAGGCCGATGTGGAAAAAGCAAAGAAACTGCTCGCCGAAGCGGGCTATGCGGATGGCTTTGAAGTGCCGCTGAATTGCCCGAATGATCGCTACGTCAACGACGAAGAAATATGCCAGGCCGCGGTGGCCATGTGGGCCAAGATCGGCATCAAGGCCAAGCTCAGCGCCCAGCCCATGTCGCAGCACTCGGTGCTGCTGCAAAAGCTGGAATCGCCCTTCTACCTCTACGGCTGGGGCGTGCCGACCTTTGACGGCCAGTACACGCTGCAAGACATCGTCCACACCAAAACCTCGGGCGTGGATGGCAAAGGCAATTACTCGCGCGTCAGCGATGCCAAGATCGACCAACTGGTCACGGCCATGAAGACCGAGAACGATGTCGCCAAGCGCAACGGCCTGATCCGCGAAGCGCTCTTGCGTGTGCGCGACGAGCACCTCTTCATCCCCATCCATCACCAGGTGCGCCCCTGGGCCATGCGCAGCACTGTTGATACCCTGCACCGCGCAGACGACAAGCCCGAAGCGCGCTTCACGACGCTCAAGTAAAGCGCAAGCCGCACGCTGCAGCCCCGCCGGCCACCCTTCGGGGTGGCTTTTTTGTGGCCGGAAGATTCTGTGGCGGGGTCTGCAATTCCCCTCATAGGGAAGGGCCTATTCCGAGCGCAAGATCGTGCCATTCGCACATTCTTGGAGTTCACCGTGCACGCAAGCCCTCAGCCCCAGGCCCAGGCCCAGACCCATAACGGAGCCACCGGCGCCAAACCCGCCCCCACCCCGATCTACAAATCGCTCTACGCCCAGGTCATCACCGCCATCGTCATCGGCGTCCTGCTGGGCCACCTCTACCCCGAGAGCGGCGCGGCCATGAAGCCTCTGGGCGACGGCTTCATCAAGCTGATCAAGATGATGATTGCGCCCATCATCTTCTGCACCGTGGTGGTGGGCATCGCCGGCATGGAGGACATGAAGAAGGTCGGCAAGACCGGTGGCCTGGCCCTGCTCTATTTCGAGATCGTCTCGAGCCTGGCCCTGGTCATCGGTCTGGTGGTCGTCAATCTGCTACAGCCCGGCGTCGGCATGAATGTCGACCCGGCCCATCTGGACACCAAGGGCATCGCCGCCTACACCGGCCCGGGCAAGATGCAGACCACCACCGAGTTCCTGCTCGCCATCATCCCCAGCACCGTGGTCGATGCCTTCGCGAAGGGCGAGATGCTGCAAGTGCTGCTGATTGCCCTGCTCTTCGGCTTTGCCCTGCACCGTTTCGGCGGCCGCGGCACGCTGGTCTTCGATTTGATCGAGAAGACCTCGCATGTGCTGTTCGCGATCGTCGGCTACATCATGAAGCTGGCCCCGATCGGCGCCTTCGGCGCCATGTCCTTCACCATCGGCAAGTACGGCCTGGGCTCGCTGCTGCAACTGGCCAAGCTGATGGGCGGCTTCTACCTGACCTGTCTGCTCTTCATCTTTGTGGTGCTCGGCGCCATCGCCCGCTTCCACGGCTTTTCCATCCTGAAGTTCATCAAGTACATCAAGGAAGAGCTGCTGATCGTGCTGGGCACTTCATCGTCGGAATCGGTGCTGCCGCGCATGATGGCCAAGATGGAGAACCTGGGCGCCAAGAAGTCCACCGTCGGCCTGGTCATTCCAACCGGCTACTCCTTCAACCTCGACGGCACCTCCATCTACCTGACCATGGCCGCCGTCTTCATCGCTCAGGCCACCAACACGCCGATGTCGCTGACCCAGCAGCTGACCCTGCTGGCCGTGCTGCTGCTGACCTCCAAGGGCGCAGCCGGCGTGACTGGCTCGGGCTTCATCGTGCTGGCTGCCACCTTGAGCGCCGTGGGCGGCGTGCCTGTCGCGGGCCTGGCCCTGATCCTGGGCATCGACCGCTTCATGAGCGAAGCCCGCGCGCTGACCAATCTGATCGGCAACGGCGTGGCCACCCTGGTGGTCGCCAAATGGACCGGCGACCTTGATGTGGACCGCATGCAACGCCACCTCAACAACGAAACCGATCTCGAAGCCGATGCACCCGAGCAGGTGCTGGATCGCGTGGACCACCACCTCAAATCCTGATCGGCCTCACCGTCCGCTCCAGCACCCAAGGCGCAGGAGCGACGCCATCAGGCCACACATCGGTGAGCCACAGAAAAAAAGGGTCGCTGCTGCGACCCTTTTTGTTCTTGCCTAACGCAGGATTTCAGCGCCCTTCGGGCAGCTCGATCTTGAGCTCCAGCACGTCCATATCGCCATGGTGCTGGACATCGACATTGATGTCCTTCATGTCGATGTCGATGTACTTGGAGATCACGGCCAGCAGCTCGTTCTTGAGCTGGGGCAAGTAGTCGGCGCTGGGCTTGCGGCCGTTGCGCTCGTGGGCCAGGATCAGCTGCAGGCGCTCTTTGGCGACGCTGGCGGTGCTTTTCTTTTCACCCAGAAAGTACTTGAGGAAACTCATCCGGTCCTCCCGCTTACTTGCCGCCGAACAGGCGTTTGAACAGGCTGGGCTTGACGGCTTCGATGAAGCGCATCGGCTTGTCTTCGCCGAGGAAGCGGCTGATCACGTCCTTGTAGGCCTCCGACACATCGGTGCCTTGCATGTGGATGGCCGGCGAGCCCTGATTGGAGGCTTGCAGCACCACTTCCGATTCCGGGATCACGCCGATCAGCGGCGTACGCAGTATCTCGTGGATGTCTTCCAGCGACAGCATGTGGCCGCCCTCGACCCGGTTCGGGTTGTAGCGGGTGATCAGCAGGTGCTCTTTGATCGGATCCTTGCCTTCGATGGCGCGTTTGGTCTTGCTGTTCAGCATGCCCAGGATGCGGTCCGAATCGCGCACCGACGAGACTTCGGGGTTGGTCACGACCAGGGCTTCGTCGGCGAAGTGCATGGCCATCAGCGCACCGGTTTCGATGCCGGCCGGCGAGTCGCAGACGATGTACTCGAAGTCCATGGCCTTGAGCTCTTCCAGCACGCGCTCCACGCCTTCGTAGGTCAGCGCATCCTTGTCGCGGGTTTGCGAGGCGGCCAGGATGTAGAGCTTGTCCAGCTGCTTGTCCTTGATCAGCGCCTGGCTGAGCTTGATCTCGTCATTGATGACGTTGATCAGGTCGTAGACCACGCGGCGCTCGCAGCCCATGATCAGGTCGAGGTTGCGCAGGCCGACGTCGAAGTCGATCACGCAGGTCTTGTGGCCGCGCAGGGCCAGGCCGGTTGCAAAACTGGCGCTGGTGGTGGTCTTGCCCACGCCACCCTTGCCCGAGGTCACCACGACGATCTTGGTCATCGAATCAGATCCTTTCAAAACTACAACTGAGAAGGACGGCACACAGGCCGGCCAGGGTTTTTGCCTTGCTTGCGATGGCGCGGGATGTTCACGCAGCCATCATGACTCAAAGCTTGAGCGCCTCCATCACCAACTTCTCGCCCTCCAGCCGGATCTGCGCCGGCTTGCCCTGCACCGTGTCGGGCAGCGGGTTCTCGGTCGTGCGGTAGATGCCTGCAATCGAAATCAGTTCGGCCTCCATGCTGGCGGCAAAGATGCGCGCCTCGGTGTTGCCGCGCGCGCCGGCAATGGCCTTGCCACGCAGCGGCGCGTAGACATGGATGTGGCCATCGGCGATCACCTCGGCGCCATGGTTGACCAGGGCCAACACCACCAGGTCACCGCCCTTGGCGTAGATGCGCTGGCCGGAGCGCAGCGGCTTGTCGATCACCAGGGTGGGCACGCTCTCGGCCGGCACCGGCACTTCGCGAACCACCTCCCGCACCACTTCGCGAATCACTTCCTGCACCACCGGCGCTGCATCCACAGCGCGCCCGCGCGATGCAGCCTGCGCTTCGGGTTCCGGGGCTTCGGCCAGGCCCAGGGCCAGGGCCTGCTCCAGCTCGGCCGGCGTGGCGCCGTACACCGCCACCGGCGACATGCGATGGCCGCGCAGCATCGGCAGCAGCGCGGCCAGGTCCACCTCGGCGCGGCCCGGCACGGCGCTGTCCAGGCTCAGCTGGGCCGGGGCTACTACGGCGGCCGTTGCAGCAGCGGCCGAGGCCTCCTGAGGCAGCTGGCTCAGGTCAATCAGCAGCGGTTCGTTGCTGAACACACCAGGCGTGGCGCCCACGCGAACCTGCAACTCGCGGCTCAACTCGGCCAGGTCTGTGGTCTTGAGGACCAGCGAGAGCAGACTCAAGCTCGCGCTCTTCAACTCAAAACCCTCAGCGCCCTTGGACGCTGCTCTCCCCTGTTGTGCCTGAGTCATCTGCTGCCTTGATGCCGCTACCGTGCAAAGTGCGCGATTTTAGCCATGCGTCAAGCGGCCGCCCCTCCGCATCGCCCCCGATAGGCCCCCATGCGCCTCGCGCATCGTGGCTTTCGCCGCCGGCAATTGCTGCAAAAACAGGCAGGCCAGCAAAGTTCCCGGCCCATCAAGCACTTAGCGCCGCTGCCCGCGAAGCACCCACAAACTTGTCCACAGCAGATGTGCAAAACCGAGCGTTTTTCGTCACGGTGCTGTCACTGAATTTCGCGACGGCGGCCATTCAGCTCTTGACTTATCCCCATTTCTTGATCCACCGCAATCTGTGGCAGCGGTCTCCTTCGCCCTGGCGGAGAAGTCGATCACTCAAGGCTAAGTTGTTGATTCATATAGAAAGGCGCGCACTGCTGCGAAAAGAGGCAGATTAAGCCAGAGGGCCTCGCCACAAGGGTTTGGCGCTGACTCACCCCCCTTTTCCACAAAGTTATCCACAGCGAAAGTGGATAGTCTTTTTAGGCCATACGAATCATGGACTTAGGGGTGATGTTTCATGTCAGACCGAGCTTTTCGCGCTAACTGAGACCGCCTTGCACCGCTCGCGGCGCGCCGGGTGCGGCGTGCAGCGGTTACATTGAAGGGACTATCTGCGCCCCGCAGATGCCTTGCAGGAGCATGTCCTTGGCCACACCGAACTACTCATACGAAAAACGCCAACGCGAATTGGCCAAGAAACGCAAAACCGAAGAAAAGCGTCAGCGCAAGCTGAACAAGCCGGAAGGCCAGAGCGACGAGCCCTCGGCCGAAGGCGACGCCGCAGCGGATGCCGGCGACACGGGCGCCACCCCGCCCACCCCGAACAACGCCGGCTGATCACCCGCCCGCGCCAGCTGCGGGGCCGCAAGCCGGCCCTGTCGCCGCAGCACATCGGATCGCCCCTTTGACCGCGGCGCGGGCGCTGCCCGACGCCCCGGCGAACGCCCCTCGTCAGCCCCGTCGAAGTGCCGTGCAGCCCTGGCCCTAAAATGCGCGCCTGCCCGGCACCGCCGCCAGGCCTGCAAAGACACCATGACACGCAAGCTCTTCGTCACCACCGCCCTGCCCTACGCCAACGCCAATTTCCACATTGGCCACATCATGGAATACACCCAGGCTGACGTCTGGGTGCGTTACCAGCGCATGCAGGGCCAGCAGGTGCATTTCGTCTGCGCCGACGACGCCCACGGCGCGCCCATCATGATTGCCGCCGAGAAGGCCGGCATCACGCCGCAGCAGTTCGTGGCCAATATCGCCGCCGGTCGCAAGGCCTATCTGGACGGCTTCCACATCGCCTTCGACAACTGGCACTCGACCGATGGGCCTGAGAACCACGAGCTGTCCAAGGAGGTCTACAAGGCATTGCGTCGCAACGAGCTGATCGAGGTGAAGACCATCGAGCAGTTCTTCGACCCCGAAAAGTCCATGTTCCTGCCGGACCGCTTCATCAAGGGCGAATGCCCCAAGTGCGGCGCCAAGGATCAGTACGGCGACAGCTGCGAATCCTGCGGCGCCGTCTACACCCCCACCGAGCTGAAGAACCCCTTCTCGGTGCTGACCGGCGCCACGCCGGTGATGAAGAGCTCGGAGCACTACTTCTTCAAGCTCAGCGACCCGCGTTGCGTCGAGTTCCTCGAGCAGTGGACGCAAACCCCGGGCCGCCTGCAGTCCGAGGTGCTGAACAAGATCAAGGAGTGGTTCACCAAGGATGAAGAGGGCAAGGGCGGCCTGGGCGACTGGGACATCAGCCGCGATGCGCCTTACTTCGGCATCGAGATCCCCGACGCGCCGGGCAAGTACTTCTACGTCTGGCTGGACGCGCCCATCGGCTACCTCGCCTCGCTGAAGAACTACTTCGGCAAGAAGGGCTGGGACTTCGACGCCTTCATGGCCGACGAGTCGGTCGAGCAGGTGCACTTCATCGGCAAGGACATCACCTACTTCCACACCTTGTTCTGGCCGGCCATGCTGCATTTCAGCGGCCGCAAAACGCCCAACCATGTCTTCGTGCACGGCTTCCTGACCGTCAACAACGGCGAGAAGATGAGCAAGAGCCGCGGCACCGGCCTGGACCCGCTCAAATACCTCAACCTCGGCATGAACGCCGAGTGGCTGCGCTACTACATCTCGGCCAAGCTGAACTCGCGCGTCGAGGACATCGACTTCAACCCCGATGACTTCGTGGCCCGCGTCAACAGCGATCTGGTCGGCAAGTACGTCAACATCGCCTCGCGCGCTGCCGGCTTCCTGGCCAAGCGATTCGACGGCCGCCTCTCGGCCGATCTGGGCGTGGAGGGCCGCGCCCTGCTGGACGGCCTGCGCGCCCACAGCGCCACCATTGCTCAGCTCTACGAAGAACGCGAGTTCGGTAAGGCCTTGCGCGAAACCATGATGCTGGCCGACCGCGTCAACGAGTTCGTGGACCAGAACAAGCCCTGGGAGCTGGCCAAGCAGGAAGGCCAGGACGCCGTGCTGCACGACGTCTGCAGCGTCTGCATCGAGGCCTTCCGCCTGCTGACCATCTACCTCAAGCCCGTGCTGCCGGCCCTGGCGGCCAAGGTCGAACAGTTCCTGCGCATCGAGCCGCTGCAGTTCGCCGACAGCGCGCGCGCACTCGGCGCCCACCAGATCGGCGCTTACGAGCATCTGATGCAGCGCGTCGACCCCAAGCTGCTGGAAGCCCTGTTCGAAGCCCCGGCCGCTGCAGCGCCCGCCAAAGCATTGCCCGGTGGCGAAGCGCTGGCCGAAGAAATCAAGATCGACGATTTCACCAAGGTCGACCTGCGCATCGCCAAGATCGTCAAGGCCGAGCATGTGGACGGTTCGGACAAGCTCCTGCGCCTGAGCCTGGACGTGGGCGAAGGCCGCTTGCGCAATGTCTTCAGCGGCATCAAAAGCGCCTACAAGCCCGAAGACCTGGAAGGCAAGCTCACCGTGATGGTGGCCAATCTGGCGCCTCGCAAGATGAAGTTTGGCATCAGCGAAGGCATGGTGCTGGCCGCCAGCCACGCCGATGAAAAGGCCAATCCCGGCATCTTCGTGCTTGAGCCCTTCCCCGGCGCCCAGCCGGGCATGCGGGTGCGCTGAGGCTCACCCGGCCCATGCTGCGCAGCCAGCCTGTGGCGTCCCGCCGCCAGACCGTCCTGGGTCTGCTGCTGGGCGCACTGGCGGGTGGCGCGGCACCTGCAGCGGCCCTCGTGGGCCGCGAGGCCCGGGCTGGCGCGGCGCGCCAGCCCCTGCTGATCAGCTACAACGACGACTACGCGCCCTACTCCTTCGTCGATCCGCAGCTGCATCCTCAACGGGTGCAAGGCATCCTGCCCGATCTGCTGCAGGCCCTGCTGAAGGACCTGGACAGCGTCCATCTGGAAGCCTTGGGCCTGCCCTGGCGGCGTGCCCAAGCCATGGTCAAACTGGGCCAGGCCGATGGCCTGTGCACCTTCGCCTCGGACGAACGCCGGCAGTACGCGCTCTTCAACGAACTACCCCTGGTGGAGCTGCGTCCGCATCTGTTCTTCAGTGCGCGCCATCCGCAGCGGGCGCAGCTGGAGCGCCTGCGCTCGCGCGAGGACCTCAAGGCCTTCCATCTGGTCGATCAAAAAGGCAATCAATGGGCCGAGCAGGTGCTGGCCGATTTCCCGCACGTCGAATGGACCATGGGCCACGACGCCGTCTTCCGCATGGTTCTGGCCGCACGCGGTGACGTCCATGTCTCGCTGAGCCCGTTGGTCACGCAGTGGCGGCTCAAGAAGCTGGCCATCCAGACGCAGGTGATGTCCATTCCGGCGCCCTATCTGGCCGCCAACGTGCCCTTTCACCTCGGGCTGCGCCAGGACTTTCCCGGCGCGCGCCAGATCCTGGCCCATCTCGACCGCCGCCTGGCCCAGACCGGCAGCGCCGCCCTGATCGAAAGCATCGTGCGGCCGTACCACAGCGCCACCAGCAGCTGAGTTTTCTCAAAACCGCAAGCCGCAAGAGGCGCAGAATCGGTGCAAGACCTCGATCATGCCGCCGCTCCTCCACCGCTTCCGCCCCCGCTCGCTGAGCCTGCTTCAGGACTACAGCCGCCAGCGCTTCATCGCCGACCTCGGCGCGGGCTTCACCGTCGGCATCGTCGCCCTGCCCTTGGCCATCGCCTTTGCCATCGCCTCGGGCGTCAAGCCCGAGCAAGGCCTGTTCACCGCCATCATTGCCGGCTTCCTGATCTCGGCCCTGGGCGGCTCCAGCGTGCAGATCGGCGGGCCGGCCGGCGCCTTCATCGTCGTTATCTACGGCATCGTGCAACGCTACGGCCTGGGCAATCTGCTGGTCGCCACCATGTTGGCCGGCTGCTTGCTGATCGCGCTCGGCGCCCTGCGGCTGGGCGCCTGGGTGCGCTACATCCCGGTCAGCATCGTGATCGGCTTCACCAACGGCATTGCCGTGCTGATCGGCCTGTCCCAGCTGAAAGACTTCCTGGGCCTGCCCATTGCCCACATGCCGGCCGATTTCTTCAGCCAGCTGCGGCTGATCGCCCTGCACATCGGCGACATCCACTGGGCCGCGCCCTTGCTGGGCGGCGCCTGTGTGGCGGTGGTCAGCCTCTGGCCCAAGACCTATGCCATGGACCGCGAGAGCCACAGCACGCGGGCACGGCTGCAGCGCTGGATGTCGCAGCTGCCCGGCACCGTGATCGCCTTGGTCGGTGCCACCGCGCTGTGCTACGGCTTGCAGCTGCCGCTGGAAACCATCGGCAGCCGCTTCGGCGGCATTCCCCAGACCTTGCCCAGCTTCGCCTGGCCCGAGGTCAGCTGGACCGGCGCCAAGCAACTGCTCATCCCGACCCTGACCCTGGC
>Ga0187843_10002325_pt1 | contig 11585 bp, 10 predicted proteins | sample SpaLakP09_SKY_43_FD_134516 | JGI IMG/M metagenome (GOLD analysis project Ga0187843, IMG submission 134516) | Oligotrophic lake water microbial communities from Sparkling Lake, Wisconsin, USA - SP09_SKY_43 | ecosystem: Environmental > Aquatic > Freshwater > Lake | place: USA: Sparkling Lake... | reverse complement strand
GATCCTGCGTACGACATAACCGCAGCAGCCGCTCGGAGATGTGCGCCTGACACAATCGCGGCGTGAACCTCGACACCTCCCTGAACGCCGACCTGCACTGCCATTCCGTCGTCTCGGACGGCACGCTGACGCCCGAAGCGCTGGCAGCGCGTGCCTCAGAACGCGGGGTCCAGCTCTGGTCCCTGACCGACCATGACGAGATCGGCGGCCAGGACCGCGCCATCGCAGCGGCCAAGGCGAACGGCATGGCCTACCTGACGGGCACGGAGATCTCGGTCAGCTTCGCTCACCGCGTCGTGCACATCGTCGGCCTGGGGTTCGACCATGAATCCCCCGAGCTCATCGCCGGCCTGCGCGCCACCCGAGGCGGCCGCGAGGAGCGCGCACGCGAGATGGCGGCCAGCCTGGCACAGGTGGGCATCCACGGCGCCTTCGAGGGCGCGTTGAAGTATGTCGGCAACCCCGACCTGATCTCGCGCACCCACTTCGCCCGCTTCCTGGTGGATGCCGGCCATTGCAGCGACATCCCCGAAGTCTTCCGTCGCTTCCTGACCGAAGGCAAGCCCGGCTTCGTGGCGCACAAGTGGGCCGCGTTGAAGGACGCCGTCGGCTGGATCACGCGGGCCGGCGGGGTGGCCGTCATCGCCCACCCGGGGCGCTACGACTTCACGCCGACGGAGGAGTACGCGCTGATCACCGAGTTCATGGGCCACGGTGGGCGCGGCATCGAGGTCGTCACCGGCAGCCACACGCCGGCCGAATTCGTGAAGTACGCCGACACAGCCCTCGAGTTCGACCTGCTGGCTTCGCGCGGCTCGGACTTTCATTCCCCCGACGAGAGCCGCATCGACCTCGGTGCGCTGCCGCCGCTGTCGGGCCAGCTGACGCCGGTCTGGCAGGCCTTGCAGGACCGCGTCCACCTGCCCCGGCCCGCAGCCCTCTGAACGGCTGATTCGGAGGCTGAGAGCCCCTCAGGCGCGGCGACGGCGGGCCGCCGCCAGGCCGGCCAGCGCCAGACCGACCAGGGCCAGCGAGCCGGGTTCGGGCAGTTCGGCGCGCACCAGTTCCGGATAGAGGAACTGACGGGTGCCGTACTCGTCGTTGGTCAACGGCACGTCGGTGCCGAGCGGCAGGGCGGCGCTGATGCCCAGGCCCCGTGATTCCATCAGCAGGTCAACGCCAGAAGCCGTGGTGCTGGCGCCGATGCTGTATCGCTGCAGGCCAGCCGAGCCTGAAGGGTCCAGCGGATCAACCAGCAAGGCCCAGGAGTTGCTCATCGTGCCCGCCGCATCAGCCGCACTGAAGTTGTCGTCGATGAAGGCGCCGGGGTTGATATCGCCTTCCACATCACCCAGGCCCAGGGCATGGCCCAATTCGTGGGTCAGCAGGCGCTGGAAGATGTCGAGCGTGTAGAGCGCGCCGCTGTTGCTGTTGAGGTAGACGTCGGCGCCGGAGATGGCGCGCGAGTTCGCATAGTTGGCGACACCGGATGTCAGCGTCACCGGCGCGTTGATCCCGGCAAACCATGTCTCGCCCTGCAGGCCGGTGTTGCCAACGTTCCAGAAGCGGGCGTCCGTCGCCGCGATCAGGTCGATCTCGGCACCGTTGACGTTGATGCCACCACCGGTGAAGCCCTGCACGGCCGTGCCCAGGTCGGCCACGAAGCTCAGCGAGGTGCCCAGTTGGGTGACCGGGTCCACCGAGGCCCAGGCCGCAAAGGAGTTCTGCACCGCCTGGGTGAAGGCGGCCACGGTCGGCGCCGCCCCGGACCAGGAAAAGCTGTCACGGAAAGCCTCGAAAGACCCCCCCGACATCGAGTAGCGCAGGCCTCCGTCCAGCGAGCGCTCGTTGCCGTTGATCGTCCGGGCTGCGGCATCCCAGCGATAGATGCCTCCGGTCAGGCCGGTGGCATCCAGGCCAAAGACGACGCCCGCCTGTGCCGGTGCCGTCAGCATGGCGATACAGGCTGTGAGGGCCAGGCTCAGTGCGCGGATTGGTTTCATGTGCAAGGCCCTCAGGTTGATTTCCAGCCCATATGCAAGTTCCACGCCGCTGGCATGCCTTCCTGGGAGCGGCGCAGGCGATCAAGCTCCTGTGACCGCAACGATGTAAAGATTGTCGACAAGGCGCCGGCAACATCGCCCTGTAGGATCCAGCGCGTGGCCCAACTCTTCGAAGTCCACCCAGACAACCCGCAGCCGCGCTTCCTGAGACAGGCGGTGCAGATGCTGCAGGCCAGCGGCCTGGGCGCCATCCCGACCGACTCCAGCTATGCCCTCGTCTGCCGCCTGGACGACAAGGCCGCCGCCGAGGCGCTGAGGCGCGTGCGCGGTGTGGACGACAAGCACCATCTGACGCTGCTGTGCCGCGACCTGTCCGAGCTGGCCAACTACGCGATGGTGGACAACCGCCAGTACCGCCTTCTCAAGCTGGCCACACCGGGCGCCTACACCTTCATCCTGCCGGCCACCAAGGAAGTGCCGCGCCGCCTGTCCCACCCCAGCCGGCGCACCATTGGCCTGCGCGTGCCCGACCACCGCGTCACGCAGGACCTGCTGGCGCTGTTCGGCGCGCCGCTGCTGTCGACAACGCTGATCCCGCCCGGCGAGACCGAGCCCATGAACGACGCCGCCGACGTCTGCGCGCGACTGGACCGGCAGCTGCAGTTCGTGCTGGACGCCGGCGCCTGCCCGGCCCAGCCCACCACAGTGCTGGATCTGAGCCAGGGCGACGAGCCCGTGCTGGTGCGCCAGGGGCGCGGTGACCTCGCCCGGCTCGGCTTGCAGTTGGACTGACGGTATTCGGGCCGAGCGCCGGGCCGCCCCAAGCCGGCCCACATGAAGCTGTTTGTGGCTCGACGCCGCAAACGGCTTCGTCCCCCTCGGGGACCGACCAGGATTGCCAGCGTTCAGCGCGGCAAGACTGGGCGAGGGGCACCGTCACAGACGCAGTTCATCCGTGCGTTTTGCAGTTCATCCAGTCCCGCCCGCGCTTGATCGCAGGCCCCTGGAAGCGAGTGGTCGTGATGACGAAACTGACTCCATCGAACAAGCAATCACGCGGTTCGAAACCCACCCAACGGAGTCCATCATGAGCCTGCAAACCACCCTCTTCGCCGGCATCGCCGCCCTGGCCTTCTCTGCCGCCGCCCAGGCCGCACCGCAAGCCACCATCAAGCTGGAGCGTGTCGTCATCACCGGCAAGTCCACACAGCAAGTCGTGCAACTGCCCCGCGTCGTCGTGACCGGCTACGCCACGCGCGACATGGCGCAGCTGCCCCGCGTCGTCGTCACCGGCTACAGCGAAGCCACACTGCTGCGCAACGCCACGCTGGCCGCCGCCAAGACTGGCACCAAGCGCATCTGAGCCCGGCGTCTTCTGAACATGCAATTGACGCCTTTTTCCACCGCCGCCGAGCCGAATCGCCAGCGCTGCGCGGGCCTGTCAACAGCTCAGCAAGCAGATGCGTTGTCACTCAAAAGCCCGCGAGCAAGGCGCGAAGTTGAAGCTGGGGACGCCCCCAGCGAGGCTTCGCAACGCCGCGCGCGGGCTTTTGAGTGACAACCCTGCGGGAGAGCCCCTGCCAAGCCGCAGGCCGTTGTTGCGCACCTTGCTCGGGCCCCGGCCCGAGCGGCGGCGCACGCCTAGGCCTACGGCTTGGCAAGGGCTCTCGCACGGCTTGCTGAGCTGTTGGCAGGCCCGTCAGCGTTGCCGATTCGGCTCGGCCTTCTTCAAGACATCGAGAATGCGCGCCCGGTCGAAGCCGACCACGCGCTGACCGCGCACGACGAGCGTGGGCGTGCCCACGGCGCCCAGGGCCTGGTAGTCCGCCAGGCATTGCGCGTCCCGCTCGATGAAGCACTCGCTGAACGGCACGCTCTGCTGCGTCATCCAGCGCCGCGCCGCCGTGCACCAACCACAGGTCTCGGACGAGATCATGCGGATGTCGCCCGGCTTGGCGTGCAACGCCATCAGTTGCCCATCGCCTGCCGCCACATGGCCGCGCCAGGCCCAGGAGGCGAGCGCGGTCAAGCCTACGACGAGGACCAGTGACAGCGGAGGCCATTTCATGACCCCGATGCTAGACGTCCTGCTCAGTAGACCTCGGGCACGATGAGACTGTCCGGCACCGGGTTGCGGCTGTAGTCTTCACGACGCTCGCGCGCGGGCAGCTCGATGTCGGCGTGTGGCACCTCCTGGTAGGGCATCTGGCCCAGCAGGTGATGGATGCAGTTCAGCCGCGCGCGCTTCTTGTCGTCGGCCGGCACCACCCACCAGGGCGACTCCGGCGTGTGGGTGCGCTCCAGCATCACTTCCTTGGCCTTGGTGTACTCCTCCCAGCGGCGGCGCGACTCCAGGTCCATGGGGCTGAGCTTCCACTGCTTGAGCGGGTCGTGGATGCGGCCAAGGAAGCGCACGCGCTGTTCGTCGTCGCTGATCGAGAACCAGTACTTGATGAGCTGGATGCCCGAGCGCAGCAGCATGCGTTCGAACTCGGGCGCGGAGCGGAAGAACTCCTCGTATTGCTCGTCGGTGCAGAAGCCCATCACGCGCTCGACGCCGGCGCGGTTGTACCAACTGCGGTCGAACAGCACGATCTCGCCGGCCGCCGGCAGGTGCGACACATAGCGCTGGAAATACCACTGCGTGCGCTCACGGTCGTTGGGCGCCGGCAGCGCCGCCACGCGGCACACGCGCGGGTTCAGGCGCTGCGTGATGCGCTTGATGACGCCACCCTTGCCCGCAGCGTCGCGGCCCTCGAACAGGATGACGACCTTGTGGCCCGTGTGCTGCACCCAGTCCTGCAGCTTGACCAGCTCGCTCTGCAGGCGGAACAGCTCGCGGAAGTACCGCTTTCGTTCAGCGGACGCGTCGTCGCTGGGCAGCACGCCGTACTCGCGGTCTTCGAGTTCGAGCTCCAGCTCCTCGTCGAAATCGTCCTGCAGGTCGCGGTGAATGCGCTTCACCAGTTCGTCTTCGAGGTGGCTCACGGTGGCTCCAGGCCGCAACAGCGGCGTTGCCGCCAGCCTAGCCGCCAGACATGGCGGGCCTGTGACAACACGGCGCTTGACGAATGTGTTTACAGGCGTAATCATTGGTCATCGTTTACAGACGTAATCATGAACAAGCCCAACCCACCCCCCATCAGCGAAGCCGAGGCCCTGGTCATGCAGGAACTCTGGGCCCGCTCGCCGCAGGGCGCCGACGAGATCGCCGCCACGCTGGGCCCGCGCCAGGGCTGGCAGCTGGCCACCGTGAAGACGCTGCTGTACCGCCTGCTCAACAAGGGCGCCGTGACGGCCGAGCGTGACGGCCGGCGCTACCTCTACGCCCCCGCTGTGCCGCAGGACGCCTGGACTGCGGACGCCGGCATGTCGCTGATCGACCGCCTGTTCGGCGGCCACCTGGCGCCGCTGGTGGCGCAGTTCGCGTCGGAGCGCAAGTTGAAGCCCGAGGACGTGGCGGCGCTGAAGGCGCTGCTGAAGGAGCAGGGCCATGAGTGAGCGGCTGCTTGCGCTGCTGTTGCAGCAAGCCCTGGTGCTGGGCGTGAGCGTCACGCTGATCGCCGTGCTGCGCCCACCGCTGCTGAAGCGCCTCGGCGCGGGCAGCGTCTATGCGGCCTGGCTGCTCGTGCCGGCACTGTTGCTCACGCCGCTGCTGCCTCGGCCCACGCAGGAGCCGTTGCGGGCGGTGCTGCAGGCCGCGGGCGGCGCCGAGACGCTGGGCGGGCCTGCGCTGCCCGCGCCGCCGCCCGACCACGCGGCGATCTGGCTGGCGCTGTGGCTGGGCGGAACAGTGCTCGTCGCAGCCACGCAGGCCTGGCGGCAATGGCGCTTGACGCGCATGGGGCAGCACCTTCCTGCCGGCAGCAGCCCTGCCCTCATCGGCCTGTTGCGCCCGCGCGTGGCTTTGCCCGTCGACTTCGATCAGCGCTTCTCGCCCGCTGAACGCGAACTGATCCTGGCCCACGAGCAGGTCCACCGCGACCGGCTGGACAACCTCTGGAACCTGCTCGCCTGCACGCTCACCGCGCTGCACTGGTGGAACCCGCTGGCCTGGTGGGCGGCACGACGCATGCAGGCCGACCAGGAGCTGGCCTGCGATGCCACCGTGCTCGCCAATCGGCCCGATGCGCTGGCCGACTACGCGCGGGCCCTGCTGGCGGCCCACGACCTCTCGCCCCACGGCGCGCCGCTGGCCAGCCGCTGGGGCAGCGCTCATCCCCTCGTCGAAAGGATTGCCATGCTGAACCGCACCCATCGTCTTTCGCGCCGCAGTGGCGCTGCCCTGGCAGCAGGCCTACTTGCCGTAGCCGGCATCGCCTACGCGGCACAAGGCGATGCACAGCCGCCAGCCGATGCGCCAATGGTGGAACTCAAGCTCGACATGAGCTACCGCACCGGCAACGCAAGCGCCAGCGACACCCAGACGACCAAGGCCACCTTGCGCGTGCACCTGGGCGAGCGCGCCGTGCTGATGCTCAACGGCCGGCCCGATGCGCCCACGCCCGACCAGATCGCCGTGGCCATCGTCGCCCGCGACCTGGGCGACGACAAGATCGACCTGCGCACGGAGGTCAGCAAGGGCGGCATTTCGAACGTCGTCTCCCGCCCGCGTCTGGTCACGCGCAACGGCGTCAAGGCGCTGATCGAACAAGGCCGCGACGACCCTGTCGCCAGCGAGCACCTTTCAATCGCGATCACGCCGACGCTGCTGGGCGTCGGCCAGGCAGCCCCTCAGCCTGGCACCCGGTAGTTCTCCGCCCCGAACAGGTCGATGCCGCAGGCGAGCTGCTCCACCCAGGCGATAAACTCCTGCACCGCCGGCCCCACCATCGGCGCACCGTGCTGCGGGGCGATCATGCGGATGTCCAGCTGACGCACCATCGCCGCCCACAGGCGCAGCACCTTGTTGCTGACCCTGTAGCGGCGGTGGAAGCCCTCCATGCGCGGGATGTGCGCGGCCAGCGATGTCACCGCGTGCTCCGGGTTCAGGCTCACGCCCATGGAGGCGCCCAGGTCACCGGAGAACAGGATGCGGCTGACCGGGTCGTAGAACTGGAAGTTGCCCTCGGCATGCAGGAAGTGGGCAGGCAAGGCCCACAGCTCGAAGCGACCCCCCCCGACACCCAATTGCAGTCGCTCGCCGGCATCCGGCAGGCCGACGATGCGACCGGCCGTCCTGCCCGGCTTGCAGAGGTGCGGCGCAAAGCGCTCCCACACGCGCGAGATGTAGACCGGCGCCTCGGTCGCCGTCACCCAGCGGTCCAGCGAGGCAATGATGTCCGGGTCGGCATGCGAGGCCAGGATGGCCGCGAGCTTGTGCGGCGGAAAGAAGGCAGACATGCCGAGGTAGAGCTCGTGATATGCGATGTTGCCGCCGGGGTCGAGGATGGCGCCGGTGTCGCCATTGACCAGCAGGAACTGGTTGGACTGCACGGCATCGCCACCCTCGTCGCCCAGCCGGGCGAACATGACGCAGACATGCCGACCCTGGCGGAACAACTCGATGGACATGCGGCGGACTCCGGCAGTGGCTTGGGGCTGGAGGCTAAGCCGACCATACCGCGGCGGGCTTGTTGGAGATCAAGGTCGGCGTGGATTGCGCCGGGCAGGCCGGCGCGTGTGATGTCCAGCGCGGGAGGCAATCTCCGGCGAGACGCGGCTGTGCAGCGGATGGCGTCGTTGGCAGAGATCCGGCGTCGCTACCGGGATACATGGCACCTCATCGGCTGCAACGACCGGTATCGAGGGCCCTGCCGTCGTCCAGCTTGGAAGCTTTAGGGTTGCGGAAGAATCCAGATGGCAGGTGCCGACGACGAGAGACCTGGTCAGGGGTCAGTGTCTTGGGCTGCCCGACATGGCCATGGCCGCCAGCAAGCTTGGGAGGTGTTTGCGCGCGCTGCGTTCACCCGCTTCACGAGCCAGCTGGAAGTAGCTGGGGAGTGGCGAAGCCGCAAACGGCAGATCGGCATGGATCAGGCAGTCCGCCTGGGCCGCCTCAGGCGCGATGCGGGCACGGCGCTTGGCGACACGTTCAAGCTGCCACTCGGAGGTGCCGGGCGGGGCGATCTCCAGACGCGGCGTCACATCGACCGCGATCACGAATCGAGCCCCGGCTTGCCGTGCCGCCCGCACCGCCAGCGGCAGGGACTCGTCGCCGTCCTCGTACTCCACGCCCGCGATGCCCACCGGCGACAGGATGCCCGGCACGGCGCTGGACGCCCGCACCGCCACGCCCGCGTTGCCGCTGGTGAAGAACACCGGCGTCTTGTCGTCCCGCCGAGTGGCGCCCACCACCAGGCGGCGGGGCATGCGTTCGAGGGCAGTCTGGGTCAGGCCCCGGTTCACGTAATCCTGCAGGCGCTGGCCATGGATCCAGCCGCGGTCGGCAAAGGGGGACGGATCGAACAGCGTGAACGGCCCGCCTGTCTGCGACAGCGCATCGATCTCGGCGGCCGACTTGCCGTCGGCCCAAAAGGCGCCAAGCAGCGAGCCGACGCTGGAGCCGACGATCAGGTCCACCTGCACACCGGCTTCTTCGAGCACCCGCATCACGCCAATGTGCGCGTAGCCGCGCGGGCCGCCGCTGCTCAGCACCAGGGCCACGCGCGGCGGCGGCTGCATGGGCGCGATGGCGGTCAGCGGTGGGGGCGCGTCCGGGGCGGTGTAATTGAACGGCGCGCAGCCGGTGAGCAGGGCGAGCATGGAGGCGAGCGCAGCGCGGGCGACGAGCGTCATGGCGATTGCAGATTGAGCGTGAGTGCAGGCGCATCGGCCGGCTGCGCGGCGCCCACCCGGAACCACGCCGCGTACAGCGCCGGCACAAAGCCCAGCGTCAGCACCGTGGCCACGATCAGGCCGCCCATGATGGCAATCGCCATCGGGCCCCAGAACACGCTGCTGATGAGCGGCACCATCGCCAGCACAGCAGCAGCCGCCGTCAGCAGCACCGGCCGGGTGCGGCGCACGGTGGCTTCGACGACGGCCACGGCGGGCGGGCTGCCGGCGGCGATGTCATGGTCGATCTGGTCGACCAGGATCACCGCGTTGCGCATCACCATGCCGCCCAGCGCGATCACGCCCAGCAGTGCCACGAAGCCAAAGGGCGCGTTGAAGATCAGCAGCGCCGGCACCACGCCGATCAACCCGAGCGGGAAGGTCAGGAAGACCAGCCACATTCGCGAGAAGCTCTGCAACTGCAGCATCAGGAAGAACAGCATCACCACGAACATCAACGGGAAGACGGCGAACAGGGCCGTGTCGGACTTCTTGGTCTCTTCCAGCGCGCCGCCGATCTCGATCCGGTAGCCCACCGGCAGGGCATCCACGATGGGTTGCAGGGTAGGCCAGATCTTCTTGGTGGCCGCCGGGCCCTGCACGCCGTCCTGCACATCGGCGCGCACGGTCAGGGCCATGTCGCGGTTGCGGCGCCACAGCACGGGCTCCTCGAAGGTGGGCGTCAGCGTCGCCACCTGCGACAGGGGCACGACGGCGCCGCTGCGGGTGAAGAGGTTCACGTCGCCCAGCCGCTCCAGTGCCAGGCGCTCGGCCGGCGCGGCGCGCAAGGTGACGTCGATCAGGTCCTCGCCCCGGTGGATCTGCGTGACCGGTGCGCCGGTCAGGACGGTCTGGGTCATGTTGGCCACGTCGTTGGCGCTGATGCCGAGCAGCCGGGCCTTGTCCGCGTCTAGCTGCACGCGCATGGATCGCACCTGCTCGTTCCAGTCGAGCTGGGTGTCGCGCACCAGGGGGCTTTGGCGCACGGTGTCGCGCACCTGGGCCGCTAGTCTGCGGACCTGCGCAGTGTCCGGACCGATCACGCGGAACTGCACCGGGAAGCCCACTGGCGGCCCGAACTCGAAGCGGGTGACCCGGCCGCGCAGATCGGGGAAAGCCTGACCTTCGGCGAACAGCTTGAGCAGCCGCGCACGCACCGCCTCGCGGTCCGCGATGGACGCGGTCTTGACGATCACCTGGGCCAGGCCCGGGTTGGGCAGGTCGGCCGAGATCGACAGGAAGAAGCGCGGCGCACCGGCCCCGGTGTAGGCGGTGAAATGGGTGACCTGCGCGTCCTTCTTGAGCACTTCTTCCAGGCGTTTGACCTGCGCCTCGGTCGCCGTGAACGACGCCCCCTCGCGCAGGCGCAGGTCGACGATCAACTCCAGCCGCGACGCGGTCGGGAAGAACTGCTGCTGCACCAGGCCCATGCCGGCCACGGCCACCATGAAGACGGCCCCGGTCGCGCCCAGCACCCACCAGCGGCGCTGCACGCACCAACGCACCGCGCGACGCAGCCGTTCGTACATGGGCTTGGCGTAGGGGTCGCCCCCGTGAGCTTTCATGGTCTTGGGCAGCAGCACCACGCCGAGGTAGGGCGTGAACACCACGGCCACGAACCAGGACGCGATCAACGCCACGCCCACCACCCAGAAGATGCCACCCGCGTACTCGCCGCTGATCGACTTGGCAAAGCCCACCGGCATGAAGCCGGCCACGGTCACCAGCGTGCCGGTGAGCATGGGGAAGGCGGTGGAGCTGTAGGCGAAGGTGGCGGCGCGCACGCGGTCCCAGCCCTGCTCGATCTTCACCACCATCATCTCGACCGCGATGATCGCGTCGTCCACCAGCAGGCCCAGCGCAATGATCAGCGCGCCCAGCGAGATGCGGTCCAGGTTCCAGCCCATGGCCGCCATCACCACCGCGACGATGGCCAGCACCAGCGGCACCGAGGCCGCCACCACGATGCCGGTGCGCCAGCCCAGCGACAGGAAGCACACGGCCAGCACGATGGCCAGGGCTTCGAGGAAGGACTTCTCGAACTCCCAGACCGACTCGTCCACCACCTTGGGCTGGTCGGCCACCTTGTCGACGCTCACGCCCAGGGGCAGCTCCTTGCGCAAGGCATCGAGCCGCTCGTCCAGCGCCGCGCCCAGCTTGAGGATGTTGCCGCTGTGCTCGAAAGTCACGCCCAGCATCACCACCGGCTGGCCGTTGTGACGCACGGTGTAGCTGGGCGGGTCTTCGAAGCCTGACGACACCTGAGCCACATCGCCCACACGCAGCAGCCTGCCACCGACCTCGATCGGAAGCGCCGCCACATCGGCCGCATTGCGCAGGCCGGTGCCCTCGGCCACGCGCACAAAGACCCGGTCCTGCCGGCCCTCGGTGCTGCCGGCCGGCGTCATCGCGTTGGCGCGCGCCAGGGTCTCGATCAGCACCTGCGGGCTCAGGCCGAACGAGGCCAGCTTGGCGCTGCTGAACTCGACGTAAACCTTCTCGGCCTGGCGCCCGAAGACATCGATCTTCTTGACCCCGGGCACCGCCTGGAGCTGGCGCTTGGCGTCTTCCACCAGCACCTGCAGCTCGGCCCAACCCAGGCCCGGCGCACTGAAGGCGTAGAGCACCGCGTAGACATCGCTGAACTCGTCGTTGAAGAAGGGGCCACGCACGCCGTCAGGAAACTCGTGGCGCACGTCGGCGATCTTCTTGCGCACGAGGTACCAGGCGCGGTCCAGCTCGGCCTTGGGCGTGCCGCCCTTCATCCACAGGTTCAGGCCGCCATAGCCCTGGCGGGCGAAGCTG
>Ga0187843_10002323_pt1 | contig 11593 bp, 11 predicted proteins | sample SpaLakP09_SKY_43_FD_134516 | JGI IMG/M metagenome (GOLD analysis project Ga0187843, IMG submission 134516) | Oligotrophic lake water microbial communities from Sparkling Lake, Wisconsin, USA - SP09_SKY_43 | ecosystem: Environmental > Aquatic > Freshwater > Lake | place: USA: Sparkling Lake... | reverse complement strand
GCACAACCCCGCCGACCTGCCCGACCCGATGCACATCGAGAGCATCAGCGAGCCCTGGATCAAGGCCACCATCTTCACCCCCGACGAATATCTCGGCGGCGTGATCAAGCTGTGCCAGGACCGCCGTGGCATGCAGCGCGAGCTGTCCTATGTCGGCAGCCGCGCCATGGTCGTCTATGACCTGCCGCTGAACGAGGTGGTCTTCGACTTCTATGACCGCCTGAAGTCGATCTCCAAGGGCTATGCCAGCTTCGACTACCAGGTCGAGGACTACCGCAAGGGCGACCTGGTCAAGATGTCGATCCTGGTCAATGCCGAGCCCGTCGACGCCCTCTCCATGCTGGTCCACCGCGACCGCGCCGAGAGCCGCGGCCGCGGCATGTGCGAGAAGATGAAGGACCTCATCCCGCAGCACATGTTCGTCATCCCGATCCAGGCGGCCATCGGCGGCAAGATCATCGCCCGCGAAACCGTCCGCGCCCTGCGCAAGGACGTCACCGCCAAGTGCTACGGCGGCGACGCCTCGCGGAAGCGCAAGCTGCTGGACAAGCAGAAGGCCGGCAAGAAGCGCATGCGCCAGTTCGGCAAGGTCGAGATCCCGCAGGAAGCCTTCATCGCGGCGCTGAAGATGGACGAGGATTGATCGGCAAAAGATGGTTGCGGCAAAAGATCTTAGCTTCCGAACCTCGATAAATTCCGAGGTTAACGATGCGCTGCGAGCGCTCGATGCAGGTTTCATTGCCGTATCGGAACCTGTCGTGGGACTAATATCTGCCCTAGCGTCGTATAGCGAAGAGGGCGATAACTTAACGCCTACTGTGTTTATTTTCAAATCAGCAGCTGAGATGGTTCAGAGAGCTGGGTACGGCGAATATATCTATCTTGGAACTAGCGACATAAGTTCTTCTGTGAGTGCTGAGATACTAAAACGCGCAGCGCCACTCGCAAAATCTCAATGGCGCATATTTGTTGAGTGGTCCTCTGGAACTCGTTGCCGCTACGGGATAATTTCCGGATCTGCGGATCCGGCCGCCCTGACAATTGAAGATGCATCGTTTGATTCAAGCGACGCAACATTTCCTGTAGTGATGATAAGGCAAACTTCGAGAAACAAAGTGTCGTTTAAGACGACATCCGGAGCGGAAATAAATTTCCTTTTCAATGCAGATCAAGATCAGCCCCAGACTAACACGAGTCAACACGTACAGAAATTGGCCAGCGCAATTTGTAGCGGCGTCGAGAGTGGTAGAGATAGCTTCTCTATATATATTCGAAACGTTTTAGAATCGTCTCTCAGAAAATGCCATGGCAGTTTGATCGTCGTTGTTGACGAGGATAGGCATGACCTGAAAGGTCGATTAAACGAACGCGTCCCCACGGATCCCGCCCTTGATCTTGCCACAAGATTTCACGAGCACGAGGCGGCTCCAAGCGCAATTACGCTAGGAAAACTACAGGCCGCCTCCGACGTTGTTGGTGGCTTTATCAACAGCGACGGCGTCACTATATTCTCTACAAAGGGCAGCGTACTGGGCTTTCGCTGCCTTGTTGACACCACTGGCATCGCAGGGGCGAAGCACGGTGGAGCGAGAACCAAAGCGTTTTTGGCGCTAAAAGCTGCCATAGGCACCGAAATGTGCGCTGCATATTTCCAATCGCAAGACGGTCGCACCGACTTCGCGTCGGAAGGTGAATGATGAGCACAGCTTTATCCCCGTGGACAGAGTCCAACAAACCGATCGTTCCGGCAAATGCCCGGAAACCGGCCGAAATCGTTCTCTACGCTGCGCAGCTAAGCCCTCGCGACAAGCAGCAAATAGTAGCTGGATTTAAGTCCGGAAGCTACGAAATGACTGCAGGCTTCATATTGAAGCGCACGCTTTCTACCCTCAAGAGACAGCTATCCAGCCTGGGAATGTCGTTCATCGGCGAGATGCTCGGTCGATCCGATATCGATGAAGACTCTAGCGCCAGCATATCCATATCTGATTTTGAAGCTATAACTCTCGCTAGAGAGCTTGGCATAATATCGTCGATAGATGCTAAACGCCTTGTTCAACACGTTGAGCTTCTAGCGTATTTCGATGAGTCTCTGCCGAACGACTTTGAGGCACCAGAAATGGATGCCGATGAGGCGAAGATTACTCTGCGCACATGCGTGCAGTCTATACTTGGCAAGGATAATGTAGAAGCTCCGATAGAATTTCGTGAATTTAGATCGGCTCTTGAGGAGCGCCCACTTAAGTCTACTGATACTGATGTTTCGGCACTCAGCAATTCGCCATATTTCTTTAAAAAGATCACGTTAAGCGTACTTTTAGCGGGCGCGAAGACGCGAACTGGGGCAAAATTTGAACACATACTGGGAAATATACTGACCATTGTTCCCTTACTGTGGCCAACTTTAAACGACCCCGAACGCTGGGCTGTCGGCCAATCTTATGCAGAGGCAGTAAACAGTGGCAACCGAGCCGCTTCGGTTGCCCTTAAGAAGGCGCTGTCTGAAGTAAAGGGCTTTGACTTCGTTCCTGAAACTTTAAGATCTCAGGCCTTCATGACTGCGGCCGGAGCGATTCTGGAAGTGCATGGTGCGTACAATAATTTCTACAATGAGCCTCCGCTAATGAGCGCATTAGCCAAACTCGGATCGACAATTCCATGGCCAGCATTTCCAGTATGCATGTCAGCGACACTAGCTGTGAAGCTCGGAAATCGTTATGGCATTTCTCATGCCGCACAAGATAGTGCAGATGTAATTCTGCAAAGACTTACCGATAACCAATGGGAATATTACTTAAATAAGTGCCTAAGTTCAGATGAGCTTATTCTTTATAAGCTTGCCTGGAGTGAAGGGCCGGCAGACCGCTGGGCGAAAATTGTTGACGATTTCAACCTAAAAGCACGCGCCGTCAAAAGTTCTCACGTGAAAACTATCGTGAAGGATGCTGCAGTGCGCGCTAAGCTGAAACCTGCGGCAGAACATCTCTGGAACTCGGCAAGGGGATAGTCCTTATTGGACACCCTAAGCCCCGCCGAGCGCAGCGCCCGCATGGCCCAGGTCAAGGGCAAGGGGTCGAGCGCCGAGATGACCGTGCGGCGGCTGGTCCACGCGATTGGCTACCGTTACCGACTGCACGGCGCGAAACTACCTGGGCGGCCCGACTTGGTGCTCCCCGGCCGCAAGAAGGCGATCTTCGTCCACCGGTGTTTCTTGCATCGGCATCCCGATCCCGACTGCAAGCTGGCGCCCCCCCCCAAATCGCGGCAGGACTTCACACATCCCCAAGCTGGAGGGCAATTCGCGCTCGCGATCTGCGCCCGCTTTCGGAGCTCAAGGCCCTGGGCTGGAGCGCGCTGATCCTCTGGGAATGCGGGCTCAAGAACGAGGCTTCCCCAGAGAACGAAATTAGAACATTCTTGCAACCATGAAGTCAATCGAACTCTTCGCGGGCGCTGGCGGGCTGGGCATGGGCCTGTGCAAGGCTGGCTTCAAACCGGCCAAGGTGGTCGAGTGGGATCGCTATTGCCGCGAGACCATCGGCCAGAACCGCGTGCGCGTCGCCTCGCCCATGCACGGCTGGCCCCAGGTCGAGGGCGACGTGCGCGGCGTCGACTTCCGGGCCCTGGCCGACACGGTCGATCTGGTCTCGGGCGGGCCGCCCTGCCAGCCGTTCTCGCTGGGCGGCAAGCACAAGGCCTATGACGACGCGCGCGACATGTTCCCCCAGGCCATCCGGGCGGTGCGCGAGACGCGGCCCAAGGCCTTCATCTTTGAGAACGTGAAGGGCCTGACGCGGGCGACCTTCCGCAACTATTTCGAGTATATCCGGCTGCAGCTGGAACACCCCGAGGTGATCGCCAAGCCCGACGAGGACTGGGCCGCCCATCTGGCGCGCTTGGAGCGGCATCATCTGCACGGGTCGCGCGACGGCCTGAGCTATCGTCTGGTGTCGCGGGTGTTGAACGCCGCCGACTATGGCGTGCCGCAAAAGCGCGAGCGGGTGATCTTCGTCGGTTTCCGCGACGACTTGGACGTGGAGTGGAACTTCCCGGTCGAAACCCACTCCGCCGACGCCCTGCTGTGGGCGCAGTATCGCAACGGCGCCTATTGGGACGCGCACAAGGTGGCCAAGCGCCATCGCCCGGACGCTAGCGACGCGCCGGTGCGCGCGATGCGGCTGGACGAAAAACCCTCGACCATCCCTTGGCAAACCGTGCGCGACGCAACCGCTGACCTGCCCGATCCCGAACATGACCCCGAGGGCGCCAGCGCCTTCGCCAACCACCGCTTCCAGCCCGGCGCGCGCAGCTATGTCGGCCACACCGGCAGCCCGCTGGACGAGCCCGCCAAGACCCTGAAGGCCGGGGTCCACGGCGTGCCCGGCGGCGAGAACATGCTGGCCCGCCCTGACGGCACGGTGCGCTATTTCAGCGTCCGCGAGAGCGCCCGCCTGCAGACCTTCGCCGACGACTTCGTCTTCCACGGCTCGTGGAGCGAGACCATGCGCCAGCTCGGCAACGCGGTGCCGGTGCGGCTGGCGGAAGTGATTGGCAAGGACGTGGCGCGCAAACTGAAATATGCCGCATGAGCAAGTCAGCCTCACTCGACGCCGAGGTAGCGGCACTGCGCGAGCGGGTCGCCGCCCTGACCGCCCTGGCCGAGAGCGCCCCTCCGGCCCCCATAGCCCGCAAGCGGGTCGACAGCGAACTGCGCGGGCTGATCGAGACCCTGGAAGCAGCCCTGCGACGGCTGGATCCCATCGCCATGCCGCGCTCGGTGTTCGATCCCAGCAATCCCAAGGTGATCGGCCGCTTCACCGCCCTGGCGATGGTGGCGCAGGAGCTCGTTCCGTTGGCCGATATCGGCCAGTTCTACGGCTCGGGCGTCTACGCCATCTACTATCGGGGCACCTATCCGCTCTACGCGCCGCTATCCGGCTCGGAGACGCCGATCTATGTCGGCCAAGCCGCGCCGGGCGAACAGGGCGCGCATACGGCCCGCGAACAGGGCCCTCGCCTGGCCGCCCGCCTCAACGAACACCGCAAGAACATCATCAAGGCCGAGACCACCCTTAACATCGCCGATTTCGACGCGCGCTTTCTTGTCGTGCAGTCGGGCTGGGAAACAGCGGCCGAGGATTATCTGATCCACCTGTTCCGGCCGATCTGGAACAGCGAGACCAACCTGCTCTATGGTCTTGGCAAGCACGGCGACAGCGCCACGACCCGCGCCAACAAGCGCTCGCCCTGGGACACGCTGCATCCCGGCCGTGCCTGGGCCGCCAAGTCAGCCGAAGACGCTCGCTCACCAGACCAGATCATCGCCGACGTCACTGGCCATTTTCAGCGTCACAAACCCTATGTCGAGCGAGGCGTGCTGCTGGAAACGTTCTTCGCGGAACTGCGCCAGAGCTAGTCGAGAGCGGGTTTACGCCCGCCCCCATCCCGCCAGACCCGCAAAACTCCCTAACCTATTCAATATCTTACCAAAAACCCAACCGCCCCGATCCCCCGCGTTCCGCACGGCCGCATAATGCCGGGCATGGCCGATCACAGCTCAGAAGCCCCGCCCACATGGTTCCGTCTGTCCGAGGCCTCGTGGGCCGAGATCGGGGAGGCCTATCGCAACGGCGCGACGGCCAAGGAGCTGTCGGCGCTATGGAAGGTCTCGCCCGGCAGCATCTATCGCCATGCCCAGGTCGAGGGCTGGACCAAGAAGCGCCATGCCGACGACGTGGCGCGGGCCCATGTGGCGGCGCGGCGGGCAGAGGCGGACGAGGGGCGTCGGGCAGCGGGGGCGTCGCCGGCGCGGGCGCGGCGCGCGGACGGGGTGGCGGCAAGCGGTCCGCCGCCGTCGTCTGATCCGGCCGAGATGAAGGCCGCAGCCCTGGCGCGGCTGGCCAGCGCGATCCATGACGGGCGCGACCATGAGGCCCTGCGGCTGTCGGCCCTGGTCCAGCGGCTGGACCGGCTGATCGTCACGGCAGCCGACAGGCCAGACGCCCCCGGTGCCGCCGACCCCGCCGCCAGGAGCGTCCCGCAAGGGCTCGGAGAGCCCGGCAATCGGCCGTGGCCGAAGCCACCTCCGGAGGGCTATCCGGACGACGGCGGGCATTTTATCGACTGGCGCCCGACGCGCGAGGCGGTCGAGCGCGAGACGGAGTCCATGTTTCGCATGATCGCCTTTACGGCTCTTGCGATGCTGCACAAGCCGGCCGCAGTGCATCCGGTCTTCATGCGGATGGTCTATCGCTTCCGCCGCGACGTGCTGGGCGAGACCAACGAGGAATGTATCCTTCAGTCGGCCGAGTATATCACCGAGCAGACCTTGCTGAAGGTGGAAGAGTTCGCCTTCGAGCGCGTCGACGTGGTCAATCCGGACACCGGGATGCGCGAGCGGCTGCGAACCTGGCCTCCGGCCGATCCGCCCTTTCCCCAGCCCGGCTGGAAGCGCAAGCGCCTTCAGACCCGCGTGCCGACCCTGGGGCGCCAAGCGGCCCGTCCGCCGCTGGTGCCGGAGGCCAAATCGCGGCACGACTGCGGGTAATGGGAGGACCAGATCGGTGGCGGTCGAGACCTACGATTACATCATCGTCGGCGCGGGGTCGGCCGGGTGCGTGCTGGCCAACCGGCTGTCGGCCGATCCTGCGCGGCGGGTGCTGGTGCTGGAGGCCGGGGGTCGCGACAACTGGATCTGGTTCCACATCCCGGTCGGCTATCTGTTCGCGATCGGCAATCCGCGCTCGGACTGGATGTATCGCACCGAGCCTGTGCCGGGGCTGGACGGGCGCAGCCTTAACTACCCGCGCGGCAAAGTGATCGGTGGGTCGTCGGCGATCAATGCCATGATCTATATGCGCGGCCAGGCCGCCGACTATGACGGCTGGCGCCAGCGGGGTCTGGCCGGCTGGGGCTGGGACGACGTCCTGCCGCTGTTCAAGGCCCAGGAAGACCACATTGCTCCGCCATCGGAGCATCACCAGTCGGGCGGCGAATGGCGGGTGGAGCATCCGCGCATGCGCTGGACGGTGCTGGACGCCTTTGCCCGGTCGGCGGCGCTGGAGGGCATCCCGGCCAGTCCGGACTTCAACGGCGGCGACAATACGGGCTCGGGCTATTTCAACGTCAACCAGCGGGCGGGCCTGCGTTGGAGCGCGGCGCGGGGGTTTCTGAAGCCGGTGCTGGAAAGGCCCAATCTGGAGCTGCGCACCGGGGCGCGGGCCAGCCGGGTGATCCTCGAAGACGGCCGGGCCGTGGGCGTGGCCTGGACCGAGGGCGGGCAGGCGCGCGAGGCGCGCTGTCGCGGCGAGGTGGTGCTGACCGCCGGGGCGGTGAACACCCCTCACCTGCTAGAGCTGTCGGGGATCGGTGACGGCGAACGGCTGGCGGCCCTGGGGCTGCCCGTACATCGCCACCTGCCGGGCGTGGGCGAGAACCTGCAGGACCACCTGCAGATCCGGCCGATCTATCGGGTGAAGGGGGTGGCGACCCTCAATGCCCACTATGCCTCACTGTGGCGGCGGCCGCTGATGGCGCTGGAATATGCCCTGCTGCGGCGCGGGCCGATGTCGATGGCTCCGTCGCACATGGGGGCCTTTGCCCGCACCTCGCCGGACTATGCGACGCCCAATGTGCAGTTCCACGTCCAGCCGCTGTCGCTGGACCGGTTCGGCGAGCCGCTGCACACCTTCCCGGCCATCACCATCAGTGTCTGCAACCTGCGCCCCTCTAGCCGGGGCAGCATCCATGCGGGCAGTCCGGATCCGGCCGCCGCGCCGCAGATTCAGCCGAACTATCTGTCGACGGCGGAGGACGAGCGGGTGGCCGTCGACTCCCTGCGCCTGATCCGTCGCATCGTCGCCCGGCCGCCGCTGGCCGGCTACAGCCCCGACGAGATGAGCCCGGGTCTGGCGGTCGACGACGATGCCGGCCTGCTGGCCGCGGCGCGGCAACTGGGCACGACGATCTTCCACCCCGTCGGGACGGCCAAGATGGGTCTGGCCGACGACCCGACGGCCGTGGTCGATGCACGCCTGCGGGTGCTGGGCGTGGCAGGCCTGCGGGTCGCCGACGCTTCGGTGATGCCGGCCATCGTCTCGGGCAACACCAATTCGCCGACCCTGATGATCGCCGAAAAGGCCGCGCGGATGATCCTGGAGGACGCGCTCTAGGCGGTTTGCGGCGGGCGCAGCCGGTAGAACCGCAGGTCTCGGCCCAGGTCGTACAGGCGATACAGGCGGAAGACGTCGGGGCGGTCGGTCCACAGGGCCTGTTCGGCGTCGGTCAGGGCAAAGGGCGTGGCCGGGCCGCCGGTCGTGGTCTTGACGGCAATCCGCTGGACGGTGCCGTCGGTCGCCGGACTGAGCAGGTCGCAGCCGTCGGCGTCGCCCGCTCCGGTGGGCCGAACCCGGGCGGCGAGGTCCGGGCGACCATGATGGCGCAGGCGGTGCTGCTCCAGGGCCAGGACGGCGGCCAGGCCCGTCTCGACGAGGAAGCGGTCGGCCGCGTCGCGGACGGCGGGGTCGAAGCGGGCGATCAGGCGGCCGGCGGCCGGGCCGGGCTCGACCTGGCGCGGATCAAACACCGGCGGCGGACTCTCGACCGGCAGGGCAAAGCCTTCCGGCGCAAACAGGCTGGCCGGGCGGGCGGCGGCGGTGAACAGGGCGGGCCGCGCGATCAGCTGGCGCTCGACCGCCTCGACCACGGCCTCGGCATAGGTCCAGCGCGGGGCGAAGGCGGTCAGGATCGGCAGGCCGACCAGGCTGACGACGGCCGAGATCTCGCAGGTCTTGAAGTCCAGCGCCCCGCCGGAGCGGCCGGTGACGAATCGCAGGGCGCGCTGATGGGCGGCGAGATCCACAGCTTGTCCGGCCAAGTCCTTGGCCAGCATGACGAAATAGTCGCCGACGATCAGGTCGAGATCGGCGGGGGACCAGTCCTGGCTGAGGGGGGTCTGGGCGTTCACGGCGCGACGATGCCGCAGGTGGGCAGCGACAGCCAGCCCTATCAGGGGGCGGTGCGTGGCCGGAGCCGGGGAGCCTCCTGGATCGGCTCCTCGTCCGACTTCAGACCGGCCGCTCCCAGGGCCCCGGCCATTGATGTGACGGGCTCGCCCCGCACGACCCTGAACTGCAGCACCAGGGGCTCGGCGGGATTGTCACCGAGATTGGCAAAGCCACCGGCGGGCTGGGCATTCAGCGCGATCGCATAGCTGCGGTCCGACAGCACCCGGCACAGCAGCACGAAGGTCTTTTCGTCGTTCAGCAGGCGCGGGGTACGGACACATTCCGGGCGCTCTTGCCCCTCGACGGTCCCATAGTTCCAGGTGGCGGGATTCATCTTCTGGTCGAAGGCGACCTTCACGATCAGGACGCCGGGCGCGATGGTCTCGCCCTGGGCCGGATAGGTGGCGACCACCTTCGGCGGGGCCGTGCGTGGCATGACGGTCACCGGCGAGACGGCCGTCGGCCCGTCCTGCGGCGCGGTCTGGGCGGCGGCGGCTCCGGCGAGGACGAGGGTCAGGGCGGCCCCGAGAGCCAGGCGATGTGCGGTCATGGTCAGGAGCTTGACCGGCAAGCGCGGCGTTCTCAAGGCAAACCGCGCGACCCGGGCGGGCTCTGTGCTATAGGCAGCCCATGACTGATACGCCCGACGCCCCCGCAGAAACCCCGATCCAGAAGGCCCTTCGCCTGAAGAAGGCCGCCATCGACGCCCGCCCCAAGCCGCCGCGCGGCGGCAAGTTCCAGCGCGAACAGGCCGCCGGCGTCCAGGCCGGCAAGTCCAAGCCGTGGATGACCCGCTAGACCATGCGAATTCTGGGCCGGACCTCGTCGATCAATGTGCGCAAGGTGCTGTGGGCGGCTGATGAGCTGGGCCTCTCCTATGACCGCGAGGATGCCGACACGGCCTCGCCCGCGTTTCGCGCCCTCAATCCCAACGGCCTGATCCCGGTCCTGATCGACGCGCATGGCCCGCTCTGGGAGAGCAATGCCATCTGCCGCCATCTGGCGGCCGGCACGTCCCTGTTCCCGACCGGAGCCCGCGCCCGGGCCGTCATCGACCAGTGGATGGAGTGGCAGGCCACCGAACTGAACAGCGCCTGGCGCTTTGCCTTCGCCGGTCTGGTCCGCCGCTTTCCGGGCTATGACGACGCCGGGCGCATCGCCGCGAGCGTGCAGGACTGGAACAGCGCCATGGCGATCCTCGACCGCGCCCTGGACGGGACCGGGGCCTTCGTCACCGGACAGGCCTTCACCCTGGCCGACGTGGTGATCGGCCTGTCGGTGCACCGCTGGATCGCCTCGCCGATCGAGCGGGCCGACTTGCCGGCCGTGGCGGGCTACTATCAGCGGCTCGGCGCGCGCAGGGCCTTCCAGCCCTACGCCCTCCCCGAGGTCCCCTAGAGAGGTTCCCAAGGTGCCCGGCGTCAGCCCGGCTTGCGGAACTTCAGGATGAACTGGTCAGTCTTGCCCCGGATGGCCGGGTCGAAGACGTTGATGGTGTGCGTATCGGCGGCATCACGCAGGAGCGGGCTTTCGCTTTCCAGCTTGAAGCCGGCCGCCTCGACCTCGGCCCTGACGGCAGCGACGTCGATCCGGTGCAGGCTATCGACGGCCGACAGGCCGCTGCCGGCGACGGCGGCATGGTCGACGATCAGGAACACGCCGCCGGGCTTGAGCGACTTGAAGACCTCGGCATTGACGCCGGCGGCCGTCCCGGTCGGAAACGGCTTGAGATGCAGGTCGTGATAGTTCTGCACCGTCATGACCAGGTCGAGATTGTCCGGCAGGTCGAGCGGCAGCAGGGTTCCATCCAGCGGCCTGGCATTCGGCACCGTCGCGGCGACGGCCTTGAGGTCCTCACCATACTTGGCGGAATACTGGATGAACTGGGCCGGCTGATAGGCATAGACCACGCCCTTTTCACCCACGGCACCCGACAGGATGCGGGTGAAATAGCCGCCGCCGATGATGAAATCGACCACCGTGTCACCGGGCTTGACCCCAGCGAAGGCCAGGATCTCGCCCGGCTTGCGGGCCGCGTCGCGGGCGGTATCGGCTGCCGGGCGAACCGGACTGGAAAGAGCTGCCGTGATGTTGGCCGGGACCTGGGCCTGGGCCATGCCGGCGCCGGTAGCCAGGGCCAGAAGGACGACGACCGGCGCGAAGGACTTGCGGATCATGAGTGGCGCTCCCTGATTTTGACTGATCGGTAGCAGCTTTCAGACCTTCGACGAACGACGTTATCATGAAATTCCGGTAACGCCGGGCGCGCCTTCCGCAGGGGGCCCCTTCCCCTTCCCCGCCGGTTGCGCCCATGATCGCTTCAACGAGATAAATCGGGGGGATAGGGGATGCGTTGGATCCTGCGCGGCGTCGGCGGTCTGCTGGCCCTGGTGGTTGTGGCGGCGCTCGCCCTGGTCATCATCGACCGGGCCAGCCTGCCCAAGCCCCCCCGCACCGCCGACCTCATTGCCCGCGGCGAGACCTATCAGGTCCGTATCCGGCGCGATGCATGGGGCGTGCCCCACATCCTGGGCAAGACCGACGCCGACGCGGCCTATGGCCTGGGCTTTGCCCAGAGCGAGGACGAT
>Ga0187843_10002321_pt1 | contig 11601 bp, 12 predicted proteins | sample SpaLakP09_SKY_43_FD_134516 | JGI IMG/M metagenome (GOLD analysis project Ga0187843, IMG submission 134516) | Oligotrophic lake water microbial communities from Sparkling Lake, Wisconsin, USA - SP09_SKY_43 | ecosystem: Environmental > Aquatic > Freshwater > Lake | place: USA: Sparkling Lake... | reverse complement strand
TGGCTTTCCTCGTTTCCTCAGTGCTGCCATTCATGGTCGCCGCCGTCATGGCAATTGCGTGTGCGATGTCATCACGAGATCTACTCACCAGGCCATTTGTATACGGGGCGGTGTGTTTCCTTCTTGTGCTCGGTATGCATCATCTGCTCCAAGCTCTGTTAGAGCTTGCGAAGTACGTCTGGCCACTCGGTCACGGCTACTTTCTGGTTGCGAGGCCGACAACAGAAAGTGAAATCGCAGCGATAGAACGCAAAATGATCATCGAGGGCTTTGCTATTGCGGCAGTTGTGGCGGTTTTCAGCTACCCAGTTATCACCTTCATCTGGAACGGGTTCGAAAAGTGAAGTTGCGCTTTGACCTTTTGGTCAAGCGGACCTGCGCCAGCTACGCTGGCTGGCCCGCTTACCGCGAACGATGGGCAGACTAAAGATGCGACATCTTCTTTTGCTAGCGGCTCTCTGCGCCGGCCCTGCGGTGGCAGCTGACTGTGGTGACGTGCAAGGCGACATAGAGCACCGCGAATGCATGGCAGATGCGCTCAGCGCTGCCGACAAGAAGTTGAATACTACATATGCGTCAATTCGAAAGTCCCTTGACCCTGAATCGCAAGCTCTGTTGGTCAAGGCCCAAAGAGCTTGGCTCTCTTTTCGGGATAGCGATTGCAGTTTCGAGGCTGATTCGGTGCGCGGTGGCTCCGCCTACCAATCTGAGTACATGCGCTGTCAGCTAGTCCACACACGTGCGCGGGAAAGGCAACTCAGGGACTCTATGCATTGGCCAGGTGACCGGAAATGACACGGCTATGCGCCGCCCACCCCCTTGATCCAGCGGTCGGCTTCGCCGCCCACTGAGCGCAAACGTTGAGCATCCACGCGTGACATGAAGAGTCTTCCAATATTGCTCGCCTTGGCACTGGCATTCGGATCAGTGAGCGCGGCTGAACCCTACCGAAACCCAATAGATGGCGCTGTATATGTTGCCGATTGGAAGACCTATGTTCCCGCGAACGGTGTCGACAACAAGAAGGGAAGAGTAGTCAACTCCGGAGTAAGACTGCTCAACAGTGAGTCTGATTTCGAGAGGAACACTACGGCTCAAGAGCTCGCAAAGCTGATCGGATACATCCATGAGGTGCTTGCTAAGCATGCCGCCCACCACAAGGAGGCCGGAGAAATACTGGTTCAGGTTGAGCTCGCAAAGACCGGAAAGCCAAACTTCAAAATGTCGTTTCAAGGGAACGTAAAGCGGGAGCTTCTCGAGACGTTCTACAAGTCGCTTGGCTCAATTGATTTCAACACGAGGCAATCCACCGTCAGCCTCCAAGCGCACTTCGTATTGAAAGATGCATAGCCGTTCAATGCATTGGACCTGCACCAGCAGCGCTGGCTGGTCTGCTGAGTTCAAACGTCATGCCAAAGCACTGAGCCCGTGATGGCCGCTCCGCTGGTCTACGAATACAAGTCTGGTTGGCGTGAGGCAGCCGCGCAGTTTCGCGACAACAATGGCCCGCAAATTTTTCGGAAGCGCTTGTCCTCTCAACTCGCACGGCACATCGCAATCGCGCTCCTGCTTGCCGCCGCTTTCGCGACTCTTTTGCTCACGAAGGCTTGGTTTTTCGCCGTCGCGATTGCCATCCCCTGCTATCGTCAGTCCCGCTTTGCGCTTCGCCTTCTGATTACTACCAAGTCATCAAGATTCGGCCTCCGCGAAACGTTCAGAGAAACGCCAACCAGAAACATCAAATTGATCGTCAATGAGGCTGGCCTCGAAGAGGTCGACGGTGAAATTGTGTCGGTCTGCCCTTGGTCTTCGGTCTATCACTTCACGTATGTCAACGGCATGCTGTCCCTGCATCTTTCAAATGGACTACGTGCCTTGGTGCCGGAGGCCCGACTTCTGCCTGGGTCATCCTCCATCGCCGAACTCGTCGGCCGTTGCAATGAAAACAACATTCCCTTTAGAGACGATGCAGTTGCCACCGCGGCATAGCCCTTCTCTGCAGCGGACACGTTGATACAGCCCCACACGAACCCATGTCGCAGCACAACCCGTTCCAACCACCCGAAGCTAACGTCGAAGACCCTGTCCCGAGCTACGGTCCGCGGCCGGTTGCCGTTCAGCGAGCTTGCCTGCTTGTGCTCCTGTCCCTGGCCGTTGGCGTTGTGTCGCTGATTCCGGGCCTGCGCCCGGTCACCCCTGGGGAAGCCGAAGTGCCAGGCTGGGTCACGCTGCTCATCGTCCTGATCTTTGGCGGCCTGACCGTCTGGCTCACGGTCAATGTCTATGGGGCACGGAACTGGGCGCGATGGGGGTTGGTCGGCTTCTTGGCGCTCGGCTGGCTCATTGGCTTCTCCACGCTTCCAGAAGACATGGTCAGCTCTCCCTTCTTCGCGCTGCTAGATATGGGCTGTGTTGCTGCAGAGATCAGCGCCTGCGCACTGCCGTTTTTCGGCCCAGCGGCGCAGTGGTTCAGGGCGGTGTCCGCTGTGTCCAGGCGCTCGAGCGGAGGCTAACGCCGGACCCGCCACGGCAGATTCGAACAATCTCAGGAGGCCTTGAGTGAGCTCACGACTTGTCAGCGGCCTGCCGCACAGGTTACTCAGTGCCGCCCTCGCCTCTGGTCCGTTCGTCGTCGACACCTGCGTGTCCTACGCCAGCGACAGGAACCCGTGGCGAATTCTCTGCATCATGGGTTGGTTTCTTGTGGGCTCGGCCTGGTTCCTTCGCCCGGCCGTGTTGTCGCGCGACATGTTGAGTTCGAATCATCGAAGTGCCGCACTGGCCGTGATCTCGCAGAAGCAGTGGGCCGCACTTGTGGGCGTCGGGCTTCTGGTGGTGGCGGTGGCCTTGGTGGGGCGCTACACGAATGCGAGCTAAGGGGTAGCAGGAGCTCGACAAGGCCGCGATGTCGCGTAGCCCTGCGCCTTGCACCACAGGTCTTTGATGCCGACCAAGCCTTGCGGCGCGCGGCCAGGCCCGACGCCATTGCGCGCGATCAAGCCCTTGACCTTGCCATCATGAGAAGCTTGAACATGGCCGCATCACTGACCCCTTCCTCCACCCTCAACGACATCACGCTGCAAGTCAGCGGCATGAGCTGCGCGTCCTGCGTCGGCCGCGTCGAAAAGGCCTTGCTGAAGGTGCCGGGCGTGACGGCCGCGTCGGTCAACCTGGCGACCGAACTCGCCCAGGTGCACGCGCTACCCAACGTGCCCATCGCCGCGCTGACGGCGGCGCTGGACAAGGCCGGGTATCCGTCCAGCGCGGTCGCACCAGCAGGTTCGCCGCCGGCGGCGCCCGCCCCGGGTGGCCTGCCCGCCTGGTGGCCGGTGGCGGCGGGCGCGGTGCTGACGCTGCCGCTGGTGGCGCCCATGCTGCTGGGCCCGTTCGGCATGGCGTGGATGCTGCCCGGCTGGCTGCAGTGGCTGTTGGCCACGCCGGTGCAGTTCGGGCTGGGCGCGCGCTTCTACCGCGCCGGCTGGGGCGCTTTGCGGGCCGGCAGCGGCAACATGGACCTGCTGGTGGCGCTGGGCACGTCGGCGGCCTACGGCCTGTCGGTCTACCTGCTGGCGCGGCACCCGGGCCACGAGCACCTGTACTTCGAGGCCTCGGCCGCTGTCATCACGCTGGTGCTGCTGGGCAAGTTCCTGGAGCAGCGCGCCAAGCGCCAGACGACCGACGCCATCCGCGCGCTGAACTCGCTGCGGCCCACCACGGCCCGCGTGGTGCGCGCCGACGGCAGCGAGACCGAGGTGCCGGTGTCTGCCGTCGTGGTGGGCGATGTCGTGGCGGTGCGCCCCGGTGACCGCATCCCGGTGGACGGCGAGATCGTCAGCGGGCGCAGCCACGTGGACGAGTCACTGATCACCGGCGAGAGCCTGCCCGTCGCCAAGTCGCCCGGCGACCACGTGACCGGCGGCGCGATCAATGCCGAGGGCGCGTTGACGCTGCGCACCACGGCCATTGGCGCGGAGACGACGCTGGCCCGCATCATTCGCATGGTGGAGTCGGCGCAGGCGGCCAAGGCGCCCATCCAGCGCGTGGTCGACCGCGTCAGCGCGGTGTTCGTGCCGGTGGTGCTGGTGATTGCGGCGCTGACCTTTGCCGGCTGGCTGCTGCAGGGCGCGGGTGCCGAGCAGGCGCTGGTCAACGCGGTGGCGGTGCTCGTCATCGCCTGCCCCTGCGCGCTGGGCCTGGCCACGCCCACCACGCTGATGGCCGGCACCGGCGTGGCGGCCCGCCAGGGCATCCTCATCAAGGACGCCGAGGCGCTGGAGCTGGCGCATGCGGTGACGGTGGTCGCCTTCGACAAGACCGGCACGCTGACGGTGGGCCAGCCCGCGCTGGTGGCCGCCGTGCCGGTGAAGGGCGGCACGCGCGACGGGCTGCTGCAACTGGCCGCCGCGCTGCAGCGCAGCAGCAGCCATCCGCTGGCCGTCGCCGTGCTCACCGCAGCCAAGGACCTGCCCGCGCTGCCGGTGGAGCAAGCGTGCGCGCTGCCGGGCCGCGGCGTGCAGGGCGTGGTGAATGGGCGCACGCTGTCGCTGGGCAGCAGGCGGCTGGCGCAGGAGCTTGGTGTCGATGCCGGCGAGCTGGCGGCAAGCGCGCAGCAGCTGGAGGCCGACGGCCACACCGTGTCGTGGCTGATGGACGGCGCTGAAGCGCTGGGCCTGCTGGCCTTTGGCGACCGCATCAAGGACACCGCCGCCCAGGCCGTCGCGCAACTGCAGGCGCGCGGCATCCGCACCGTCATGCTGACCGGCGACAGCGCCGGCGCGGCGGCCGGGGTGGCGCGCACGCTGGGCATCACCGAGGTCCACGCCGAGGTGTTGCCGGGCGACAAGGCGGCCATCGTGCAGCGGCTGCGCGAAGGTGGCGCCGTGGTGGCCTTCGTCGGCGACGGGCTCAACGACGGGCCGGCGCTGGCGGCCGCATCGGTGGGCTTTGCGATGGCCGGCGGCGCCGATGTGGCGACCGAAACCGCGGGCATCACGCTGATGCGCGGCGACCCGCGCCTGGTGGCCGACGCGCTGGACGTGTCGCGCCGCACCTACGCCAAGATCCGCCAGGGCCTGTTCTGGGCCTTTGCCTACAACGTCATCGGCATCCCGCTCGCGGCGCTGGGCCTGCTGAACCCGGTCATCGCCGGCGCGGCCATGGCCTTCAGCAGCGTCAGCGTGGTGGCCAATGCGCTGACCCTCAAGCGCTGGCGCGGCGGGGCGACGCAAGTGCAGCCATGAGGGCGCGGCCCGCTTAACAAAGCCGGAAGCCATCCGCGCTATCGTCGGCCCTTCCCCTCCAACGCGAGCTCCCCGATGCGCCTCGTCCTCCTTGCCGCCCTGACCCTGGCCGCCGCCACCGCCGCCCAGGCCGACTCCTTCGTCTCCTCCGCCGCCGGTGCCGGCTCGGCCTCGTCGGGCAGCGTGTCCGACTCCTTCAAGGGCTCGTCCGGCAGCAGCGCCGGCGGCGAGAAGCGCGCCGAGGGCCGCTACCGCGTCACCGACGTGGCCAAGGCCGACGCCGGCAAGCTGCGGCTGACGCTGGCGCGCGAAGGCACCGCGCCGGTAGAGCTGACGCTGCCCCAGCAGGCCCTGGCCGCGCGCGCCGTCAACGTGGGCGACGAGGTGCAGGCCACGCCGCAGCCCTATGGCATCGCCTTCGCGCATGCCGACACCGGCCAGGCCTTCTTCCTGGTGCTGGAAGACGCCTGGCACCGCGAGCTGGCAGCGCGCGTCGTGAAACCTTGAGGTGTGCCGCTGCGGCACTGCTGATCGCTGCCAGCGCCGCCCAGGCCGGCTCGCTGCCGCAAGGCTGCGACCGCCCCCTCACCGTCACCGCCACGCAGCAGGACCGCCTGCTGCGCTTTGCCGCCGTCATCCGCCAGGCGCTTGCCGGCTCCGGCGCGCAGGCGGCGCTGATTGCCCGCTCGGGCACCGACCTGTCCCGCTTCGGCCTGCGCTACTCGCACGCCGCCGTCGCGCTGGCCGAGGGCCTGGACACGCCCTGGGCCGTGCGCCAGCTCTACTACGCCTGCGCCGAGGGCCAGCCGCGCTTGTTCGACCAAGGACTGGCCGGCTTCGTGACCGGCAGCGACGACGCCAGCGTGGGCTACATCAGCCTCCTGCTGCTGCCCCCCGAGGCCGCCCAGCCGCTGGCCGCCGCCGCGCTGGACAAGGGCGTCGCTCTGGGCCTGCTGAACGCGCGCTACAGCGCCAACGCCTACCCCTTCAGCACCGAGTTCCAGAACTGCAACCAGTGGGTGGCCGAGCTGATCGCCGCGTCCGCCGCAGGCACGACGACACGCGCCGATGCGCAGGCCTGGCTCAAGCGCGAGGGCTACGGGCCCGCGCCGGTGCACGCCTCGCCCTGGTTGATGCTTGCCGGCCGCTTTGTGCCGTGGCTGCACTTCAGCGATCACCCGGCCGAGCAGCTCAATACCGGCGCGGTGCAGACCAGCCTGCCGACGAGCATCGAGGCCTTTGCGTTGCAGCGCTGGCCGGCGGCGCGGCGCGTGGAGTTCTGCCACGGGCCGGCAGGCGTCGTCCAGCGCGAGAGCGGCGCGCCGCTGGCCGACGGCTGCCGACCGCAGCCGGGGGACCGGGTGGTGGCGCTGGACTGAGATCAGCGCACCGCCAACCAGCCGCCCTCGGTCCAGCGCAGCAGCAAGTCGCTGAGATGGCCGCTGGAACGGCGCGACACCTCGCGGGCCAGCGTGCGCAGCGCATCCAGCCCGGCCGGCGAATCGTCGGCGCCATACAGCAACACGTCCTTGGCCGGCAGCGCCACCACGAGCACACCCCCCTGCGCCTTGGCCAGCGCCGCCCAGTCCTCGCGCAGCAGCAGGCGGCTGGATTCGTAGAACTCGCCCTGCAGCGTGCCCAGCGCGCCCGGCTTGACGGGCTTGGCGACCTCGGCGGTGGGCTTGAGGGACTGACGCAGGTTGGCCAGCGCGAGATCGAAGACCTGATCGGCCGAGAGGCCCAGCTGCTTGCGGTCAGCCTCCTGCAGCAAACGCGCAGCACGCGGCGAATCGACGAACGGCAACGCCACCAGGCCATCGGCCAACGGCCGGAACAACGGCGCGGGCTTGGCCTTGTCGCTGGCATCGTGCCGCAGGTTCTCGAGATACGCCACCGGGCGGATCGCCACCCGCACCTCCTCGCGCGTCACCGGCGCCGGGGACTTCTGGTGGATGTCGACAACGGCCTGCACATAACGCTGCAACTCGCCGTCACAGCCGGCGACGTTGGCCCGGCAATAGCCCCAGACGCGGTCCAGGTTGGCCTGCAGATCACCAACCTTCAGTGTCAGCGGCTCTGCCACGACCACGCTCTGGCTGCCCAGTTTCGCGCGCAGCAACGCCGCCGCGCGCTCGGTGAAGGCGGCCCGCTCGGCCGCGCTGCCCTCGCCGGCCTCCCACTGCACGGTGTCGAAGAAGCCCTTCACCTCGGCATGCACCGCTGGCGCTTCGCCGGGGCCTTCGAAGGTCAGGAGCGCGAGCGGCCCGCCAGGCGACAGCAGCGCGTACTGCAGCAGGTAGCCGCTCTTGAACAGGCCCGACACCTCGCTGCCGATGAAGCGCAGCGCCGTGCCGTCGGGCAGGCTCTCGCCCGCCAGCGGCACGACGACCTTGCCGGCCTTCGCCGCCTGGTCGGTCAGCATGCGATCCACCGTGGCCTGCAGCTTGGCGCGACCCTCGGGCCCGGTCTGGGCCGACGGCCCGGGCCGCAGCACCGTCACCAGCACTTTGCGGCCCTGCGGGCCGGTCAGTTCGAACGGGGACTGCGTGGACTTCAGCGTGTAGCCCGCAGGCCAGTCCAGCGACAAGGAGCCGAGGCGGATCTCGGCCGCCTGCGCCAGGCCGGCGGCAAGGGCCAACAGCCCGGCCGCGAGAAGATTTGACGAACGCATGCGCCCCCTGAAGGCCAAGACCGCGAAGCCCCGGACTATGCCCAAACCCAGCGGCGACCTTAAGTGAGGCGCGCCACTCGACAGAGTTGCGGATGCCATCCGTGCTGCCGCTGCGCACAGTCCGCCCTCACAAGATCACTTTGTCTTCCGGAGGGCTCACATGGACGAATTGCTGGACCGGGTCGCAGACGCGACGCCGGAGGTCACCGACACCAACGAGGGCGCCGAGCTGCGCGGCTCATCCTTCGACTATCTGACGCAGCCTGGCACCGACCTGGCCGCCAAGGCCCAGGCCTTCCACGCCTGGGCGCAGACGCGGGTGTCGCATGGCGTGTTCCCTTACGCCAAGCGCCTGGGCGGGCGGCCAGGCGCCACGGCCGAGCTGACCATGCTGGACGGCCAGCGCCATGCGGGGCTGAATTTCTCGTCGCAGGAGTACCTGTCACTGGCCCGCCACCCCAAGGTGTGCGCGGCGGCGCAGGCGGCGATGGAGCGCTACGGCGTGCACAGCGCCGGCTCCACGGCGCTGGCCGGCAATGTCGAGGAAACCACGGCGCTTGAGGCCGAGCTGGGCGAGCTGCTGCGCACGCCAGAGGTGCTGCTGTTCCCGACCGGCTGGGCGGCCGGCTTCGGCGCCATCAAGGGCCTGGTGCGCGAGACCGACCACATCGTCATCGACCAGCTGGCCCACAACTGCCTGCACGAGGGTGCCCGCGCGGCCACGCCCAACATCCATCTGCACCGCCACCTGGACGCCGACCACGTCGAGCGCGTGCTCAAACGCGTGCGCCAGCGCGACCCGCGCAACGGCATCCTGGTCGTCACCGAGGGCTGCTTCTCGATGGACGCCGACTCGCCCGACATCGCCCGCCTGCAGGCGCTGGCGCGCGAGCATGGCGCACTGCTGATGGTGGACGTGGCCCACGACCTCGGCTGCCTGGGCGCGGGCGGTGGCGGCCAGCTCGAACTGCAGGGCCAGTTGGGCCAGGTGGACCTGGTGATGGGCTCGTTCTCCAAGACCTTCGCGTCCAACGGCGGCTTCGTGGCCAGCCATGACCCGGCGATCAAGGAGTACCTGCGCTTCTACGCGGCGCCCAACACCTTCTCCAATGCGCTGTCACCGGTGCAGGTGGCCATCATCCGGGCCTGCGTGGCCATCGTGCGCTCCAGCGAGGGCGCCGAGCGGCGCGGGCGCCTGCTGCGTGCCATCCTGGCGCTGCGCGGCGCGCTGACCGAGCAAGGCATCACCGTGCTCGGCCATCCTTCGCCCATCGTGCCGGTCATGCTGGGGCACGACGCACTGGCCCGGGTCGCCAGCCGCGAGATGGGACAGGCCGGGCTGCTGGCCAATCTGGTGGAGTACCCCGCCGTGTCGCTGAACAGCGCGCGGCTGCGCATGCAGGTCATGGCCGACCACACGCCCGCGCTGTGCAACACGGCGGCGCGCATCGTGGCCGACTCGCTGCAACGGGCGCGGGTGCTGACGGGCGCCCTGCAGTGACGCCGCTCAGTCTCTGGCCGGGATCTTGAGCCCGCGCTGCACGGCCGGCCGCGCGAGAAAGGCCTGCAGCACGCGGTCGACCTCTGGGAAGTCGTCGTAGCCGACGATCTCCCGCGCGCCGTAGAAGCCGACGAGGTTGTTGACCCACGGCAAGGTGGCGATGTCGGCCACGGTGTAGTCGTCGCCCAGCAGCCAGGCCTTGCCCTTGAGGTGCCCGTTCAGCACGCCCAGCAGGCGGCGCGCCTCGGCCACGTAGCGGTCGCGCGGGCGCTTGTCCTCGTAGTCCTTGCCGGCGAACTTGTGGAAGAAGCCGAGCTGGCCAAACATCGGCCCGACACCGCCCATCTGAAACATCAGCCACTGCAGCGCCTCGTAGCGCCGCGCCGGGTCGGCAGGCAGCAGCTGACCGGTCTTGTCGGCCAGGTAGACGAGGATGGCGCCGCTCTCGAACAGTGGCAGCGGCACGCCGCCCGGGCCATCCGGGTCGATGATGGCGGGGATCTTGTTGTTCGGGTTCAGCGACAGGAACTCGGGGCTGAGCTGGTCGTTGGTGTCGAATTTGACGAGGTGCGGCTCGTACGCCAGGCCCAGCTCTTCCAGCGCGATGGACACCTTGACGCCGTTGGGCGTGGGCAGCGAGTACAGCTGCAGGCGGTCCGGGTGGGCGGCGGGCCATTTGCGGGTGATGAAGAAGTCGCTGAGCTGGGTCATGGCGGGGGCCGGAGATGAAGTCGGCGCGACTGTAGAGGCGCTGGCAACTGCCTGCATTGGCCGTGGGCGGGTCAGGGCTTTGTCGAGCCCGACCTTTTCAGCAGGTAGCGGATGCCGGCAATGGCCATCGCCACCACGCCGCAGGCCAGACAGCCCCAGTGCAGCGCCGACAGCGGCACGAGCCCCAGCAATCCGTTCGCCGCCGATAGCGGCTGCAGCGGCTGGATGTCTGCATGCATGACGCTGTCCAGCAGCACATGGCTCCAGGCCCCCAGCAGCGCGCCGAGGGTCACCCGGCGCGGCGTCAACGCGGGCAGCAGCCGCGTCAAGCCTACCCGGCGCAACAGCCAGAAGGCCGCCACGATGCCCATCGCCACCAGCGTCGCGCCGACTTAGGTGTGGAAGAAGGCATGCACCGGGTGGCGACGCTGCACAAGGTTGTAGAGCGACTCGACATCGATCAGCACATTGGCCGCGCAGAAGGCCAGGAAGCTGATGTGGCGCGGCGCGATGGCCTGCAACGCGGCGCCGGGACCGAAGTGGAAGGGGGGTGACGGGCATGCAGCTTCGTCCTGTCAGGCACGTTCACCGTTGGGATCCAGCCGATCTCGCAAACGCCTGGCCTTGATGTCACCGCGTGTGCAGAACTTGCAGGGACAGAAGGGAGGACGGCCCTTGGCTTCGGGAGTGAACCGCCATCCCACGGCAGGCAACGGGCGCATCGCAGTGATCTCCGCAGGGCGCACGGCGCGCGGAAGGATGACCTCATAGCCTTGCAGACGCCCATTGCGCAACGCCGCCGCAGCTGCGGCGGCAGTACACAGCTGCTTCGCTTCGTTGTAACGACCGGCCCAGACCGGCTCGCCATCGGACACGCGGAAATGCACGCCGACCGACGACCGATAGCCGCGACGCGCCAGCTCCCGGACCCACTGGTAGGTCAGCATGAAATCGTCAACGACGGGCATCGCGAACACGCCGTACTTCCTGCACTCGGTTTCCAGTTCGCGCAGGCGCCGTTTCGGCAAGACGAGGCCCGACCGCCGGATGGCAGCGGCGTCGCGTTCGTCGGCAACATGAACCAAGGTGACCACGGCGGAGATCCAGAAAGCGCAGGGGCGGAATATGCCAACAAACGCGGCTACCAGCCCGCGTGAAAATGCCCGCATGCCCACCACCGCCTCCGCCCCCACACAGCCGTCGCGGCTTGCGCTCTATCTGCAACTGATCCGCTGGGACCGCCCTGCCGGCTGGCTGCTGCTGCTGTGGCCGACGCTGGCCGCGCTGTGGATTGCGGCTGATGGCTGGCCGGGCTGGCACCTGCTGGCCGTGTTCACGCTCGGCACGGTGCTGATGCGCTCGGCCGGCTGCTGCGTCAACGACGTGGCCGACCGCGACTTCGACCGCCATGTGCAGCGCACCGCGCAGCGGCCGGTGACGACGGGCGCGGTGTCGGTGAAGGAAGCGCTGGTGCTGGG